>Ga0172366_10001330_pt1 | contig 19069 bp, 16 predicted proteins | sample LakKivSesite69cm_FD_114533 | JGI IMG/M metagenome (GOLD analysis project Ga0172366, IMG submission 114533) | Sediment microbial communities from Lake Kivu, Rwanda - Sediment site 69cm | ecosystem: Environmental > Aquatic > Freshwater > Lake > Sediment | place: Rwanda: Western Province, Lake... | reverse complement strand
TATCATCGTAGCCGACAAAGGTTATCAGGTGCCCGCCCCGGTCCTCGCCTTCCCGGTCAGAGGCGCAGTACATGTAGTCATGCGCGGCGATGTTGTCGAAGTTGTCCCATACCGCTATCGAGAGGCAGGCAGTGCTGCCGTTGGCGAGCAGTTGCTTTATCATGTTGATTCCGGTCATGTCGTAGGTGTGGAACCAGGCCCAGGTCTTGGCCCGGAAAGGAATGGCATGGGAGTACGCCGACTCCGAAGGCCAGCTCGTGCAATCGTGGTCATTGTACGGGCAGTCGGCCAGGCTCGCGCAGCCCTGTTCGCAGATCAGTGGCATGTTGTTGTTGAACCCCGAGCCGTTGTCGCCGCCGCCATTCACCTGGTTGTAGACGAAGGCCGGGCTGAACCGATGATGCGCGTCGGTCAGGTTCCAGTGGCGCTCGTGGTATTCGAGCTGGGTCCGGTGATAGTAGGCGATGGACCAGGTGGCGCACGAGCCCTGCTGCCCCTGGTTCCCGACCGGCGGCATCTCGCTGGTCAGGTCCACCCGCGGCAACAGGCCGAAGGACTCGGCCCCGGCCGCGACCGGAATGCTCTTCACCTCGCGCTCGGGTGCGACCTTGCTGAGGTCTTCCGAGACGTATCCGAGCCGGTGCAGCTCGGCGCGCGCGGTCGCGGCACCGACCAGGACATAACAGCACAATAGTACGGCCAATCTCTTTGGCATCCTGTCTCCTTTGGGGAACTGCGAAGGGCCGGCTCGACGCCCATTCGACCGGACCGGAATCACTATGCTTGAGTGTATTCTCACGCTCACGGCATGTCAAGCCATTCTGATGCCGTTCTGATGCCCCTGAATCCGAAGCGGATGGCCACGAAGCCAAGAAAACAGGGTGGATCTGTCATTTCGAGTGAGTCCGACGAATCGAGAAATCTCGCCCGGACGAGACCCCCCCCATCGGCGTCGGGGTGACAGGAAGAAACCGGATGCGGCAGGTCAGGCGGTCCAGTGACCGACTACGCCGTTCTGCACTCCATTCGGCCCTTTGGCCTGTTTGGAGCTCGCCCCTTGACAAGCTGCCATTGCGGCCGGTAACATTATTCTTGGGCGGTATGGGGCCGAGACCCTGCTGCCGCCCTGCCATTGACTGGCAATACCGGAGGACAAAGTGCGCAGATTCGTCTTACTGATTGTCGCGGCCGGGACTTCATTTGTCCTGGCCGGCGAGTTCCTAGGAATCGTGCCGAACGCGGCCCCGGAGGACCTGGCAGGCCGCTACAACGTTGTCGGCGTGACCGGCCACGGCATTCTGGTCGTTGGCGACGACTCCCGCGACGATAGTGTCGCGGCGCTGGGCGGGCGCTTGCTGGCCGAGAACCCGAAGGCGCACCTCTACTACACCGTTCGCCTGTTCGGCGGCGCTTCGCGTGCAGACCTCGCCGCGGTGTCCCGCATCCTCGACTTCGACGGCGAGGAGTACCTGGTCGAGGTCGAGCCCAATAACGTCGAACGCTTCATCGCCGTGCCGGCGCTGCGGGGCCGGGTCAGCCTGAACGGCTGGGTGATGGGCCGTCCCACTCCGAAGCTCGGACCCGTTCTTTCCGACCCGACCGTCGAGCAGATAGTGGCGCGCGTCTCCCCCGACTCGGTGCTCGGGTTCGTGCGCCGGCTCCAGCAGTACGGCAACCGCTACTCGACCGGCGACTCCTGCAAAGCCGCTGCCCAGTGGATCGCCGCCAGGTTCCGGGCCTACGGCTGCGACACGGTTATCCTCGAGGAACACCTGCCCAATCACGCCCCCAACGTCATCGGCATTCGCTACGGCATCTCCGGGTTGCGCAATCCCTACGCCATCATCGACGGCCACTTTGACTCCTACGCTCGGGACAGCGCGCCGGGCGCCGACGACAATGCCTCGGGGACAGTATCGGCAATCGAAGCCTGTCGAGTGACCCAGGGCTTTCAGTTCCAGCACGACCTTCGGTTCATCGCCTTCTCGGGCGAGGAGTTCGGGCTCTTCGGCAGCGACTATTACGCAGGGCAGGCGCACGCCCGCGGGGATGAGATTCTCGGGGTGCTGAACTTCGACATGATCGCCTACGAAGACGTCGCGACCGAGGACCTGAACCTCGTGACGAAGATCGCCAATCCCCCCTGCGGGCCGTTCTCTGACTGGTTCGCGGCCGTCGCCGACACCTACACGGCGCTCGCCTGCGTGAAGACCATGGTTGACGACAATCAGAACTCGGACCATGGCCCGTTCTGGAACAACGGCTACCTCGCGTTCTGCGGTATCGAGGACTTCTGGCCGGTGAATCCGTATTACCACACGCCCGGAGACTCGATCGGCGCCGGGTACAACTCGAACAGCTTCTGCACCGAGGTCATCCGGGCCGGGGTCGCCGGCCTTGCGACCTTGGGCGAGCCGGTCCCGCAGAACGTACCTTCGCTCGGCCTGCTGCGCAAGCGGCTGGACGACGCCGCGGGCAACGACGACGGCAAGTGGGACGCGGGCGAGTCGGTGGCGGTCTTCCTCACGCTCAAGAATTTCGGCATGGCCGGCGCCACGAACGTCAGCGCCCGAATCCACGCTGGCGACGCCTACGTGACGCTCTATGACGCCAGCGCCGAATACGGCGATATAGCGGGCCTGGACACGGCGACCAACTCCGTACCGTTCACGATGAAGGCTGCCCCCAATACACCGCGGGAGCACGTGGCGGATTTCGACCTTACCATCAGTTCGGCCGAATCGACTTGGCAGCGGACGTTCTCATACCCGATTGGCGAATACCTGAGTACCGACCCCATCCCGGACGGCCCGCGCGAGCCTGCGCTCTACTGGGCCTACGACGACGCCGACACGCTCTATGCCGAGCACCCGACCTACGACTGGGTCGAGGTCAGCGGCGAAGGCACGCGGCTCGATTTCCCGCAGAATGACGACGTCATCGCGGTGGACATTCCCGCCGCTTTCGGCCCGTTGCGGTACTACGGTCAAGACTACGGCCAGGTGTCGGTGTCGGCTGACGGCTGGATTGCGGCCGGCGACTACACCCAGGACAACTTCACCAACACCGGCCTGCCCAACGCCTCGGCGCCGCGCGCCACCATCTTCGCCAATTGGGATGACCTCTACCCCGGCTACGACAATTCCGGCTACGTCTATTGGTGCCACGACACGGCCAACCACCGTTTCATAGTCGAGTACGATAGTGTGAAGTACTACTCGGGCTCCAACCGCGACAAGTTCGAGGTTATCTTCTACGACACGACGGTGGCGACCCCGACCGGCGACAACGTCATCGTCGCCCAATACAAGACTGCCAACGGGTATGAGAGTTCAACGGTCGGAATCCAGGATTTGACCCAGGCCATAGCGATACAGGACCTCTTCAATGGCGCTCGCGCTCACGGCGCTGCGCCGATTGCCGCGGGCCGCGCCATCAAGTACACGACGGTGGCAGGGATTGCGGTCGCGGAACCGGTGGTCAGCTTCAGTCCTCAGACCTCACGCCTCAGGCTCGAGCAGAACCCGGTCTCGGGCGCGGCGCGTGTCAGATTCTCCCTGCCGCGAGCGTCAAACGTCAGGTTGGAAGCGTATGACCGCTCCGGCCGCAGGATGTCGATTCTCACCTCGGGCTTCGTCCCTGCCGGCGCGCACACCGTTGCATGGGACACGCGCCACGTCCCGGCCGGCGTCTATTTCCTACGGCTGACCGCCACTGAGACCGTGACCGCCAAGGCGGTCATCAGCCGCTAGACCGAGCCAAACACAGCGGGCGGGCGCTTATCGCCCGCCCGCCCGTTTCAGTTCCGGCCGCCTAGTCCCTGCGCAGCAGTCGGTCGAACTGCCAGCTTAAGTCAACCGCGAGTCGTCCAAACCTGTCCGTGGATGCGACGAGCCCCTCAACCTTGCAGACTGCGACCAACACGCTGACCGGCCCGAAAAAACCCTTGACGCCGGCATTCGCGTCCCGGCTATCGGCCTCGGCGCACAGAGCAACCTGCGGGGTAAGATAGAGCTCGAAGCCGCCGAACACACCGACCGCCCATTGATGGTAGTCCCGGAAGAAGATATCGGTATTCAGACACTCGTTGGGGCCGTCATAGCCCACAAACCGGCCGCGGCCAAGGCCCAGGGTTAACCGGGCGAGTCCGGTTATCGGGACGCTCGCCACCATGAAGGCGGAGAAGTTCTCGCATGTCCGGATGTACTTCCCGGTCGAATCGTAGTACCGCCAGTCGGGCCAGGCGGCGTCACGGCCATTACCTATCGGGGAGACGTAGCTGTGAATGCCAACGTCGTAGACACCCACGGCAAGTGACGTCTGCCGAGCCTCCTCCCAACGCAGCCTCGAATTCCATGGGTCCAGCATGTGAAGCAGTTGAAGAAGACCGACGCGCAGCGGCCGACCGTTTACCAACTGGTAAGTGGCGCCGATCACGTAGTCCTTCGGTGTGTAGGCGGTCAGCCCGACCTCCAGGCCATCAATCGGCGCAACCCACAGACCGAGCCCGGCTTCCGTGCCCGGATTCTCCGCCGAGTGGATGAGCGGGAAAGTCACGGTGGGTGCGACGGCCAGCGCGCCGGGCGGCATCACGTCGGCTGTCGGCGTGTCTATCAGCAGCATTGTGCGGTTGAATTCGGCCCATGCCGCCGTGGGAAGCGCGAGGAACAGAACCAGCACCGACGCCGCAACCTTGCTGCCGCCGGTCCTGCCGCCGCTGCCGAGGGTCATCGGCGCATCATCGCGTGGCTCGGTGTTACCAGCGATTGCGGTGGACGCGCTGCTCGTCGTACTGGGTGCGAGCGGCCGGGCGTTCGGCTGGGCGTCCGACCGCAATCAGGCAGAGCAGCCCGACCCTCTCGGGGATTCCGAGGAACTGCTTCAACTCACGCTCGCGCTCGGCGCGCGGGTGGACCCCGAGCCACACCGCGCCGAGACCGAGCATCGCCGCCGCGACCAGGATGTTCTCGGTCGCGGCCGAGCAGTCCTGCACCCAGAAGTCCGGGCTAATGTCCCGGTCGCCCGAGACCCCGATGCAGAGCCCGGCGCTTGAAAGCATCTTACCATACGGATGGATTGCGGCAAGCTGACCGAGCTTGGCCGGTTCGGTTACCGCGACGAAGTGCCACGGCTTCCGGTTGCTCGCGGACGGCGCGGCCATGCCCGCCTCAAGCAACGCCTTCGCGTCGGCCTCATCGACCGGCTCACCCGTGTACTTGCGCACGCTGCGCCGGGAGAAGATCGCGGATAGTCGCGTGTCCATGCGGCACAGTATAGACCATACTCAGGGTGGCGCAACCCCGGCAACTCTAGTATCGACGGACGCACGGTCGCCGGGCTCCAGCCGTGGATTGACTCCGGGGCCCAAGCGGCTAAACTGCCTCCCGAGAGGAGTTCTAGGAACATGAAGAGAGTACTCGTCCCCGCAGCAATCGCAGCCGTTGCCCTGATGGGTACAAGCTGCACAACGGCCGGCAGCGGCGACATCTTCCCGATGTCGGTCGGAAGCGTCTGGAACATGAACATCCTGGTCACGGCCGGCGCTACCGCCGCCTCGCTCGACACGTTTGAGACCGGCACGGTCGTGAACACCGTGGTCGAGAAGGCGAACCTGACCACAGGCCCGGAAGTCGTGAAGTACAAGAACGAAGCGACTATTCATCGGCGGACACCGGACAGCACCTATTCAAGCACAACCTACTCGTACTACCGTGAGGATGGCGACTGGATTCTCGGCTACTCAGCCCTTGACGATAGCACCGGCGACACCATGATGGCGACGACCCCGACGGCTGGCAAGACATGGCACCAAGGTACTTCGATCGCGGAGGTAATCGGCCAGGAGGATGTGTCGGTGCCGGCCGGCACCTACAAGAACGCGTGGAAGGTGAAGCTCACCTCCAGCCAGGGCGGCTACAACGTCGACATGTTCTCTTGGTTTGCCCCGGGCACGGGCCTGGTCAAGTTCCACTACGAATCGTCGAACCAAGGCTACAGCCAAGTCTACGACCAGGAACTGACATCGACCACGGTCAAGTAGCCACGAGTCTGTCCGTCTTCGATGCCCTTTGCCGCGAAGGGCATCTCTTTCTAGCGGTAGCTTTGGCCTGTAAGCTACTGGCTGTCAGCGCTCAGAAGGCAGAAAGCCGGCTCGACTTGTAGTACCTTGCCGCCCGTCCCCAGCCGCGCAGCACGAGCCGTTTCTTCTTCACCAGACTGGAAAGCAGGTACCCGGCCTGGGCCGGGCTGACCCTTAGCAGCGTGCGGACGATTTCGTTGGTGATGAACCGCTTCTCCTCCGGGCCGGATTGCTCCTCGAGGTAGCCCATGATTGCGGTCTCGGCAAACGCGGCCTCGGCCCGGCGAAAGAGGGAGTAGCTCACGCTCTTCCTGAGCTGGTTGTACACAGTCTTGGACAGGCGATAGACCCGGCCTCTCTTCTGCCCGAACGGCTCCAATAACCCGCGCAGAACCATCGAGCTCAACGCCTCCCTCGCCTCGTTCTCGCTGCGCTGGAGGATCCGCTCCGCCTCGGACAAGTCAATCTCGCGGTTGCGTTTGAGGAAAGAGAAAACCAGCAAGTCATGCAGGGTGAGCTCGCGGCCCTCCTGGTGCCGGTTGACCACGAACCGGGCGAAGTTCTCGTCGATTCCCGACTCCTCACGGTCGCCCGGCGCCGACTCGACCCGGCCGCTGCGCAGGGTCAGGCGGACGAAGTCCGGTCCGGACTCGTAGCCCGGCGGCTCCTTGCCGTACGATAGCAGGATGTGAAACATGCGCTTGACGCCCATGCCGGCGCGCTCGACCATCCTCGTCTTCTGCAGGCTTTCGGCCAGCAGCCGGTTGCGCGACACCGGTTCGTGCCCCAGTATGTTCTGCGGGTTGACGTCGCCGAAGAACCCGCCCGGGTTCGAAATCTCCAGCCGGTCCGGGAAGTGACGAACGTAGACCGGCCCGCTCACGCCGTAGTCGCGATGAACGAAGGCGTTCAGCAGCGCCTCGCGGCACACCTCTTCCGGGAAGTCGGGAATCTCGAAGTGGAAGAGCCCCTGCTTTAGAGTGTAGATGCGGTTGTAGGGCTCAATCGCCTGCGTGAACTGCTCGAGTATCGCAAGCAGGGGCCGGGCCGAGTCGACCCGCCGGTCGTACTCGGTGTCGCTCTTCATGTGCAGGTAGATAGCCTCGTGTCCGGGCAATTGCTGCTTGAGCACGTCCTCCCTGCCGACGAGCAGTAGCCCGGCCACCGTCAGCCGCAGCCTGCCGGTCTTCGCAGCTCCCTCCTCCGTCTCTCCTGTCAGTTCCCGCACAAGGACGCCGAGCCGCTCCAGCAAGACATCGCTCGAGAACCCAAGCAGAGATGACGCCGGCTCCTTAGCCGCCAGGATGCGGCGGAGTCGTTCCACTTCCAGGCTGTCCACGGCTTCCGGTCCAAGGTCGAGCATGCGCGCGGAGAAGTCAGGATTGGGCTCGAGCATCTGTGTCTATCTTAGCCCGACCGGCCCTTCAGTCAAGCCGCTTCCGTGTGCTTCCGTGTGCTGTCGCTTCCAGCCTCTCGCTCTGCCTGCTCACCCGCTAGACCCTTCTGCCAACTCCTTGTAGAATTCAGTTCCAGGAATCGCACCCATGCGCTACGTCGGCAATATCTTCCGCCCGCCCTCTGAGGCCGATTCGCTGCTCCTGCAGGCGACCATCGGCTGTTCGCACAACCGCTGCACGTTCTGCGCGATGTACCGTGACAAGCAGTTCCGCGTGCGGCCGGTTGAGGACGTCATTGAGGACATCGAATCGGCTCGCCGTTGCTACGGCCCGGATGTCCGGCGCGTCTTCCTGTGCGACGGCGACGCGCTCATCCTGCCGACCCCGCACCTCCTGCGGATTCTGATGGCGCTCGAGCAGGCGTTCGCGGAGCTGCAGCGCGTCGGAGTATATGCCAACGCCCGCGACCTCATGTCCAGGCCGATTCCTGACCTGCGGGAACTGGTAGCCCACAGGCTGTCGATATTCTACCTCGGCCTCGAATCCGGCTCCGACGTGATACTCAAGCAGATAGATAAAGGAGCTACTGCCGATGAGATGGTGGCCGGAGTAAAGCACGGCATGGCCGCCGGCATGAAGTCGTCGGTCATCTACCTGCTTGGACTCGGCGGCCGCAGGCAATGGCGGGAGAACGCAGTCGAGTCCGCAGAGGCAGTCTCACGGATGAACCCGAACTACCTGTCAGCCCTGACCGTAACCGTCATCCCCGGGACCCCGCTGGCCCGGCAGCTCAAATCGGGTGAGTTCGAGCTGCCCGAGCCGGCCGAGTTCGCGGCCGAGCTCAAGCTGTTCCTCGAACGGGTTGACGTCAAAGCAACCGTATTCCGCTCCAACCACGCCTCGAACTACGTGCCGCTGGCCGGTCGGCTACCGAAAGACAAGGAACGGCTGGTCTCAGAACTGACCGACGCCATCAGGCACCATCGTTTCAAACCGGAGTACCTGCGCGGGCTATAGCCTTGACCTTATCCTTAACCTTGGCCGGGGGCGCCATCGCCAGGATGGTTGATGGCGGACTGGGCCCGGGCGAGCACTGGTTCAGCTTCACGGCTCCGGCCTCCGGTGTCTACGTCGCCAGGCTGACCCTGGACCGCAAAGACTCCCACAACACGAAGCTGGTCGTCCCCGGGTAGGCTGCGCGGGGAGGCTGTCTCCGAGCCGGGCGAGAACCCTGGAAAGCGCGGGCAGGTCGGGCGCAAAAAACAGGTGGGTCGGGCAGGTGCAGTCTGACGCGCCGAACCCGGGAACGGGAGTGAGTCTCCTGGCAAGTTCCGCCGCAAGCCGGCATTCGGGTGCTCGTGGGTGGACGTGCGCGCCGACCGGCTTCATCCGGTCCCGGCCCGTGGTAAGGTAGTCAATGTGCCAGTGCCGTCGCTTGGGTGGCGCCATGTGCCGGCGAATCCGCTTGACCACATTCGGTCTGCCCGAGCCAACATGGACATAGAACCCGGCCGCAAACCCGACCCTGCCCAGGCAGCCGACTTGTCTTTCTTGCTCCTTCCGGTTCGCCAGTATCAGCAGATAGCTGCTCGGCTTCGTGCTCATCTGAGCTCCTTGCCGGCGGCCGCCTCGGCAACCGCGATTCCCGTCGCCCAGGCGAAGTGCAGGTTGTATCCGCCGGTCTCGGCCCAAATATCAAGCGCCTCTCCCGCGCAGTAGAGCCCGGGGTAGCGCCGCGCCTGCATCGTGTGAAGGTCAATCTCCTCCAGACTCACGCCGCCGCCGGTGACTGTAGCCCGCTCTATCGGCTCGGTTCCGACGATGGCGAATTCGGTTGAGCGAAGCTGATGGATGATGCTCTCCTGTTCAGTCCTGCTCAGTTTGGTGAGAATGCGGTCGACCGGGACTCGGGCGAAGGCGCACAACCTCGCGGCCAGCCGCCGCGCGACGAACGCTCCGAGGAAAGTCCCGAGCTGCTTCTTCGGATGGGCCGTTCGACCGGTTGCGAATTCCTCGGCGAGGTCTGACGCAGTCCGCCCCGGCACCCAGTTGACCCGCAGCACCACTTGCCTGTGCTCGGCCAGGGCCCGCGCCGCATACCCGCACAGGTTCAGCACGCTCGAACCCGACACGTGCGCGTGGGCGAATATGAAATGGCCGGTCGCGGTCCGGGGTGCATCGCCCGCCACGAGCAGCGTCATCTCCACGCCGGGTTGGGTAACCCCGGCCAGCCCGCTCAGGTCGTCGCGTGTCCGAAGCGAGGCCAGGGCGGGAAACCACTCCACGGTCTTCAGGCCGAGTCCGCGGCACAGCGCCGGACCATCTCCGGTTGAGCCGGTCCAAGGATAGCTCGCACCCCCGGTCGCTATGCAGACGCTGCTTGCCGCTGCCGTGGTGCTGTCCGCCATCTGAACATGCCACCCTGGCTCGAGTCCCGTCACCCGGCAGCCGGTCCTCACCACCACGCCATGCGTCGCCATCTCGCGCAAGAGCGCGTCCTTGATCCCGGCCGCGTCGGTTCCCTTTGGCCAGACACACCCATCATCATCGGTCCGGGCCTCGATTCCCAGGCTCGAAAAGAACTCGACTATCCTCTGGTATGGGAATCTGCGGAGCAGCGGCATGATGAGCCGGGCGTCACAGTCGAAGCGCCGGGCCATGGTCCTTGGCGGTTCGGCATGTGTGAAGTTCCCCTTTCCGCCGCCGGCCAAAGCCAGCTTGCTGCCGCACCGGTCGGTTCTCTCGAGGACAATCACGCTGAGGCCCAGCCTGCCCGCCGCCGCGGCGCAGGCCAAGCCGGCAGCCCCGCCGCCCACGACTGCCAGGTCGGCAACCTCCTGCATCATATGAACTTGGCTATAATCCTGTGAAATGCGATTCCGGCCGCAGCCCTGCCAGCGAACCTTTTTCGAGCTTGGTGTGTCTAAATCGGTTGAGAGCACGGCAGCTCGGTATCATAAATCGGCTCGGTCAAAACATTGCCGCGACACTGGACTGCTCGTGACTCTCTTTTATTGTCCGGCGTACTTCACCCAATCAATGTGGCTCGCGCCTTGCGCGTGCGCGTCACTGCCCAACGGCGCGCCTGCCCCGCCAACGTAGAGCGTGTCGCTCGTCCATACGAGTCCGACTGAGTACAACGGCTGTTCGGGACCCGTGCTGATAAAGACGAGAGTTGAGTCCTCGGGTGAGCATGCCATCGCCACCGCCGACAAAGGTAGACCGGCGATCGCGTGTCCGCTCATGTTGGCCGCGAGCACGGCGTCCGGCACGGCGCCTGTCCCCGCACGAAACAGCACCCACTTACCGTCGAACGTCCAGGTGAAACCCGTGAAGTAGGCGTCGTCCACACCCGCAGACAGGTTGACCGGATTGCTGCCGTTGCTGTTCATCAGAAATGCGTCTTCCCGGGTCTCGTTTTCATGTGGGTCGCCCGACACCAGGCATTTGCTTCTGCGAAAGTAGGCCAGCTTGGTGCCGTCCGGCGAGAAGACCGGGCTCGAGTTCCCGGTGCACGTGAATTGACTCGAGTCTATCAATACGAAGTCGCCCTCATGCGTGAGTTGCACCTTGGGGTTGACGCCGCCCTTGAGAAACAGGTGCGCAGTCGCGGCAGGATACCCTTCAAAGGCGACCAAGTGCGAAACCGGCGACGCGTCGCAACTGTAGATGCCATTCTCGACCGAGTCGAGCACCTGCGCCTGACCGGTCGGCACCGCAGCCTCATAGAGCTTGTAGTGCGATACGAATACGACCGAATCACACCCAACGCTGAATCTTGGGGATGCCGGGTGGCCGTCAGCCAAAGGCACGAACCCCGTGTCACGCTTGCCGTCGGGACGGTAGACCCAGAGCGAGTCGCCGGACCCGTCCAGAAGTAGCCGGGACCGGTAGCCGACCGTGGCGGTCAGTTCTGAAGACAGATACTCGCGGCTACCGGACACGGCGCGGGCCTGCAGCCTGTGAACGCTGGCCTCGCGCAAGCCGGCCACGTTCCACTCGAAACTGGAAACCGGACCCGGATACGTATCAGCGCCCACGACGACGCTGTCAATCAGCAGCTCCAGGTAGTAAACGTTGCGGACAGGGTGGCAGGTCACCGAAAGCGTCTCTACTCCATACACCTCCCAGCCGGACGACGGCGCATTGATGGTCACCTCGACCTTCTCGCCGCAGGCGCCCAGCAGGAGCAGCAACAGAGCTGGTAGTACCGTGGACCCCGGCAACCTGCGTTCGCCATTCGACGCCCGTAGCTCGAACTTCCGGGTTCGCCTCATGCCTATACGCTAGGCCGGGCCCAGCTAATTGTCAACACGCGGCGCCCCGCCGTATTCCCTCGTGTCCGCCATTCCGAGTTCTAGCTGCTGTCTGCGCCAGAGGTCGGAATCCGGGTCATCTGCGTCATCTGCGGTTGTCCTCCATTCGGCACTCTGCATTCTGGTTTCTGGATTCTGAATTCTGCCTTGCCCGGCTTGACTGCGCCTACTCGCCCACGACGGTAACCACCAACTTCCTGCGGCGCGGCCGGTTGTCGAAATCCAGAAAGACAATCTGCTGCCAGGTTCCCAGCGCGACTCTTCCGTTTCTTACCGGGAACGCCCTCGAAGCTCCAATCAGGGCGCTGCGCAGATGAGAGAAGCCGTTGCCATCTCCCCAGGTGTCATTGTGGCGATAGCGTGCGCCCTCGGGTGCGAGCCGCTCGAGCGCGGCTTTCAGGTCGGCTACCGCTCCCGGCTCGAACTCGATGGTCGTGATGCCGGCGGTAGAGCCCGGGTTCGCGACACAGGCGATGCCGTTCCTGATTCCCGACTCCTCGACAATCGCCGCCACACGAGCAGTGATGTCGATGACGTCGCCGAACCCCTGGGTCGAGACCTCAAACGTCCCGCTGTGCACCATCAGAGAGATTCAGGGAACCACGGATGGACACAGATCAACACGGATGATTCCGCCTCTTTCCTGCTTTCGTAGCGTTAATGAGATGGGCCAATTGCGAAATCCGAATTCCGATTGAAGCCCGAAAGCGGCACAACGTCCAATCCGGACTTCGGACTTGATTCGTCATTCGGGATTCGGCATTCGTCATTCCCAAGGGAAGAGGGGTCACGTTCGGTCGCGAGTCTGGCTGCAATCTCACAATGACCGAGCCTATAGCGAGTACGCTTCCGCCGTGCCCCGGCGCGAGAATACCAATCCGCCTCCCGATGTCAAGCCGATTCAGCCCCGATTGCGGACCGGGTGTCAGGACTGGGATTCGGCCAGCCGGCGAAAGGTAGAGCTGACGTCGCGGTCAAGCGTGTGGTCAAACGCTCTAAGCCACCGCTCCACGTAGCCACGGTCGAGACCCGAGTTCTTCGTGACAACGCCACGGGCATCCTCAAGGTCGCGGGGCCGACCGGCTAAGAGCTTGTGGATAACAACGTCCTCAACCGTGGCGAAGCGAACGCTCACCCCGTCCAGCTCGACCGACCGGCTGCGTCCGATCGCCTGTCGCTCGTACTCGGTGACCGAGAAGATGAAGTCCACCCTGATGCCGGTTCGCTCGTCGAGCGCAGGCAGGACCATTGTCTCGCGCACGAACTCGGCCGGCGTAGCGGGCAGGGGCTTGAGCCCACACCGCCCACACACTTCGACAACGCGATCGAGTCCCTCGCTGCCAAGCCCGAGCGTCAAGTCGATATCGCGAGTCATACGCGGCTCGCCATAGAGTTGGACAGCCTGACCGCCGATGACCATGTAGGGGATTCGGGCCCGGTCGAGCTCGCGGGCCAGGAGCTTAAGGAGTGCCTCAAACACGATTGACTGCGCGGGCCACGCGGACGACGGTCTCGATGCCTTCGAGCGGGTCCTTCCGCCGGAACACGCCCAGTGCTTCGGCCTCCTGGGCCAGCGCCTCGACGATGGCCAGATTGCGGCGAATGTCGGCCGGCTGAGTGCGTATGAACTCCGCCTCAAACCGCTCCAGCATTGCAGCGTTCCTGACCATGGTCACAGTATAGCCTAATCCCAGTTCGAGTCACGCCTAGCCAAGAAGAAACCAGTTCATCTCAGGGGACCCAGTCGAGAATGCCTTTGACTCACCACCCTGCCTCGCCGCGCCGTAGCGGCAGCCGGACTCAGTAGAGCGGTTCGATGTAGGCGTCCGGGTCCAGGGGAAGCTGCTTGGCCTTGTCCGGTCGCGTCTGAGTCGGCTCGACGGGTTCTGCCGGCTCCATGACGACAGTACGCGAGGTTGCCACCATGATATACTCAATCTCCCGCACCGTGACCTTCTTGTCCTGCTCCGCCGTTCCCGGCTCGGGCTGCGTGCCTGCGGCCGAGCCGAGCCAACGGGTGCGCCTTAACCCGCTGCCAGGGTGTCCGTGGTCGGGTTCTAGTGAACCCTAGGTGACCTTCGTAAGCAGCTCGGGAATGCTGCCGACCCAGAAGCGGCGGTGGAGTTCGTCGGACTGGGCGGCGTCACGGTTGTAGCAGGACGCTTGCACGGTGGCCGTGACGACCTCATGGGCGATGCGCCGGGGCTGGCCCTTCACCTCGAAGCGGTGTCGGTAGCCGTCCAGCTTCCAGTAGGTCTTCGTGTGCGCCATGCCCTTTGGGTCCACGAAGACGATGTGGTAGTGCTTGCCCTTCTTTGGCCAGAAGACGAAATCGGGCAGGAACCATGCGATCCGGTTCTCCTCTGGGTTGTAGTAGGGAATGCGCACCTCGTCCAGCGACTCGTCTATCTTGCTGACGCGAAGCGGTGCCCCTAGGCACCACATCCACCAGTCGTAGCCGCCAAAGCCTTCTCCGCCAACGCGCAGGTACTTCTCCAGGTCGCGGACGAATCGCACTTCGCTCGGGGTGCGTATCACGTGCTTGATGTAGTCGGCCCGCTCGTGCTCATCCAGCAAGACCGGCAGATAATAGTGATTCGGCACCAGCTCAATACTCAACTTCTTGCCCTCGTGGTCGAATTCGACGCTCTCCTTCACCCGCCCCAGTTCCTTCAGCCCGGCCTTGTACTGCGCCTTGGTAATCTCGCCGCGTTCGAACTGCTCGTCCAGCTCGCGCTCCCGGTCCGGCTTTCGGGCAGCGTCGTGCACCGCGTTCACGTCACTCTGGAGTTCGCTGACATCCTTGAGCGTCACCTGGAATGTTCCGGTAGTGGCAGGTAGTATGCAGCATACAGCACACGGCATACAGGGCGGACTGAGCGCCGGAGCTGCAAAGACCGAACACCAGGAAGGAATTCGAGAATCCCTGCCTACTGTATTCTGTCTGCTGCCTACTGCTCCGAGCTGATGTGCTGGCGCTTGGAGTCTTCCTTGTCGCCCTTATGGGCCTCATCCAACAGAACATGCCACCCTGAATCCGAGATGGATGGCCACGAAGACGGAGTAAAACAGACCAGCGGTCTCCTGCACCCATTCGTTTCGTGTGTTTCGTGCGTTCGTGGCTTCAATATCGCGGTACCACTTCCCGCTATCGTCGCAGTTGCGGAAGTCGATGATACGTTCCTTCTGTTCGTCGCTCAGGTTGTCCGAGCGATAGTAGAACACGGTCATCTCCCGCGCGCCGAACAGCGACGGGCTTTCCCGCTTCGCCTCGGCGTACTCCTTCAGCTCCCGCAGGCGGATATACAGGTCATTGCGTGAGGTGTTGAACTCCTGCACGTGGCGCTTGAGCTGCTCAATCAGGTCCTCCCGGTGCGGCAGCACTATCGCCGGGCGGAATTGGGGTGTCAATAGTCCCCATTGACGCGCTTCGGATTGAGAAAAGTAATGTGGTCGAGTAGGCCTCGTGGCCAACTCCTTTTGGGGAGTCCGCCACGAGGCCCCTCACGGAACCGGACTTGCAGATTTCCCGCATCCGGCTCTTCAGGACAACCTCCTCACCCTCCGTCGAGTGAGTCATGGAAGCGAGTCTTGTTGACTTCCTTGGCCCGGTTCTGAGTCCGGAGGAAGTGTCCCTGCTCCGCGGTACTCCTGCCAGCCCCCTCGCTCCACAGGCATTACCCTGCTTCAACACTACTGCGAGCTGGTCCGACTCCCACGACGCCATCTGAGCCTCCTTGCCGTTGATAGGCGGCTTGTTGGCCCATACCCTTTCGGGAACGTCGTGGGTCTCCCGAGTTCCGATGCTGACCCTTTGATACCTTGCCACGGACTTCGACCCCGCCAGGTTCGCATCACCTCGCATAACGGTGACGAGAATGCTGCCTGCGGCACGGGGAAAGGCCTCGGCGACTGGGACGACGGATATTTCGGGGCTCAATACCTTCACTTGCCTTGTGGCCCGGTATCCCATTCCTCTGGCCTCACGATGGCGGATTGCTCCACCAGAGCCTGCCCTGAGCGGAGTCGAAGGGTGCAGAGTTCAGTTCTGAGGTGGCAGCTACGCCTTTTCTCAGGTCTGACTTTCACAGACTGGTCATACATCTTCTCTCGGCGCACTCCCCGAAATCCCCCGCGCGAGTTACCAGTTGCCAGTCTACAGGTTTGCAGTGACCTGACGAGGTGCTGCCAGTCAGGTTCGACTTCGAGCTGCCTACGGTCTCGGTGGTTCCACGTCAGAGAAGTCCTTACGCACTTTGGCCAGGACCTCGGGGTCGGAGCCGCGGGCTGCCCACTTGTCGAGTAACACCTGCGCCGCCATCGCCAGGCTCTCGCCCGAGATGAACTGCTGCCGGCTCAGTTTGTAGAGCTGCCGGCCGAAATTGAGAAGCGGACCTGGTTCATAGACGCTTCGTAGCGCGCCGCCATGTCTTCACGCAGGTCGGTGAGTGTCTCGTTTACGCGCTTGAGATTGTACTTCGCCTTCCAGCGGTCGGCTCTCTTCTTCGGGTCAGTCATTCTAAACGTCCGTTCTTTCCGGCTTGATGTCGGTAGTAGCGTACATCAGTACGACCATCAAGTCAAGCAATGATCTCGGTTCGCGTAAGACGTTAATACTAGAAGCTATAGCTAATGGCAGCTTGTCGTCTGAACAGTACTGGGTAAGTCACTCCCCCAGTGACTCCTTTAGTGACTTTTCTGCTGATATTCCAAGTCGCATGAAGAGTGATTTTGTATGTGACTTGTACAGTGGTCTGTTGGGTGACATGATGGTTGAGTTGTCGTGTCAGACGAAGAGTCACATGTCGGGCCATTCGAATGGTTACTGGTTGAGTCATTCTTTATGTGACTTGTCCTGTTGAATCCTGAGTGACTTTCGCAATGACTTGATGTATGACTTGTCTGGTGATTTTCGGAGCGACTTGGGAAGTCCAGTCATCTGGAGCTTGTGCGAAGTAGGTTCGGACGTGGTTCAGCCGGGCCGAATGCGGTCCGGCCGAGATACGAATCTCCGGCAGACTTGCCGTCTGGCGCGCGATTACGACTTCGGCCTCGACGCCTGACGTATCATGCTTTCCGCTCGCTGCTGCACGTACGAAGTACACGCCGGGCGCGAGGGCGCTCGCGTCGTTCGCACCCAGCTTCAGGTTCAGGACCTTGCGGGCGATTGCGTCAAGCAGGACGACCTTAGATTGCAGATTGGAGATTGAGGATGCCCGGATGAGGGTTGCCTGCGGCTTGGAGCTTGAGGCTTGGGGCTTTAGGCCTGAAGCGCTGAACTCAGACCTCCCCCGCCGGTGGAGTAGTCTGGCAAGCTACGGGGTGAATTGCGGTCGGGATTGCGGGCCGGATAGTTCTACCCGTTGCGGTCCCGTTGTCCTGTCCATTGCTCTCCCCGCAATTCAGCCCGTTGCTCCGCCGGTTGCTTGGACCGTTGCTTGCTCCGTTGCTCGGCAAATTGCCGTGCCCGTTGCCCCTAACGCCGTTTTCCCGGTTGCCTGCCCTGTTGCTCTCCCCGCAGCTCCGCCCGTTGCCCGCCCAATTCTCTGCCGAGTTGCCCCTCGATTTGCCTGGCCCGCCGCTTCTCCCGTTGCCTCACTCGCTACCGGACCGGTTGCTCGACGCGTTACTTGAACGCAAAGCGCAACAGAAACTGGGAACCAGGAACGAGGGGCTGTGTACGAAGAACGACCGACGGTTGGACAACCCGGACTAGTGCTTGCGGCGGCGGTGCGGTTTCGGACTTCTGTCCTGCGGTTTCTCCTCGACCGGCTTGCCCCCCAGTTCGCTCAAGCGATGCGTGGCGTATTCAAGCTGGTCCGCATGGTCGGCCGGGTTGAGCGCGGCGAACTGCCGGTATGACTCCACCGCGTCTTCCTTGCGGCCGAGCGCCTCCTGGTCCAGCGCCTTGACGTACCAGGCCATCGCGTACTCAGGCTCGATTTCCAGGACTCTGTCGTAGCACTCCAGCGCCTTTTCGTGCTGCTCCATCTCCCGGAGCAGCAGTCCCTTGTTGTACAAGACGAAGACGGCGCGCGGCTCCAGCCCCAGCGCCGTATCGTAGCAGCGCAGCGCCTCGTCGCGGCGGCCCAGGTTGGCGAGGCTCGCGCCCATGTTTGACCAGGCACCCGGGTTCAGCGCGTCGATCCCCACGGCGCGGTCGAAGCAGTCCACCGCCTCTTCGTGGCGGCCGAGGGCTGAAAGGCTGAGCCCCCTGTGGGTGAAGGCGAGGGCGAATTGCACGTCGAGTTCGAGCGCTTTGTCGAAGCACTCGAGCGCCTGTTCGTTGCGGCCCAGGGCGGAGAGGCTGCGTCCCTTGTTGTACCAGGCGGCGACGCCGCCCGGGTCCTGTTCGAGCGCCGCCTCGTAGCAGCCGAGCGCCGCTTCGTGGCGCTCAAGGCTGTCAAGGCAGAGCCCCTTGTTGGTCTGGGCCTCGGCCGACCACGGGTCGAGCTCCAGGGATTGGTCGTAGCTTGCTATCGCCTCCTCGAAGCGACCGAGCCGGCTCAGAATGTCGCCCTTTGCGCGCCACACGCCGGGTTCCACCTTGCCCGGGTCCGGAAGGTTGTCCAGGCAGGCGAGCGCCTCCTCGTAGCGGCCCAGATACTCGAGACTCTGGGCCTTGCCGGTCCAGGCCTTGACGCTCGCCGGGGCGACCTCGATTGCCTTGTCGTAGCAGGCGACCGCTTCCTCGTCCCGGCCGAGGTCCGCGAAGTTCGCGCCCTTGCTCTCCCAGGCGTCGACGTTCTTCGGGTCGATCTTAAGCAGCCGGTCAAAGCAGGCAAGCGCCTCGTCGTGGCGGCCGAGGCGCTCGAGGCTCGAGCTGTAGTCCATCCAGGCGCCGGCGAGCCGCTCGTCGAGTTCGAGCGCTTTGTGCAGGCAGTGGACCGCTTCCTCGTACCGGCCGAGGCGCTCGAGGCTTGAGCCCACTCCGGCCCAGGCGCCGGCGTTCCGCGGGTCGAGCTCGACGGCGCTGTCGAATGCGCGGATTGCCTCTTCGTGGCGGCCCAGGCGGGCGAGGCCGAGCCCCCGGCGGTACAAGGCTTCGGGATATTGCGGAGCGAGATCCAGCGCCGCCGCGTAGGTGCTGACCGCCTCTTCCAGGCGGTCCAGGCTCTCGAGGCTTGCGCCCTTGTTGAACCAGGCCGTGGCGTTGCGGGGGTCAAGAACCAGCGTTCGGTCGAAGCAAACGACCGCTTCTTCGTGGCGCCCGAGCATGGCGAGACAGAGACCTTTGTGATTCCAGGCCAGGACGAGCTCGGGCGACAGGGCCAGGG
>Ga0172366_10001329_pt1 | contig 19074 bp, 12 predicted proteins | sample LakKivSesite69cm_FD_114533 | JGI IMG/M metagenome (GOLD analysis project Ga0172366, IMG submission 114533) | Sediment microbial communities from Lake Kivu, Rwanda - Sediment site 69cm | ecosystem: Environmental > Aquatic > Freshwater > Lake > Sediment | place: Rwanda: Western Province, Lake... | reverse complement strand
GAATCATGGTCGTTGCCGTACTTGACAGCCTTGTTGAGGCACATGGTTCTCATCCACTCGCCCGATTCCAGGTCGCCGCCCGGGGCCCAGTTCGCGCGGAGTTGGTCGACCAGTTCCTTCAAGGTGAACTTTTGCTGGACGAACACGAGCTCGCGGATCGCCTCGAGCGCGTCGGCGACGTTCGGGATGCCGAAGAGCATGGTCTCGTGCCAGTTGTAGAGCGCGCCACCCTGGTTGAAGTCCCTGCCCGAGTCCAGGCATCCATCGGTCAAGAGGGACTTGTACGGCATCGGCTTGTGAAGGGCGTGTCGCAGCTCGAGCCGGTTGCTCTCCGAGCAGGCTATGTCGATGAACCGTGATGCTTGTGCCTCGTAAGCGGCCATCAAGGCATCGAACGACTTGAAATTCTCGATATCTCCCGTCTTCAAGCCGACGGGGTCGGTGGGATTGAGCCCGAACGCGAACGGGATCCCGTTGTTGAGGGCCAACTCGAGGCATTTCAGCAAGTTCACCTGGTTGCTCACCGCGTGGGGGTTACACTTGCCGGGGATCGTGATCTCGACGCAGCCGATGGCACCGTAGTTCCGGGCATCTTCGATGGCGACGCCGCTGTCCACCAGCGCGGGAACCAGCACGTCGTCGTTGAAGAAAAACGGAACACCCATCCCCTTCTTCACGACCTCGAGCGCCCGCCTCAAGAATGGCCCGGGCGTTCCCTTGTGGTACCGGACGGACAAGCAGCGGATGAACGCGAGGGCCTCGGTGGCGTCCAGCATCATGTATGACAGGTCGTTCGTGCCGTCCTGGCCATCGGGCCGCAGGCCCCCGATCTGGACTTGCTGGACGTCGTAATCTCGATATAGCTTGAGCCAAAGGCTACAAACGATCTCGAACGCCCTGTCCTCCGTGAGCTTGCCCGTCTCCATGTCGTGCTTATAATAGGGGTAGAGTACCTGGTCTAGCCTTCCCAGCGAGTTCGCATTGATGCCGTCCTCCCACGTGTTGATGATGTGGGCGAACCAGAGGGCTTGCACGGCATCGCGGAAGCTGCGGGCGGGGTATCGCGGGACGCGCCTGCACGTTGCCACGATCTCCTGGAGTTCGCGCTTCCGTTCCTCGGACAAGATCTTCTCGACCAGCTTCTCCGCGGCGTCCGCATACCGGTCACCAATCGTGCAAGCGGCCTCCACGACTTCCCGGATGCACCCGATGAGGTCGCGCTTCAAGAATGATGCGGGATCCCGCCACGACAGAGCCTTTTCACGGGCGTCCAGCTCGTCGAGGATGCCCTGGAAGCCGAGCCGCAAGACCTTCTCGTATCCGATGATCGTGTGGTTCTCGGGCGTGGCGTAGGCAACGTAGAGCCCCGCGGCGCTCGCCTTCGACGCTTCGGTCGAGACGTCCGGGAAGTACTCGCCCCGGGGGAGGATGTCCTCAAGGTCCTCCTGGAGCGTTCCAATGCAGAAATCGATTTGCGATGGTGTTAACAGTCCTTTTGAAAGGTATTCTGTGAACCGGACCTTGTGGGGCGGGGCGATGCTCAGTTCGAATCCCATCGTGGCGTCGTCGAGGTAATAATTATATCCCACGAGTAGCTCGCACACGTCTTCGGTCACGTGAACGTGCGGGTTGAAATGAGCGACGACCGAAGCCAGGCAATGGGAAACCTTCCGGTACCACGTCCAGTTCGGCATGGTCTCGACCAGGCCTGCGAGATACCAATAAATGCGCTGCCCAATGTAGGGCGTTTGCGTCTTTTTCCCGTTCAGCGTGAATTCCCGCAGCGCTTGGATTTTGCTCGTGAGATGTTTCATGGTCCACGGGGTGGAGTAGATAATGGAAGTTAATATGTTCTCGGCCGTCGATCCATTTCAACTAGCAGCCTCGTGGTCAAGAAGCCTCTATTTTCATCGCAAGGTCTTTCATTATCTCCGATACCCGGCCGGCATCTTTTTCAGCGTACCTCAAGTCGAGCGCCCACATCAGCGTGCCGAGTGATTGACCCACCCAGGGTTCCCCGTCCCGGACATATTTACCTTCTTGGCGGGGCCGGAAGACGGCGATTTGCCCAGATCTCGTCGGCTTTCCGAGCCCAGCCCTCGAAGTCGCCTGGTTTCTCCGGGTACTGCTGGTAATGCTTCTTGATACGTCCAGCAAGCCCGTTGATCCGCAGCACGTGCTTGATGCTTTTTAAGGACACCTTCCGCCGGAGCAGCCACCCGATGACCTTGAAAAGGATCTTGACGAGCATCCCGAAAGATAGCGCGAACTCCTCGGGAGCGGAGTCGTCGTCGCTGCGGGGGGACGTGTCGACGATGGGGCGTAGCTGTTCGAAGAGTAAATTTATCTCCTTCTCCGAGATGAAGTGGACGAACGAGGCGATCATGAGCGTGTGGGCTAAATCAGCACCTTCGTTGCGGAAATGCTTCACGTTCACGTTCCAGAGGATTTCCTTAGAGAGGTACTCCCCCGATTTCAGCGCGTTGTCGAACTCTGGTTCCACGTTCTTCAGCAGCGTCCACGTCTCAACGATGCCCCGCGCCGCCAGGGGATTGATGATGGAGGCAGAGTCTCCCGCGCAGAAGAAACCGTCCCCGACGAGCGAGTAAGGCGGCGGTGACAAGGGGAAGTAATTGAATTCCCGTTTCTTCAACTCGAAGGGGGGATAGTGATATCTCTCTATGATCTCCGCCATCATCTTTTCCGCGTTCTCGAATGAGTCCGGGACGGCAATGCCCATGATGCACTCGTCCCCGCCATAGCCAGGGTCGAAAAATTGGAAGTACGAGGGGATGATGTCCCCCACCTTCGGATGGGGCTTGTCGGGTTCCTTCCATTTGATGTAGTGGAGGATCACGTAGAACATCCTGGTGGGGTCGTATTTCCACGTGTCCACGCCATACTCCTTGGGCAAGGTCGAGCGGACGGCACAAGCAATTCCCGAGGCATCGATCACGAGGCGAGCGAGTATCTCGCGTCGTGCACCATCCTTCTCCACCCGGGCACCCACGATCCGGCCGTTCTCGAAGATCAACTCCTTGAACTCGCACGAGAACTCGAGCCGGGCACCATCGGCTTCTAGGACATTGTACATGCGTTGCAGCCAGAGTGGTAACCTCGATACCGCGATGTCCTTGTAGCGCAGCACAAACTCGGGCGGATCCGCCGGGACCGGGATGCCCAGCTGCTTCATGACCCGCGGCACGAAGTGGATGATCTCCAGCCGCTGGTCCACCTCGCCTTCCACGCCGAGCTCTCGCATCATCCGACCGATCTGTTTCGTGATGCCGAATTCCTTGATCTCGAGGTGCATCCCTATCTTCCCCTTGCACAGCCGGAAAACCTCTTCGAGGGTCGGGATGACTTGGCCATTCCCGAGATCGATAGCCCGGAGCTCGTTCAGCGTGCTCCTGTCCGTGCGGACGTTGGCATTCCCGCAGCGCTCCAACGACGCGTCGTGCGACACGACCAGGATCCCATCATTCGAAAGCCGGACATCGAACTCTATGTAATCCGCTCCAATTTCCATGGCCTTCTCAAAAGCAAGCAAAGTGTTTTCGGGATATCTGGAGCTGTAGCCCCTGTGCGCGATCACGGTCATCGGGCGCCCGGAAGCCCTTTTCTGTTGGTACATCATTGATCATTTCTTGGCATATGGATTAATGACTCTAAGCCTAGAAGCAATTAGATGATCGTTTTGCATCCTTCATTGCAGCGAAGGTAGATGGATATTGAGACGCAAGATTTTCGTTCTGGCGACGGTTATGCTCGTGGTGGCGTTTGTATTCCACGGCTTTTTCCTCCCGGGCATGCTTGCTGATAAAACAACCCAGCACGTGGATTTACAACGTTCGTCGCCTGGTTCGCTTGTCAATTGTACGGTTGCCGGACAATCCATCACCCTCAACGATCGACCGTTGTTCAAGAACGCGAGGATCGACTTTGGATACATCCCGGCGGGGAACACGAGCGCCCGCTCCTTTGCAGCCTCGGCGACAATAGAATACGTCGCCAATTCCTCGTTTAGCGACGGGCGGGGCACGGGCATCCGGTACATCATCGAGTACAACAACACAGACGTGCGGCTCGTCGAGGAGATCCGCATGTATCCTTCCTTGAATGCCGTGCTGCTCAACGCGTCGTTGTTCCCGAAGACAAACCTGTCGTTCAGCGGCGGGAGATTCGACTTAATCACTTGTGAGAAGTCGGACGTGCTCCCGTTCATTGATCCCGCAAATAAATGGCTTTCATACTTTGAAGGCCTCGATATATGGGGCAGCTTCGCCGTCAAGCTCGTTCGCGATGCCGATGTCGATTTCGCCCGCACGCCAGCGTTGATCCATAACTCCTCGGTTGGTATTCTCGTCGGAGCGGTGACATCGGAGCTCCTAGAGACCGAGGTGATGCTGCACGGCTCGTCGTTCACGATCAAGATGCCCATCGTCGATGGCTATCGGGCGTATAACCAAACGCCGATATCGCTGGAAGCGTGCTGGATCCAGTTCGGGAGCAATTTCTCGGGCATGTTCATGTCCTACGCGGAGCAAGTCCGGTGGTTCAACCCGCCCGTGAGGGCGAGGACCGTCGCTAATTTCTTCAACGCGTCCGCCGGGGCCTGCGACTGGTACAACAGGTACGGGAACATTGACGAGAACACGGTATCGGATGACATCGACAAGACGATCTCGCTGAAAGATGGCGGTTACGGTTACTACATCATCGATTCTGGCTGGTGTTACGAGGGAACAACCGGCCAGGATTACAACTGGAGCACGTGGAACGCGGTCAAGTTCCCGTCGGGCGTGGGCGCGATCGCCGCGAGGGCACACGCTGCCGGGTACAAATTATTGCTCTGGAATCGCATCGGATGGGCACCTGTATGGGTTCAAGCCAATCACCCGGAGTGGGTGCGTTGTTGGGGTGGCTGGGGGTACGTGCAGATGAACTTGAGCATGCCCGAGGTTCGGGCATACATGGCCGACGTGTTCGAGACGTGGGCGGCGCAAGGCATCGATGGCATCAAGGTCGATTTCATAACGGACACGATCTACCAGGACGCGTGGAACGCAGCATTGTGGAACGTGGACAAGACGCGGGCAGAGCGAGCCAACCAGTATTTCGACTTGCTCGACCAGTATGCATCGACCTATAACTTGCCGGTTCTCTTGTGCGGCACCCCGATTGGCTTGCCATCGCTTGCCAGGTACCCCAACCTCGTCGCTTCACGCGTCACTTGCGACAGCGGGTGGCAGGGTTATTTCAATGACTGGCAAATAAGAACATCGCTGCTCCGGTCGTTCTGGTGGGGCGCAGCGTTCAATACACCGGATCCAGACGCGTTCGACACGAAGGATCTCCGCAGCGTGATGGTCGCCTCGGCATGCGGGGGAGCGGTGTACTACGGGGACAACTTTATCGATTTGAACGTGCCCAACGCGAAGCTGGCATGGACGCTCCGGTGGGATGCCCCTGCCGTGCCCGAGAACGTCGCGTTCATGGGCAAGGACATCATCGCCCGCGGCACGTGGCAAGGCCACCCCGTGGTAATCGGCGTGAATCTCGACGGACCTGGCGTGCAGTATACCGTCGGCGGGCTTTCGAGTAGTACCTCTGCCATCCGCATCTCGGTGCCCGTCGTCGGCATCTTCGGGGGAACCACGTGTCACGTGGATGGCATCGGCAGCCAGTACTACCTCCATCTGGAACCGAGACATGCTGTGATGCTTATTTTTTACCAAGGGCAGCCCCCTTTCCCCGCGCAAGGCTGCATGGAGACAGAGTTCCTCACCATATTGACCGGACTTGGTATCCCGGCGGCGATGATGGCCATCACGTTGTTGTCTGCCTTCCGGCGGCATCTTGCACGAAAGGGAACGAAAAAAAACTAATCACGATAACAAAAGCGGTGGGTATCAAACGCGTCCTCCAAATCCGAAAATCGGTCGTTTTTTCGTCGTATTCACGTTTCTCCTGGCGATCGCGATGGCGGGAGTGGGGATCGGGTTCTGCATTGAGGAGGCATATTTGCAAGTCACGACAGGCGGACACGTGGAGCGGTCGATCTGGTTCGTGCATCCGACGGGCGACCAGCCCGCGATCGCCATCGTCCAGGACCATTACATTGCCACGGATGCAACCGAGGAATTCACCCTCGTCGTACATGGCCTGGGAACCATGAATATGACCAGTAAAGGCGCCACGTGGCAGCAAGCTGGCGGTGCTGTCCAGGTAGAGTTGTTCGGCGACGTCGCGAGCATCGAGGGTGCATTTGGCTTCAACGCGGAGACCGACCAGTTCGAGCCCTATTTTAAAGCCAAGCTACGCGACAAGGGCGAGGCACGGCTCGTCTGGCTCGCGATTGGCATCGAGAACGCGAGCGAGCCGTGCCCCGTCGTGTCTATCTCGGACCACGAGATCCTCGTCAACAATTCCTTGCGGTTGCACGTGCCAGGGACGGCCGGCCAGGTCTTGACGATCAACACGACGTACCATCCATTGCCCAATTTCCAGTTCCGGGGCGACCTCCTCATGGAACGTGAAGGCACCGGGGCGTTCGTCGCGGGCGCGAACATCGTGAACATCACGTCCGGGGTTCCCACGTCACCGATAGAGACGTTCGAATGTGCAGGCGGCGAGAGGTGGTTGTCGGAAACGGAAACCGTCGAACAGCAGGTTGCATCGAGCCGCACGACCGTTCCGCTCGCCTCGGAAGCGGGGATCGCGGCGCTGTTGGCTACCTTGCCCGCGGGCTCGCCGTTCTTGTTCAGCAACGCGTCGGAACTGCCCGCCTTGCAAGCACGGTACAATGCGTCAGCGCCCGGGATCGACGGGGAGCTTTATACGAAGTTACGAAGCGACGCGATGGTGGCCATGGGACATGACTTCGCCGACACGTCGATCAGCAACGTGATGAAGCGTTCCTCGCGGGCGCTGAGCCTGGCATTCGACGCGTGGCTCACGCAAAACGCCACGAGAGCGGACGTGGTGGCCAAGTTCTTGCTGCTCATTCACGATCACATCAACCGGATCGACGAGGACCCGAAGTACCTCCATCACGGCATAAACCTGGCCAACTATGTCCTTGCATGGGATTTCGTGGAGAACTTACTCTCGGTTGCGAACAACACGGCGATCCGGGGAGAGATCACGGCTTACGCACGGTTCGTCGGGGACTACTTGCCCGGCTGCGGGGACAACAACTGGGAGCTGGTCGTGAGCTCGGGCACGGGGCTCGCGGGGCTGAAGCTGAAGGACGCCTCCCTGGTGCGAGCGACCCTCGAGAAGACGGATCACTACCTCCGCGAGAACGTGAAGCTGGAAGGTGGCATCTACGAGGGCCAGGGATACATCGGATATGCCTTCTCCAGCCACAAGCGGTTCTTGATCGCCCTTGCACGGTTCGCCGGCCTCGGATTTCCCAACTATTTCATCGACGACCGGTTCCAGTCCGTCTACCGGTTCTCCGCGAGGTGCGCAACGCCCGACGGGTACTTCCCGCTCTTCGAGGATGCCGCATCAGAAACTTCGGGAGCGCTGAACGCGATGATCCTTGCACCATTCTTCGCGCGGATGGGTGGCCCTGGCGGAGACGAGCTCGCCCAGGAGTTGATGTGGCTGTATTACAAGCACTACGGCGACACGTCCGCCACGTCGCCCGTCGATCATTTCCTGTTCAGCAACCATTCCATCGTGCCTCGTGAACCCGTGCTCGAAGCGAAGGTCGCCCCTAACCCGCCATACAGCGGTTGCAGTTACGTTGCACCGGGGTCTGGCCTGGCGATGCTGCGCACGGGATGGGCGGACGATGCCTCCTACCTCGCGGTCACGGCCAAGACATACGAGCAATCGCACGTGCACAAGGACGAGTTATGCTTCGAGTTCTGGGCGAATGGCATGAAGCAGTTGACAATGCCCGGTTATCCTGGATATGGACTCGAGCACCATGACTGGACGCGGACGACGGAAGCATCGAACGGCGGCGTGCTCTTCGATGGGGACGGCCAGACCGGTGATTATTGCAGGACCGGCATCATCCAATGGCTCAGGGGCAGGTATGTTGATTACGTCGAAATAATGGGCGACGGGATATACGACGCGAAGCACAACTTCCTGTTCGGGAGCGAGTATGCCTGGATCCTCCCGCTCGGGTTCGTTATTTGCGGCTTCGTGGTCGTGCTCGACATGTTCTTGTGGAAACGGAAGCCAAGACCCTCTTGATCGGTTCCATCACGCGTTGATTCATGGATATCCCTTGAAAGGTGCGATTACCGTGGCAAAGGCCTCGATCCCCGTTCATCTCGTGACCGGCTTCTTCGGCAGCGGCAAGACCACGCTCATCAACCACGTCATTTCCTCAATGGAAAAGGATCGACGACGCATCGCGGTGCTCGTCAACGACTTCGGCGACGTGGACGTCGATTCAGCGGTCATAGCTGGCGGGGAAAGCGGGGGCCCGCAAGTATATGGCGTGGCCGGCGGCTCGATCTTCTGCTCGTGCCGCCACTGGGAATTCGTGACCGGCTTGCATGCCCTCGCGGAGCACAAGCCCGATCTCATCCTCGTCGAGGCTTCCGGCATGGCAGACCCTTCCCCCATCAAGATCGACATCAAGATCGCCTCGGATCTCGACAAGGAACACGAATACTCGTACGAGGGGGCGATCTGCCTCGTCGACGCTTCAATATTCGCCAACCAGCTCGAACTCTTCCCCGTGGTGCGCCGCCAGGTCAAGCACGCTGCCATCATTGTCGTGAACAAAATGGATTTGCTCACCGGGCCGGCGGATCCCAAGAAGGACGCGATCCTCAATAGGATCCGGCGGATCAACAAGGTTGCACGCGTCGAGTTCACGACGGGAGCAGCGATCCCCCTTTCCAAGCTACTCCCCGCGGGCGAGGCTGGCGAGGACCAGGCCCGGCCTGACCGGAGCTTGAACGAGCCGGGGAACCAGCCTGGAAAGCTTGTCTTAGAATCAAGACGAGCGCTCACCCGTGATGTAATCATTCGTTATTACAACGCGGTGAAGGAAAAGGTCTTGCGGTTCAAGGGCTTTTGTATGCTCGAGGACGGGTGGTATCACGTGAATGCTGTCGGCGATCAACTGCGATTCTCGCCCAATGCGGCGCGGAGAGAGAAGTCCGAGCTCATCTGCATCTTCATCCCCGCGAACGAGGCCAAGCTGGCCGAGCTGCTAAGTCTCTGGCAGCAAATCATCGGCTGATTAAAATGGTTTGCCCAGATCGAACAGCACGTCGTAAGCGATGCTCGTGAGCAGCGCCTGCCGGCGACTAGCCGTGGGTTGGTACACGACCGACCCGCCTTGCCGGCATGCCAGGAGCAAGTCACGTAGACCAGAAACGCCATGGGCGGGTCCACCGTAGATCCAATTACCGTAAGAGTTTTGCCAGGTACCCACGCCGTTGATCCACGAGTTTGCTTGGAATAAACGGACCATGTTCGCTCCCGCCGCGAGCGACAAGTGGACGTCGTTCACGACGCTGGGGATATCCGGGTATGGCGTGTAGTTGATGCAACCAAGACAAACTGCCACGATGTCGCCCGGCCGATTGTTGATTAGAGCGTTCATGCGGGCGTAGTCGAAGACATAATCGGTCGTCGCGGGAACTCCCCCCCATTCGCATCCGCGGTATATCATCATCGAGATGAAGTCGAACGCGTCCGCTGCATCCCACACGGGAAGCCCCAACAGCTTCTGCCCGTCGGAATCGCCGTCGAACACGTCCTCGATGATCGTGTGCGTGGTGGTGCACATCAAGTGGCCATCAACCCTGCATTGATCGCCGAGGGCGCGGATCGTTGCCAGCGCGCCAGGCCAGATCTCGTCCATTTGCTTGACACGCAAAGCGTTCCGGCCGTGCTCCGCGAGTGCCCTGAACGGCTGGATCCAGTCCTTGATGTCGTCGTTATTGGCCTCCTCGCCCCCTGCCTCGATGTCCCACATCATGTAATCGACTGTTATCGCATTCCGGACTGTCCAGTTGTGAAATTTCTCGTAGAGTATCGGCCACCTGTCGATCTCGCTGATGCTCGGGTAGCTCCCCTCGTCCCACTCGAAGAGCGGCCATACCTCGACCTTGATCCCGCGGGCGTTCAAGAGCGCCGTCTTGTTGGCTGCCAGATCCCCGTTCGCATCTCCCACGGCGAACCTATCTTCTGTGAGGGGAAACGACAAGGTCGCATTCGCTTCATCAAAAATGTCGCAGATCGTGTCGTTGATAACGCTATAATCGGGGAAATAAACGAATAGATCATAGTTTTCAGCCTGCAGCGCCGTTATCGTGAACGTTTCAGGGGCCATGTCGGCGTTCTGCGGCGCGGCGACGAGGAATCCCATGCTCCCGTACAAGCCAGCGAAAACGAGCAGACCCGCGACGAGGCGCTTCCTCGCCGCTTTCACCCCCTTGACCTCCTTGTCCTTGAAGATGGCCCAGAACGCCTTGCGCATCCGCACCCAGTTCATCACGCCATCCTTTTTCCGGGCGCAATCCCAGATGTTGTACCCGGCAACGACGTCCATGAACACGGTGCTGATGAATGCAAGGATATAAGCCTGTCCATAACTCCCGAAAAATATCGTGAACACGGCGATGGAAAAGATCATGAAGATTGTCGAAAAAATGAATTGGAATAGCGGGTGCTTGATCAGCAGCCCGAGCAGCACGAAAAAACCAGCGACAAGAAAACCGTATCCAAGAAAGCCAAGGCCGATCGCCGGCTCGATGGGCCAGGCGGCGGCTGCACACCGCGTGATGAAAATCCCGAGGATCGCCACGAGGGGAGAGGCCCAGATGATATAGTGGAGGGTCTTCATTTCAGTCCTCATTTGCCAGGATGGTAATAATACGTTCCAGAGGAAAATTAAATATCGCCGGCATGGAGATCAATCGACATCGGCGATGCACATGAGCGATCTGGTCCAAGATCTCAAGAAAAGCAAGCTCGTCGCCGTCGTGGAGATCGGCGACGCGGGCTTAGCCGTGCCCCTGGCACGCGCGCTCCTGGACGGCGGAGTGCATTTTATCGAGATCACCTTCCGCACGGAAAGCGCGGGGGACGCGCTGCTGGCGCTGAAGGACGCGGGAACCGGGTTGCATTATGGCGCGGGCACGGTCAGGACGAAGGAGCAGGCCGCGCGTGCCATCAAGGCAGGTGCCGAGTTTCTGGTCGCGCCCGGCTTCAACAAAGATATAATCAAGATCGCGATCGATGCCGGGATCCCTTTCTATCCGGGGGTCGATTCGACCCTTGGAATCGAGGCTGCAGTCAACATGGGCATCGACACGCTGAAGTTCTTCCCCGCCGAGGAGTCAGGTGGCATCAAGTGGCTGAAGGCGGTGCTAGGGCCGTATCCCGAGCTCAAGTTCATCCCGACGGGTGGCATCTCGATTACCAACATGAAAGAGTACCTCGTAACACCCAACGTGCTGGCCATCGGCGGCAGTTTCCTCGCCCCGAAGCATCTCATCAAGGAAAAAAAGTTCGGCGAGATAACAGCGGCGTGCCAGAAGGCATCCGGGGTCGTGAAATCACTATAACATCGATGGAATACAATACGGGGAGAACGAGATGGTTCAAGCAGAAAAGAAAAAGGTCGTGACACTCGGCGAGATAATGGTCCGGCTAAGATCCCCCGGGAGCGAGCGGCTGTTCCAGTCGCCCGTTCTCGAGGCGACGTTCGGTGGCGGGGAGGCGAACGTGGCAATAACCCTTGCAAATTTCGGCATCGAGGCAAGTTTCGTCACCGCCTTGCCCAAGAACGCGATCGGTGACGCCGCCATCGCGTTTCTCAGATCGATGAACGTCGACACGACGAAGATCGCCCGCCAGGGAAAGCGCGTTGGAGTGTACTACATCGAAGTGGGTGCAGGTCCCCGTCCATCGAACGTGATATACGATCGCGAGCACTCGGCGATCGCTGAAGCGAAGCCCGGGGATTTCAACTGGGATGACATCTTTTCTGGCGCGGGATGGTTCCACGTGACGGGCATCACGCCGGCGATATCGGCATCGTGCGCGGCGCTTTCGGTCGCCGCGACCAAGGCTGCGAAAGATCGCGGGCTTACCGTCTCGTGCGACTTGAACTATCGCAAGGCCTTGTGGAAGTACGGGAAGGCAGCGCCCGAGATCATGAAGCAGCTGATGCCGCACGTGGACGTCGTCGTGGCGAACGAGGAGGACATCCAGAATTCCCTGGGCATGCAGCTGGACCAGAAAATCGGCGGCGCCGAGCTGTCCACGAAAAAATACGAGGCGCTCGCGAAGCAAGTGCTCGCCGCGTTCGGCAACGTGGAGCTCGTCGCCATCACGCTGCGCGAGAGCTACTCGGCGGATCACAACGACTGGTCCGCGATGTGCTGCTCGAGACGGGAGGGAAAGGTACTCGTTTCCCGCAAGTACCAGCTGACCGACATCGTGGATCGTGTCGGAGGTGGTGACGCGTTTGCCGGGGGCCTCATCTACGGGCTCGTGAAGAAGTTAGACTTGCACGACGCGCTCGAGTTTGCCGTGGCAGCATCGGCGCTGAAGCACACGATTCCCGGCGACGCGAACCGGGTCTCGATCGAAGAGGTGTTGAAGCTCGCGGGTGGCGATGTTTCGGGCCGTGTTCAGCGCTAGGCATCGATGCGTTTTCCGATCATGCCCTTTCCTTGAGCATGCAGCATTTCTTGTACTTCTTGCCGCTACCACAAGGACACGGGTCGTTCCGGCCTGATTTCTTGTCAACCTTTTTGGTATGGATCGAGAGCTGCTCGTCGATCTTCCCTTTCACGTCCTCGATCTTTTCATCAACGACATCGGCAACTTTCTGGATGAAATCCAGCGTGTCTTTGACCAGCAGCAATCCTTTCTCCGGCTTGCCGATTTGCGAGTAGAAGATCCGCAAGTTCTCCATGGCGACCTTGAGATACCGCGAGTAAACGTGGGGCTCCTGCTTGACCAGGCCCTTGTAAAGGTCATAACCCTTCAGGAACGCCCGCTCGGCCGCTTCGATCTGGCCGTTGGCCTGGTAGGCGCTGGCCATGTTGTTGCAAACCATCGCCATTTCCGGGGTTCGGGACACGGTTCCCGTGCCGCCCGCCTTCTCGTAAATGGCCAAAGCCTTGCGGAATGATGCCAGCGCCCCCTCGAAGTCTTTCAAGTCGTTTTTCACGATGCCGAGATTGTTGAACAAGTTGGCACGCGTTGCCATGAATGGCCCGGCCTGCCCTGCTGGAATCTGCTTGTGGGCGTCGAGCGCGGCCTCGAAGGCGGCCTTCGATTCCTCGAGTTTCCCTTGCTCCTGGAACAGCGTGCCCATGCTCGCGTGCGTGTTCGCGAGGTCATGGTGGTTCTCGGGCGTGCCCGAAGCCACGAGCAACTTCCGCATCTCCAGGGCGTGCTGGTAGGCCTTCAGCGCGTCGTCGTGCCTGCCGACCTTGCGCAAAGCGGTTCCGAGGTTGTTCCACGACTCGGCGAGCTGCGCGTTGAACGTACCGGGGTCTACATCGGCGAGCTTTTTCCTGATGTCGAGCGCGGCCTCGAAGTGAGGAACGGCAGCGGCGTATTGCTCGCGCTTCCGGTCGACGATCCCGAGCTCCGTGTGGATCGAGCTAAGCACGAACATCGTGCTCGCGTCGACCGTGCTTGGCGCCCTTGTTTCCTTGAAGTTTACTGCCTCCTTGTACGTTGCCTCTGCTTCGTTTAGATGCCCGGTGAGCTGGTAAAAATCGCCCAGGTTGCTGAACGCTTTGAGCAAGCGTTCAAGCCCGGCGCTGCTCCCGTCGAATTCCGCTATGTCCTTTTCGACCCTCTTCAGCAGCGCGTGCTCCTCTTCCGGGGTTCCGTCGGCCTTTGGATCCACGATCAGCACCTTTTTTCCATTACATCAAGGAACATGTCGGGTCGAGGGAAAACCTTTCGCTTGTCGCGCGGCATGCGTCTTCAGCCACCGATCGTGAACGAGCTTGCCAGGGCGGCGTACATCGCCTGGCGGTTGGGCTCGGAGACCACGGGCTCGTTGAAGAAAAGTATCCCGTCAAGGTTCGAAACGGGGGCGTCTTTAACCCAGGACATGACTTTCTTGATGATCTTGGGCGTCTTTTGCCAGATCGGGTAGTTTTGAGGGGCACGGTCCCTCAGGTCGAAGTGTAATATCATCGGGTTCGGGGTGAGGCGCGCCCAGGTGCTGTACAAGTGTCGCTTGCGGGCCTTGTGCTGGATGGTGTGTGGCTGGATGTAATCGATCCCCCATTCGCGGAACCTGGCGGGATTATGTCCCCAATGCGGGTTACCTACCGTGGAACAGCCGATCTTGATCCGCGGGAACCATGCCTTGATGGACGACGTGTACTCGGTGATCTTCCGCCCGATGTTCTCCTCCTTCCAGCGAACCAGCTCGGTTTCAGGTACCTTATCGAGCGGTTTGGGCGCTCGGCCGGCAAACACCTCTCGGGTGTGCTTGCAGTAGCATCCGCCCCGCCCGGCATAGCTGATGCGCTCGAAGGCAAACCGCTTCAAGGCTGGGTGATTGCCGTAGAACGATAAGAGGTCGGCCACCTCGTCGAGGCCGAGCTGCCACGCGCCCGGCGAGTCCGGGCAATGCAAGGAGTCTAGTGGTTTCCCGCTTCGATCCTGCTGGAGGCACGCGTCGGGGTAAGACATCGAAATGCGGTCATTGTTCCAGATGCCCCAGTTCAGCGTTAGCTCCACGTCGATCTTGAAGCGTTCAGCATCCTTCAAGATCTTTGAAACGAACTCGGTCTCTTTCCTCGCGTTGATGTTCTTTTCGTCGACGTACCCGGAAAGCCGGGGATTCGCAACAGGCCAAGCATAGCCGTCGTGCTCCGGGTCGTAATAGGCGTAACTTTGCATCATCAAGCTGAGATAATTCATCCCGTGGGAGCACATCTCTTCCAGGAGCCGGTTTAAATGGTCATACGTGATCCCGCCTGACCCGGGGGCGCAATACGAGATCCCCACGATCCATCCGCAATGACGCAGCGTTTTCTTGTTCCCGGGGCGGTTCAACATGCAGCACCTCGGCATCCCCTGTCTCGCGTTGAAGTCTCCTCGCGCCTTGTTGACTTGTGAGATCCTAAGATTCATTTGTTTTCAATGCGTCTCTTTAGAAACCCACGCGGTGACGGCATCCATGGCTAATGGGGAGATATTAATCGAGGGGCGGTGTTATCCAAATTTGGATTTTTCCATCCGAGTTCCATTCGGCACGAAGCGACTAAATCTTAGCAATAAAATGCTGATGGATCTCGACTTCGACGCGATCGGCTCGCTCCGCTCCCTCGAAGAGCTCGATTTGAGCGGGAATTATTTTCATGACGTTAATGTCGACCTGCGGAAGGTCGAGGCATGTCCTTTACGATCTATCAAACTCTACGGGGACATCACCTTGGCATCTGCCGAGCCCTGCGTGTATAACCTCACCCTTGGCAAGTTCCCGGCTCTCGAGTTCCTCGAGCTGCGCGATAACGCGCTCACGAGGTTGGATCTCGCTCCTCTTGCATGGTCGGAGAAATTACGCACCCTTGACATCTCGTGGAACCATCTAGTCGACCTCGAGACTTCGCCCCTCGGGAATTGTTCGGATCTCCAGAAGCTCAACCTCGAGACAAACCAGCTCCGCGAGGTCTCGGGAGAAGTCTGCCAGCTCCATAACCTAGAGGTGCTGAAGTTGAGCTACAACAAGCTGGCGTTTTTGCCCGAGCACCTGGGATCTTTGGAGAATTTGAAGCGTCTCGAGCTATCCAGCAATCCCCTCGACAAGATTCCCGACTCGTTCTCGTCATTGGAGAAACTGGAGGCATTGAAAATTGCCAGCATCCCATTATGCTCGATACCAAAAACCCTACCGAATCTTGCGTGGCTCCTCGTCTTGGATGCTCGTTCCCTGGTTTGCGAGAAGTCTAACCAGCCGGTCCTCACCAAGATTATCGACGCGCTCTACAACGTTGCTTACGTCGACATCGGAATGAACAAACTCAAAGAGGTGCCCGGACGGCTCTGCGAGTGCACGGACTTGAAATACCTGGATCTAGGGTTTAACGAGATAGAGTTCCTTCCTGGCTGGTTCGACGCGCTGCCCCAGTTAGAAGTACTCGGCCTGGACAATTACAAGGGCCGCGCCTTTCCCGATGTAGTCCTTGGCTTGCAGCACCTCAAGCACATCACGATGACGGGCGTCACGTGCCCGTTCCCCGAAGCGCTTCTCGAGCTACCGTGTCTCGAACGGATGGCAGTGTCCAGGGAGCGGATGGCGGACCCAACGATCAAGCGGTTGATCGACAAGGGAATTTCAGTGTACGGGTCTTTCCTCGGCCACGACCGCTTCAGGCAGTCGTATGGGGCGTTGCCCGAGTTGGACAACCTTTAACGAGCTGCCGGTCTTCGCTTGTTGAAGAACCTATGAATGCCCGTGACCACCATCGAGACGAATCCTTTTATCGTTTCCTTGTTGCAGAACCGGGCGATGTAGAACGAGAGCCTCCTTGCGCGGAGCATCCTGACGATCCTTTGTCCAGAGCGCGAGAAAAAGGGAACCTCCTCGTAGGCCTTCAAGTGGTACTTCACCAGCTGCCCGGAAGTCAAGTTCTGGTAGCGCATGGTCGGGGTCACCCAGTTGAAATCGCGCCAGTCTGTCTTGATGAGCAGATCCTTCTCCTTGACATCGCGCATAAGATCGGTGCCCGGGAGGGGAGTGAGTATGGTGAACGTGGGCACGTCCACCTCCAAGTGCTGAGAGATCTTGATTGTTCGCTGCAAGTCCGCCTCGGTGTCCGATAAACTCGCGCCGAGAATCACGTTCCCTTGGATGATGAAGCCGAGGTCGTGCAAGATCTTGATCGCGGCCGTCGTCTGCTGGAAATGCAGCTGTTTGTTGAGTTCTTCAAGCGACTTGTTTGAAAAGCTCTCCATTCCTATGAACACGAGGATGAACCCTGCTTCGGCCATCTTCTTGAACACTTCTGGATGCTTGACCACTGTATCTGCCCGGGTCGTGGTCATCAATACCATGTTCAAGCGTGCTTTGATGATTCCATCGCAGAGCCGCGCCACGTGCCTCATGTCTACCATGAAATTGTCGTCGATGAAGTACGCGGAGCGACAGTTTTTTCGGATCTGGCGCAGCTCTTGCAATATGTGTTGCACCGATCGGTGCCGGTACGTGTTTCGATAGAATTTGTGGATCGCGCAAAAAGAGCACTTGTACGGGCACCCGCGGCTCGATTCTATGATGTCTATAGGATACCCCATTATACCATAAACATTTCTTGAGCTGTTGGCGCGGAGATCCCGGGCCGGCAACTTGAACTGGTTCATATCAGCGAGGGGACGATCCGGGTTGGTGATGACCCTGCCATTTTGCTTGTAGGAGAGTCCCGCGACACCGACCGGGGTACCGCGCTCTACAAGTTCCCGGAACGTTAGCTCTCCCTCCGATCGCACGACGATATCCACAAAGGGGGACGACATGATCTCCTCCACGAGCATCGTGGGGTGCCAACCGCCGAGCACCGTGGTCGCGCCGTGCTGCTTGGCGACCCTCGCGATCTCGAGCACGCGGGCTATCCCCATGCTGAAGCAACAGCTGATGCCCACGAAATCGGGACGAAACCGCTGGATTTCCGCGCCGATCCAGGACAAGCCGTGCAGCCGGTCATCGACGATGCGTGTCTCGGCTATGTCTCGCACATGTGCAGCGATGCACTCGAGGCCAAGTGGTGGTAGCACGAACACGTTCTTCGGATTGTACTTGTGATCCAGCGGGTAATCCGGTTGGACGAGGAGAACTTTCATGTAGATGCCCTGGCGCTTCGCATGATCGTCGTTATTCAACTTCCACTATCGTATCAAGATCCTCGTCCACGGTTTAATATGTTATGATCCCCCACGGGCGCCTTCCACGGGATTAGCAATCACATTTTTGTGCCAGCCCGTGGAGATCATTGAATAACACGAGGGAAAAAAGGCAAGGATCCTATGGAACTCGTTCTAATGCATTTTAACGCCCAACAGGGACCTATCGCGTTCGATGCCATCCCGAAGGCAATTTCAAAGGAAATCGAAGCAGCACTCATCCGGTTGTTCGATGTTTCCGAGGGCGAGGGCATAGAGGAAAATTTCAAGTGGCGATGGCATAGAGGAAAATTTCAAGTGGCTCGTCAAATCAGACGAAGAGGAAGAGATTCAGACGAAGAGGAAAATTTCAAGTGGCTCGTCAAATCATTCCTCTTCGTCTGAATCTCCTTCCTCGGGCAGATGGGGCACATTCTTGCCCAACTCCTTCTCTTGTTTCTTGATCAGCTTTTCATTCTTCGTCTTCTGCGCCAGCTTGACGATCTTCTCTTGAATGTTCCTTGCAGCTGCTGGATCCTTTGCTTTCAAGGCTGCCTTCGCATCTTTCTTCAGCACCTTGATCCAGCTGCCATAGAAATCGTTCAACTTGCCCGTGAAGAGGTTGATGATCTTCTCGTTCTTGACCTCCTTGGCGAGGCGCACGGTCAACAAGTGGTCCTTCTCCGCTTGTGCCCAGTTTCCTGCCTTGATCTTCTCGTTGACCTCGTCCAGTATCTCTTTCGAGTACTTGGTGATTGCAGCCTCCATCTTTTTCAAGGTTTCCTCGGTGGCATCGGTGTTTTTCGTCAACTTGAACAAGAAGAGCGCGTTTCGGAATTCCTCGACGGATTCCCAGTAATCCTTCTTTTTTAGCAAGGCCTCGGCCTTTCCCCGCGTTCCCATCGCGAGCTTCTCCGTCTCTTGAACGATCTCGTCGAAATACGACTTCATATCGATGGACTTAGCCTTCGTATATTGATCGACGATGCGTTCTTGGATGTCGTTGTAAACATGGAGCTCGCGCTCGTAAAACTTCACCGGCACGAGAAAGGCCACGATGAACGGCAAGCGCCCGCCCCTGACTTTCTTGGATCGGTAGGAATCCAGCAGGATCTTCGCGGTAACCTTGTGTGATTTCAAGGGAAGGATGAGGTTCGTCCGGTCGAAAGCGACGTCGTCGGATGTGCCGAACACGGTTTGAAAGCCGGTGAATATTTGCATCGT
>Ga0172366_10001327_pt1 | contig 19090 bp, 21 predicted proteins | sample LakKivSesite69cm_FD_114533 | JGI IMG/M metagenome (GOLD analysis project Ga0172366, IMG submission 114533) | Sediment microbial communities from Lake Kivu, Rwanda - Sediment site 69cm | ecosystem: Environmental > Aquatic > Freshwater > Lake > Sediment | place: Rwanda: Western Province, Lake... | reverse complement strand
TTCTGGCCCCGCTGGCCGACAACGAACTGCTGAGTATAGCTCAAGCCAGCCGGGAAATGATCTGCGAACCGGAGATACCCATCTTTGCCAGAAGCGGTTGGGCTGAGCGAGTTTACGTCTTGCAAGAAGGCAAGATAGAGATGCATGTGAGTTTGCGACCCGGCTCCCGCTGCGGGGGCGAGACGATGACTGTGATTGACCATCCAGGGCAGGCCTTTGGCTGGTCAGCCCTGGTAGAGGAGGACCGCCTGAGTATCGGAGCCCGATGTGCGGAGAGGACCCGCCTCATCGCCATTGACCTTAAAAGACTGACTCATCCGGTCCGCTTGCTGATACTGAAGCGATTAGTCTTCTATCTGTTTGCCTTTCTGCAAGAACTGGGGCTATGCCCTTTCAATCTGGCCGACCTGGTGAAGCTAAGCGGTTCGTCTCGTTTGTGAAGCGATTGGTGTAAACTTCTATGTGGTGGAAAGATGATTGCCTTTCGAGCCATGTCGTGCCGACCCATTTTGGAGGATATAGCGGCCTGTTTTGCCCTCCCCGGGACGGCCATCCATCACGCTGTCATCGGAACCCTTGCGGGCCTGAAGGCCGGTCTGGGATTTCAACCACAGCTAGGGATGGTCAAGGACGGCCATCGGGTCACGAGCGCTTATGACGATTGACAAGGCAGTGCGGGCCTATGTCGAGGGCCACCTGGTGGATCACACCGAGCGATTGCACTAATGCTACGCGATACTCAGACCATCGAACATCGCTTCGTCCTGTCGTTGGCCTTGACTGGCCTGATCCTGGTAGCTGAGGTCGTCGGCGGTTTGTGGACCAGCAGCCTGGCCTTGCTCTCCGACGCGGCCCATGTCTTCCTGGATGTGTTCGCCCTAGGGATGAGCTACGTGACGCTGCGGCTGGCCGCGCTGTCAGCCGATGATCGCCACACCTATGGCTTCCATCGCCTGCAGGTACTGGCTGCCCTGGCCAACGGGGCGACCTTGCTCCTGGTGGCCTTCGAGATCTTTCGGGAGGCCTGGGTGCGCTTCCAGCATCCGTCTCCTGTACTGGCCGGGCCGATGCTGGCTGTGGCGGTGGTTGGGTTGGTGGTGAACCTGCTTGTGGCTCTGGTCTTGCGCGAACACGACCACCACGATCTGAACGTGCGCAGCGCCTTCCTGCACGTCCTGGGAGATGCACTGGCCTCGCTGGGTGTCATCGTCGCTGGCGTGGTCATCGTGTTCACTGGCTGGATGCTGGTTGACCCGCTGGTCAGTGTGCTCATCGGGTTGACGATCCTGGCCGGATCAGGGCGGGTGCTGCGCGAGTCGGTGCACATCCTGGCCGAGGGGGTGCCTGAGGGGCTGACGGTGACCCAGGTGGCTGAAGCAATGGGCCGGGTGTCGGGGGTAGGAGATGTGCACGACCTGCACGTGTGGACGATAAGCCCTGGCTATGTGGCCCTCAGTGCCCACGTTGTGCTGAGCGATCAAGCGCTGAGCCAGGCGCAAAACGTGATGAATGGGTTGAAACAGATCCTGTCCAGAAGGTTTAGCATTGAACATACCACCATCCAGTTCGAATGTGATAATTGTGGACAAGGGACGGTCGTGTGCACGAACGGAGATTGATATGACGCAGGGCTGTCACGATGTGCCTGGGCACCCCTGTCGCGCTAAATGTTCCCCGCCGGTGGGAGCGAGTTGAGACTGGCAGAAGCTGAGAGCTTTCGTCAGGCTTTGGTGGAATGGCTGATGGTAGACACAAAATCAAACACTTTCAATATGGAAGCAAGACTCAATGCACAAAATAAGGAGCGAAGAATCATCCAACTGCGAGGCATGAGATGGACCAAAGCAGAGGCGAAATCAACGAGAGTCTGACCGCCTTTGGCCAGGAGTTCGGTACTGTGCTCGACCCGGTGGCTTTCTTGAACCAGAAGAGCCCGGAGTTATGCGCCGCCTTTCTGCGGCTGCACGAATTGACGCTAAACGAAGGCGTGGTATCCAAGAAGCACAAGTTCCTCATCCACGCGGCGATCACCGCCGCCCAGCATGACCACGAAGCGACGGCCATGCACATCACCGGCGCGATCCATGCCGGCGCCAGCGAGCAGGAATTACTGGAGACGGCCTTCACCATCATCCCGGTGGCTGGCATGCCGGCCTTTGCCGTTTTCCTGGGTGCCTGGCGACAAGCGCAGCGGGCAGGAGCTTGACACAGGCGCATCCATACGATGCGCGGAAAAGACCACAAAGGAGATGGACATGCAGAAAACAGCGTTGCCGAAAGTGGGGCTCTTTGCCTGTTTTAGCGGCGGTTCTAACACTGGCTCTCTGGCCGGCATGGCTGCATTGGAAGTGGTAAAGCGCTTGGGCAGCGATGTCATCGGCATATGTTCTCTGCCGGCCGTGCTAAACAACGTCCCCAGGCAATCCGCTATGGTGAAGAAGATTGAGGCGATTGTCGTGCTCGATGGTTGCCACCAGCAGTGTGCCAGGCAGTTGTTGGATAAGGTTGGCATCAAGCCAGCCCTATACCTGAACATCGAGACGGACCTGGGGATACAAAAGTCAGGGCCATTTACCAGCCTGAGCTTTAGTGAGGAACAGGTCCGTGCTGTAACCGATGCTTTGGCTACAGCGATTAACTCTATTCTCTAGAGGAGGGAGAGAAATGTGGTCCATAGACATCAAGTCAGTTAAAGTTGCTGAGGGTTCGGCACTCGGTGTGCGCATAGGGAGCCCTGAGAAGGCAGGGATCATCGTTTTGATCGGGGAAAAGGGGGTAATCGTATGCCGGAATTTCGACACGGCTGCCCTGCAGCAAAGAGGAGTTGCTGCTGCCAGAGTGCAGGGCATCAAAACGATAGAGGAAGCCCTGGCCGCACCCATCGAATCCTGCACAGCGCAGGCCAGGGAACTAGGAGTAACGGAAGGGATGAAAGGTGTAGATGCTCTCAGCCGGCTTTCGTAAGCCAATATACCGAGATCGAGAGATGAAGCAATGGCTCTGGTTTGGGTGAAAGCCGGCGCGTGTGGGCAAGAGACCACCATCGAAGTGCGGCGCATAGATATGACCCACGTGGCCGTCGAGTTCACGACCACTTGTGAACACGTGCAGAAACTGGGCGAGGTGCTGAAGACGCTGGACATCGCGCATGAGATGAGTGTGCCGCTGCTAGAGACGACCGTCTACAAACTGGCGAGCGAACACGTGTGCCGCAACAGTTGTGTGGTGCCAGCAGCGGTCCTTAAGGCGTTGGAAGTCGAAGCCAATATCTTTCCCGCCGCCGAAAGTCAGATCCTGTTTGTAGATGGCATGGGGGGCTGAGCCAGTGGCAAGGCAAACTTACCAGGACAAGGGACAACCTGCTGATACGCAGACGGGGAAAACAGTTGCTTTTGTTCTGAGTGGCGGTGGTAACCGCGGTGCGCTGCAAGTCGGCGCGCTACAGGCGCTGTTGGAGCATGGCGTGCGACCCGATATGCTAGTAGGAACGTCGGCGGGTGCGCTGAATGCCGCCTTCCTCGCCTCTGACCCGACCCCTGTCGGCATCCAGCGACTCGCCAAGACCTGGGAGCGCGTGAAGAAAGAGGATGTTTATCCAGGCAACTATGGGTCTGTTTTGTGGCGTCTCATCCGCAACGACGAGAGCCTCTACTCTAACGCCAGGTTCCAACGCTTTCTCCAACGTTATCTGCGCGCGCTGCACCTACAGCGTTTTGGCGATATCACGTCTGGCGTGCGCCTCTACCTCGTGGCAGCACGTCTGGACACGGGCATCGCGCACGTCTTTGGCGACGATCCGAACGATTTGCTTTTGGATGCGCTAATGGCTTCCACGGCCTTGCCTCCTTTTCATCCACCGTGGCAATGCAATGGCACGGCATACGTAGATGGCGGGATGGCTGCCGATCTACCAGTGTGCCTTGCTGCCGAGCGCGGGGCACGGGAGATCTATGCGCTTCACGTCACGATGGCTCCGCAGCCAAGCACACGGCTACATGGTGTCTTGGAAATCTCAGCGCATGCGCTGCAAACTCTTCTAGAACGGCAACTGCGCTGTGAACTGCAAATGGCGACTGAACTGCCCAACGTGCAGCTACACTATATCCCATTCACCGCCTACGCCGGACTGCCATTGCGGGATTTCCACCGTACCTCGGAGATGATCGCGGAAGGCCGCACGGTCATGGAAGCTTACCTCGCGACGCTGACGCGTCCGCAGGCGGCCTCGGAGCATCCCTGGAGGCGCATAGTGCGTGAACGATGGGACCGTGCACGGAATGCGTTTAGACGCGCGGCTCGCCCAAGCTGCAACCGATAGGGGGAGGCTGGATATGGGTATCGGACTGTTTCTATCAGGCTATATAATCGGCTCGATTCCCTCAGCCGAAATTGCAGCACGCTGGCTTAAGAGAATTGATCTGCGTTCGATTGGCAGCGGCACTGTGAGCGGCACCGGGGTGTACTATCACGTTGCCTGGTGGGCGGTGCTACCAGTGGGACTGTTCGACATCACCAAGGCGGCATTGCCAACCTGGCTGGGACTCCAGCTCGGCTTGGGATTGCCTACTGCACTCGCAGGCGGGCTCGCTGCCGTGATCGGACACAACTGGCCACTCTACCTGGGGTTCAAGGGCGGCCGCGGCCTGAGCCCTTTTATGGGTGTGCTGCTCGTCGTCTTCCCCTGGGGATTCTCCTGGCTGCTCCTTAGCTTGGCCGTGGGACGCCTTCTGGGAGCAACGGCAATTGGGGCGCTGCTGGGGCTTGCGCTCTTGCCCTTGCTGACCTGGGCGACAGGACAGCCAGCCGCTACTACCTGGGCTTGTCTCGGAATGTTAGTGATCACGCTGGTGAAACGCGTGGAAGCCAACCGGCTGCCATTACCAGCAGTGCCAGCCGAGCGGCGACAAGTGCTTCTTCGACGACTTTTCCTGGATCGGGATGTAGCACCTCAAGCAGCGTGGATTCATCGCGAGTCGGTTGGTGGGAAAGGAGCCAAGACATGAGTAAAATCGCCATTGTTACCGACAGCGGCGCCTGTGTTCCGGCGGAATTGGTGCAAAGATATCACATCCATGTAGTTCCATTTGAGCTGGTGTGGGACGGTCAGAGCTATCGCGATGGGATTGACATCACCCCAACCGAGTTTTACCGTCGCTTGCGGACGAGCAGTTCGTGGCCGACTACTTCACAACCCGCGCTGGGCGACTTCGCCACCTTGTATGCCCAGTTGAGCCAGGAAGTGGAGGGGATCGTCTCCATTCATGCTTCCGGCGAACTCAGTGCGACTTTACACACAGCACAACTGGCAGCAGAACAAGCTTCACCAGTCCCGGTACAGGTCATTGACTCCCGCACAGGAGCCGCTGCTGAGGGATTCGTGGTGTTAGCTGCGGCCCGTGCCGCCGCAGCCGGAGGCAGCCTGGAAGAAGTAACTGCAGCAGCTAAGGCTGTCATACCGCGTGTTGGTCTCCTTGCCACGCTGGAGACGTTAGAATACCTACACCGAGGCGGACGCATCGGCGAGGCGGCGGCATTGCTGGGCTCCCGGTTACGCATACATCCCGTTCTCTATCTGGCCGAGGGGCGGGTGAAAGTAGCCGGGGTTACCCGTAGTCGGCGCAAGGCAATGGAACGAATACTGGATCTGATGGCCGAGTGCGTGGGTAAGCATCCGATGTGTGTCTCAGCCTTCCATGCCGATGCTCTCCAGGAAATAGAGTGGATGGAGGCCAAGGTGCATTCCCGCTTCGATTGTCAGGAGTTTTACATCACCGAGTTCACTCCAGTGATGGGCACACACACCGGGCCGGGAGTCATTGGTCTAGCCTTCTGCGCCAGGGATCAAGAGAAGGGGTAAAGCGCCAAAGGAAAGGAGTTGGCAATGAATAATTTGCGGGACAAACGGATTGCCATTGTCGGTGTGGGCCTGATGGGTGGGCTGTTACTGGACCGCCTGCTGGCGAGCGAGACCTGCCCAAAAGAGCAGATCATCGCTTGCGAGCCACGCCCGGAACGGCAGAGTGAGATCAAGGAGCGGCACGGGGTGACCGTCATTGCCGATAATCGTCCGGCAACTGAAGCGGACGTTATTATCCTGGCCATCCCGCCAGGGGAAGTGCTGCCAGTGTTAAAAGAATTAGCTCCCCTATTGCGGCCTGGGCAGTTGCTGCTCTCGGTAGCGGCGGCCGTGCCACTAGCGGTTATGGAAGAGGTTATGGGAGATAGGGTCGCTGTGGTATGGGCCTTGCCCAACTCGCCAGCTCTGATCGGCCAGGGAGTGATACCGGTTGTCTATGGGCGGGCGATGACGCCAGAGACACAGGCTTTGGCAGAGAAGCTGCTGGCCTGTTGGGGAGAAGCGGTAGAAGTGCCCGACGAATGGATGAACCTGTGCGTAGGGCTGACCGCCGCAGGACCGACGTATATTTTCCCGGTGATTGATGCCCTGGCAGAGGCAGGTGTGCAAGGCGGGATTCCCCGCGATGTGGCTCTGCGGCTGGCCGCCAGCGTGGTGCGGGGCAGCGGGGCGCTGGTGTTGGAAACTGGACTGTCTCCCAAGGTGCTTATGGCCCTGACCCCGCTTCAGACCCTGCGTGAGGCAGAAACCAGAGTGCTCTTCACTGAGGCAGTAGAGATAGCGCATAGCAAAACAAATGCATTGCAAAATAAACTAGGACTTTAATCAAGGAGGAGACAACAACAGACAAGGACAAGGTGAGGATCCTGCTTGCTGTGGGTACTGTGCTGTTCGCCGTCATCTTCACCACCATCTCCGGCGGCTATGGCCACCTGCTGCACCGCAATCTGGATGTGCGGGCGGCAGCCTGGCTGGGCGGGGCCGGTATTCTGGGCGTCATCCTGGGCTCCTGGCTCTTTACCCTGTTGGCAAGCCATGCCAAGCTGCTGGGATTGATCCTGGGACTCATTTTCCTCTGGCCAGCGGTGCGTATGATCTGGGAAGGGGTGACGCAGCACCAAACCCTCCAAAGCGAAGTCAACCGCATTCCCGGGCCAACCTGGGGCTGGGCAGTCCTCGCCTTCATCGTCGGCATTATGACGGGCGTGGCCGGGCTGGGAGGCGGCTATGCGGGTGTCATATATCAATGAAGGTGGCCTTGCGCCGCCCTTATTGCGCTCAAGCGCGAGAAAAAACATGTGAAAGGAGCAATGTATGAAAATCGCAGCAGTATCCGAAGATGGAATGACCATAAGTCAACATTTTGGACGCGCCCCATTTTACGTTGTCATCACCATCGAGGACAACAAGATCGTAGGGCGTGAAACTCGCAATAAAATGGGGCATGTGCAGTTTGTCAGCGAGCCTCACGATGAGGGGAGTGACCCACGCGGGCATGGATTTGGTGCCAGCGCTGAGCGCCGTCATGCCAGCATGGCGCAAGCCATCAGCGATTGCCAGGTGCTGCTGGCGCGGGGGATGGGCGCCGGCGCCTATGAGGGCATGCGTCAGGCCGGCATCCACCCCATCGTCACCGATATCGCTTCTATTGACGAAGCGGTACAGGCCTACCTGACCGGTCGTCTGGTAGATCATATAGAGCGGTTGCACTGACGCTCTACAATACTCAAAGCAAAGGATAGCAAATGCCAACTGAATCAGAGATCATGACGGTGTTGAATCGGGTTATAGACCCGGAACTGCACCGCAATATCGTCGAACTGGGAATGGTCCGCAGCGTCCAGGTGCGAGAGGGCCAGGTGGAGATCGAGCTCGCGCTGACTACCGCTGCCTGCCCACTGACGCAAGAGCTCAGTGACAACGTACGGGCAGCAGTCCAAGCCCTGCCTGGTATAAAGGGGGTAACCGTGAACCTGGGCGAGATGACCGCCGAAGAAAAAGAAGCCGCACTACAAAAGGCGCAACCTGCCTTGCCAAAAGCCAGCCAGTTCAACAAGGTGGGACGGATCGTGGCAGTGATGAGTGGCAAGGGAGGAGTAGGCAAGTCATCCGTCACTGCAATGCTGGCTCTGGCCCTGGTGCGACGAGGTTATAAGGTAGGCATCTTAGATGCCGATATCACCGGACCAAGTATCCCCAAATTGCTCGGTATAGCATCAGGAGGGATACGTAGCAGTGTTATGGGCATCCTGCCAGCAATTACTGATGACGGAATCAAAGTGATGTCCATTAACCTGCTCTTGCCTGAAGAGGATATGGCCGTCATCTGGCGAGGGCCGCTGATCAGCAATGCGATCCAGCAGTTCTGGAACGAAGTCCTCTGGGGCCACCTCGACTACCTGCTGGTGGATTTGCCGCCAGGTACTTCGGACGCAGCACTGACCGTGATGCAGAGCCTCCCCATCAGTGGGGCCGTCGTGGTAAGCACGCCTCAGGACCTGGCAGCGATGGTCGTGCGCAAAGCAGTTGACATGGCCAGGCAACTCAATATAGCGGTGCTGGGGGTAGTGGAAAACATGAGCTACTTCGAATGCCCGGACAGCGGAAAACGCTATGAGATTTTCGGACCAAGCCATGCGGACGAAGTCGCCACCGCTGCCAGCGCCATGGTCCTGGCGCGGCTGCCCGTTGATCCTGAGCTATCCCGTCTTGGCGACAGTGGACAAATCGCTGCATATAATGGCAAGCTCATAGACGAGTTAGGCAGGGCCTTTGAAGGTGAGTGCCCGCTGCCCCGCCATGACCTGTGACCTGGACTGAAAAGTGATAAGGAGGCTTAGATGGACAACGCCATTGAGGTAGAAAACCTGACCAAGTACTATGGTGATCTATTGGCTGTAGACCACATCTCTTTCGAAGTGCGCCAGGGCGAGGTCTTTGGCTTCCTGGGCCCCAATGGGGCGGGCAAGACTACCACCCAGCGCATGCTGACCACGCTGCTGGAACCGACCGAGGGCCGCATTGTGATCAACGGCCACGACCTGGCCCACGATGCCTACCCGGTCAAGCAGCAGATGGGCTTAGTGCCGGAGGAGTCCAACGTCTACACCGAACTGAGCGCCTGGGACAATTTGCTGTTCACTGCACAGCTTTATCGGGTGCCGCGTGGCGGGCGGGCTAAACAGGCGCAGCAATTGCTGGAAACGTTCGGCCTGTGGGAGAAGCGGGACGTCAAAGTGGAGAACTTTTCCAAGGGGATGCGCCGCCGGCTGAGCATTGCCATGGCCATCATTCACCGGCCGACACTCCTCTTCCTGGACGAGCCGACGCCGGGGCTGGACGTCCAGAGCGCCCGCGTCATTCGGGACCTGATCCGCCAACTGAACGCCGAAGGAACAACGATTTTTCTGACCACCCACCAAATCGAAGAGGCCAACCAGCTTTGCGACCGGGTGGCCATCATCCACCATGGGCGCATCGCGGCCATTGACACCCCGGAACGGTTGAAGGCCGCCTTCCGGAAAGTCCAGTCGGTGGAGGTGGCCCTGGAGCCGGATGGCCAGGCCCACGGCGAGGTACTAAAGACGCTACCAGGGGTGACCACCTCGGTCAAGATGGGCGACAAGTGGCGGCTGTACACCGAAGACCCGTCGGCCCTGCTGCCCCAGGTGATGGACTATGCCCGCGCGAACGGTCTGAAGGTGATCAGTCTCAGCACGTTTGGGCCAAGCCTGGAGGATGTCTTCCTCGAACTCACCGGACAGCAGGTGGGGACGGTGCGCCACGGAATGCAGGAGGAAAAGCCCCGGCGACGAGGAATAAAAGGCCAGATGGGAGGTGGACAATGAGGGGCAGATGGCTGCAACGGCTGCAAGACGAACTGGCCCAGGCTTGGGCCGTGCTGGTCAAGGATCTGAAGACCCAATACCTGCGGCCTGGAATGATCATGTTCGCCTTCTTGATGCCGTTCTTCATGTTCTTCTCCTTCTCCGTGCGGCGGGAGATGGCTGCTGCGCAGGGCGTGGCCCGCTTGTTGGCGCTGACGACCATGTTCACCGCCTCTGCTGCCGGACCGTTCATCATCCCCCTGGAGCGACGCCTGGGCACCTATGACCGGTTCCTGGCCGCGCCAATGTCGCTGCTGACGCTGCTGCTGGGCAAGACCTCGGTGGGGGCCCTCTTTGGCATCGGGGTGTCCCTTTTCTCGTTGACTGTCGGCGTCGTGGCCTTTGGGGCGACCATCGCTCAGCCCTGGTTGCTGGCAGCCGGGGTGATCCTGGGGTCCTTCTCTTTCTCCGCCCTGGGTTTGATCTTTGGCTCCATCCCCACCCGCAACCCAGGAGATGTGCAGATGCCGAGTACTCTCCTGCGGTGGGCACTGCTGTTTATCAGCGGCGTCTTCATCCCGCTGAGCGAGATGTCGCCAGCAGCGCGGGCGGTGGCCTACCTCTCGCCGCTGACTTACGCTCAGGACCTGATGAACCACGCCGTGGTGGGGATGGGCCTGCTCAGCCCCTGGCTGGACCTGCTCGTGCTTCTGGCAAGCGGCATCCTGTTCATGGTGCCGCCTGTATGGATGCATCGGCGGGGCCGAGTGCTGGGGTATTGATTCGAACCTGTTGATGAGCACCCGTAGTGGGTAGGATGCACGGAAGGCTATGCTGGGGTTGGTGTCTCTTCTGTGCCGGTCCCAGCGGGACCTGATGGAGATAATAAGGATTATGCGCTGTGGATAGCCAAGAGATTACTTTGTATGTCAACGATTTAGCCCATCGGCTGGAGGTCGCGCCCAAGACGACGCTTCTGCAGGTGCTACGTGACGAGCTGCATCTGCTAGGCACCAAGAACGGCTGCGGTCAGGGGCACTGCGGAGCCTGCACGGTCATCGTGAATGGCCGAGCCGTTCGCTCTTGCATCACTCTTGTTGCCCGGCTGGATGGCGCACATGTCGAAACCATCGAGGGGCTGGCCCGCGGCGATGAGCTACATCCGCTGCAACAGACCTTCATCGAGCAGGGAGCAGTGCAATGTGGCTTCTGTACGCCAGGCATGATCATGGCGGCTAAGGCCCTCCTCGATACCAGACCACATCCAACGCGCGAAGAGATTGTCAAGGCGCTGGCGCCCAACCTGTGCCGCTGTACTGGGTACGCCAGCATCATCCGGGCAATAGAAGCAGCAAGCAGTAAGGAGCAACCATCCTTCCCATTCAAGCCAAGTAAGCTGCAAACGAGAGTTGTCGGAAAGCCCGTGCCGCGCCCAGATGCTCTGGCCAAGGTTACTGGCCAGGCTATCTTTGCTGCCGACCTGTACTTCGACAACATGCTTCATGCCAAGGTGCTGCGGAGCAGTCGTCCCCATGCCCGCATACGCCGTATAGACACCAGCAAAGCCCGCGCAATACCAGGAGTGGTAGCGGTCCTGACCGCGGACGATATCCCTGGCACCCGTACGCATGGCACCGTTCGTGCTGACTGGCCTTCGCTGTGTTGGGATAAGGTATGTTACACAGGTGACGCCCTGGCCCTGGTAGCTGCTGAGACGGAAGCCATTGCAGAGGAGGCTTTATCCTTGATCGAAGTGGAGTATGAGCCACTCCCTGCTGTATTCTCTCCGCAGGAGGCTCTGACGCCAGGTGCACCGCTGGTACACGAGAACACGCCTGGCAACCTGCTCAAACATATCAAAGTGCGCAAAGGAGATGTAAAAGCTGGTTTTACCCACGCTGATCTCATCGTCGAGCAGGAATACCATACACCTTTCATTGAGCATGCCTATCTGGAGCCAGAGGCTGGGGTGGCCGTGCCTGGGCCTGACGGCCGCATCACCGTCTATGTTGGCTCTCAGATCCCCTTTGAGGACCGCCGCCAAGTGGCTGAGGCACTGGCTATCCCTCGCGAAAAAGTGCGCATCGTGCAGACCGCAGTGGGCGGCGCCTTCGGCGGCAAAGAAGATATTACCGTTCAGATTCCCACAGCGCTCCTGGCTCGAGCCACTGGCCGACCGGTGAAGCTGGTTTTCACCCGGGAGGAATCCATGCGCGTGCATCCCAAGCGGCACGCGACAACCATCCGGCTGAAGGTGGGAGCAACCCTGGACGGCAAGTTGACCGCTGTGGAAGCCACCATCTGGGGCGATGCCGGTGCCTACGCCTCGTTAAGTGAGCCGGTAATGACCCGCACCGCCACTCATGTCGCTGGCCCTTACCAGGTGCCTAACGTGAAGATTGACTGCTACACCGCGTACACCAATAATCCTCCTGCTGGGGCAATGCGTGGTTTCGGGGTGCCGCAAGCCATTTTCGCCATTGAGAGTACCATGGACATCCTAGCAGAAAGACTTGGCTTACATCCACTGGAACTCAGGCGGCGTAATGCCCTGCGGGTTGGCTCAGTGACGGCAACTGGCCAACTTCTGCGGGAGAGCGTGGGGCTGCTGGAAACGATAGAGCGGGTGGAGGCAGCAGTACGGGAATTGAGCCAGGAGATGTTGGTTCCTTTAGAGCGGGACAAGCACCGTGGCTGGGGCTTCGCCTGTTGTCTGAAGAACGTGGGGCTGGGCGGAGGGTTGCCTGATACAGCCGGAGCAGCGGTGGACTTGACCGACGACAGGGATGCAGTGGTGCGCATCGGGGCCGCCGAGGTGGGGCAAGGGCTGGTGGGGATCGCTGCCCAAATTGCTGCCGAGGTGCTGGGGGTCCCTTACGAGCGGGTGCAAGTGGTAGTAGGCGATACCGATCGCACCCTCGACGGCGGCCCAACCGTGGCCAGCCGCCAGACCTTTATCACTGGCAACGCCGTGTATTACGCTGCGCTGAAAGTACGGGAACAACTGGCCGCTGCTGTAGCTGAGGCGTTGGACGTGCCACCAGATGCTCTAGCCTTTGCTGCGGGACAGGTAATGGCTCGAGATGGGCGGAAAGTGTCCCTGAAAGAAGCCATCGCCATAGCCAAAAAGGAGGGACGACCTCTCTCAGCCGAGCATGTCTACCAGCCACCAGCCACCACTCCCTTAGGTGAGCCCGGCGACCAACACTTTGCCTATGGCTTTGCTACCCAGGCTGCACTGGTGGAAGTAGATAGCCAGACGGGCAAAATAGAGGTGCTCAAGGTTATCGCCGCTCACGACGTAGGACGGGCCATTAACCCCCGGGCCATCGTCGGGCAATTGGAGGGCGGGGTGGTGATGGGCATGGGCTTCGCTCTCAGTGAGGAGCTGAAGGTGAAAGAGGGCGTAGTGGAGAACGCTGACCTGGCCCGTTACCGCATCCCACGTGTGGGGCAAGTGCCGGAAATCATGCCCATTATCGTAGAAGCGGAGACAGCCGAGGGGCCTTTCGGCGCCAAAGGGGTGGGGGAAATCACCTCCATCCCTACAGCCCCGGCTATCATCAACGCGATTCATGCCGCAATTGGTGTGCGGATCACAGATTTGCCGGCTACGCCGGAGAAGATACAGGCAGCCTTAAAAGCGGGCTTAGGTTAGAGAAGGGACAGAAGAATGACGAACCTTACCACAGCAGTGCTCACTGTGAGTGACCGTAGCTTCCGGGGCGAGCGGGAAGACTTGAGTGGGCCACTGCTCAAGGAGTTAGTTACAGCCCTGGGAGCCAAAGTGATTTCTTACACCGTTGCGCCTGACGAAAAGGCGCAGATTCAAGCCGCACTACTAGACCTTGCCGACCAGCAAGGTGTAGACCTGATCCTTACCACCGGCGGCACTGGCCCAGCGCCTCGCGATGTCACCCCGGAGGCAACACGAGCGGTCATTGAGCGGGAGATGCCTGGCCTGGCCGAATGGATGCGCTTGGAAGGGGCACGACGCTTTACCCCTTTTGCTGTCCTCTCCCGAGCCGTAGTTGGCATACGGGGACGAACGCTGATTATCAACCTGCCTGGCAACCCAAGGGCAGTACAAGAGAGCATGGAGATCCTGGGGCCACTGTTACCAGCGGCTGTCGCCTTGGTAAAAGGGCAGGCACCTCCTGATGGCATCAACGATCCATCCTGGGCCATACGGTTTGGAAAGGGAAGGAAATGAATTGGGCTCTTTGATGGTCCGGGGCCTGGATGAGGAAACTGCTATCAATGTCATCATTCGAGGGATGTTACAATAAGTCTCCCAGCTTGCGCTCTTACTCCGCAAGAACCGAGTTGGTCAACAGACCCAGGATACACAATTTGCATATTTGCAGGGACTGGTGTATAATATAAATACTGACTTATATAACGCCGTTCAGCCCGGGAAGGAGTTTCCATTTGTGGAAACGGTAGCCACCAAGCCACAGCAAATGACATTGGTAGAGCCTAACGCCTTGGAGAAGTTCGCAGCAGATCTGCGTGTGATTGCGGACGAGAGGCGGCTGCGTATTCTGGAATTCCTGACCACTGGCGAGCGATGCGTCTGTGAGATCACAGAGGTGCTTCGTCTTTCGCAGCCGTTGGTCTCTTATCATCTGGCTGTGCTTCGTGAGGCAGGTCTGGTGCACGACCGTCGCGACGCCCATTGGATATACTACTCTGTCAACATAGAACGCTTTCAGGAAATCGGTGCTTTCTACTGGCAACTGTTTGATCCAAGGCACATCTCCGTTGCGACTCACAGCGACCGGCGAGTGCGCTGCAGCTAGGCTGTCGTGCGCAGTATTCTGCCTGACCGGGTGCGCATCTTGGCAACTGGGGACATTCTCTTTTTGGCTCAATATGACAGACCGACCAAGCTCTGTCAACGTCATCATAATCAGCAAAGTGCATGCTTAAGAGTACACAAGGGGAGACAAGCATGGCGCCCGAGAGAACTACTGCCGAACCATCGAACATTGAAGTCGAGATCTTCTCCAAGCCCGGATGCCCCTACACACGAGTCCTAAAGCACAAACTGGAACACGATGGCATGCCATACGTGGAATACGACGTGCTAAGTGACCCACTTACGATGCAGCGCATGTTAGCCCTCAACGGTTGGCAGCGCAAAGTGCCCACAATCGTGATGGGTGATCAGGTCATCATTGGCTTTCATGGTTCTTGAACGGTATAGCCAGCCGGCCGTGTGCCGCAGGAGATAGCAGTAAGCAGGGAGCAGTGAGCAACGGGTGACGTGGCACGAGTCACATTTTGCGAGTCATGTTAACAAATGCCACACAATAAGGAGGTCTATCCATGAATGAACAGGAACTCGAAGCTCTTGTAGCGACTGTCACTCCGGAACGTATGCGCCAACTGGTCTTGGAACTGGAGCCCCAGCAGCCAGAGGCAGACCGGGGCACAGTGCCATTGTATGCATTATTGGAAGCACTGACGGTTGGCCTGCCCATCGCCGCTGCTGCAGAACGGTCACCAGTCGAGATGCGTTTGCGCCAGGCAGTGATTGCTGCCGTCAACCAGATTGAAGGCATGACCTTCGTCGAAGGTGACGGCTGATGAACCCCTGACTTCATCTCCCTGGAAGGGAGATAGAGTTGGCTAGTCTTAATCCACTTCTTGTGGAATGGTCAATACAGCGCTGCCGCGGATGCTACCACGCTTCAACCGTTGCAACGCCGCGTTAGCTTCTTCCAGCGGAAAGACCTCTACCTCTGTGCGCACCGGGATCTCCGCAGCAAGCTGCAGAAACTCTTCGGCATCATGTCGGGTGAAGTTGGCAACGCTGCGCAGTGTCCGTTCGCTATAAAGCAGGTCGTAGCGGAGTTCCGGGATGGGACTCATGTAGATGGCGTTGAGGGTCAGCGTGCCACCAGGTCGCAGATGGCCTAACGCCAGCGGCACGATCCGGCCTGCCGGGGCAAAGATAATGCCGGCATCCAAAGGTACAGGTGGGGTGTCCTCTGCCAACCCGGCCCAGGTCGCGCCCAGCTCCATGGCCAGCTTTCGGTGTTCCGCGCCGCGGGTGAAGACGTAAACTTGACAGCCCCAGTAGCGAGCTACCTGAATGGCAAGGTGTGCACTAGCACCAAAACCGTACAGTCCCAGAAACCCCTCTGGCTGAATCTCGCTCAGGCGCAGCGAACGGTAGCCAATAATGCCCGCACACAAGAGCGGTGCCGCTTCCGTATCCGTGAAACACTGCGGGATGGGATAGGCAAAATGCTCGTCCACGACCGTGTATTGGGCGTAGCCGCCATCTACATGGAAACCGGTAAAACGAGCATTGGGGCACAGGTTCTCGCGATCCTGCTGACAGAACTCACACCTCCCACAGGTCCAGTTCAGCCAGGCCACGCCTGCCCGGTCGCCCACCTGCAAACGAGTCACGCCCGGCCCCAGAGTATCCACTACCCCCACGACCTGATGGCCGGGGATCACCGGCAACTTGGGCAAAGTAAGCTCGCCTTCCACCGTATGCAGGTCTGTGTGACAGACCCCGCAGGTATGCACCCGCAGCCGTATCTGCCCTGAAGCAGGCACAGGCTCTGGAACGGTGGTCAGTGCCAGCGGTTTCTCCTCAATTAGCTTGGGTGAACGCAACAACATGGCCTGCATAGGCACAGCTCCTGTAGGCTCATCTAAGGCCTCCTTTCCTCTGGCCTTAGCAGAGCGTTGAAAAACGGCTCAGAGAGGACGTTATGTCCACTTATGTTCAGTTGCCCGCCCAGCGGTGGTAGAAGACGTTGAGCAACTTGACAAACTCGGCACTCGCTTTCCGACCTCCAGCCGACGTCGGGTGACTATCCCAGGGATCGCTGCCATAGGCCGAATAATTATTGGCCATGGTCTGGAGGTGTTGAACAACCCCATTCCACCAGCGGTGATGGTTTCCGGTATTCCAGCCCAGGTCACTGACATTCACATTGCCACCATTGGAGGTCAGGACGTTGTAAAAGTCAAACACGGCTACATTGTTGTGGGGATAACCATTCAGCCAGTCGTTGCCCAGCCAGTTGTTGAAAGCACGGGCATTAGCTGCGTAGGCTGCATCAGTGCTGTTCGCCACCAGCGGCGGAGCGGTGATGACGATGAACAGCTTGTCCTGACGCGTGGCAAAGTAGGCCAGGATGTCGTTGTAGATGCCTTTGGCGTTGCCTACAGTCATGTACTCCGACCCGGCATCTTGCTCGCGCAATGGGTTATTGCCGGTAGTCGGTGGATCATTTGGATTGCCTCCCAGATTAGAGTTGGGGAAGCAGGACTTGAACATGACAATCTGGTTCTCGCCACCGGGGTCGCTGTATAGACGCGAATAGGAAGAATTCTGGTTGCTTTCACTGTACAGTGCGGCCATATAGGTATCGCGGCTAGCACTGCAAAACCAGGTCCACCAGTGGCCGATGTCAGTATAATCGCCAATGTTATCTGGCCCCCAGCCATAGTTAGTGTCGCTGACGAAGTAATTATTGTCACGCAAAGTGGTGCCTAGCCGGCCCTGGTCATCGGCCAGCCAGCCCTCGCCAGTAGAATGGTGGATGAAAATGAGCTTGACCGGGAAAGCAGGAGGGTTGGGGTTGAGAGAAGTAGATGGAACCTGATGGTAATTCTTCAGCACAATCGGCAGATAGATACGGCTTGGGCGGCGGGTAGCTGTAGACGTTGTAGGCCCTGCTGTCCGCGTGCGCGTCGGGGTGCGTGTCCTGGTGGCTGTCGGGGCCACCGTCCGCGTGTGCGTGGGAGTGGCTGGCGAGGGGCTTGGCGTGCCACCAACCCACTCATACGCTCCGATGTCTGGCCTGGCGTCGCGAGCACGGCCTTCCAGGTCATCGCGGGGCGCTCCATTGGCAGTCCCATCGTTGATCGCCGGGCTGCCTGCCCGCAGGTGCGGGTCCACCGCTGACCAGCCAGATATAAAGAGCGGATTAGCCGTCACGTCCCCTTGGCCTTGGCCAGTGAACCTGGTCCAGGTACCGTCGGCAATTCCCGCACGGGTGAACCAGGAATCATGCCCAGTCACGAACTCGGCCTGGATCTCGCCGTCCTCCCGGCTCCAGTACAGGTTATGATGCTCCGTCAGCCGTACCCCTGGGCCCAGATAGATGCCAGTAGGGCTGCCCACCTGGGGGCCAGTATTGAAGGCGAAGATGTTGTTCACCAGCGTCAAAGTCACCGGAGGCGAGAACCCTTCCTCAGGGTAAGCGGCAACGAAGGCATAATCTCTTTCACTGTAGCTTCGGTCATACATATTGTAGGCGATGGTATTGTTGACCACCTCCACTGTGCTGGTATACGCGCCCACCATCACCGGGTTGATCCCCTGCCCCCAGATGGCGTTGTTCTCCATCCGTCCGCCAGCCCACAGCTTAATGCCCTGCAGGTGGTTGCGCACGACTCGATTCCGTCGCACCAGGATACCGGGCACGTTGCCGGTGAAATTGCGGGAGTTGAGGTCAATCCCGTCGCCACCATTGTCATGGATAAAGCAATCCTCCACCAAGACGTCTTGTCCCCGTTCCAACCCCAGCCCGTCGCCGCCGAAACCAGCCGACAACCCTGAGCCATAGATTTCCAGTCGCCGGAACGCCATCCGGTCGCAAGGGCCAGGGGTGCAGTCTACGGCCGTGTAAACAGCGTCATAGATAACGCTATCCTCCACGACTACATCGCTGACCGGGCCATAACTTGGATCCTCACCTGAGTAGCCCTCAGTTAGACGGAGGCCTGCCTCGCCCCCGGCCACACTAAAGCAAGAGAGGCGAACGTGGTGGTTATCGCCCTGCAACGTAATGCCCCAGTACTGGAAGCCCTGCACGGCAAAACCGAGCAAGTTCAAATGGGAGGTGCCCTGGGCCAGAGTCAGGCTCCCCTGGATTGTGACCACCTCGTCGGGCGCAGCGGTGAAGGTAATGGGGGCACCAGCCATGCCGGAGGAGGAGAAAGTCACCTCCTCAGTGTAAGTGCCAGTGTGGACGAGGACAGTATCACCAGGCTGAACTATATCGGCAGCATGTTGAATCGTACGCCAGGGGGCCTCGGCGGTACCAGGGTTGGCGTCATTGCCGTAGGGAGCAACGTGGTAGATATTGCCAGCGATCAGGGCGCGGGCCAAGGCCGGGATAGCCGCTATAGCCACTGGCGTGGACCTAAGCGCCACTGCTGGAATGAGGCCGTTAACAACCAAAACGGCGATTGTCAACAGACAGAGTGAGAGCATTTTCTTTCCCATTTGCCGATCCTTTCCTACCATTTCACGGTAATGTCACAACAGCTTCTCCAGCGGCAACCTGCGCGCAGCTGCACGTTCGACCATCCACTCTTGGTGGTCTGTTGGGGGCAGAGCCTGCTCCTCGGGCGCACGCCGCAGGAGGTG
>Ga0172366_10001326_pt1 | contig 19130 bp, 6 predicted proteins | sample LakKivSesite69cm_FD_114533 | JGI IMG/M metagenome (GOLD analysis project Ga0172366, IMG submission 114533) | Sediment microbial communities from Lake Kivu, Rwanda - Sediment site 69cm | ecosystem: Environmental > Aquatic > Freshwater > Lake > Sediment | place: Rwanda: Western Province, Lake Kivu... | reverse complement strand
CGGCGACGCGGAAGGCGGGTTCAGGGAATAAGGTGCTCGAGCTGGATGCGTGGAAACGCGCACGTCCGGTTCCTCAGAGCAGCGGGAGTTGTATCCCGCTGACTCTACGCGCGGGTCTACGTGAAGAACGGGCTCGTCGACCCGGCTTGCGAGTACGAGGTGTTCTTGAAGAAAAGGGCATGAAGGTGACGAGAGGAGCGATGGCCGGTGCTGAAGACTTGTTTCGCAAGGGTGTCGAACTTTTCAGACAAAAACGTCTCGACAATGCTGCAAGAGCGTTTCTTGACGCTATCGAGATCGATCCCGACCACGCGAACAGCATCGCCTTCCTCGCGGGCGTGCGGGCGATCAAGAAGGAATATAAGCTCGCGAGGGATTATGCGAAGAAAGCCCTGGCGATCGATGCGAAGAACGCGATGGCCCATCTCACGCTCGGCAAGATCCTCGACGAGAAGGACAAGGATGTCACGGGCGCCGTTCAAGCCTTCGAGCGAGCGGTCGCACTAGACCCGCTGCTCGTCGACGCGTGGTTCAATATCGGGCAGATCAAGTACAACCAGCACGACTGGGACGGTGCCATCGAGGCGTTCGGGCACGTCACCCAGATCGACCCGAGCGACAAGGGCGCGGCCGACTTCCTTGATTTGGCTCGGAAATCGAGGGAGAGGGATCTCCAGAAGATAGAACGCGAGGCTCAAGAACAAGAGTTCCACGAACATGCCCGTGAGGCCCATGAGCGGGAGAGAGCATTCGCGGCTCTCTCCGCGAATGCGGAGAGAATACTTGACCACATTACCATTCCCTTTTTCACGTGACGTAAAATGGACGAAGAGACTTCCAGATCAATGCGGTTGGCCATGCTCGCGACCGCGGCATCGTTCGTGGTGTCGCTGGTCGCATACGTGATGATGGCCGTGTTTTCGCCGATTTCTTCATATGTTGGATATGCCAATTTCATCCAGATTCTCATCGTGGCGATGATGATACAGTTCATCGTCATGCCGGTGCTGCTCACCTTTTTCGTGAACGATGCAGGCGAGCTGGAAAACTTCACCAAGGAGGGGCCGATGGAGAAGGCCTGGTTGGTCAATACCATCGGCGTGTTGATCATGATCGCCGGTGGGGTCTTTCTCGGCCTTGGTCTCGCGGAGCTCTTCACGGGATGGACAATCCCCACGGGTACCGCGTTTGGAATTGCCTTGACAACGATGGCATGGGGCATGCTCCTGCAAGCTGCAGGCTTCGGCATCCCGGTGTTCTACTTCATGTACTCGAAGAGCCTTGCGAGGACGATAATCCCCTTCAAGAAGGACGAGCTCACCAGCGACAAGCTAGGCGTTGTCTTTTCGATCGCCATTCTTGGCCCGCCCGCGGTGCTCGTCGCGTCCCCGGTCTTCGGCACGCTCGTCGCGGGACTGATCGGCATCGTCGCGAACGGCATCGGCATCGCGTGGATGGCCCTCTACTTCATGGCGATCAAGAAACGAGAGCTTCCTGACATCCCCGAGGATAACGACTGAAGAGGGATGCACCATGGAACGAACGAAAAGATTACGTCTCCTGGCGCTCGCGACGTGCGCCTTCGTGGCGGGCATGCTCGTCTTGCCGTGCGTGCTTCCTGGACCGCCAAGCGAAACCGTGAAATTGACGGCTGAACGCAAGACAAGCGTAACCCAAGGGTTCAGACCCGCCAGCGCGACGGGCAACAAGGCAATAATCGTGATCCTGCTCAAGTTCACCGACAAGAGCTATAGCGCGGGACATACGCCGGCCTTCTACCAGGACCTCTTGTTCAACTTCGGTAACCCGCTGAGCATGGCGTCCTATTACCGCGAGGCCTCGTACGGCCGGCTCAACCTGACGGGCACAGTGACGAGCTGGCTCACCTCGAGCAAGACCATGAGCTATTACGGGGCGGATTCGGGGCCGTTCCCCAACATCGACGACAAGAACGGGAACATCTTCGAGCTGGCACGGGAAGCAGTCCAGCTGGCAGATCCAACCGTCAACTTCGCACCGTATGATCAGAACAGCGACGGTTACATCGACAACTTGATCGTTATCCACGCGGGCAGCGGCCAGGAATCGAGCGGCAACACCAACGACATCTGGTCGCACCAGTGGGACATCACTCCGGCGTACACGACGGGCGATTCGGGAAAGAAGGCGAGACACTACGCGCTGTTCGCGGAGGACAGCCCGGTCGGGGTCATCGCCCACGAGTTCGGCCACGTCCTCGGGTTGCCTGACATGTACGATTACACGTACAGCGGCCAGGTGTTCGTTGGGAAATGGGCGCTCATGGATGCCGGGTCCTGGAACGGTCAAAAAGTCGGCGATGATCCGGGGACGAGACCGAGCCATCCCATTAGCTGGTCGAAACTGCAGCTAGGTTTCATCAATGCCACGGAACGCGCTATCGTAGGTATCAACAACGTTACGACCGTGACGATCAGCCCGACGCACGTGCAAAAATTACCATCGGGAAATAAACGTGTCGCCATCATCAACATCTCCACGGGTATCTACTACACGGTCGAGGTCCGGAACAACACGGCATCCGTGAGTAACGTTTTTGATCAAGCACTGCCAGACAGTGGCGTGCTCATCACCTTCTGCAACGACTCCGCCACGGACGAGGTCTTCGAGGGCAGGCCCGGGGTCTGCGTCGTCCAGAACGCGAAGCCGTCCGATTCGAGCAAGGATCACGCGCCGTACGACCTCGGGCCAGGGGAGGTCTCGGAATTTAGCGACCCGTAACGCAATATCAAGGTGCGCATCATCTCCAAGGACGCGACGAACGGGGCGTACACGGTGGAGATCAGCCACATCCAGCTGGTTTTTAGCTGGATGTACATCGACGGGTCGCCCTTGTGGCAGACCCATGAGAGTTCCACGTTTCAATTGCTCGTGACATTGAAAAACACGGGAACAACAAGCTTGTCGAACGTGACGGGTGTTTTAACATCTTTAACATCTAACGCAACCGTCATACCAGCGGTATGGCGATCTTGGGGGGCGATCTCTGCCGGTACTCGCAAGAACAACACGTCCCCTTTCAACGTGACCCTTGGAGCTTCGGTCGCCGGCACCCCGATGAATTTCACCTTGACAGTAACCGCAACTGGCATGTCCGCATATGCCTTCACGCTGAACATCCCCGTGCAAAAGGAAACCACACCGCCCTCCATCTCGATCCAGGCCCCGGCGACCAACGGCACGACTTGCCAGGCATCGGCACCTATTACCATGACCGCCATTGCTAATGATACGGCCGGGTTGTATTCAGGCATCTTCAAGGTGTGGTACCGGTACAAGAACGCGGGCGGCTCGGTCGACTCGTGGTGGATCGAGATGGATTACGACGGCAGCGTAGCGACCGCGATAGCCCGCATTAAGCAACTAGGGAATTTCTCCATCACCGTCCGTGCCATGGATAACAGCGGGAACATCGCGGAGGACACGGTCACGGTCGTGATCATCGACACGACGCCCCCGACCGTGCTGCTAAGCGTGAACCTTCGTGACACGGGGGACCCGTCCCACTTCACCATCCTCGGTGCGGAGTTTGACATCGTCGCGGTTGCCTTCGATAACAACGAGATCGCCGAGGTCGAGCTATCGATAAACGGTGGGGCATTCTTCAGCATCCTCGGCTATCCTGCGACCGTGAACATGGGTATCAATGGCACGGTTGATGGATTTGCATATCCGTGGACTCCGAGCATCGAGGGCGAGCAACTAATCAAGTTGAGGGCAAGGGACGCCTCTGGGAACGAGGCGAGCACCGAGTGGAAGATCACGACGATCTCGATGCAGACGATCACGACCATCATCATCGTGGTCGTCGTCATCGTAATGATGTTCTCGTGCATCGCCAACGTCACGAGAAGGCGCCACCGGTATTACCGGAGGCGGTATTATTACCGCCGGTATTGAGAGAAAAATACTATTTTTTCTTTATTTCTTATCGAGCACGTCCTTGTTCTCGATCTTCTTCTTCACGTAAAAGTCCTTCAAGTCGCGCCACTTGATGTAGACCATCGTGTCGGGTTCGATGTCCTCGGAAACCGTGACGTTCGGGCCGATGATGGAATTCGCCCCGACGCGGACGCCGGGCTCGAGATTCGAGTTCGATCCGACGCTGACGTTGTCGCCGCAGAGGACTCCGAGCTTGTGGAGGCCGGTCGGGATGAGCTGGCCATTTTCCCGCAGCGATATTTCCTTGTGATCCAGGCGCAGGTTCGCCGCGATGGTCGCCGCGCCGAAGTTCACGTTCTCGCCGATCACGGAATCGCCGACGTAGCTCAGGTGCGAGATCTTCGTCCCGGCCATGATGATGCTGCCCTTGACCTCGCACGCGTTCCCGATGCGGCACTTGTCACCGATGTACGTGTTCGGGCGGATGTACGCGTTCGGCCCGATCTCGCAATCCTCGCCGACGTACACGGGTCCCTCGATGTACGTCCCGCTGCGGACGATCGTGCGGGCACCGATATAGACCTCGCCCTTGATCTTCACGTTGCTCTCTATCTTGCCGCGTAGCAGTTTCCGCATCTTCGCGAAGTAATGCTGGTTCGCGTCGAGCAGGTCGTGCGCCCGGCCGATGTCGCACCACCATGCCGAGCCCATGTCGAAACCCTTGACCTTCCGCTTCTCGTCGATGAGGATCTGGATCGAGTCCGTGACGTTTATCCTGCCGCGGGCGTCGGGCTTCGTGCGGGCGATGGCGTCGAAGAGGATGGGCTTGCAGATGTAGATGCCCGCGTTCGTCAGCTTGGAAGCAGAATCACCAGGCTTCGGTTTTTCGACGATACGAGATGCAAGGCCTTGTCCATCAAGTTCAACAACCCCGTATTCACCGGGGTCTTCGACATGCGAGATGGCGAGGAGCAAATCGGCCTCGCCGTTCTGCCATTCCTTCAACATGTCCTTGATCGTGCTGGCCTCGTACTGCAAGTCCCCGTTGACGAGTAAGAATTCATCACTGCCCACGAAATCCTTGGCCAGCGACGCCGCGTAACCAGTGCCCTTCCCCTTCGAGAAGTCCTGGTCGATGTACTTGATGTTCAGGCTGTGGATCGACCCATCCTTGAAGTATGCCTTCAAGACCTCGGCCTCGTACCCGACCACGAGCAAGATGTCCTTGACCCCGGCATCCTTGAGCGCGATGATCGACTGCTCGAGCAGCGGCCTGCCGGCCACGGGGATCATGTGCTTTGACCTGCCGTGGTCGAAGGGAAACAAGCGCGAGCCGCGCCCGGCGACGAGGAGGACGGTTTTCATGTGGTGACCCCGCGTAAAAGCATCCTTGCGCGACCTCAGCAAGTCTTGCTTTTAAAACATTGGTATCCGGCACTGGCACGCTCCTTATTCGCATCAGCTGATAAAAAAAAAGGGAAAGTGGCACGTTTCCGAACGGCCTAGGCGTTCCCTTTGGACCCGAATACCGACATTGATATCTCGATTAACGTCTTGATTCGCGTACTTCCATATCATGATGAATCTATTTTCAGTTAGATCTGCACCTCTTTGCCGCAACTCGGGCACGATACCTTTCTAACTTTGACATTCTCGATTTCGTCTGCTTTCAAGACAAAATTATTACCGCACGATGGACAAGCGAAAACGGGATCGATCTCCACTTCACAACGGGGACAAATCAAGCGTTCAGAATTAAACCCTTTGAAATACTGTTGGCAAGAAGGGCACATAAAAAACATTTCTTCCTGTTGTGTCTTTTCGGGCATAGAGGTTTCATCGATGGGTGCCTCTTTCTGTCGGATGTTGATTGGATCCCGCGCCTCTTTTATTGTCGTTGGAGCATCCTTTTCGATCTCACGCCCCTCCATTCCATCTAGATCCAACGTAGGCATGCTGAGCAGCAAGTTTTTCTTTGCTACTGCGTCAGCAAACCCCGAACTTGGAGATTTTTTCCCCAAGGTTGCCTTCGTGACCTTTTGCTTTTTTCGTTTAGATGACACGGCGCCGATGATGCATATCGAAGCAATGGCAACCCCGATAACAAGTATAACCACCGGGTTTTGTATGAAGAAATCAATAATATCGTCTAGGATGGTTCCGCCTTGCTCGACCGTTATCATGCAAGTGGTGGAATTGGTCCACGTATTATCATGATTCCAATACACGAGCGTGACGCTATATATACCAGCTATGTTCCAGGATGGATTTAAATCCACAGCAGTACCACTTGTCCATATCCCAGATTTCACCCGAATTCCGTCCACGTATATTTCATAGATCCCTAATCCACCTATCACGTCCTCGATCACCCAGGCAAGTTCCAGATTATTAACCATTTCCAATGAGATGGTCTGGTTTCCAGGGGATGTTGTAAGTTGTGGATAATCGTCGATCACGACGATTACCGTGTCTGGAGACCCCGGAATTCCGTAGATGTCGATATATTGAAGCTGGTAATAGAACGAGCCGACGTTGGTCGTGTTTACTGGGATGACTAACGCTATTGAATTGCTCCAAGCTTGATCCTGCACCAACAGGGTTCCGTTTGAATAGATGGAATAGAGCCCCCCGCCGCTAGAATCCTGGATGATCCACGAAAGCGAAACCGCGACTTCCCCTTCCATAAATTGCAACGAAGTTGGCCTGCTAGTGATGACTGGCGGTGACCCATCCCCGACAGTGATAAAGTGCACCCTCGTCATCGTGTCCGAGTCGCCATCTGCATCGAAAACGGTGACGCTTACGTTGTAGAAACCACTTGCCAAGTATTGGTGCGTTGGATTTGAACCCGTTCCAAACGTGCCATCCCCATAATCCCAGAGAAAAGTTGATGGCGTGTTTCCTAGCGCGCCCGTGAACGTAAAGGTGATGGATTGCGTCACATTGATGAACGTGGAACTGGCTGTGAAGTTTGCGGAAGGAAGGAGATCAACCACGTTTATTATGATCCCGGCAACACCCACATCCCCGTTCCAATCTGTCACGACGACACTTACGTTGAAAGTTCCGCTTGTGTTGAATGAATGCACGGGTTCAAGGCTCGTACTTTGATATCCATCATCGAAATCCCAAACGATAGTGATGGGCAGATTTCCGAGCGACCCAGATAATGAGAAGGTGATGGATTCATACAGCGTTACGTTCGTTAGAGTTGCTATTATGGTTATGTTCGGGGTGATATCCGAGACTATAATACAATCTGTAATAACCTTTGAACTGGTATCCCCATCGAAATCAGTAACGGTAAGGCAGACTGAATAGTTTCCTAGCGAAACGTACATGTGGATGGGGTTTATACTCGTGGAATTGGTCCCGTCTCCGAAGTCCCAGAGAAACGATGCAGGGAGGTCACCTTGCATTCCTGTAAACGTGAATTGGATCTCCTGGCCAGTCATAACGAACGTATGGTTTGCCGTGAAGTTCGCAATAGGCAAAACGTCGGACACGTTGATGCAATCAGGGATTGTTATGGTAGCAAGGTCGCCATCGAAATCGGTAACTGTTAAAGTCACGGAATACAATCCTTGAGTAACATATTGGTGCACGGGGTTTTGCACTGTAGAATTCTCGCCATCACCGAAAGACCAGAAATATTTGGCTGGTGCATCTCCTTGGAAACCCGTATAGGTGAACTGGACGTAATACAACACCCCGATCTCTGTGGTATTGGTGTTGAATACTGCGGTGGGAAGCAAGTCGACGATCGTGATGTAGTTCGCCAGGACCAGCACATCATGATCCCCATCGGCATCGATTACCGTGAGGCTTACCGTGAAGGTGCTAGAGTTCGTGTACTCGTGGATTGGATCCCGCTCGCTCGAACCATTTCCGTCTCCGAAGTCCCATAGGAATGTAACAGGCCGATCCCCAGACCTCCCAGTGAATAAGAACTGGATCGGGTCGTTGATATTCGCAATCGTCTGGTTTGCTTCGAATAGTACCTCGACCTCTAGATCCATAACCGTGATCATATCAACGATACGAATACTCGACACGTCACCATCAGCATCAGTCACCGTGAGGTTCACTGTGAACCGGCCGTGGTCGATATACTCGTGAACCGGATTTTGATCCGACGAGGAAAAACCATCGCCAAATTGCCATAAAAACATTGCGGGGGCATCGCCTAAATCACCATTAAAAGTGAAAGCCACTGATTGATTGACAAAGATGCCGGTGGTGTTTGTTTCAAAGGATGCACGTGGCAAGCAGTCGACTACGGTTATGCAATTAGCGATCAAGATGAAATCCCAATCGCCATTGCCATCCGTGACGTTCAGACTCACGTTGAAGGAGCCTTGAGACAGATATCGGTGAATTGGATCTCTCGAGGCGTTCACTTGACCGTCCCCGAAGTCCCAGGAAAAGATACAAGCTCCATCCCCCGTGTAGCCCGTGAATGTGAATTCGACGAGCTCGTTCATGTGGATTGTCGATTGGTTGCACGTGAAGCTCGCTGTTGGCACCACGTTGCAGACCGAGATAAGATCCACCATTACCAACGTGTCATTGTCCCCGTCAGCATCCGTGACCATCAAACTCACGGTGAAGTTCTGTAGACTGGAATACTTGTGCACGGGATTTGTTTCAGTCGAGTTCACGCCGTCACCGAAACTCCACAAGAATGTTGCAGGGCGATCGCCTTCTTGACCCGTGAAAATGAATTGAACAGACTGATTTTCACCAATCATCGTTGCATTTACCATGAAATCAGCGACAGGGTGCAAATCCAATACCTGGAACACGAATGGTGTGACCAGGGGGAAATTATCAACGTTCAATCCTGCTGTATCGGGCACGATGTAAGGCAAATTCCAAACGTAACCATTATTCGTCGCAGTTGGATTTTGTGTTAAATAATCATTCCAATAGTTCCCGTTGTATTCATAATCCCAAGAATTTCCAGCACTTTCACTATCAGCGTAACCGTTCCGGTTATTGTTGACAAATGCATTTTTGTAGATTATGTTCGTGCTAGCATTCATTAAATAGATGCCTTCCAGGTTATTGCTAACATAATTCATTGTAATGTGGTTACGGGCCGAATCCGAGAGCATGAATGCAAACCAGTTGTTATCAGAGACGTTATTCCCAATAACCAGGTTTCCCTCGGATTCGTGCAAGGCAATACCAGCATAATTGCCCGAGATATTGTTGAAAGCAAAGACCCCGTGATATGACCAAAGAACGTTGATGGCCGTGTTTGCCCAGGCCGTGATCTCGTTCTTGCTTACGTTCAGGAAAGAAGTGTATTCCGAGAAAACGGCAGAATAGTTGTTATTGAAGAGAAGGTTTTCCTCGATGTGAATAAAACTGGCATGCTCCACGAAAATCCCGTAACTGTTATTGAACACTGTGCAGTTTCTAACGACCACGTTATAAGAATTCATGATCCTTATTCCAGAAAAGCCAAACCCGTCACCTGAGTTGCTCAAGGTGCAATTAATGATGAAAAGGTATCGATCTGTATTATTGATGAGGATGCTATAACCTCCTTTTTGAGCATCGATAATGTAATCCTTGATGATATACGGGTCACCGGCAGATCCGTTTCCTGTTTTATCAGGAAAAGCATCGAGCTCGGCATTGCTGGAGATCTTAATGGGCGCGTGGAAACGTGTACCACTCACAACTGGTCCCACGTATGGGCCAATAGTGGTGCTGTTGATCCCGTCCGAGCAATTGAATCTATACGCGTGGCTTCCTGCAACAAGTGTGCTGCTATAGACATATATGCAACCGTCCATGTAATTAGTGTCGTTGGAATTCAGCTTGTACATAGAAAACGTTTCTGCATCGATCGTCACCTGGACATATAACGGCGCATCGTTATCCCCGTCGATGTAAATAACCGAGAACGTAAAAACTGTGAAATCAACATATCCACTGCTAGGGGACACTTGAGGGCTAATCAAGAGGGGAACGCTGGTACTATCTGGTTCTAAAACATGTAAATAAGTATAGATCCCTATCGCTGCGTGGTATTGACCATCGTAGCACTCGAAATAATGCTCATAGAAACCGGGTTGCAAGTACATAACCAGCTTGAAAACACATCCATCTAGGAAATCGAGGTCGGATGGATATGCTTTTTCCATATGAAACCGGGTGCCATTGAGGACTAGATCCACGTACATCGGTGGAGAATCATCCACGTCCGTATATGTCACTTCGAACGTGATTGGCGTGTCTGTTTGGGCCTCATGTGGTGTCGCTGAGCCATTAGTCAGGACAGGGGCATTGTTATTGGGCGAGAGGGGAACATTTGTACCCGTTATTTGGATGGTGTAATAAAACGGACCCATGCCGTAATCGAACCAGAACGTGCCATTCACGAGTAATCCAGTTTTCTTGTCATAATAGGCCACGCTCCCTTCCGGAGATTGTAACAACCAGCATTTGAAGAGGCGGCCCATCGCGAAAAACGTGGTCTCGCTTGTTACAGTAAAGATCTCGTCGTTAACCATATGAACCGATATGGGAATCATCATGCCGATCGAGATAATGGAGGGGATTCTAACCCAGTCGTGAGAGCCTTCTCTGAAAAAGCTCATGCTGCCGTTGACAAAATCCTCAACAATTTCCCTAGAGCTCCCGTTAATGATGCGGTTTCCACGCATATACGTGTCGGGATTGCAATACACGTTGAACAAACCGTTTCCAGCGTTGGTAAACGTCTCAGTCCCCGTGCTATGCGCGGTAAAAACGTCGAAGTAGGCAGACCAGTTATATACCATCCCATCGAAGTATAACATCACTATCTCGTTAACGGGTAACGTGAATACGCTCGATCCGATTGCAAATATGCCATCCGATGCGTTGAACCAGAACTGGTATGTACCAGCCTCTGAAAATATCATCGAACGGCTAAACATACAGCCGTTCGTGTAATTCATATCGCCGGGGTCCATTTTATTAAGCGTGTATGTCGTGCCGTTGATGGTAACGCTTATTTCCACGGGATCGCTATTATCGGCGTCTGTATAGTTTATAAAAAACGTAAACAAGGTTGTCCCGTTGTTGCCTGACGTGGGATCAACACGCAAATCTGATAACACGGGCGCGTAATAGTTCACCTTCACGACGGTCAAGGTAATGTTTTCTACGGTCGTGGAATACCGGCCATCATAACACATGAATGATATCTGATATATGCCCGGATTCAACCTCGCATTGAGCTCGTAATCGCATCCATCGATGTAATTCGTATCGAAGGGGTCGACTTTAGCTAAATCGAAACCCGTGCCATTGATGAGAACTCTGACGTATGCGGGACCATCATTCTCCATATCGATATATGAAACGCAGAAGCGATACGTGTCGTGCTGGTTCCCGGTTGACGGCGTAACATTCGCCCCGAGTAAAGTTGGAGCCGTGTTCTTTTCCACCCAGAATATGGCTATCCCGGACGGGTTGCCGCTGAATGGACCCCACGTCGGGATTACCCGCCAATAGTACTGTACCAGCGTCTCATTTGCTGGGAGGCTGACAAACATCGATGCCGATGTTATCGTCATCGTCTCGGGAATAGATATCTCCGATAGCGTGATCATCGAGAAACCGGGTTCGAGGGACAATTCCAACGTGTAGTTCACAGAACATTCGCGAAGTGAAAGGCTCTCCCATGAAAAATTAACCAAACCGTCATATACCGCCAAGCCCCCTACAGGATCCAAGAGGCTGAAAGGTGATCTGTAAGGCACATATCCTACTTGCCCGATGTTCCGGGAACCAAGACTTCCAGATGGCTGCGAGATCCAATCGCTGGCCTTGTCATTATCAATGTCGCTCGCCCTGAGAACGAATATCGAGTTCATTGAATTGGTCGTGTCTTGAATCCAGGCCACGTCCAACGGCCTAGCTCCGGAAAAGTAGTTCCATTGAAACCAATCAATATTAGCCCCGGTCTCATCAAAGAGCCCGATGGCCATGTAGTTATAATTGGTGTTGAAGATGTACCCGGCATACAAGTCACGGTTCGTGTCCGTTCCCGACGCTTCGTGTAGAACTACGAATTGCTCGTGATTTAAGATAAAGTTCTGCGGGAATGTATATGTCGCGAGCGGATTATTGTTGTAATAGGTCCTCACAAACCAGCCTGTCATATTTATCGATTCGCCGAGGTTATAGAATTCAATGTAATCATCTGTCTGACCAAAAGTAAATTCGTTAATCACGACGGGATATCCAGATATCCCGAAGAATGGATTTACCTCGATGAGTTCGCGCAAGGCCGTCGAATTGGAATAAGCACCATCGAAGCAATCAAAAGTAACATTATGATAACCGAAGACCAATCTGGTCATGTAAGAGAAGGTGATCCCGTCTATCGCATTTAGATCTGTTGGATCGATTGGGCTCATGTCGTGAATGCTGCCGTTTATCGTGACGGTAATTGCACGAGGATAGTTGTTATCGCCATCTATATACAGAATACTAAAATTATATTCCATTAAACTGTCACCAATGATTGGTACTACATTCGGATTCGCTAATTGAGGCTTTTCATAAAATACCTCAACGATGCATAAGCTCGAATTTCCAACAGTGTTATTGGTAAATTTACCATCAGAACACGAGAATGAAAACGTGTAGTTTCCGATTTCCAAACAAGTAAGATATTGATATAGACATCCATCACTGAAATCCGAGTCGGACGTGTTTTGCTTTGCCATGGGGTAGGTCGTGCCATTTATTGAAACCAGCACGTATTCCGGGCTGTTATTATCCAAATCCGTGTATAGTACGGAAAAATTCTGGATCGTGAATATGCTTCCAATTTCAGGCGATACATACCCCTCGGTGAGCGCGGGTACTGCATCGCTACGAATCAAATTCAATCTTGCAGGTGATGACCATGCACTTGCAAACCCTTCATACGTGGGACGCACCCGCCAGAAATAGGTACCAGCTGGGAAATCGAGGTCGACGGTGACAGTGGTGGTTGAAGGCGCGTTTGGAATCCCAGTTATCTCCGATAGGATGCTAGAGAAATCGACGCTGCCGGAGAATTGCCATGTGTAATTCATCTCCGATGGATCTGTCAAGCTATACCACGAGAAATCGACGTTGCCATTAAACCGGTCTGACCCATCCTCCGGCGTTAAAAGCTCGGCCTTCCGGATACCCTTCACGATGATATCGTCCAGCACCCAACCTTTTTCTGTGCTAGTTGTTATGAAATATGACCGGAACCGGAACCGGATCTTTACCTCGGGGTTTCCACAATATGCGGAAATATTGATCGAGCGTTTTTGCCATGCTGGAATGATCCCGTTCAAGTGAAGGAGGGGATACCACGTGCTACCATTATTTGGCGAGATGTAGATGTCGGCACCTGGATCCTGGGCTTTTGAGTGAAGCCATTGATAGAACTCCAGGTACGCCGTATCATATAATGTGAGATCAATAGGGATAGAGATGAGGTTCTCGTCGACTCCAGGGGGATAGTAATCGTTGCCCGGGTATCCAAAGCGCATGCCATAAATTGGTGAATGGTACGGGTTTAGTGTGGAAGTTGGTGGCGTCACGAGGTTCCAGTATTGGCTCTTGGTCCATTTTAGTGTGCCGGTCTCGAAATCATCGAAGAACGCAGTCTGATTCAAGAACGGGAGAACATCCGGGAGGTCTATCCAACCAGTTGAGTTAGAGAAAGTCCCATCAGACGCATCAATCTTGAACCGGTAAAGTCCATAGCCAAGGCTGGTAACGTACTGATATAATATGCCATCTGTTGCATTGGTGTCTGATGGATCGACTGCGTCCATACTAAACATGGTCCCGTTTATAGTAATATTGATGAATGACGGGAGGTCATTGTCCACGTCCTTGTATAAAACAGTGAAATTGAAACTGGTCAGGTTGCTTCCATAGGTAGGCGAAACTTGTGGATTTAGAAGATACGGCGGTGTCCAACTCACATCGGTAATCGTTAGGTTTGAATACAAGGCTGTTGAATTCGACAATCGCCCATCAAAACACGAAAACATGTATGTGTAAGCCCCGGGCGAGAGATAGGTCAGGTATTGATAACTACAACCATCAAGATAGTTAGAATCTGCCGGGTTGCACTTGACCATGCCGTGGGCCGTCCCGTTGATGGAAACAATGATCGATGATGGCTGGTTGTTGTCGAGGTCATAGTAGATGATGGAAAAATTATAAAGGAAAAACTCGTGCCCGCCGGCGGGATTTACCTTAGGAAATACGAGTTCGGGGGCGATATCGGATCTCTCCACTTGGACAACGAAAGCATCCGACGGGACGCCCGTGTACAAACTATATGACGGAACCACGCGCCAGTAATACGAGCCGGAGGGAACATCCAACGGTACGGTAATCGTCGTGCTGCCTACTTGTTCCTGAACTCCCGGGACGGAGATCATAACAGAGGAGAAATCGGAAACCGATGAAAATTGCCAGGTATAATTGATAGCACCGAACGGGAGGTTCCAACTATCCCAGGTGAACACCACGTTGCCATGAATTACCAAACTGCCATTACCAGGAACCATCAAGACAAGGCTCGAGCTCTCCATGTCTAAAAAAGGATTCACTTCAGGCCCCTCCATAGCCCCGGTCGAGTTTGAATAGCCACCATCTGAGCAAGTAATTATGTAGGTGTATCGACCGGGATTCACAAGCGCAGCCGTGTACGTGTATAAGAGGCCATCAACAGAATTATAATCCAGAGGGTGAACCTTGATCATATTGTGGCTCGTGCCGTTTATTGTGATGTTAACCCATATCGGGAAATTATTGTCTGCATCGAAATATACAACGGTAAAATTGAAGGTCGTTGAATGGTCACCTATTAATGGCGCCACGGAGGGAAGGTCCAAGCTGGGCGCGTTTCCGTTGGACATGGTGACGGTCAAGTTGGAATATATCGCGGTGGAATTGGTATATACGCCATCGCTGCAGGTGAATTGATACGAATAATTGCCGGGTTGTAGAAATGTGGTGAAATGATAGATGCAACCATCGTTATAGTTCGTGTCCCCCGGGTCTTGTTGACTCATACTGAATTGGGTTCCATTTATCAAGACACGCACGTAAGCGGGCGCCGTATTGTCCACGTCGGAATAGTTTACCGTGAAGTTTAAGGGAGTTTGCTGATCTCCCGTTCCAGGCACGAAATGCCCGTTTATCAGTTGTGGCGCATTATGGTTGGGATAATAAGTGTGATTGATGTTGTCGATGAACACATGTGTGTTACCTTGTGCATAATCCGTCTCGAAGTAAAAACTGCCAGCGAATGTTGAAAAGGTTCCAAAGTTGTTGTAGGTCGGTGAGGCGATACCATTTACGGCTAAGTAATGTAGCCCGCTCGAAACTAAATGCAATTCGATTGAATTGTGTGAATTAATATTGATTGTCCCGATATTCCTCCATAAACCTACAGAATAGGTGGTCACCGCTCGTGTATAAAGGTTGAATTGCACCCGTATATAGGCAATTGAACCTTGCAGGACATTCCACAAAAGGATCTGGCTCGAACCAGGATCCTCGGGTACATAAAGGTCGAACGATATGATGTAATGTCCCGGGAAGGTGGGCGTGTCGGTAAGATTATAATAGATCTGGAGCCGCCCCGTGGCTGATGTATCCTTCATATAAAGTTGCATTGTATCGCCAGTTTGAATGATATTATAGGAAATCGTGTTCCCGTTACCATTATCGAGCGCGCCCCTCGTCCAATTTGCATTGCTGATCACGCTGGAACCTTCAAGGTAGTTCTCAAAATGTTCGTCGACATTCGGCAGCTCATTAACGGAGATATTGGTAGAAGAGCCGAGAACGGTCGTAATTCCATCCGACGCCGTGAACTGGTAGGAGAAATTTCCCACTTGCAGCAGCTGCGTCGTGAATTCGTACAGGCAGCCATCCACGTAATAAAGATCAAGGGGATCCACCTTGTTCATAACATATGTGGAGGAATTCACTGTGAGGTTAACGCTTATTGGAGCGTTGTTATCAGCATCAAAATATACAACTGAGAATCGAAAATGTGTTGCATTAACAAATCCCATTGAAGGGAATATGTCCCCACTGCTAAGCACTGGTGCTGCCGTGTTTGTCATCGAGACTGTTAGGATACTTCCATTCGCTGTGGCCGAATATCTCCCGTCGGAACATATAAACGAGTATATGTATCTTCCCGGCAATAAACGGGTGATATAGTAATATTCGACCCCGTCGACGTAATTGCCATCCCCCAAATGGGATTTTGACATCGGATATGAGGTGCCGTTCAGTAATACAAACATCACCTCAGGTTCGTTATTGTCCAGATCAGAATAGACTGCGGTGAAATTGAATTCCGAGTTCTGATCCCCGGTTGGAGGCGTTACCATGGGCGAGGTGATGGATGGTGAGTTTTCGTTGATCGTCCAAGAAACGTTATAATTGTCCATCCATGCTTCACCTGCTGTCGTGTCGCCGCACCCTATCCTAATGGTATCGATGGGACCCGTGAAGGGGTACCGGTTGAACAGAATTGGTGTAACCGTGGTTGTTCCTCCCGGTACAGGCGTGTATGAAATCTGGAAGGTATGGGAGCTCAGGCACCGGACTACAACGCGATAAACGACTCCGTTCGAGTAGGTACAATAACTGTTTACCAGGTTTTGATTATAATCGTAGTACCGGATGGTGCCTGAATAAAACACGATGTCGATCTTGACTTGACCGTTCTGAATGATTGAACAGGGCATTGCATAACCAGACACCATCTCTATCTCAAACGAGATCTCGTATTGATTTTGCTCGTTGGGCATAGTTGGAGAATTTTCGCAGTTAAAATAGCTGAACACGTAATAATTTGACGCCCCTGTATCGCGCACATGTACCATCAAGTTGTTTCGCCGGTATTCGATCATGGCAGACGATATATAAGCACTAGCAGACCACAAACCTTCCGATCCACCTGAATTCAAGTTCGCGTTTAAGAGGAAATGGTCATCGAAGTTTTCGTCAAGATTTGGGAGGGGAACCACAACGAGATCCGAAAACACGCTGCTTGAATTGCTGAACAAGTAATCCCTTGTAGTGAAGTAGTAATCGAACATTCCGGTTGCGTTTAATTTTATATCCAACCTGAACGTGCATCCATCGATGTAAAGATTATCCGTCATGTTCACCTGGTACATGCGATAGCTTGTCGAACCAATGGTGACGTTCACCTCGACCGGTGCGTTATCATCGATGTCCATATAATCGACCTGGAACGAAAAAACCGTTGACTTGTTGTACCCGAGAGTTGGTACCAAGGTAGGATTGACCAGCATCGGAGCGTTATAATTGATCTCGATGACGTCGAAGCCAGTAAACAAGCTCGTGTTTGATGTAAACACGTCATCAAAACATTGGAAGTAGTACTCATAGCTGCCCGGCTTCAGTCTCAAGATTTTGAAGTAAGTGCAACCATCGATGTAATTCTCGTCCGATTGAATTGCTTTTTCCATATCATATGTAGTATCGTTGATCACGAATTGAATAGTAACCGGGGCATTGTTATCCGAGTCGCTATAATCGATCGAGAAGTTAAACATGGTTAATTGATTCCCCGATGGAGGATCAACAACCGCATTGGAAAGAACAGGGGCAACATCATTTAAAACTAGGAAGAGGGTGAATCCAATGGTCCAATCCCCGTTAAAGATCCCCGAAGTCGGACGAACGCGCCAATAATAGGCACCCGTGGGCTGGCTAACAACTATCCCTTTTGTGGTGGTTCCCGTTGTTCCCAAGATACCCGTGGTTTGCTGCAATATGGTGGAAAAATCGGTTATATTTGAGAGCTGCCACGTATAATTCACGGCTTGATAAAATTTCAAGCTCTCCCAGGAGAAGTTGATAAGTCCTGTATAAGAGGTCGTCCCGTTTGCGGGCAGCTTTGGTTGGATATAGCCATTTGTTGGGGTAAAAAGGATCGAAAAATCGTCCGTGGTCACCGTGAGACCCGAATAAGCGTTATAATAGGTGGTGTTGATGCCGTAATTGAGTCCGCACGTATAACCACCAGCAGTGTAGATGATGTAATCATAATTGAAGATAATGCTTCCGTCTTGGTTTATTACGACTTGAAACGTGCCCACTATTCCCGGGGATCCATATCTTTGTATGTTCGTGTATTGGATCACGTAGGAGGTTCCAAACGAACGCACGTGAATTTGTCCACCTTCTTGGGGGTTTAAATCGTCCCAATATGGAGCAATCATATATCTATGCGTGCTCACGGGTGAGGGGAAGGCGATATTATTTGAATAATCGGGAGTCGTGTCATAGAAGCTCATATACCCATTAGCAGAGATGTAGATGGTTGAAAACGCTTGATCATAGAAAGTGAACGCGAAGGGTAAAGCCCTTGAAGTATACCCGTCATCAGTAAGGGATAGGAGTGTGCCGTTGGTAATGGCATCGAACCACGTGTAAGAAGAGCCAAGTGTCATAATATAGTTGCTAAAAGAGGGGAACGGAACAGCCTTGAATGGATTGACCTCAGGACCATTGATCCAACCCGTGGATTGCGTATAAACACCATCCGAGCAATTTATTTCGAACTGGTAATACCCGTAAGTCAGGTTGGTGGAGTAATAATAAATTGCACCATCGGTGTAATTCGTATCCAGGATATTAGCTGGTATCATTGGAAATGTAGTGTCATTTATGGTAATCGAGATCATGGTAGGAGTATCATTGTCTCCATCCGAATAGATCACCGTGAAGTTGAATATCGTGGCGTTATGCCCCACCGATGGGGAGGCGCTTGGACTCGCGAGCCCGGGCGTAAAATCACTAGCACGGGGATTTGCGTCGACTCCTTTATCCAAGGTTGTATTTAAAACAGGGATATCGTTCATATAATGTCCAGCGATGTTGATGATTAGCGTCAGTGTGAACATAAAAATGCAGAATAACCCGAGCTTTCGTAGAAACGTTCTATCGATGTTTGAAGCCTTCTTCAACAAATATCATCCTCCTAAGACGACTGAGTGATAATTCAGACCGCGATAATATAAACTTAACTTCGAAAGTTAATGTGGATTTAGGTCTTAAAAATATTGCTGGATTCCATTTTTCTCACACTAAATCTGCTCGCTGCGGTAGAATTTCTTGAATTCGATATAACCTGTCTATTTTCT
>Ga0172366_10001322_pt1 | contig 19151 bp, 17 predicted proteins | sample LakKivSesite69cm_FD_114533 | JGI IMG/M metagenome (GOLD analysis project Ga0172366, IMG submission 114533) | Sediment microbial communities from Lake Kivu, Rwanda - Sediment site 69cm | ecosystem: Environmental > Aquatic > Freshwater > Lake > Sediment | place: Rwanda: Western Province, Lake... | reverse complement strand
GGAACGCGAGCAGGTCCTTCACGTGCGCGGCCTCGAGAAACTTCAGGCCACCGTACTTGTGGAACGGAATGTTGCGTCGAGCGAGCTCGATTTCAAGTTGGTCCGAATGATGCCCGGCCCGGAAAAGCACCGCCTGGTGCTGGAGCTTGATGCCCTGCTCAAGGTGCTCAAGTATCTGGTCGCAGACGACCTTGACCTGTTCGTCCTCATCGCGGCAGGTGATGAGCACGGGCTTCTGCTTGCCCTTCCGCACCGCCTTCAGGTTCTTGGTGTAGCGATGCGGCGCGGGCTTCATCACCGCGTTGCCCACGTCGAGAATCGGCTGTATCGAACGGTAGTTCTGCTCGAGCGTCACCACGGTGGTGCCGGGAAACTGCTCCGGGAAGTCGAGGATGTTCTTGATGGTCGCGGCCCGGAACGAATAGATGGACTGAGCGTCGTCCCCGACGACAGTGATATTGTGGTTCTTCTGCCGCAGGCGCTGGAGGATTTCGGCCTGGATGATGTTCGTGTCCTGGTACTCGTCAACGAGAATGTGGTCGAACCGGGAGGACATCGCATCAGCCACCGTTGCATCCTCAAGCACGTGGTCCCAGAAGAGCAGCAGGTCGTCGTAGTCGAGCACCTGGCGCTGGCCCTTGCGCCTGGTGTAGGTGTTGAAGATGTTCCTCAACCCGTCTTCGGCCTCGACGCACCAAGGGTAGTCCCTCTTGAGCACGTCGGCAAGGGGCTCACGCGAGTTTACGACCCGTGAGTAGATGGCGCGGATTGTCGCCTTGCGGGGAAAGCGCTTCTCCTTCGAAGCAAGGCCCATCTGGGCGCGAATCAGCCCCAGCATGTCGGCCGAGTCGGACTCATCCATCACCGTGAAGTCGGGTTGGAGTCCCACCGCCCGGCCGTACGTGCGGAGCAGCCGGTTCGCCATCGAGTGGAACGTCCCACCCCAGACGGCCGACAGCCGACCGCTTTCGGCCGACGGCCTACGGCCTCCGGCTTCGGAACCCAGGCCGTTAGCCGACAGCCGATAGCCGATGGCCGATTGGGCGCGGTTGAGCATCTCCTGCGCTGCCCGGCGCGTGAACGTGAGCAAGAGGATTCGTCCGGGTCGTATACCCTGGTGTATCAGCCAGGCGACGCGATGCGCGAGCGTATTGGTCTTGCCCGTCCCCGCGCCCGCGATGATGAGCAGCGGCCCGTCGCCGTGAGTGACGGCCTGCAATTGCTGCGGGTTCAGAGCTTGGAGCCAGGGAGGAAGGTCAGGCATTCGGGAAGTATACAGCAGACAGGATACGGAATACAGGATTCAGGCTCCGCGGCCAACGCCGGATGCTGGTCTCGGCGCGTACCGGTCATCGTCTGCCGGTCTGCGCGATTGACTTCGCCCACGGCTCACCTATCCTTGTGTCGATGCGGTCAGGTTCGCGCCGCCCCGGACGGCGGCAACTCACTGCTCGAAGGCGTAGGCCTGAATGCCATGTCCCCGAAGCCGCAGAACGCGACCATAGAATCAGCAAGTAAGGAGGAGAGGATGCAACAGAGGAAACATAGCCGGCGTGCCGGCAAACCGGCCACCAAGCGCGAAGCGATGCCGCCCAAGATCGAAGCGGCCCCGAAGCAGAACCCGTTCACGAACATAGAAGACGCGGTCAACATGGTGATAATCGATGCCGCGCGCAAGCGGGCCGAGTCAATCCACATCGAACCGGGGCCTAAGGGGCTGGCCATACGCTTCCGAGTGGGCGGTGTCTTGCGCCCTGCTGCGGCACCCAAACCCGAACTGCAGGACGAGGTGATTCCCCGGCTGAAGAAGATGTCGAGAATGAGGACCGATGACGAACGCGTCCCAAAGGACGGGCGGTTCGGGGCCATTGTTGACGGCCGGGAAATCGACTTCCGCGTTCACAGCGTGCCCGCCTGCTATGGCGAAAGCGTGACCCTGCGGCTGCTGGATCGCGCCACGCTCATCAAGATGGACAAACTGGGGCTCTCCGCTGCCGCGCTGACCAAGGTGCGGGGCATGATGAGCAAGCCGCGCGGCCTGGTATTGGTCGCGGGGCCTGCCGGCGGCGGCAAGACCACGACCATGTACGCTTTGCTGAGCGAGATAGGCAAGAGCGACAAGAAGGTCGTCTCTTTCGAGTACCCGTTGGAGTTCAACCTCGAGAATGTTACCCAGTCGCAGATTGACCCACGCTTGGGGTACGACTATGCGACCGCCCTGTCCCTGGTTGCACGCCAGGACCCGGACGTGGTCATGGTCGGCGAGTTGGGCGACGCCGACACGGCGCGGGCGGCCCTGCAGACCGCCCTTGGCGGCCACCTGGTCCTGAGTTCCATCCACGCTAACGACGCGGCCGAGGCGATTGGCCGCCTCCTGGGAATGGGAATCGACCCGCTCTTGGTTGCCACCGGTCTGGAAGGCGTGCTTGCGCAGCGGCTGGCTCGCCGTGTCTGCCCGGCGTGCAGGCAAAGCTATGCGCCGAACAAGACCCAGAGCATGGCGATGGGACTCAGGCCCGGGCAGAAGCTCGCCGACAAAGGCCGCGGCTGCAAAGAGTGTAAGGGCACCGGCTACAAAGGCCACGTCGGGGTCTTCGCGGTGATGCCGGTGACCGATGAGCTTCGCGACCTCGTCCTTGCGCGCCCGCAGCCGGGCGACCTGCGCCGGTCCATGGGCCAGATTGAGAAAGCAGCCCTGAACAAGGACGGAATGGAGAAAGTCAAAGCCGGACTCATCACGGTCGAGGAATCGGTGCGGATAGGACAGGCGTAGCAGCACCCCGGGCAGTCCGTCTGAGCCGACAGGACGGAGATTCAGTCGCTCCCACGCCGTACTCTGTCTACTGAATACTGACTACTTCAGGTCTTTGCCGTAGATGCGCCAGGTGCTCGGCCAGTAGCCACGGTTCCGCTTCATCTTCGGAATCGCGGCCCGCGCAGCGGCGCGGAACTGGAACTGCCACTCGGCCGGGTAGTTCGTAACCATGTGACCGCGCTTCGGCACCAGGGCGAGCAGCCGTGGGACGAACGCTCCAAAATCCTCGGGCCGGTCGAACAGGTTGACCGTCACGCCGGTGAACGGGCGGCCCTTCTCCGCATACCGGAAGCGACTAACCATCAGCGGCACGCCGTCGAGCGCAAACCCCAGTCGGTCTACCTCTCGCCGCCGCGCCGGTATCAGGCGCGAGCTGTACCATCCGTGTCGCTGATGGAAGTACGTTTTCCTGCCAAGGGCAGCGAAGTGGCTCAGGATGTCCTGATAAGGCTTGAGCCGAGGCCGCGCCGCTCCCTTCGGTCGACGCCAGTAGACGTCGTCAGCGTAGGTGTCTTCAAGCCTGAACCCAAGTTTCTCCATAACCCGGAACGTCGGCGCCGGTCTCCGATGGTCGAGCGTATTCAGCCCGGCCCATGTCCGGCCCGCCGCCTTTGCGACACGCAGTTGCGCCCGGGTGAACCTCGCGGCCACGCCCCGGTTACGAAACTCCGGGTCAACCCGCATCCCCCAGAGCCACGCGTCGTCCGGGTTGAGGTACGCGACCGCGGCGAAGGCAACGATTCTTCCGTCCTCGCGCCAGACATGGCACTCGCCGGGTAGCCGGCCCTGAGTGTGCACCTTGATGATAAGCTTGACGTAGAAGAAGTTCTCGCACTTGCGGGCGAAGCTGGCGACTTCGCGGAAATACTGGGGGCGGTACCTCTCAAGCATCGTCGCTCGCTGTCACCGCGAACACGTCTAGGATTCTTTCAGGCGGGATTCTCCGAAAAAAGGGGACAGTCCCTCGAAGCGCCGTCGTCGAACTCGGCGCGGTACAGTCCCCATTTTTCGGGCATGTCACTCAGTTCTGTCACTTTGCTGCGGCGAGTTCCTTCCACAACGGAAGAGTCTGCTCCTCAAACGACCGCGCGCTGACGAGAACGGCAATCTCCTTGTCCCGGTCCGCCTTCTCCCACTGCCAGCCCGGTACCACGCTTCCCGGACACGGCAACTCTACCAGCAGCGGCTCCAATGCCTCAACTTCTCGCTGGTACAGCGACACGAGCTCGGCGGTCTTCGCCTCCAGCCCCGGCATCCGCCGGGCGACGTAGCTCAGGTACTCGACACCGGTCTTTCGGTCCGCGACGAGCCGCTGGTACGTCCAGTAGTTCGCTTGGACGACATCCGAGAGTTTGGCGCTGTCGAGCTTCGTGAAGTCGTCGTCCCGCAGCCGCGCCGTCCACTTGTCAAAGGCCGCAAGCCCGGAAAAGTACTCGCCGTACTTCTCGGTGGTCAGGTTCTCCGCCACGATGCCGAATCCCTGCTTGATTGACGCATCCTGGTCCGGCGCCTTCTTGCCCCGTTTCAGGACGGCCACCACGAATGGGAACTTTTGCGCGAGCTCGAATCCCTTCCGCTTATCGAAGTAGGTACGGCACAGCAGTTCCTCGCCCCTCTTCTGGTACCCGATGATAATGCCCCATTCCGGCGTCTCAATCAGGTCAATGGCAAGCACCGGCATCCCGGCATCTATGCTCTGCCTGATTGCCGAGACTATCCGCGGCTTGTTCTTGCCGTCGCTCGATACGGGCAGCCACGTCGGGTTAAGCCCGCGCGCCTTCAGGGCGACGGTTCCGGCGTCATACCCGCACGTCGGGTCGGGCGAGCTCGGACACCACGTATCAAAGAAGTGGGTGCGGAACGCCGCACCCGAGACCCCGCACAGGAACGCGTAGCCGACGTGGTCGCCGAACCTTTGCCCGACCGCGTCTAGCGCGCCCATGAACGAGTTCGGCCGTTCCCAACTCAGGTTGGGAATGCCGCGGATGAACTTCGCATCCGGGTCGCGCTTCAGGTCGTTCTGCCACTCGGTGAAGTAGATGCCAAGCTTGCCCCTGGGCAGCACGAAGCTCAACTCCTGATTCCCTCGGCGGAACGATGCTATGACCGAGTCGGCTTTCGCTGAGTCCTGAGCCGCGGTCAGCTCGGCGCGGCAGCCCATCGGCTTGCCGTCATAGCTGGCAAGGGCATCGCCGACCATGATGCCGGCCTTTGACGCCGGCCCGTCCGGCACGAGCCCGGTTACCTCCAACCAGTGGCACGGCGCGGATTCGGCCGTGCGACTCTGACAGCAGGGGCAGCTTTGCGCCCCGGCCAGCGCGGGCAAAAGACACAGAATAGCAGCTAGTGTTCTCATGGGCTAATGTTCAGGCGAGAACCACCGGCTGTCAAGTCCGGCCGGTGGCGGCGGTCGCTGACGCGTCGGTCGGCGCCCGGGAAGGACAGCCCTATCGTTGCGCCCGTGTCATCGGCGTCCCCGCTGCCTCATACCAGGCGAGGATGCCGTCCCAGATTTCCTGCGCGTCCTCGGCATACCAGAAGAGATCGCGGTCTTCGGGGTCGATCGCCCCTTCCGCGACGAGGAAGTCGATATTCACTGCCTGGCGCCAGTACTGCTCACCGACGAGCACGATGGGCAGTGGGTCTATCGTTCGGGTCTGCACCAGGGTGAGCGCCTCGAACAACTCGTCGAACGTCCCGTAGCCTCCGGGGAAGGCCACGAGCGCCCGGGCCCGCATCATGAAGTGTAGCTTTCTCAGAGCGAAGTAGTGAAAGCAGAAGCAGAGGTCGGGCGTGACGTAAGGATTGGGGTACTGCTCGTGAGGAAGCCGGATGTTCAGGCCGACGGACTTCGCGCCGGCGTCGCTGGCGCCGCGGTTGGCGGCCTCCATGATTCCCGGTCCCCCGCCGGTCATGACGACGAGGTCGTGAATCCCCAGCTCCGGCCCGCTGCGCCCGACGAGCCGGCCGAACTCACGGGCCACATCGTAGTAGCGGCTCTTGGCAAGCAGGCGCTCGGTCACGGCGATGCGCCGCGCAAGCTCGGACGCGGCCGGTTCGCTCGCCTGGACCGCGCGCAGCGAAGCGAGTTGGCGCTGTAGCGCCGGTGACTCGCGGATGCGGGTTCCCCCGAAGACGACGATGGTCCGCCTGACGTTGTGCTGCTCCATTCCCATTTCCGGCTTGAGATAATCGAGCTGCAGGCGCGGGCCCCGGGCCTCGCTGCTGCTGAGGAACTCGACGTCCTCGTCCGCCATGCGGTAGCTGGGACTCTCCATTATCGCTTTGATTCGCTTTGCGGCCTCCGGGTCCTCAGCAATGGGCTTTGGATGCTGCCAGGGAAGGGGCTCGCGGCGCTGGATGGGATGCGGCGGCTTCGGCACATGCCGGGAGCGGTTGGGCTTGTTCACAGAACCTCTCTTTCTCAGTCGCTTGGCGGACTCATATCGGGCGGTGCCAATGCCACTCGCGGACCTCGGGCAGGTCCTGACCGTGCATCGTGACGTATTGCCGGTGCTCGACGAGCTTCGCCTGGAGTCGCTTCTCAAGCTCGGCGCCCTTCCTACCGGTCTCTGGCAACAGGCAGAGCGCGTGGATGGCCAGGTGGAAGCGGTCCAGCCGGTTCAGCACGGTCATGTCGAACGGGGTAGTGATGGCGCCCTCTTCCCTATAACCGTGGACATGGATGTTCTCGTGATTTGTACGGCGGTAGGTAAGCTGATGTATAAGCCATGGGTAAGCATGGAAGGCGAAAACGACCGGTTTGTCCCGCGTGAACAGCGCGTCGAACTCCTCGTCGCTCAGGCCGTGCGGATGCACGCTCTCCCGCTCGAGCTTCATCAGGTCCACGACGTTGACCACCCGGACTCTCACATCTGGTAACTCCGACCGCAGAATCGAAACCGCGGCAAGCGTCTCAAGCGCCGGCACGTCTCCGCAGCAGGCCATGACGATGTCAGGTTCTTCTTGGTCGTTGCTGGCCCACTGCCAGACGCCGATACCACTGGCGCAGTGCCTCACCGCCTCGGCCATGGTCAGCCACTGCGGCGAAGGGTGCTTGCCCGCGACCACGACGTTGACGCAATGGCAACTGCGCAGGCAATGGTCCATCACCGACAGCAGGCAGTTCGCGTCCGGGGGAAAGTAGACCCGCACCACCTCGGGCTTCTTGTTGAGCACCAGGTTCACAAAACCCGGGTCCTGATGAGTGAAGCCGTTGTGGTCCTGGCGCCAGACGTGTGACGAGAGCAGCAGGTTCAGCGAGGCTATCTTCCGGCGCCACGGCAGCCGAGACGTGACCTCGAGCCACTTCGCGTGTTGGTTGAACATCGAATCGATGATGTGGATGAATGCCTCGTAGCTGTTCAGAAGCCCGTGCCGGCCGGTAAGCAGGTAGCCTTCAAGCCAGCCCTCGCACTGGTGCTCGGAGAGCACCTCCATCACGCGTCCGGTCGAAGCGAGCGATTCGTCGTCGGGCGTGGTCTCTGCCTCCCACTGCCGGCTCGTCGCCTCAAACACCGGATTGAGGCGGTTGGAAAGAGTTTCGTCCGGCCCGAACAAGCGGAAGTTCCGCTCTTCCTTGTTCAGCGTAATCACGTCGCGCAGAAACCGGCCGAGCACGGTAGTGTCGCCCTCACCGGGCGCTCCCGGCGACGGCACTTCGACTGAGTACTTGCGGAAGTCCGGCAGATTGAGGTCGCGCAGCGAGAACCCGCCGTTGGCATGCGGGCTCGAACCCATCCGGCGTTCTCCCCTGGGGGCGAGCTCCGTCAGTTCCGGAAGGAGCCGACCCTGCTCGTCAAACAACTCCTCGGGCTTGTAGCTCCGCAGCCATCCCTCAAGCAGCCTGAGATGCTCGGGATTCGTGGCCGCGTCGGAGAGCGGAACCTGATGCGAACGGAAGGTACCCTCTATCCTCTGCCCGTCAACGACCCTCGGCCCGGTCCACCCCTTGGGCGAACTCAAGATAATCATCGGCCAGCGGGGCCGCTCCTTTCTGCCGCGAACCCGGGCATCTTCCTGAATCTCTTTGATGCGCTCGACTGCGACATCGAGGGTCGTAGCCATTGTCTCGTGCATCGGCTCGGGTTCGTCGCCCTCGACCACGGACGGCTCCCAGCCATATCCTCGGAACAACTGCAGTAGTTCTTCGCGCGGGATGCGGGCAAGGATGGTCGGGCTTGAGATTTTGTACCCGTTAAGATGTAGCATCGGCAGCACCGCGCCGTCAGTGACGGGATTGAGGAACTTATTTGCGTGCCAGGCGGTCGCCATCGGCCCGGTCTCCGCCTCGCCGTCGCCGATAACGCAGGCCACGACCAGCCCGGGATTGTCAAACGCTGCCCCGACCGCGTGGCTCAGCGAATAGCCCAGTTCGCCGCCCTCGTGGATTGAACCCGGACACTCAGGCGACGCGTGGCTGGGAATTCCACCCGGAACAGCGAACTGGGCGAAAAGCTTGCGTAGCCCGGCTTCGTCGCGGCTCACCTCCGGATAGACCTCGCTGTAGGTACCCTCAAGGTAGACGTTGGCTATGACCGCGGCGCCGCCATGGCCCGGGCCGCAAACATACATCATGTTCAGGTCGTGCTTCCTGATGACCCGGTTCAGGTGCGCGTAGATGAAGTTCTGGCCCGGAGTCGTGCCCCAGTGCCCGAGCAGCAGCGCCTTGATGTCGGAAGTCTCAAGCGGCCGCCTGAGCAGCGGATTGTCGCGAAGGTATATCTGGCCGACCGTTAGAAAGTTGGCAGCGCGCCAGTAAGCGTCAAGCCTGCGAAGCTCTTCCGGCGCAAGCGTCTTCGGCTTCATTCACGTCTTCCGGCGGCTCTTCTCACGGCTCCGTCGGCTTCTTCTCCAGTTCCGCGACCTTGGCGAGACGTCGAAGATGTCGCTCGGCGCCGCTGAACCTCGCAACGAGGAAGGTTCTGACGAGTTCCCAGGCGAACGATTCACCAACGACGCGGCCGCCCAGGCATATCATGTTCATGTCATCGTCCTCAACGCCTTGCTTCGCAGAGAACATCTCGTGAATCATGCCCGCCCGCACACCCGGCACCTTATTCGCAGCGATGCAGGCGCCGACGCCGCTGCCACAGATGGCAATGCCGCGCTCCACGTCACCTCGGGCCACGGCCCGAGCCAGCGGCACTACGAAATCCGGGTAGTCGTCGGTCTGGTCCGACTTCAGGTTCCCGAAATCGACAACCTCATACCCGGCTTGCGACAGCATCCTCGCCAGGAATTGCTTCAACTCATACCCGCCGTGGTCTGAGGCGATACCGATACGTATCAACGTACTCTCGTTCCTCATGCTGTGTTCTCCGACGAGATTCTAATAGCCCGGAGTCCTCTTATCAACAAACCCATCTCCGAGCAACGTGATTCTGCCAGAAGCGCGCCGCTGCAGCATTCGCTGCCTCGGCGCAAACCTATCCGGCAAACTCGGGCTGGTGCTGAGCTGGCGAAGCGAGTCGCTCAGCGTCAGCGCTTCGCCATCGGACGTCTCATCGCCCTTAGTCTCACTTCCGCCGTGCCTGCGTGACCGCCTGGACCTGGACCTCGCCAGGTGCAGTGGTCTCAGTTCTGTCAACCTTCTTTGCCGATACCTGCTTTGTGGCCCCGTTCTGAATCTGCGCGGCCGGCACGCTCCGGCCCAGCGCCTGGCCCTGGGGCGGCGCCGGCTGTACCGGTGGAGTCGGCGGTGCCGGCAACTCCTTGCGGACATTCGGCACCGGCGCCAGTGTCCTCTTCACCGGATGCACCGGTCCTGGCGTCTTGGGCTTCTCCGGTTCGCGCGGCCGGTCCCTTCCGCCATCGCGTCGCCGGTCTGCCGGTCGCCGCTCCGGCTCTCTTGGCGACCATCCGGGCTGGCGGCGCGGAGGTGACGGCGGCACAATCACGCGCTGGTGCACGTAGACATCGGTATGGTTGTACTCGTTGTATTCATTGTACTCGTTCTGAACGTAGACCGGCTGCACCGGCTCAGGGTCCGCTGCCATGTACACCGTGTCAACGTAGACTACCGGCACTTCGCGCTGTATCTCACGGACCACTACTGTCGGCTCGCTCGCGACCTCTACGGGCGCGTAGTCGGCCTCAGCCGTCTGGTTCGCCTGTTCGCCGAAGATGGCAGGCCGGGCGCAACCGACCAGGAACGCCGCCAATGCTGCGGGAATCAATAGGCGGTTCATGGGACCTCCAATCATCATCACTATATACAGACCGCCAAACGCTCTATTCCCTGCGGTCGGACGCTCCAGGCTGCGGGCTGCCCGTGGCTCGCGGACCCGATGTCACCGCGTCCCGGCCGCTCTATTCCAGAGGGGAGTACTTGTGCAGGAAGCGAGCGAAGACAACCATCCCGGTTACTAGCAGAACGGCTCCGGGCACCGCGACCATCACCGTCACGGCAGCGTGGGTCGCTCGAAGGAACAGCCAGACGCCAAGCACGCTCAGGGTAATCACGCCTGCATGGATGTGGAACCGTCCAAGCCCCGTGCGCACCCCCAGAGCGACGAGCGCACCCGCGGCAGCCAGCAGCAGTCCTCTCAGCAACCACATCAAGCCGGGTGGTGTCGCGCCATGCCCGGTCCCGAAGACGAGGAATGCCGCAAGCCCCGAAAAGAACAGCGCGGTCAGGACAATCGACAACCCGGGCACCGCGCCGACCGCCGGCAACCCTGCTCTGCCGATTCGGGGATAGGTCAGCCGGCGTCGCATCATCCCGATGACCAGCACGATTACCAGCGGTGCCAAGGCTGCGATTGCGGCTAACCGTACGCGCGCAGCCGGGTCGAAACCCAGGTACAGCGCCGCGGACAGCAGTCCGGTGCCGAACGCGACATCCACCAGGCCGTCCTCATTCAGCACCCGATGTCCCTCGCGATGGCTTGCCATCATCCATCGCCACTTTCCATCGACGGCGCCGGGCCGACCGATAGGCGGGTCTTCAGACTCCGGGGCTCCCTAACCGGGGCTTGCGGAACCATGCGCGCCGCTGCCCGGTGTCCGTGACCGCAAAGTCCACTTCCTCGAACTCCCGGAACAGCCGTCGGATTTCCGTATCCTGATAGAATCGCCAGACCATCCCCCTTCTCGGACCGGTAACGTAGTCCCAGGTGCCGTCCGCGCTGACCACGTGGTCCTGCTGCACTTCGGCGCAGGTATCGCTCTTGTCAAGGCCATCGAATGATACGTACACGAGGCCGCCGGGCCGGAGAACCTGTTCGATGCTCCCTGCGGCCTGTTCCGCGTCAAGCGGCCGCATGTGGTCCAGAACGGAGTTGCACACGACCGCATCAACCCTGACGCCCAGGTGAGATAACTCCTGGGCAGCGCAGGCTGCCGTGTCGATGGCCAGACCCTTACGTTGCGCTCGTTCGCGGACGATCCTCACTGCTTCAGAAGACACGTCAACTGCGAGCACGCGAAATCCGGCCCGCGCCAGAATCACGCTCCAGCGCCCAAACCCGCAGCCCAGGTCCAGCGCATCGACCGCGCCTGCCGCGCGCAGGCGACTCACGATGTCGGACAGGTCGCGGCCGCAAGGCGCGTCCCTCACTTCTTGAGTTGCTGCCTTGAAGGTGCGGTCCCAGAATTCCCGAGTGCGCTCGACTTCTTGGGACGCCGCCGACTCGCGGGTGGCGCCGACCATCTCGACTGGTTCTTGCACACTGTATCCCATGTATCGGTACGCCCTCAAGCGATTCCGGTACATCTTCAGGGCCATCGCGCAGTGTGAGTCGACGTAGTCGTAGACCAGAACATCCTTCTTTCCTTCGCTCGGTCGCTGAAGCCTCCCTGCATACTGCACGACTCTGCCCTTGAACGAGATGGGCAAAGCCATGAAAAGCGTATCCAAGGCCGGCAGGTCGAACCCCTCGCCAATCAGTGATGCGGTCGAAACGAGGCAGGTCCTCTGCTTCCGGCCTAGCGCGGTACACAGCTCCGACATCATCTTCTTGCGAGCGGACAAAGGTACTTCACCATCCAACCTGAAGACCATGATATCCATCCCGCTGCCTTGCCTCTGGATTTCTTCGCTGAGCGACTGCAGATGCTCTCTCCGGTCGGAGATGACCAGCGGCACCCTACCCTGCAGGAGTACCCGGACCACATCGCCTGCAATCATCTCAGTCCGCGCCGCATCCCGCACAAGGTAATGCCAGATGACGTGGAACGGGGCTCTGAGACCGGCTTCCTCGGGAATCCTGAATCCCGTCTCGCGCACGACTACGCGCCTTGGTACTTCTCCAATCCCTACCGACCGGACTTCGTGACGAACCGGCCCGCACTGAAAGTGAATTATCTTCTGAAGACCGTCCTTGCGGTAAGGCGTAGCGGTGAGCCCCAGCACGAACTTCGCTGGCAACTGCTTGAGCACCTGCTCAAAGGATAGGGCCGGAATGTGATGGCACTCATCGACGATAACCTGCCCGTAGTGAGGAAGGACCGCGCCGAGGTCGGACGCGCGACCCAGTGTCTGGAGCATGGCGATATCCACTTTACCGGTCGTGCGCTTCTTGGTCCCTGACACCAATCCCACTTCCTCGTCGACCACGTTCAGAAACTGCGTGAGTCTGCTTCGCCATTGTTCTACCAGCGGCTGCCGGTGAACGAGAATCAATGTCGGCGTCTTGCGTTCCGCGACCAGCGCGCACGCGACTACCGTCTTGCCGGTCCCCGGAGGAGCCACGAAGACCCCGAAGTCGTGCTTACACAGCGAACGCACGGCGTTCGCTTGGTCAGGCGTGAGTGCACCACGGAATTCAGCACGCATCCGTCTCAGACGCTGCCGTTCATCTACAACCGATACCTTGGCGCCGGCCGAGTTCAGAATCCGGGTCGCCTCGTCGAGAACTCCTCGGGGCAATAGGAGTCGGTCCGTCTGCAGTTCGCCGCCGAAGATTATCCGAGGATGCGGGTACGTCGGCAGGCGTAGCCGATTCAACTTGTAGAACTCCGGGTTCGGAAACGCAGCAAGCCGCTTGAGGCGACCCACCAGCCGGGCCGGGAGTCCGTCAAGCGAGATGGTCAGTTGCGATCCGAGTCGAATGGCTACCGGCATGCCTGTCATTCGAGGCTCCGCATCACCTTCCCCGGGGGCCAGCAGACAGTCCTCGGTGCGCGCGTCCGAAATGCTGTCTTCCCGCGCCCCATCGTGGACTTGAACCGCATCCGGCATCCTGAATCGGCCGATGGTCAATTCAACGTCCGCGAGACTGAGCCGGCGTACCTGCGCGAGATACTCCCACTGATCCGGTACGGGGTCAAGAGCCGGAGTCACGAAAACGCTATTCCCCCGTTCTCTCGGCCCCCTCTGCAGCGGCAATGCGATGAGATTGCCGAACCCGCCTTTCGGCAAGAAGTCCTGATTCGGGAAGAACCGGTCGAAACTCCCGAATCCCATCAGCGGCAACCTGTCAACTGTCCGCGCCAGGAGCAACGTCCCGAGTTGGCGCGCGAGTCTCGCCGGCACCGGCTCGCCGAAGAACAGCCAGGCGTGTGCGCCGTTTCCGGAGCGTGATCTTTCGACTGCCACGTCTACGCCAAGCTCGGCACCGGCTCGTTGATATGCCAACACGTTCTCTTGCCATCCCTGTCCGTCGAAGTCACAGGCCAAGAAGATGCATGTGTCGTCGGCCCGAATGGCATAGCTGCCTATCGTGCTGCCACCCCGAAGGTGAATCTCGGCTACCTCGCTATCCAGCGGAAGAAAAGCCTGGCTTGGGCAATCGGAGCACTTGACTTGCGGTTTCTGACAGACGCCACGAACCCACTCGTTTCGACATGCGGGCGCGTAGCCCTTCGTTCCCTTGCGCGGGTTCTCCCAGAGCCTCGGAAACACGTCGAGCCGGCAGCCAAAAAGAGAGAGGAACAGAGCCACCCGGTCTTCGGCCGTCGTGGGAACTTGCGCCGCCGCGGGACATCCCAGCGGCTCAACGCCCTGTGACAGGCTGCGCTTCAACGACTCAAGGCGGACCATCAGCGCATGCCTCTCGGCGTCAAGCAGCCTCAGCCGCTGCTCCAGTTCGGCTATCTCCGCCTGATTCTCACTCACTGCCTGTCAGATCGAACCATGAGTGCCGATCGGGCTGTGTCGTTCGAACGCCTAGCGTCTGCGAGTCTTCCGGCGCGACGGCTTCGCAGCCTGATACACGAGTTGTGCAGCCGCTCGGTCGCCCAGCGTCGCAATTGCGTTCCCCGCTCCGAGCGTGCCCGATAGCCGACCGCCAGAATTGCGTCCCGATTGTAGAACTGCACCGGGCGTTTGACTGCTCTGCCACCCTCGACTTGAACTATTAAGCAATCCTTAATGGTTGCCCCCGGCGCTAGTTCGCCTTCCCCGTAGAGGTTCTTCAGGTGAGAATTGACGCTGGCCACTGTCGTCGGGTATAACTCGGCCATCAGCCGTTGGGTCAACCAAGCAGTGCTGTCCTCAAGCTTGACCTCGATTCGGCTTCTGCCGTCCTCGGTCTGGTAGAACACGGTCTCGGAACCCGTGGCCCTCCGTTCGAGCAGATTGTCACTCACTCATCGCCTCTGACTCCGGCTCAGCTTCCTAATTCCATGCGCCCGTCAAACGGCAATCGACATCCGCTTTCGGCCTACAGCTCACTGCTTACCGCTCCGAACAGCTTCGCCAACATCTTCTAGCTGCCCTAAGCCGACAGCCGCCGACCGTCAGCCGTCGGCCTCCGCACCAACGATGAACAATGGACGAAGGAACGCTGAACGATGTACGAACCATGGGTGACCGCCCATGATTCTCAGCCGTGTCACTGATCTTCACTACGTGCCCCGAATTCTCCCGTTTCCGAGCTTCCGCAATCGAACCCGCTCATGCATTACCTGCTGTGAGCAGGCGACGTGACTGCGTTGGATTCCGGCCCGCGCCAGGTCCTTGCGTAGAGAGTCTGCCGCCTCCCCCAGCGCCCAGAAGTTGCCGCCCTCGCGTGCGCGCAGGCACCACTTCGCCCAGTGGTTGGCCAGGCGCTTCTCAGCAACGGTCCACTTGCGCCGCGAGTCCGGCCCTACCGCGCTGGTCAGCTTGCGGATGGCGCCCAAAACGGACTGGTACGTTCGCTTGCACACCTGCTCGGGTCGCTCCTGACGCAGGTGCTCGAGCCTGTCCCGGCAGACTCGCGCCGCCTGGGCCCGAGTACGGAACCTGCCGTCGTCTAGCGCCCGGGCGCAGACGCCGAGCACGCGCTCCTCGGTCGGCGTCCATCTCAGATGAGTCTTCGGCCGGCCCAGAGCTCGGCACCGTTCGTTCAGCTTGGTCTGGGTGGCCTTGGGCGAACGGCGGATACGCAGCCAGCTCGGAACTCGATGCCCCTTCCTCAACCGTCCGACCTCGCGTGCGAAGTCGACGCCGGCCTGTTGCGCGCTTGAGCAGCGACCGGAGACAACGCGCATGGCAAACCGGTCCAGGAGCCTGACTTCCTCTGGAGACCAGTCGGGTTGCGTGCCGAAGCCGCCCATCGCCCTGGCCTCGTCGGCGATGACCCGCCAGACTGCCAGCTTGGTGCGGCGTTTGGCCAGCCACGGTACGGAGGGGTACTTTCGCCGCAGCCGGGCGAGCTCGGCCGCGGCTTCGGGCGCGGCCTGGGTCGCGCTCCGATACCGACCGCTGACGACCCGACGCGCGAACCGCGCAACGATGCGCCTCTCGCGTTCAGACCAGCGCCCCGAAGGATTCGCCCAGCCCGTCTTGTGTACGCAATCCCTCACATGGTCGTAGACGCCAATGAATGACCGGTGGACGCTCAGCACGGTCGAGCCGGCATAGCGCGGATGCAGCCGTTGCAGTTCCTCGTGGCAGGCTCGAGCGGCTGCCTTCACGCTGAGGAATTCCCCCCTGAGAAACGCCTGCGCATAGCGCCGGGCCAGTTGCTCCTCCGCTGCCAGACGCCGGCACGCCGACCACTGCCCGCCAAGAGCCTTCGCGCGGTCGCGAATCTGCGACCGGATGCCGATCAAGCTGCGCGGCTGCGCTGCCCACACTGCGCCCGGGTGCTTGGCGTGCAGCCTCTCCAGTTCCAGACTGCACGCGTCAGCAGCCGTCCGTGCGTTGACGTACCTCCCCTCCACAAGCGCCCGCGCGAAGCGGTCGAGAACCTTTTCTTCCTGCCACGATAACAAAGCCCTCCACGTTCGTTTCCTCCAAGAGGCGTACGACGCGAGCAGCCGGCTACCTCCGCGACTCATGGTCCAACGACGTACGAAAGAACGATACCCGCTCTCGGCTTACAGCTCACGGCTTACCGCTCCGAGTATGTTCGCAAGCATCTTCTTCACGCTCCACGCCGAAAGCCGTTGGCTCGGCCAATTCGCACAACGTCTATCGTGCTTCCGGCAGCCAACCAACGATGCACGAAGGAACGATGAACGATTCCCAGCCGTGTCAATGATCATTTGCTGTCCCCCGAATTACATTGACATCGCTCAGAAATATGGGAAGTGTCCCTCGCGGTCCCCTCGCGGTCCCCTGCGGTCGCGGGAGAACCGGTCTACAGGGTCTGCCACCATCGCGGGAGGAGAAGCTCGCATCGTGGTCAAGGATATTCCGCGAAGGGACGAAGTCAAGCCGGCGCAGGATTGGGTGCTATTGCATATATGCGCGGCGGGCGCGAAGCCGCGAGAGCCGGAGTTTGACACGCGGCCCCAAGTGCCGGGCATTCGGGTCATGTCCCTTCGCGAGGTGGCGTAAGTGAAGCTCTCCCGTATGGGGGTTATTGGGACAGCAATTCTCCTGGCGATTCTAGCCGCCATCTTGTCGGCCGTTCTCCGGCTCAATCCAGGGTCCGACGGACAGACGATACCGGCGGCCAATCGGCTTGCCGACCCCGTCGCCAACTGCTCGAGAGCCCTGCTCGCAGACGTCTCGGTCACCGGGCCCGCTGATGAGCGGCTTGCCGGGGTGGCCGGCGTGCCGGTCAACCGGACCGCAATTGTGAAGGTCACTCTCCGGTCTACTCTCATCGCGATTCCGTCCGCAATCAGGAGGGCCGACCTGTCCGCAACTCGGACTGCGGCTGTGCGGCCGAATCGGGGAACCGGGCAAAGAAACAAAAGAAACAGGGACACTTCCCATATTTCCGGCCTCCGTCAAGCCTTTGGGTTCGGATTCCCTGCTGGCGACCTGCTCACCGTCTGCGACTCCTCGGGCGCGCGGGCCTGGTTGCGGGCCTGTCGCGGGCGATGGGTGGCTCACCGACGATGTCCGCCGGGGTTTTCCTGCCGCGGTCGGTCCGGTCGAAGTCGGCGTCGAGGCTGACGAGCGTTAGGTTGTGCTTCTCCGCCGCCACGTACTGATAGGCGTCATCGAAGTCTAGATGAAGACGGTCTCTCGTCTCGGCGACGACCATCAGGTCGGCATAGTCGAGGCTCACGTAGCGCACACCCGTGTCCACCAGCAGGTCGGAGATGAACCGCGCGAATAGGGTATCCTTCTTGTCGCGGGCCAGGACAATCCCGACCGAATGCAGGGCGAAGTCGGTTATGGCGAGTTCGCTCAAAGGTGTCGTCCGCAGGAAGTCGCGGACCTGCTCCGCCCGTTCCTGTTCGAGGAGCAACTCAAGCCAGACGTTAGCGTCGACCAAGAGCATCGTTCGCCCGCCATTCGGAGGCCTTGTGTTGGAGTTCGACCGAGGTGTACTTGTCGCGCAAGTCCTTCAAACCGCCGGCCCAGTCCAGACGCAGCTTCTTGCGGCGCGGACGCGTGCGCCTCTGGCTCAAGAACTCGACGAAATCGGCGACCTCCTGCTGGAGTTCCTCGGGCAACTCGGCGGTCTTCTTGATTACTTCCTCGATAGTCTTCATGGTTTGCCTTACGTCAATCTAGCTCAGGGGGGACGGGAAGTCAAGACGCCGGGAAATTCCGGTGACATACTGGATAACCTTACTCACGTCAATGTCTTTCAGGATATACGGCCGCCATCGGCCCGGAGGATAGGCCGACTTTGCCCGCTGTCAAACATGGGCCGGGGCTGCTATTCCTTGTAGTCAGGGGACAGGAAGACCTTGCGGTCCCTTTCAGACTGCTCTGCCGCCTTCCCGTGACGGCGCCCTTTTGGCGTGCCGGAGGGCATCTTCAGCGCCCGGCGGCTGGTCGTCAGCCCACGCGCCGGCGACGCTCCACAGGTGCTTTGCGCAGAGACCTTATGTACTGAGGTATGGTCATTCCCCGCAACGCAGCCTGTCGGGCGATGAGCCGTTGGGCGACGTGGACTCGCTGCAATGCGGGGTCGTTCGGGAATTCCGTCGCCACCGTCTTGGCTATCTTTCTGAGTTCTCTCTGCGAGGGCTTGTTCAAGCTTCCTCCTAAAGCAGTTCGGCGGGCGTCACGATTTCCGGCGAGCCGAGACCGCTCAGCGTATTCACCATCCTGGCGATGTCCATCGTTCTCTTGCGGACGATATGCCGGAAGTTCCAGCTCAACAGGTAGTCAATGCCGTTCGTCACCGCGACCGCGATGTGAAGTGCATCGTTCAGATACGCTGCCGGCACCGCGCCGTGGCGGACGTACTCCTCGGCGAGGCGCTCCGCGCCGCTGGTCAACGGCAGTGCGGCAAACCCGGCGACGGCCTGCATCATTCGGCGGCGCAAGGCGGCCGCCGGCGTTTGGTCAATCTCGACGACGGTGACTTCTGAAATGAAGACTCGGAAGCTCGACGCCCGTTCGAAGAAGACTCGCGTGAGTTCCTGTCGTTCCGGATTAGCCTTGTCGAACAGCGCCGAGACGACTGACGCGTCAAGATAGACGCTAGCCCTTGATGGACCATCAGGCGATGCCCTTCGTTGCATGAGCTATCGTAGCAGTTGGCCGTGGCTTGTCAAGAATCCTGCCCCTTCCTGTCCTCGGCGAAGAAGACGCTGCGGCCGCCGATGATGCGGGCTAGCGGCCAACGGCTTACGGCTGACCGCCCGGAATCCGAAACCGAAAGCCGTAAGCTGTGAGCCGTAGGCCGTAAGCCATCAGCCGGGGCCTTGGTCGCGCCCGCGACCCTTCGCCCTGTGTGGCTGCGCCACCGTAGGAACGAGCAGGGCAGGCCTTGATTGACTCTTCGTGGATGACCGGCATGCGAGGCGAAGTCTGAATGACGAAGTCCGAATGACGGATGTACGGACGCGGGCCGGACTCTGGGCGGAGTTGTTCTTCCTTGTAGTCAGCGGACAGGAAGACCTTGCGGTCTCTTCCGAACCGCTCAACCAGGTCTACGACCGGCTTCGGCGGAGACGGTCCCATGGTGGCAACAGGATACGCTCCTGCCGACACAAGTCAAGCGGGTTGCGGCGGCGGAGGGTGTGAAGCGGGTGGGCCGGAACGCTGGGC
>Ga0172366_10001319_pt1 | contig 19196 bp, 12 predicted proteins | sample LakKivSesite69cm_FD_114533 | JGI IMG/M metagenome (GOLD analysis project Ga0172366, IMG submission 114533) | Sediment microbial communities from Lake Kivu, Rwanda - Sediment site 69cm | ecosystem: Environmental > Aquatic > Freshwater > Lake > Sediment | place: Rwanda: Western Province, Lake... | reverse complement strand
CATCAGCGAGGAGATGGAGATCGACTTCGAGAAGCTGCTGAACTGGCTGCGCCACTACGGGCTGCCCCAGTACCACATCCACGTCTCCGGACACATCATGCCCCTTGAGCTGAGGAACGCCGTACGCACCATACAACCGCAGCAAGTCTTTCCGATACACACCGAGGACCCCGAACTCTTCGCCCGATTCTGCCGCACACTGAAAACCCAGATCGTCGTCCCTCAGAAAGGAACCGCCTACTGGCTCGGCCCGCAACCCTAATTAGCCTCAGAGCTTGTGAGGTGCACAGGGTGAGTGGGCAGATTGGATGCACGCAGATTCGAAGAAAGTGGCATCTGGGTGGTCAGAGTCGATCCGGGAGAGGACGTGCTTGCCTCCCTGAAAAGGTTCATCACCGAAAAGGGGATCGAGCAAGGCGCCGTGGTCTGGGGATACGGCACGCTGTCCAAGGCAAGGCTGCACTGGGTTTTGCACAACCGTTTCCCGCCAGAGGACAGGTTCCAGGAGCGCGAAGGCGGCATCGAGCTCCTGAGCATGAACGGGCTGATCGTGGAGGGCCAGCCGCACGTACACTTCACGGCATCCACCCCAGATGGAGCGTTCGGTGGCCATCTGGAGGAGGGGTGCATCTGCTACATCCTTTGCGAGGTGGGCATAGCCGAGCTTCGCGGCCCGGAGATGAGAAGGGAGATGACGGCGGTAGGCCGCGATGCAGACGGACATGCGGTCAAGCTCCCGCAGCTGCGCTTCCCAGGCAAGGACCGCTGAGGTGCTGAGCGATGCTGAATTTGTACGACAAGATCTTCGGCTGCATAGCCGCCTCCCACATAGGCTCGGCCATGGGTGCCCCCGTGGAGGGTTGGGACAAGGATCGCATAGCCAAGGAGCACGGCACTCTAGACTGGCTGCTGCCCTACGAGCACTACCGCAATGGCTGGATTCGCCCGCCTGGGACCACCGAGGACGGGATCGAGCGACAGAAGCTGATGCTCACGGCCATAGTCGAAAAGCAGGACCGAATCACCGCCGAGGATGTGGTCAGGATCTGGCTGAGGGACATTAAGCCCCAGTCCGACGGCATGGTCTCGGAGCCGTTCGAGAAGACACTGCTCGCATTGGCCCGCGCGGGGGTACCGGCACAACACATCGGCAGGTACTGCCCATGGGACGGCCTCGTGACCATGTCGCGATCCTGCCACGGCATCGGCATCATCAACGCGTGCGACCCGGAGGGGGCCGTGAGGGACATCTACGACGTGGGCCTTCTGTACAACACGCTGGTCGGTGATGGCCTGAAATGGGCGGCCGTCGTGGCCGCGGCCCTGGCCAGCGCCTTCTCGCCCGGATCCACAGTTGAATCTGTGGTCCAAACCGCGCTTGGCATGGCACACGAACGCGTGCGCCGGGAGCTGGTCCGCGGGCTGGATATTGCCGATCGTTACCAGGAAGCGTCCTCCATGAGGGATGCTTTCTATGAGATCTACAACGGCAGGGGCACGCCCTATGCCCACTCCTGGGCCAACGAGGTTGTGTCGAAGGCCTTTGCAGTGTTCAAGGTCAGCAAAGGCGATCCCTGCAACGCCATAGTGGCCTCGGTGAACTTCGGCCGGGACACTGACTGTCTGGCAGCCATATCGGGAGGACTGGCCGGGGCACTCTCAGGGGGAAGTAGCCTCAGAGCGGAATGGATAGGTCAGGTAGACGAAGCCACCAAGAAGAACATCTACACAAATTCGCAACGCACGCTGAAGGAGACGGCGGACGGATCGTACCGAGCCTTGCTGGCGCGCGTTGAGAAAGGGAGGAGATGGGCGGACGCACTCAGCGGGCAGGTGGGATCGCCCAGCTGAACTCCTCCTTGGGGAACGGCAGTAGGTCGAATTTTCGGCCGCTCTTGGGGGCCCTGCGGAAGAACACCCAGTCTGCATAGTCCAGAAGCGCCCGGATATCCTCCGGGCCCTGGGCATGCCCGCCCTGTCGGAAGTGGATCGCATTCCTCCCCCCAACGCCCAGCCAATCAAACACAGGCTGTGCCGCACCGAACATGTGCTGGGTTCCCAGCGGGTTGGCCCAGTGGTCCTCAAGCGCCTCGGTCGATATGACAGCTCGCGGAGCAACAAGTGCCCTGAGGAAGTGCTGGTCGAAGGGCAGTCGATTCTCCCTGCCCACGAAGCCTGCGAGACGGGGATGGAACCAGTAGTGAAAGTTCCTCAGGATGTCCTCAAGCCTCTCCGCGCCCTCGCCCAGGATGCGGTACGAGCCAGCCCCTCCGGTGCCGGAGCCGTTTGGCGCAGCCAAGGCGATCCTCTCATCCAGCGCTCCAGCGAGCAGGGCCGTCTTCCCGCCCCTCGAATGCCCGGTGAAGGCGATCCTTGCATGATCGACCGTGTCAAGCGTCAGAAGGTAGTCGACAACCCGCATGCCCCCCCATGCCCAGGCTGCGAGGGTCCCCCAGTCGAACTCAGGGTAGACTGGATGCACCCCGTCGCTTCTGTCCGGGCCATCGAAGTCAAGGTCATGCCTGTTGTACTCGGCAAGGATGTATCCGCGTTCCACGATCTCCTGAGCTATGGCGGTCTGGCCCAGATCTCGGTCGTTCCTCAGGATGACCGGGAAGGATCCTCGCCCGTTGGGCACAAGCATATCGAGCTGGATCCTGATGGCATGGCTTCGCCCCGTCGTCAGCGTGATCCGCTTCTCGGTTGCGGCTCCTGCGTACACTGGCCTGGAGGATGTCTCGGAAACGGTGGCCTTCTCAGTTGAAGTGGGCATGCGTCCGTACTGGTAGTGAAGCATCATGGCCTTGATCTGCTCTCGCCGTGCTGCCCAATCCCTACGACTCCGTACCCTCGTCCCGTCGTTCAACTCAAATGGATCCGGCAGACCCTCGACTACCGGCAGATCCCCCGCTGGTGGGAAACCCTTGGCCACATCCTTATGTCCACGTGCCTTCGGGGCCCGTCGGGTCGCCACTCGTGAGCCTTCCTCGCCCATCAACGTCTTCCTCCAGTGCCGCATAAGCGCATAGCCCTGCGAGCTTGTTTCGATAAAAAGCCATCTACCAAGGCTTCATCAGCTGAAGACCGTGGTCGGGCAGGGAATGCCGGAGCCCACAAACGCCAGACCCTGAATGCCGCGCGAAAGCCCGTAGACTGCGCGCAGGACCCTTTGCCTTCGCGCCCGCAATGGGGAAGATGTGGCTAGACCAGCTCCTTTGGGATCCTGGACGGCTCGTACGCCACTGCGGGTTCTATCCCAGCAGCCCGCAAGCGTCCCACCACGCCTGGGTAGAGGAAGACGTACTCCTTCTCCACGTCCTCAGCCAATCCATGATGGATGTCCCGAAGCCTTTCCAGCAACCCCTGAAATCCCTGTTCAGAGCTGAAGGAAAGCATCACGGCTGCATGGCAGGGCACGCCAGCATTCGTCAGATTCCTCAGGGCATCCAGCTGCAGCTCGAAGCCTTGGGGTGTAGCTCCTGTCAACCTCGAGAACTCCTGTGAATTGGTCCCCTTGAGCGAGACCCGCACGTGCACGCGCCCGAACTCCGATAGCCTTGCGGCGTACGCGGGCTCGTGGCCGAACATGATGCCGTTGGTCTCTAGGATGAACTGGTACTCTGTCCGGTCCACAAGCTCAAGCAGGCCCAGCATGTGGGTGCTGCCAAGGGTCGGCTCGTTGCCGCTGACCCTGAGCTGCCGGTAGCCGACCCGGCGCGCACACCCGGTGAGGCTGTCGAATATCTGCGCCGGCGAGTAGAAGTCGCCTATCTCCCCGGGCCGGTCGCGCGGCGCCCCGCTCCAGCAGAAGACGCATCTCAGATTGCAGCCGCAGCAGTCCGAGGTGGCTATCCCGCCGTACCACTTGCCTGGCCTAGCCACGCGATAGTACCTTCTCAGATCCCCCCTCACCACCAGCCTCTCCGTTTCCTTGGCGAGCTCAACGGGGTTAAAGGGCATGAGTCGCGACCTTTGCGTTGTGATTTGGCCCCATGGTTCTTAGATATGACTCAACGGCCCCGGAAGGGCTGGGCAGCCAAAAGCCTTATCATGCCGGGGCCCGAGCAGGCGGCCGGATGTGACGGCGCTGGGGAGATCTCCCTTTGCGCGGCTTGCCACATTCGGAGAAACCAGAGAGGGGAGGTTCAGCTACGGATCCGAACATGGACGACAAGGTCCTGATGGGCATGGGAATAGAATCCGCCCGAGCCCGGCGGGGGCGATTCACGATCCTGACGCCCGGCGCGCGTGTCGAGCTTGAAGGAGATGGCATGCTCAACGTCCGCCAGCGAATCGGTGCCGAAAGGGATCTGATCAGCTGCCAGACGCCTCCTCACCTGGCCCCCTGGCGCATCTCCCGGCGAACACCGTTCCGCTGCAAGTTGGCCGGAAATGGGCTGGACCTGACGATCCAAGGGGACTCGGTGTTGATCCTCGCCCCCCGCCAAAACCTGCGCCTAGCCTTCGAGGGACATTTCCAGCCCCACTACTCACAGGAGACGCGAGGCAACCGGCTTCTGCTAGACCCGGTCGGTGGATGCGGGTTCTTCGGCATCCCCCCTAGGCCAACCGAGATCAGCAAAGCCGAGACGCCCTCCTGGAGCCTCAAGTGCCATCTGGCCCGGTGGGATGAGCTCTGGGTGTCCATCTGTCCGCCACGGCCCTTGAACCAAGAGAGGCTCCACCAGTCCATCTCCCATGAGGGGGGGCTGGAGGACTCGCACCCCTCCGGCGACATCATCCGCGACGCGGCCACGCACTGCCAGATATTCGCCCTGCACTCGGGCTGGGAGAAGGATGCTCCGGATTGGGCCGAGGACCCGCCGGGGGGCGGGTACCCTCACCCGAAGCCGTGGGAAACCGACGCACACGTGCCGGCCAATCCGAAGGAGTTCGCCCGAGTCCGCGACCATGTCCACAAGCTCGGCATGAAGTTCGTTCCCTACCTCAGCCCGTACTACTCCAATGCACCGGACGTGTTTGCAGAGATGAAACGCGTGCTTGCCGAATACGGCGCGGATGGCCTATACTTCGACGGGTGGATAGGGGTAAGGGACGATTTCCGGGCGGGTTACCGGTTGATGCGCAGGGCAAGGGCCATCCTTGGGGACAGGCTGCTCTACCTTCACTCGAGCACCGAGCCGTTCGGCAACTGCAAGGTGTATCTCCCCTTCGCCTACGCCTATGCCGACTTCGTCCTGAGCGGCGAGGCGGGGCGCTACGGACTGGGGCTGGAGGAGTTCCTCAGGTACTCGGTGGGCCAGCACCAGATCAGCAACTCGGTGGGCGTTTGGTGCCACTACGGCTCATGGAGCGACGAGCCCGGGTACCACAACGTGGTGCCCAAGAGGGAACACGTGGAGATGGCTCTACGAAACAACGTGCGGTTCTGGCGGCAGACGCAGGCGTGGTCCAAGTTCCGTCGGGAGTTGGCCCGGTTCGACCGCCAGTACTATGGCGCGCTGCGGCGGGCACCCCGGCACCGATCCCCATGACGCGCAACCACAACCGTTCTGGGTCCAACATACTCCGCCGTTGGCAGCACAGACGATCTGATGATGCCTCAGATGGGCACAACCTCTACTGAACAACCCATCCAAACGCCTCGTGCACGGTCAAGCCGAGCTAGACGGCTGTGAACGTCCTACCCTGCACCCTTGCTCTTCGCCCTGACCCTTCTCGACCTCAAGACCACGCCGACCACCAAGACGACCACAAGAACGGGCAGAAGCAGTGCCAGGAAAGGCACAAACGGCACGAGGCCCGACGGAACGTACGGCAGAACGGGCTCCACCACGGGCACAAGTAACGGGAACAGTCTGGTGAACCATTCCGGCAGGGACGCCTTTTCCGGCTCACCCTCCACCACCGTTTCGCCCACAACGAGCGCCCCATCTTGGATCTCGATTGGGGTGGAGTGCGTCGTGTTGCGACGGATCACGCCCTCCAAGCTCTGGGTGCTCGTGATTAGGCCGCTCCTGATCACCGTCAAGCTCAGAGTATAGCTCTCCTCGCCCTCCTCCATGTACTGTCCGCCCACAACCACCCTGAAGTCCTCCAGACCGCCCGGGAGGAGCAGGACCTTCGTGCCGTTCCGGAAGTCCTCGTACATGGCCCCAGGGATCCCCGTGTCCAGCATGGTTCGGTAAGGACTGCTCGCGTTGAACCCGACGTGTCGACCTGCGGAATCGTAGACGTGAAGGTAGAGCTCGTGCCCCGGGTGCAGAAGCACCAACGTCGTGACGTTTGCTGGGTATGAAAGGGCAAGATGGTTCATGAAAGCAAGCCAGGACCCGTTGGTTGCGAAGGATGTCTTGTTGTAATAGCCGAGATAGTCCTGGTAGATGTCCCAGGGATCCGTGCCCGCCGGATTGCCGTACAGAAACCCCTTCCTCCAGATGAGGACCGCCACCCCGTAGAAGCCCGAAGCCATGACTCCACCCGTGGGATCGAATATCTTCTGGGTGTTGGCCAGCACCGCGGCATCCACTGCCCTGATGACCGCCTCGGCCGCCGCCTTGACCTGCGGATCAACGATCCTTGGATCGGCCAGGAGGTTGTTGGCCATGTCCCGGATGTCGGTGTAGGGCTCGTTGCCGGCTTCCCAGGACTTGTAGATATCCTCGGCGATGCTCCTGTTGAACTGCTCGCTTCTGGAAAGGTAGCCCGCATTCAGGGCATCTGCCAGCCTTCTTACCGCGGAGACCAGGCCATCGATCTTCGAGGAATCTATAGCCGAGAGGGTTGCATTCTCCTTCGTCAGTGACCCGGGGGATCCATCATATCTTGGACCAAAGGGCTTGACAATGGCCTTGACGTATTCCACCGGGGCAATACCCGGGTTGGCGGTGAGGTTGGCGAGGAACTTTTCGTACGCATGACCATACCCGGGCACGGGCAGCTCGGAGCATGTGAAGAAGTCCACATGGTCCTTCAGATGCTCCAAAACCTCCAGCTGAGCCATGTAGCATGCGTCGAAGCTCAACACGTCGAATCTGTATTCGCCGAAGGCGTCCTCCATGGGCCCGAAGAGCATTGGCTTGTTCCCCTGATGCAAATCCCATTCAGCACCCTTGATTCCCTCGCCGTGATCAGCGATAATCAGGTGGGTGTGCTTGGATGGGAACCTCTTCATCGATTCCTTGAGGAATCGTTCCAAGACATCCTTGGAACTCAGATTGGAGGCGCCCCAATCGGCACCGATCTTGCTCAGGTTTCCCTTGAGGACCTGATAGAGTTGAGCGTTGTTCGCCGGCAGGGTCACTCCCCCCAAGGCCATCACAGGGGGAAGGAAGACGCGCGGGAACCTGAGATCTACGAGCACCACCATGCCAACTTTCGGGGTGTCGTGGATCATTGAGACTCTGCACATCTCCAAGACGTTGTAGAGCATCGGATCCTCCAGATCAGGATCCGTATCTGCACACAGATACAGCATCACCACCCATTCCGCGGGCAGAAGATTGAGGCTTACCTCGGATGAGTTCCTGTTGCCCCCGCTCGTCGCGGTGATCCTGAACTTCTGTTTCGCTGGAAGCGCCACTACCCCGCGTGTGGGGTCAAGGGCAATCTGGACCTTGACCGCGGATTCACCAGCTTCCGTCGGCTGGATGGACTTGGGGCTGAATGATACATTCAGGTACGCCGGCAGCCCCTCGGTCCCCAACTGAATCGGCGAGGTCAGCTTGGTGCCCCTCCATACCACCGAAATCGTCGTGGAATTGGGTTCCGTGGGGTACACGTCCAGCGATAGATTCCGCGGAAAGATCCCAAACGTCTCAATTGACTTGTTGACGAGAAACGGCCATTCATTCGATCTTGCGAGTACCTCCTTCTTTCCCGACTCATCGGAGTAGGCCTCGGCCACCATCTTCATCTGGACCTGCTTGACGGTCCCAACCGCCTTCCCGTATTCCCCGGCCAAGTCAAAGAACGACGCCAGCAGATCCCCCTCCGCACGGAGGTTGGCCAGCCCGGCTTTCTCCACCCGGTTCAGTTCGTCCCATTGGCCTTGGACCTGGTACAGGATTATCCATAGGGTCTCCTTGACCTTGCCCAGATCCGTCCCGCTGCCCTGTATGCTGAACAGCGCCTCCTTGGCCTCAGCACCGATCTGCGCCGGCCCGGTGATCTGTAGGGAAAGGTTCTGCTTGGCCACCTGGATGTAGTGAGGACCTGACATCGCAGAGCCGCGTCCGGCACTGGCTTTGACCACGAGCTTCCACTCCACCGGATACGTCCCAATGTCGAACCGGTACGTCTGCACCTTCAGGTCCGACAGATTGCCCGTGGGGCGAGGGTACTGCGACTCGTACCAGCCCCTCACCCATTCATCCTTCCCCGGCGCGGACCTCCGCGTGAAGTTCCAAACGAGGCTGGACACCTTGCCTACATCCCTTCCGCTTCCGGTGATCTTGAAGACCACCTCCGTGGTGCCCTTTCCGAGGTAGATGGCATTGGGGCCACTGACCGCAAGGGAGACATCGATGCCCCTGAAAACAAGGAACTCGTGCACATTCGAGGAGTTGAGGAGCCTGTAGCCCAGCCCACGTACCGATTCGTATGCCCTGGCAACGACCCTCATCGATAGCTGCTTCACGCCCCCGACCTCCTCTCCGTACTGTGATGCCATGTCAAGCCATGAGTCCAGGTCGGATCTCGGGAGCCTCATAGTGCCCCAAGAGGAACTGCCGCTGCCGAACGTTGTGGTCTTGAAGTCCACCCAACCGCCCTGCCGATTCCTGTAGGAGAAAGTCCAATTGACCGTGTCGACCGCGGAATCCTTGTCCAGGCCCGTGACCGTTAAGCTGAAACTGGCGTCATTGTCCGCCAGGCTGATGAAGTCCGGCCCCGCGATGGCAAGGGAGATATCAGGATCAATGCGAATCTGCACGGGTCCCCAGATGTGCAGGTCGTACCAGCCATGGTTGAAACCGGTGTATGAGATGGTGGCCGCTATGATTCCGTAGTAGGTCTCCCCCAGACGGAGATAGCGGTTGCTCCTGAGCCGATTCCGGTCTAAGGTCGATCCGAATGTGCCCACAAGGGGCGAGCTCGCGTTAAAGTAGCAGACACCGGAAATGTCGTTCTGACGCCAGACGCCAATGGGCTTCCCGGTGATACGGAGTTTGTAGCGTCGGAGGAACTCCCATATGTTGCCCGCGCGAGTCCAATCGCCTGTCAGGGCCCGGCCATGCAGGTCCGGGAAGTACTCCCGAATGGCGCTCAGGGCCTGGGTCGCATTGGCAGGATCAAAGAAGTAGGCCTCAACCTCCCAGTCGCCAAGGCTATCTATCGGGCCGTAACCATAGATCCCGCCCTGCCAGGGGTTCCCGGCCTGGCTCGCATCGTAGGCAACGTGAACGGCCAGGAAAGAGGAGTTGGGCTGATCAACGCCGGTGATCCCGAACCCCGCCAAGCCGGGTATCGCCGTGGCACCGTCCTGCGCCAGAACGGCTGTGGCTGCTAGGAGAACAATGCACGAGAATGGCAGAGCGATCCTGACTGTCCACGCCACCATGAACCTCCGGGAATGCAGCTGACCCATCGGTCAGCTGATAAGCGTTTCTTTCTCCGGGTCCGGGCGCGTTTCCTCAATTCCGGGGTGATCCGGGCTCCCCATGTCCCCCACCGTCGAGGCCGGGAATCCATCAATTGTTCGCGGACAGACTCGCCTCCACGACCAAGGCGCGCGGCTCTCGTTCAGTTGTCACATTCATAAACTGGATGACCCAAAACATCCCCCAAGCGCGTCGTCGAGATGAGCTTGAATGCCGACCTTGAGGCAGTGGTGGAGGAACTGTGCAAGCGAACCTGACCAAGAGATGCTTGAGCTCGATCGAATGGAGGACTCCTTGGCTCCCTTGGATCAGAGCACGATCAGGATAAGGCGCCTCATATCTTGCCTGGAGCTCTGCCACCACAAGGCCGAGCGATGGGTTGAGCTCATCATCGAGGCCATAGGGAAAGGACAGGCGAACAAAGGGCCCGTCGGCACGAGGCCCCGAGGAACTAGACACCCCATCGAAAACGAGTGGCAAAGCGTCTGCGATGCGCTGACGGAATGGTGTGCAGGAGACGAGGCCAAGCTCGCGAGGGTCAAGATCGCGGAGATGACAGGAAACCAACTCACAAGCCTGCTCGGCCCACGCACCCCTTTGAAGGTCTGGCAGGTTGAAAGGGTGGTGGCCAAGGTCGGATCGGTCCTGGATCCCTCTCAATCCTACGTTGAGATCGTGGAACACGATGAGCGACCCGGGAGAACTCGCGGCTTCCGCAAGGCGACCCTGGAAACCATCTTGCACGACACGGTTGACGGCTGTGAGGCGGAGATCAGGCTCGCAGCCGCCATAGATCATCTGGAGCCTTGCCACTGGAACTTCGTTGGCAACCTTGCCATCGTCCTCGGCGCGATTGGCGGGGAACTGCACCCCGGAAAGCCGTTCGGGGCATGCCACAGGAACTTGAAGCTCACTCCCATACGAGAGAGGATGGGCACCATATCAAGAACGCTCAGGGCCTACCAATCTAACGAGGATGGAGGCCCAGGGCTGGACCGCGGCATACTCGAAAGGCTGGGAGCAAGCACTCCGACAAGAAGATGGCTTGCGGCATCGCTTGACAAGACACTCAGACTGCAGCTAGGCCTGTAGGACGTGTAGGCAATGTGGCTCACAGGCAAAGCGCGTCATTGAAGCACGGACAGATCAGAGGCAAGAGAATGGCGGACGTAGCTTTCAGACAGAAAGTGGAACGACTCCTGCGCGAGGCAAGAAGACTTGAAAGGGAGAGCAAGGACAGGCTGGAATCCGCAAGGGCCCGCCTCGACGCGTCCTACAATCTCGAAACGCCTGACAGGATACCGGTCACCGTCAGCCTCAGCCCCGTCTGGTCGAACTGGTACTTCAGGAAGCGGTATCACGTCAGGATCGGCGAATACTGGAGGGATCCAAAGCTCCTCGTGGAGTACCAGCTCAGGGCCTACATCGACTCCTTCAGGGACTTCGAGGACGACCGTACCTGGGTCATCCCGGGCGAGGTTGGGCCGATCGGCGGGGTGGTGCTGCATCCCTCGATAGTGGGTTGTAGGACCACCCTTCCCGAAGACGACTTCGCATGGATCGACCTGAGCCACAGGGCCTTCGACTCCAAGGAGAAGATAGATGACTTCGCCACGCCTGACATACCTGCGGCGGGCCTGATGCCCGAAACCCTGGGGAGGTTGCAGGAGGTTGAGAAGCTGGTGGACGATCTCCTAGAGGTGAGGATCCAGGGGGGAGACGGAGGGCCGCTGCAGATGGCTGCCTACACCCGAGGCATAAGGGAGCTGATCAGGGACATGTACACCGACCCCCCGATCGTGCACAAACTGATGGGCAAGATGCTGGACGTCTACGACGCGATCAGGCGATACTACCGCCAGACATGGGGCATTGAGTATGAGGGCGACGGGCACGAAGGCCACTTCTATGATAACCCCCTTGCATACTTCTCGCCCGACTTGGTGGAGAGGTATGTTCTGCCCTGCTACCGATCCTACGCCGAGAGATGCGGGTGGAAGAAATGGGTCTTCGAGACCCAGGGCGTGATGGACGATCTCATCGAGATCTTCAGGCGGATCCCCGTGGAACACTTCGGCAACCTCGTCAGCTCATCCAACCTGGCAAGGTTCAAAGAGGTCTTTGGGCCCAAAGGAGTTAGGTTTTCCGTGTTCGTTGCCCCGGGAAGGCTCGTCAGTGAGGGCGCCGTCAAAGGCGAGGTCGGTAGGATCGTAAATGCCATGGGGCTTGAGGGAGGATGGACCCTGAGCAGCGGAGTCCTGGACGCCGCAGTGCCCGAAACACACATCCACGCCTTCCTGAGAGAGGCCAAGGAATGCGGGAACTGCAGATGACCCGTCGACTCCTCAGGTCAGGAACAACTTCGATTCCCCCAACCAAGCGAGGAATCCACCCTGATCCCGAACCCTACTACCTGGACAGGGCCCAGATCGCCAGACAGAGGAAAGCGATCACGAGCCCATAGAAGACAATGCCCGCTTTGCTCGCTTCTCCATCATTCTACCCCGAATGCGTCTGTATTACGAATTCGAAGGGGCATATCGTCAACGCCAAATGCACAAGACACACCCGCTCATGCTCTAGATGACAAATCTCCTCAGGAGCAGCAATTGCGCATCGCCGTTCGTCGTCGACCCGCAGCTTACCCAAGAGGAGAGCACCGGGGAAAGCATCTTAATAGGGCAGCAACCTACCCTGAACGGCCCATTCGCGGGGATTGGTGGTGAGGTGTGACAGTAAAGAAGGCGCGATGCCCGGCCTGCGGCGAGATCCAGATTAGCTACAACCCGTCACAGAACAACTACCAGTGCAGCTGCGGCTATTCCGCCGAGCATCATCCGGATCTCTGCCCGATCTTCCACGCGAAACTCAGATGCATCTTCTCAAGATCCGGGTCGAACGATCCCTCTGGGCGATCAATGAGGAAACGCTAGGTCAGGAGATCGTCGCTTCCCCGCCATAGACGAAGCTGGCGCAGAGCACTGGAGGGTCACAGTCTAGGGCGCCGTCAGACCCCTGAACGCCCGTCTGCCCGAAACAGCCTCCGGGCATTCTCCCGCAGGATCCGCCTGCCGACCTCGAATGCAAGATCCAAATGCATGTGCTCCTTGAGCACCTTCTCGGCCAAGACCTCGGCAAGGCATTCCCTGTTGTACTTGGCAGCGAAGTAGAGCCATTCGTAGCTGCCGTCGCTCCCCGTGACGATCCTGTCCATTGGAACGATGTCGATCCACTCGTGAAGGGCTCGCTTGAGCATCGTCCAGGACTCCGGTGAGAGGCAGGTGAAGTCCAGATGGACGTTGGAGAAGGTGCCTGCGATGAATCCCATCGTGCTGATGAAGGGGTAGCCACCGTGGAAGAGGATGAACTGGGTCGTACGGTACTCAGGATCCTCCAGGATTGGCAGCAGATTCTCCGGATCCGCCTCAGATAGCCTGAGGGGCCGCCCGTGGATCGTCCAACCGAACCCCGTATGGATCTCAACCGGGATCGACCACCCGCCGGCCTTCCCAAAGAAGCGGCGGTAGACGTAGTCCTCGGCCCGTTTCTGCTCGTCCGCAGACCTCTCTCGGGGATCCTTGCCCGCGGCACTAGCTGCCTCCTCAGGACTCGCCTCCTCAATGCGCAGTGAACGGTCATAGGCCATGGCCACCTTGAGGCAACCGATCGAGCCCGTCTCGATGCCACTTTTGACCTCGGCCTCCAGTCTGTCCAGCGTCGAAGCAAGATCGCACGCCCGTTGTAGGATCGACCTTGCATTGAGATGGTACGTTGAGATGATGTGCTCGCTATGCGACGCAAGCTGGGGGTTGGAGTCCACGACGAGGAACTCGACGTTGGCCTTGCGTCGCATCCAGTCGATCGCGGCCACGAGGCCCTTCCTCCTAAGTCCGTTCATCTTCCTGCAGATCCCGGCCTCATTCCTGGTGCCATAGAGTTCCCCCAGTGCGACGCGGAACGCGCGGCTGATCCAGAGGGATCTCTTCATGGGGCACCGTTCCATACGCCATGCTCCAAAGCCTTGATCCGGAATCCCGGCAGGCCGGGTCTCGGGCTGTGTCCAGTTTGCGATGTAGGAGTCCACACTTTCCACGGGGCCGGATTCCGAGCAGAAGTGACTATGCACGTCGAAGTGCGGCGTCCTCCAAAGTTCCTTGAGGATCCTGTCCGCAGTCGCTCTGACTGCCATGATCTTCCACCACGTCTCTGGTCCGCCTCAGCGATCAGCCGCCTTAATAGGTTATGCCGCCAAGTGCTCCGGCCAACTCCAAGCTATCGCCTCCGGGGCATCTTGATGTGCTCGCGGCCCCTGGATTGGATGACCGGGAAGCCCGTCAGGTCCCCAAGGAATTCAGGCAAGGGCAATCTAGATAAGTTCGGTGACCCATCGAGCTGCATGAAGTTCACCTACACGGGCATCCGCGTCCGCAACATGGATGCATCCATCCGATTCTACACCCAGGTCATGGGCATGAAGCTCGTGCTCAGGGAAAGAATGGAGGCAACCGGCGGTGAGTTCGCCCACCTAAAGAGCCCCGCCTCCGCCCAACGCCTGGAGCTCAACTGGTATCCCGAGACATCCCCCTACTGCACTCCGTACTCCGAAGGGGCGGAACTGGACCACCTCGCCTTCTGGGTCAGGGATGTGGACAGCACACTGCGGGATCTGAAGGGGAAAGGCGCTCAGGCTGCAGTGGAGCCCTTCTCTGAGACAGGCTATCGACTGGCCTTCGTCAAGGACCCGGATGGGATATGGATAGAGCTCATAGGCAGGGAGAGGCGCAGACGCCCCTGATCCACGATGCCGCTGATCCCAACCTGGTCCACCGATGGGGCGGAATCAGCAAGCGGGTTCGCGTCTGACGCCTGAGATACCCCTAGGGGGCATTGGAGCACCCATCCCCTACGCCGGATCCCATAGAAACGGTGCTAGGCCCGGCTCGAGGCTGGGCTCCTTGCCGCCTCTGCCTTTGCCTCGGAAACGCTCGTCTGGGAGGCTTTCGTCTTCCCTTGGTGGGATCTAGGCTGGGCTACAAGGTACGCCCCCGATCTCAATCCCAACAGGAACCCGATGTACCCGCCGACCCCGGCTATCAGTATGACCTCAAGGACAGTCGCGTGAAGGTCCAGACACAATCCTCCTCGGGGACGCTGCCGGATTCCGCAAGCCGAGTTCCACTCATGGGAGGTTTGCAGGAACCGACTATGCTGCCCGCCAGCTGTAGGCGTCCGGAGCGAGACCTCAATCCTCGTTCCCCTATGGCTCAGGCCACCGCCTTTGAGCTAATAAGTATGTTGGAGCAGCGCAGCCCAAGGTTTCAACGCCCTCAGCGAGAGGACTTGCCCACCTTCGCCCTCACGATGGAGCGATCCGGAGGACCGTCAGACTGGCGGTCACAGGAGAAGCTTCGTGGTCTGGACTTCCCGGTACAACCTACGCCGTATCATGAGCGACCAGAGCAGAACGCCGCAGACCATGGAGGTGGCGGTCACGACCGTCCACTCGATGATGTAGACCCAGAGCAGGGTCCTGTTCTTGACCCTGACCGCTTCCTCCTCGATCTCCGTAAGCATCGTGCCAACCTGGTCATAGGTCTCCAGCACCTCCTCGAAGTGGAGCTCAAGGTACCGAGGTATGGCATCCGATATCATCCGCTCCGCCTCGTCGATCCTTCTCACAATCCCGTCGGTGTTTGCACCAAAGGAGTCGCAGAACTCCAGAAGCCCGACCAGAAGGGCCTTCCTGGTGGTGGTCTCGAACATCTTGGACCTGACTGCGTGCACAAGCTCCACATCCTGCGGCACGGCTCGGTTATCCAGGTATATCATGAGGTTGCACCCGAAGTCTATCGCATACTTCCAAGGGCCTCCATGATAGCACATCGTGTGGATCTGGCCGGGCTCGGACCCGGGCCCGATGATCTCACCCGTCACTGCAAAAGTCCTCACGCCTCCCTCAAGCTCCCAGGTCACCATGCCCGGGTGATCCTCGAACATCGCGCTTTCCACATGTGCCAGCACATCCGCCCCGTCCTTTGTCGTGACGATGTTGTGCTCGAAGTTAGTCATGAAGGGCTGGGTCGGGTCCCAGGGGAGGCTCCTGATGAACTCGTTGTCGGGCCTGTCGATGATCAAGCGCAGGTCCCCGGCCGGCTGCAGTAGGAAGGTACCCGGCACATCATTTGTGGGGAGAAGCGCCCCTATGGAGGTGTCTCCCCAGGGCGGACGCGAGAACGCGCCCCCGAAGCTCTCCCAGCCCCCGCACATGAGAAGCCCCATCCCTCCCTCGCGAACCCCTTGGGCCAGCATCTCCGTATTGTGCGGCGTCACCGCCTCCCTATTGGCGTTCGCCATTATCAGAACATCGAAACGCGATGTGAGGTCGGAGTAGGAGCGGGGCATGTAGATCCTGATCATCCTGAAGACCTGCAGCTCCGAGACCGCCTGCTGCGTTGGCCCCCAGTTCGCCCAGTCCCGGAGCGTGGCCTGGACGAAGTACATGGAGAACAGGGGATCGGACCTCATCCACCAGAAGGGAGTCGAGCGGGCGAGGCAGCCAACGTAGAGGACTCCAATCCGTCCGCCTTCCAAGCTTCGAGCGACCGGAAGCTGCGATATGACCAGGATGACTCCCAGCGTGAAGTACAAGACGCCATGCCATGCTCGCGATGGGACTGGTCGCAAGCCCACCGCATCGGCTCCGTACAAGGGCAGCCCACCGCTGGCGGGATACCGTCCCGTGCTTAACAGTTTTGCGATGGTGATGGCTGTCCCCCATCGTTCATCCGGACGATCTTCGCCTACAGCCAGACATACCCCCTGCAAGACCCCGGGCAGGCCCCGGAGAGGCTGCGCGTCAAGCTACGGGATCCAACAAGCTAGCGGGAAGGAATCGCCCTCGCCGCCAGTAGCCGAACCTTTCTGAGGCATGCACAATGGACGAGGCGCATCCGGCGCCCGATCCTAGCAGATCGGACCGCCGGCGGAGCCCCGACGATTTTTCCAGCCAAATCTATGGTACAATTAATTTGCTGCAAATCCCTAGCCGGCGATGAGATCGGCAGTCTAACGCCGCCGAATATCGGACCAGGATTTCACCTTGAAGCGCTGTGTATGGCGCGCGTGGTTGCCGCTTCCCTGAGCATTGCCCTCCTCACCATCAGCTCCCACACTACGGCGCCCGTGATCATCAGCGTGCACGTGACGGCCAGCCACTCTATGATGTAGATCCATAGGAACGCGGTATCCTTGGCCTTGATGGCAAGCGCCCCCGCGTCCTCCAGCCCCGCGACTGCCTGGTCCAACAGCTCCGCGCAGGCAACCAACTCCTTCCTTATGTAGAGCCCCTTGGCCTCGGCGAGTTGCCCGTCCGCCGATGCGATCCGGGCCTGTGCGTCCATGATGTTTGCGCCGAGCTTCTCGGCAAAGGAAAGCACCTCGAGCGCCATCTCCCGCAACTCAGAGTACCCGTTGATCTTGCGCCGAAGCGCGTGGGCTGCCATGTAGTCGGTGGGGAGGGGGGCCTGGGCACCATAGAGCATGAGGTTGGGGATGAAGTCCACGTAGAACTCCCATCCCGAGAACGGCACGACGCTGGGGTTCGGATCGGTAATGTAGGGCATGAAGGAAAGGCTCCTCCCTCGCCCCGCCTCCATGACGACCGCCGCAGGGTTGTTGTCCGGAAGGTTGGCCGTTGCCAGAAGAACGGAACCGATCTTGGGGAAGACCTCCATGTTCAGGTAGTGGAACCTGGGCGCCGTCTCAAAGGGAAGGGACGACATCAGGGCATCGTCGGCCCTCTGCACAACGAGCCTGAAGGGCTTGAAGAAGCCCGAGTCGCTCACAACGTGGTTGCAGGTCACCCCCATGACCTCCCCGACGGACGAATCGCCCCAGGAGGGGTCATTGCCCCGTCCACCGAAGCTCTCCGAGCCCCCCGACATCACGAATCCCATGCCAGCCTCAACCACCCCTCCGCTCATCCATCCCAGCCATGCCAGGGTGTAGCTCTTCACGCCAGAGTCGCCCACATAGATTACGTCATTGGAGTCCACAAGGCCGGCATAGGTCCTTGGCATGTATGTTCGCAGGAACCTGTGCACATCCTCCTCCTTCATCCCGAAGAGGTAGGCCGGCACCGGGTACGCCTGCACCGTCGGGTCGGCAGACATTATGGAGGTCAGCACGGTGTTTCCGAGGTACAGCACCCTCGCCCTGCCGAGATCGTCCGTCTTGGCCAAGCTGCCCGGCACCAGCAACGCATAGAGAATCAGCATCAGGCGATGGGAATGCCGCCGCAATGCAGAGATAAATCGGCGCCAGCACTAATATTGGTGACCCACATCCGGATGAATCCCGCCGGATTCTACGGCAGAGGCATCACAACGCGCCTCGCGGCTTTGACCATCACCGGGCCAAGCAGACCTGAAACGGGCAGGGGCTCGTAGCCGATGAGTCGGCGCGAGCCGGAGGCCTTTGCCCCGAGATCCCCGCCGTAGCGGGCTCGGAGATGCCCGGGCACGGGGGGCAGCTCCTTGAGGCCGGACACCCGATTGATCAGGGTGTTGGTCACATCGATGGAAAGCACGTTGTGCCCGGGCCTCACCAAGCCCGAGATATCCAGAATCCGTCCCCGCATCCAACGCACTCCAACATCGCTTCCATTCAGGGAAACCTCAGCTATGTTGCCCACCGTCCCCAGGTCCAGGCCAAGCTGCAGGGTATCCGCCAAGTAGGCAGGAGGTATCTGGAACTCGATCCGGTATCTCCCGGTGCCGCTGAAATGTCTGGTGCGGAGGTCGTCCGTCCAGGAACTCAACCCGGACAGGTTCAGGGCCAGGCGGGGGAACCCTTTTCCCTCAAGGACGAGCTGCCAGTCCCCGTCTATCACGTAGGGCTGGGGGATCCCGTCCACGACGCTTGTCAGGCACGTCCCGTCGTCGAACCTCAGGTGATGCACACCGTTGCGCACGGCAAGGGCCTCAACGCCTTCGTCTTCAACCTTGAGCACCCTGTCGAAGCTTGACCGTGGAACGTGGCGGGCCTCTTCGACCTCTCCGTCGAAGATGATGAAGGTGGAGTCGTAGGGGCCCATGCGGAGCGGAATCCAAGTAGCACCGTCCCTGTCCTCATATTCCGGGATGCATCTCACCTCGCCGGTGTGGGGATTCCACTCCGTGGGCGCCTTGCCGGTCACCCGGAAAGCCACCCGCATATCGATTGCCTTGTCCTGGATATTGGTCACGAAGTATATCTCCTTGTCCGGCAGGCGCCTGTGGATGAAGCACAGGCCTTCATTCTCCCGAATTGCCTCCTTCACAAAATCGATGCCCAAGTCTGGCCTCACATATTGGCGCAGCACGTTCAGGAAGGGGTCCAGCGCGCTAGCATGCCATTCCAGGACGTCGTGGCGATCGATCACGTTGTGGATGTGGTAGGTCCTGCCCCTGCCGTAGTCTCGGGGCGCGGTTTCGTTGACCCGCCAAGCAGGCGTATCGAACATCTCCCCAGCTATGGCGCGAACCGCCGAGTCCTTCCGCTCGTAGTCATCCAGACCGACCGAGCACTCCGGGACGCGCTCCAACGCGATCACCACTCCCCCGCCCCGCACCCAGTCGCGAATGCGCCCTAGGGTTT
>Ga0172366_10001314_pt1 | contig 19212 bp, 20 predicted proteins | sample LakKivSesite69cm_FD_114533 | JGI IMG/M metagenome (GOLD analysis project Ga0172366, IMG submission 114533) | Sediment microbial communities from Lake Kivu, Rwanda - Sediment site 69cm | ecosystem: Environmental > Aquatic > Freshwater > Lake > Sediment | place: Rwanda: Western Province, Lake... | reverse complement strand
TTTCGGGCAGCGTAGCTCAGGGGTAGAGCAGAGGACTCATAAGCCTTTGGTCGGTGGTTCAAATCCACCCGCTGCCACTTAGTTCTTATAGTATACCTTCAGCTTCCTTTTCCATTTTATCTAGTCGAGTATAGTAGGCCGTAAACTTGTTAAGATGAGCTAAAGCTATCTTTCCGCCACGATAGTATCATAATTGGTAACATTCGTATGCTGGTCTACCTTCTCATGTTCAAGTTCAATGTCAAACCCCATGCGATATTGTTTATGCTCTGTCTTCAAATAGGGCAGTAGAATAAGAGCAAACACCGTATACCATAAACGTAAAAATGCTATATGATCTATTGGAAATAGCGGATTAGTCGCAACCGAGGTGCGCTTACAGTATAATAAATCTGCTATGGATTTAAGCCAGTCTCCATGTCCCATTGGCATAGCTGATCGCCGGTTATTCGATGCTCTGAATCTACTTGTCGAGGCAAAGCAATACTATTTTGAGCCCGACCGATTTCGCCTCACCGTCAACAACGCAGTGCAAACTCTCAGGAATATCACTTTCGTTCTGCAGCATACAGGGGCTGACCTTCCGTCTTTTCATAGATGGTACTCCTCGTGGCAGGAAACCATGCGGGCAGACCTCGTGATGAAATGGCTGGTGGAATCCCGTAACCTTATTGTGAAGCAAAGAGATTTGGAGATGCACAGCAAAGCAAGGATTTCAATAGTTGATTCTTGGTTTGACCCTCCAAAGTTAGAGATACTTATACCCCCATTTACACACAAGAGGGAATTCACAAAACTACTGAAACAGCGTGCTCCAGTAGATATCCGATGGGACGTTGGCCTGCTACGTGTTGAACGGCGTTGGGTCGATTCCAGACTCCCTGATTATGAAATACTGGAGGCATTGGTACACTCTTTCGGCGTGCTTAGCCGGTTGCTAGTCGATGCGCACAACTCACTATTGGAGCAAAGCACACGTAATCAGTGCCGTTGGTTTGCTGCTATATCTCTGTCCATTGATAGGCCGCCACCATGTATGCTCGCTCAAGATTGGGACAGGACAATCTGGGTTGATCTCCATGACGGAGAAATCGTGATGCCGACGATAGTTCCGCATAAGCCGTCAAAGAAAGATATGCAGCGTGCTGCCAAACGATATCCTTTTTTGGACAGTTCAAAAAGCAAACTAACCACAAAGCTGTCTCTGAAGGATGAAGCCGCTTTCTTGTTCGAACAGGCAAAGAATGTACTAAAAACGGATGGCTACCATGTGCCTATAGCTATACTCGGCTACCCAGACAAGAGGCGGAGCATGTGCTCACTAATCATGGCTGACAGGGCGGATAAACATTTGTTGCTTCGTGGCCTCGCAGCAGAGATTGAGAAGACCGGTGCTGACTCCGTCATAATCATCAACGAGGTCTGGATTTCCACTCATCAGAATGGAAAACCGGTTTGCCACGCTGCAGATGACCCAAACCGCGAAGAGGGTCTACAACTCATTGCCGCTAATGAAAAAGGAAACGTTTTCATACATACTGCCTTATTTTCGCGGGACAAGGATGGGAATATCACGATTAACAATGAGCCTATTGTCACAGATTTCACCGTGAACCTTATAGAACCAATCAGGGAAGCTTGGCGACGGAAAAAGCAATCACGTGAACAATGGGTTGCATAGCGATAGTGAGAGACATTGCTGTTTTATAGAAATGATAGGTAAATATAGACACTATGTTATTTATTATACGGATTGCGCCTCTCAACCTCTTCGAGAAAAAGGCATGCGTTTTCGGAAATTTCTTCTGAGGTCTTTTTTCTAGTGCTATTTTTATCGACACATTGCTCGTTCATTATAAAAAGTACGCAAGATATGCCACCGGGGTTTCTTGAACTAGGATATAATATCCCTTCGATTGGATTTCCTTCTATATCTTCATATATATGACGAATATATTCAGTAAATACCTGAGTAGGTATGTATTCAATATTTTCTAATTTACTTTTTTTGATTGGCTTTCTGAATTCCTCTACAAAGTGTCTCATGAAGATCAGTGATGATCTCAGATGTCTTGAACTTGCGTCAAATAGACTTGGTACTTCTGGTAAGTGACAGAGATCTAATATTATCAATTTCTTGAGTGTCTTAAAGGACGCTATAGATACGATTTTACCTCGCCTACTTCCACTGATATCAATAATCTCCTTGAAGGCAGTATCAGCTTCAAATGATCCATAGAACATGGGAATCCCAGCGGGGCTCATTCTATTCGCATACTTGGCTTTTTTTACAGTAACTGTGCCTAATTTTTTTGCTGTTGTAAGTTTTTTCCCTTTATCGTGAATCCGAGCTCGATATATTGTACAGCCAATATCAAGCACGTTTATCATTTTAATATCATATTCCATCTTTGAAATTTCCCAAGATAAGCGAGATAGCATTTTTGATACAGGAATCACGTCTAGGTCTAGATGAAAATCATCTGCCTCATCATTTAATTCTAAAAAAACATAGCGAGTATAGTGCTTAACTTGTTCTGCAAAATCCGCCCAACTTAGCGATAGCGCCTCCTCTTTTCGTAAACCGTAGGGATCTTTTTGACACCAGTCATGACTACCAATTAAAGATAATACAATATCATCTAAAACTGCTTCATTTGTATTTTCTAATTCTTCTATCTCATATCTAATTAAATCATCCGAATCAATGATTCTTGCTCCTTGATATCCTCCTTCTGCACCTTCCCATGCCATGCTTCTTGCTGGGTCTTCCCATTCAGTGTTGATACCTTGGCATATGAAATCTACGACAATCTCTAATTCCGCAGCGATCGGCGATTTAGACTTTCTACCACAATAGCTACACTCTTTCTCAACAACATTTTCCTTTATGAATTCCCTAATAGAATAATCTTCAAAACAATCTGCACAAACATATTTGTCTGGCACATCGCCATAACCTCGGGCAGTTCGCCTTATCCATTGCTCCTTTGCATATCCCATAATTAAAATTCTATCCTTCGAAGTAGTGGGCGTCAATTGTAATGAGGAGTTCTTAGAGATTAGCAAAGCCATTCGTAAGGTAAAAATACGGCTAGATGAACCAAGGGACTGAAAGACCGATGCTCTTTAGGTAGGTGAAGTTCGAGACTAGCCTTAAGCTGTATACCTACATAATGGACTAGCTCAGGACATACCAAGATGAATTCTAAGTTTCAAGTTCGAACCTGTTTCACCCAGGGCAAAGATAGATTCCCATGCTACATCACATCCACCTCCAGGGCAAAGGATTTCGCCTCTCCTCAGGGCAAACTCCGCGCGACGATCGGCTGTTTCAAGCAAGATTCCGAAGCCTGAGCGAAAAATCGCCCCTCCTCGCAATGACAGGAGGGTATCTTCCGTAATGATCAGTGGGTGTGTCATTGCCATCAAAGCGCTATAATTCATCGACACGGCCGCTAATTGTTCTTCGTCGCTGGCGGAATCATCTGTATTGTTCATAGTACTAATGGACTATTACCTTAGTCATATTATTAGTCGCTGGAAAAGAGGAAATCCCTCGCTCCTCCAGTATTCCCGATTGACTTTCTTCCGAGGGGACTAGCAAAGCCTTTGGTCGCTGGTTCAAACCCAGTGGCTGCCACTTACTGTTTCCTTAGGGAGTTCCCCTCAACAGATTGTGAGTATACGGCTCATTTTGTTATTATTTAGAATTACATTGTTAAGGAGGATAAATGAAGGTAGCTAGAATCGTTGCACCATTCGGTCTCAGCGCAGTGCTTTTTATCCTGTCATACCTGTCCAGTATAGATCCTGGCAGTGGCTACTTCCCAATAGTGCTAATGGGAATCGGGATAGTACTCGCAATTGTTGGCATTGCAGCTATTTTCTCAAATAAATGAACCCTTCTTGGGAATGACCCTCTATCCCCTGTGGTTCAAATCCAGCCGCCGCTGCTTCAATTAGTTTCCTACTTCTTTTTGGGGGACGCCTTCTTTTCTTTTCCCGGCTTCTCTACAGGTTTATCAGTATATAGCTCCGGGTGGTGGCGCCTGCAGGTCTTACACATGTTCGTGGCCTCCTTGCCTGTGTTATACTGAAATCATATCACTGGTTCGATCTTTTGCCAACACGGGTAGCCCGGGAAATTCTCGATGGTTCAAATCCAGCCGCCGCCGGAAATTCAGTCCACTTGACAACCTGGGGAGATGAAACGTAGTATGCTGGAAAACAATAGTTGGAGGTGTTGATATGATTGCGATTGCGCTTATTGTTATTGGTGTTGTATTGGTAGTTGTAGCATTATTAGTTTGGAGGAGGCAAAAAGGGAAGAAGCTAGAAGGAATAAGCAAGGAACAGAAGAAGGCATTCTTCGCACAATGGATAGTAGGGATTGTTTTAGCATTGGTAGCTGCTATTTTTATGTTCGATGGCGATATCCTGGGGGAAAATACCGTAGGTATTTCCACAATCCTGGGGATTGTTGGAATTTGCCTGATAGCGACTTCTAATGTTAACCTGCTGCCTCCCAGGCATAAATAAAGCAAATTAGTAGACCAAGCAAGAATCAGCCCACAAAACAGCATTTAAAAAGCTATTTAATAGGCCGTCGCTCAGTAGCCGCTACGCCGCCGGTTAAGGTCCAGCGGCTGCCACTTCAGGCAATTCCCTATTTCGTCTTGGAGGACGCCTTCTTTTCTTTTCCCGGCTTCGCTGCAGGTTTATCGGCGGCTCGCCCTGGGTTGTGCGCCTTGCAGGTGTTACACATGTCCATGACCTCCTTGGCTGAGTTATATTTAAATCATATCACTGGTTCAATCTTTTGCCAACACGGGTGACCAATGGAAACTCTATCAACTTGACCCGACCCGGTCACACCGGTGAATTTTTTATTTCTTACTAATTGTGGATGCACCGGATGTATCGATAGTGCCCATTGTAGGCTCGCCAATGTACCATAGTCTCGATGCACCGCTGAGGTCAGCATCCAGTCTACCATTCAGGTTTATAGTGCCCGAGCTGGCACCACTAAAGTCGACGTCGGCATTATTGACTGTAAAGTCGTCGAGATTTAAGCTGCTAGCGCCACTTACATCAGCGTCAATGTCGTTAGCAGAGCCTTCCAACTGAATAGTGCTTGCTCCGCTTATGTCAAACTCAACATCGCCTGCGGTGATGTCACCGGTAACCCTGCTGGCTCCCGACACCATGATATCTAAATCCTCAGTGGAACTGAAGTCGGAGATAGTACCGCGCGATGCTCCAGAGACATCCAAGTTGCTAAGCTCAGGCATAGTCACCGAAGCTCTCAAAGTTACGGGCCCAAGCCATATGACTCTCCTAAGCCCTATCTTCAATGTTTGGCCGTCTTGGGAAACCTGGACATATTCCATTATATTATCGTCCGCGGTAATATTTATACTGTACGAGCTGGATTGTTGAATTTCAAATTCAAAAGCCGAGCTGATCTCAACTTCAGTGAAATCAATAAAAGCATACTCTTCAGTCTCGAGATTTCCAGACCCAACCAGACCTCTAGGCCAACCCTCTAGAACTAATACTGTACAGACCACTGCTACGGCTACCACTATTGCAGCTATTATTATTGCTTTCTTCATGTGACACCCCCTTTTAGTTAAATATGCCCCTCGTAATTCGCAGTACCCCTGACTACATTAACAATTAGCTTTATCGCCCTGACCAGTAAGGCGATTCCTACCCCGACTGAAATGAAAATGAGGAATATCCTGACGCCTAAATAAGTGGCATCGGCTGCACTAGTGCTAGGTATTACACTGAAATCGAAAGGAAAGACGGTTAGAAGAGTTAAAATCGTCCAGAGTGAAAATGCATTTATAACGATATGAATCATTTCACGCAGTATATACCTATCCAGGATAATCAAAATAATATGACCGATAATACTAATAATTAGAGTTGCTGTAAGAATCGGTAGCCATAGATTTACGTCTTCTGTAAAGAACGGATACCTTACCCAAGTAGTAACGCCGTCTACTGTTTCCGAACGATAGTAGGCTACGTATTGATTAAAAAAGTTGAAGAATATTAATAAAGCGATACTCCAGGCGATGGCAAAGGCGGAAGTTGTTATTCTTCCACTTCTACCTTTAAAATAAGCGTCCACTTTGTCTTCGATTCGTTTACCTGAATCTGCAGTAGGGGGTGGTGTAGGTGCTGCTGCCTCTGATTCTGCTGTTGGTTCTGAGGGTTGAGGTTCAGCGTATTCACCTGTTACACCCGATGAAGCGACTATCTTCTCAGCAACATCACCAGCCCATGGTAGTTTGTACCACTCACCACTAGAAGCCTTAATTATCATTATTATCCAAACAATGAATCCTATAATTCCTATAATTGTAGAGAAAGCATTACCGACCAACGGTATCAAGCCAAGTGTAACCCCGGCAACTGTGATGATGCCAAACACAACAATTGACTGCGCCGCGTGGAAACGAACAAATTTGTTTCTCTGCTCTAAAACGAGAAATATGATGCCGGTTATCCATCCGGCAACATAGCACAATAGTCCGGCAACATTCGGCGATAGGCCTGTACTTGTACCTGCCGGCGCTTTCAGTTTCTCTCGCTCTATCTTTTCCCGTGCCTCAATCCGCGCCTTCTCTTCCTCATAGATTCTCTTCTTTTCTTCTGGTGATAATTCCATATCAACCCCCCCTTAATATTTGCATCGTAGGTTTAGAATAGCCCTCTAAGCTTTTCGTGTCAATACCACCGTTTAATCAGATATTTCCTATTATTAAAAATTGGTTCAACTCCATCCGCTGTCATGTCCTGCAATCGGGACAGGATGGAGCGACCTGTGTTCACTGCCTATCAGCCAACTTAGCATGTACTTCTGCAATCAGATCTTGAACCGCAACACGTAATACTGTCTGGCCTTGCTTCAAAGTGTCAACGAGAGTATGGTAGTCCTCGTAGAAATAGACCGTCTTCCCATCCGTGAGCACTACAAAGGATGATAATGCCTTTGATTGGCTTCGTATGAATTGGAAGCTCGACCGTATCCGCTGTAGAGAAAGCGAACTGTCCAACAATTTCACCAGGATTTTTAACTCGAAGATGTCTTCTATAGAATAGAGACGGCGTGAACCTCTCCCGGATGCTGGCCTCACACGCGGCTTCACCAGACCTGTCTTATCCCAATATACAAGCTGGTTTTGAGTAGCGCCGACCACGCATGATACCTCTGAAATACGGAATGATACAGTTTTCTTTCTACGCGCCATTGGCACTCCAACCAACATTATGAATAATATCATTATACCATCTGCAGTTTAGACACTGGTGCAAATCCAGCCGCTGCCACCTCTTGTACGAGGAAAAACCGACGTACGTTTTAACTGCAAAATGCCTGTGCTGTGCCAACCATACCTCAAAACCCCTGCTCTTAGGTCCGAAAAGCTCTTTTTAATGTTGAAAAAGCCTTATCAACATCCTCATCACGAAAGATGACGGTCAGCTCAGTATATGTTGATACCACCTCAACTACATTTATTCCCTCCCATGCTAATAATGCTAGAATTGTGTAATATGCTCCAGGTGTGTTTACCGTCTCTGTGGGAAGTTTAATAGTAATCGATGAAAGATTGCGAAAGTTCGAGTTGAGTTTCTCATCTCCGAATATTTCTTCAACGGTTTCTTCTACGTTTTTACTAACTATAATAGTCGTCTCCAAAACGCCTTGTGATACGGTACAGAAAGTATCTTTTTCATCTTTGATTCTTGTTAGAAGTTCGTTTTGCTTTGCCAAAAGAACATCCGTAGTGGGAAATGCAAATGTAAACTCGGTTAAATTTGATCGAACTGTAAGATCCCCAATTTGCTTCAGGAAATTAATTTTTCCCACATTATTTCTCCTGAGCTCAATTGCAAATCTTTTCAAAGCTACAATGATGGCTCCAACCTTTATTTCTTTTTTGACTATTGCTTCCACTTCAGGATGAATTGTTCTGGCAAATGCAGACAGGTTTATGATTCCCCGTGATAGGGCCTCCTGAATAAAGGGTGATACTTTGACGATCTCTTTTACAGCTTCTTGTACAGATATCATGTTAAATATTTTACATTATATACAAAACTTGTCAAATTTCGACATAAATTTGACTTTTACAACAGCAACATTATAATCAGCTATCTTAGCAACAGAAAATGGTTAACAGCAAGAAGAATACAAGATAGCCCGCCACAGGATAGGTTACAAATCCTGTGCGTCAGGCAACATAATTATAAAAAACCTCTCTTAAGAGGGTTTTTCATGCTAGGAGGTGCATAATGAATAATTTGAAAGCTAGTTGTCCAATTTGCGGTGGAGTAATACTCATACCCGCCGACGTTGAGGTTTCAGAGATTATTACCTGTAACGAATGTTATAACAGGGTTGTTATAGAAAATATTGAGCGAGGAGATGTGATTCTAAGTGAAGCGCCAGAAATTGACGAGGACTGGGGACAATAGTAATGAGAATAGGATTACTGCATTCAACTATTCGAGAGGACGAAAAACTGCTAATAGACTCAGCCCGAAAACAGAATACTGAGATTGAGATCTTAGATGTGCGAGGGCAAGTATTTAATGTAGAAACATGGCAGAAGAAATACGATTGTTTATTGTTGCGTTGTATTTCTGCAACTGCGGGGATACATGCATCAATGTTTTTCGAGCATCTGGAGTTACCAGTTGTGAGTTCATTACAGGTCATGGCAATTTGCGAAAATAAATTCCTGACATCATTGGAGCTTAGAAAAAACAAGGTGCCTACTGTTCCATTTGTCCTAGCACTTTCTGAACACGAAGCAATTGAAGCTGTAAATCAACTGGGCGGATATCCGGTTGTACTGAAACCCGTATCTGGTTCATGGGGTAGACTGCTTGCCAAAATTAATGATCAAGATGCATTAGAAGCAGTTATAGAGCAGAAACATATTTTGGGTTCACCTTCTCATAAAGCTTTATATATTCAGAAATATATAAATAAAAACGGGCGGGATATACGAGTAACAACCGTTGGTAACAGGGTTGTTTGTGCGATATACCGTGATGCGGATCACTGGATTACCAATACTGCTCGAGGCGCCAGAGCCTCCGTATGTAAAGTTGATAAGACGCTCGAGCAGATCAGCCTTGCAGCTTCGCAGGCAGTCGGGGGCGGAGTATTGGGAATAGATATGTTTGAAACAGATGACGGCTACATAGTAAATGAAGTAAATCACACGCCGGAGTTTAAAAACGTGCAGCGGACTACGGGAGTAAATGTTGCAAAAGCAATAATCGATTATTGTCATGAGGTAGCAAACCATGATTAACATCAGCATAATCGGTGCATCAGGATATTCCGGAGGAGAACTTCTAAGAATTCTCCTTGCCCATCCTGAAGTCAACGTTCTTCAAGTTACCTCCAATAGATTTGTAGGCGAACCTGTATCGTTGTATCAGCCCAATCTACGAGGAAGAACATCTCTAACTTTTTCGTCGGTAGAGGAGTTACAGCATTGCGACGTAATGTTTGTTGCATTGCCAAACGGCATATCTATGACCCTTATGGCTGACCTGGTTCATCGTGCGCATAAAATCATTGATCTAGGTGCGGATTTTCGATTACGCGACGAAAAAACTTGGTACAGGTGGTATGGTAAACCACATACTGCTCCCCACCTTATTGATAAATTCATATATGGTTTACCCGAATTACATAGGGCAAAAATAAAGAAAGCCAGTTTTATTGCAGGACCAGGGTGTGAGGCTGCGGTAACGATTCTTTGCCTTTGGCCTCTTGTGAAGCACAACTTGATAGAAGAAAAACCAATCATAGTTGATGCGAAAATGAGTAGCTCTCAAGCAGGAAGTCACGCTACCTTGTCCTCTCATCATCCTGAAAGAGCTGGCGTAGTAAGGTCATATATGCCCACCGGGCACAGGCACACAGCTGAAATCGAACAGGAGTTACAATTAAACGATATCTCACCGCAAGTTGCCATTTCGGCAACAGCTATTGAATTGGTTCGTGGGTTACTTGTCACAATTCACACATTTCTAAAGAATGGATTGAACGAGAGAGATATTTGGAATGCGTACAGAACAGAATACGGTGATGAACCATTCATTCGTATCATCAAACAAAAGGATGGGCTCTACCGATATCCAGAACCAAAAATCCTTCAAGGAACCAACTTTTGTGACATTGGCTTTGAGATAGATAAACATACAGGAAGATTGGTGATAATTGGAGCCATAGATAATTTAGTGAAGGGCACTGCAGGCAATGCTATTCAATGCATGAATCTAATGTCGAATTTTCCCGAAACTCTTGGATTAGAATTCTCAGGACTGCATCCGATCTAACAATAGAACATTACTTACAAAAACTACGGGGGCTCGTTCTTTTGGCAAAGGAACATGATCTGGAGGTCAGGGTAAGCTTCGATCTTGGAGGTACAGCTTCAACAAAAGAAGTGACCAGAGAAGTTATTAAAAACTACAGAGAAATCTATGATCATAGTTAAAGTAGGTGGAGGTAAAGACATTAACTGGGACTATATAGCCCGGGATACTGCTGTTCTGAAGGAATCGATAATAATCGTTCACGGAGCAAATGCAGCTTTCACAGAAATATCAGAGAAGTTTGGCAATGCTGAAAGAATGATTGTGTCGCCATCTGGTCATATAAGCAGATATACAGATTTGGAAACAATGAATTTATTGACTATGGTTTATAGTGGCTTTATGAATAAAAAAATAGTTGCCTGTCTCCAAAAATATGGAGTTAATGCAGTTGGACTGACAGGAGCCGATGGGAAACTATGGTTGGGAAAAAGAAAAAAAGCGATACTGGCAAAGGATGGGGTAAAAACGAAATTAATAACTGATTCTCTAACAGGAAAAGTAGAATCAGTCAATACCAGACTGATAAATGTTCTTCTTGAAGGCGGTTTTACTCCAGTGATTACTATACCGGCAATAACCGCCTCGGGAGAACTAATAAACGTTGATAATGACAGGGCTTTAGCTGTTATGGCCCGCGACCTGCAGGTGAAAACCCTGGTGATTTTGTTTGAGGCGCCAGGCCTTATGGAAAGACTGGATGATTCAAGTTCCAAAGTCTCACATATTAATATAGGAGAAATCAACAAATTTTTGGATAATTCCGAAGGAAGAATGAAGAAAAAATTACTAGGAGTTTCAGAAGCAACAAATGCTGGTGTCACAAACATTTATTTCGGGGACGGCAGAATAATAAATCCCATCTCTTCAGCTTTGAAAGGAAGGGGAACTACAATTAGTTAGAATGAACAAGACAAATGCTTCAGAAAACTACCTGATTGCCTTATATCCGAACAGAGGAATTACCTTTACTAGAGGTAATGGAGTCTATCTATACGATCAGAATGGAGAGAAATATTTGGATTTGGGATCAAATTATGGAGTTAATATATTCGGATACAATCATCCGCCTATTACCAAAGCTCTTCAGCGACAACTGCATGACCTAGTTAATCTTCATTGTTCTTTTAACAATAATGTAAGAACAGAAGCTGCAGAAAATTTATTGAAAGCCACAAACGACAGATTATCGAAGATATTTTTCTCCAACTCCGGAGCGGAGGCAATAGAAGCAGCTTTGAAATTTGCCAGAGTGGCAACAGGCAAATCACATTTTATTGCAATGAAAAATGCTTATCACGGCAAAACGCTGGGGGCTTTATCCGCAACAGGTGGAGATCGATATAGGAATCCATTTTTACCTCTTCTCTGGAATTTTACTCATGTTAGTTTTGGCGATATTGAAGAATTACAATGCAGCATCTCCAGTAATACCGCAGCAATTATGATTGAACCAGTTCAAGGAGAAGGAGGAATCTATGTCGCTCCACAAGAATTTTATTCACAACTTCAAGATATTTGTCTCAGGAGAAATATTTTACTAATTGTAGACGAAATCCAGACAGGAGTTGGCAGAACCGGAACTTTTCTGGCTGGTGAGCAATTTGGACTCAAACCGGACATTCTATGTTTGGGTAAAGGGATAGCCGGTGGCATTCCAATAGGAGTAACCTTGGTTACAACAGAAATATCAAGCAAAATCCCGGTGCATATTCATACATCAACATTTGGAGGAAACCCATTAGCCTGTGCAGGAATCCTAGCGGTTTTGAAAGAACTGGAAAATAGTAAGGTATTCGATGAAGTTAAGGAACTGGGCAAGTATTTTCTAGACCAGTTAAAATCGATTAATACTCCTAAAATAATCGAAGTTAGAGGATTGGGATTGATGATCGGAATGGAACTAGAAGAGAATGCAACACCAGTCCTTAGAGCTCTGCAGCAGGAGAGAATTATTGCACTTCCAGCCGGTTCAAATATAGTTCGCTTTCTTCCTCCCCTTACGATTACGAAAAACGAACTTGATAAAGCAATTTCTGCCTTGAAAAGGATTTATTCCTGATTTATGTGCCGATTTTTATTAGTAAAGTCAAAGGATTCATTAAGACCCGAGGGCTTACTCAAGGAGTTTGCTGCAATGTGTCAAAGAAGTCATGCGCCCGATGGCGATTGGCAAGGTGACGGGTGGGGTATTGCTTGGCAAATTGATAAATCATGGAAAATACATAAATCATTGTCCCCAATCTGGGAGGACCTGGATAAATTTTCGACAATTCCCCAGACGAATCTTTTTATAGTTCATGCAAGAAGCGCCGGATTCCCACAGCATATGAATAACCTGGAGTTTAACCAACCCTATTTGCACAATAATCTATGTTTTGTTTTCAACGGTATGATCCGTGGCGTTAAGCTACAAAGAGTTTTAGATGGGAAAATAGGAGCTCAAAAAGTGTTTTCATTCCTAATTGCAGAAATGAAAGCGAAAAATGCAAAGGAGTCTCTAAGGAAGCTTGACCACGCCATGCTGAATAATTCAAAGCAAGTTGAAGGAATGAATGTTGGATTAGTATCGGACGATAACTTTTATATTCTTTGCGAATATTCTATTCATCCATCCTATTTTACTCTGCAATACTATAAAGATGAAACTATAACACTAGTGTGTTCTGAAAAAATCGGAACATATAACTGGGAAACCATGAACAAAGGCGAGGTTCTGGTCCTATGAAATCTCCAGCACTAACGAGTAAGGTCACCCGCGCTATAATAGCAACAGCATCAAAAACATCAGCGGGGAAGACTTCTTGTCCTTCTATCGGTATAGCCAGGCATTCGGGTACTATCCCACAGGCAGAATACGGAATTAGAGTACACTCCCCTACTCAATCAGCCCAGTGTTCGCCCCAGAAAGTATGGCCAGATTATTAAGGCAAGCAAAATCTCCCACCAGACCAGACCGGCATAACCGATCGTAAATAGCCAGCCGATGAACCAGATAGGACCTATTAAAACCGGGAAGCTGCGGCGGTGATACCAACGTTTGCTTTCCTCCGCCATATTTTCCTCCTTTTATAAGACAATCTACTCTTTCTTTGACCCTTTCCTCTACAATATCTTAATGATAAGTTCACTGGCTAGCAAGACCTATTTTTGCTCAGCGCTATCCGACAATACCATAGCCACCAGTGACGGGGTCTCTGAAGAGCGGCAAGTGCGGTGGATAGAAGGTGAATAGCACAAAGAGAATGGCCAGGACCGCTAGGGCAATCGGGGCAAAAAGGTTAAGCATTTTCGGTAACGGAGAGGTAGTTAGCAATTTATAGCTCACCAGCTGCCCGACTACGACCGCTACAACGAAAATCGCAATGTCGACTATCAGGAGACCATGCCCCAAGATAGCTGTGTACGCATAGTAAAGGACCACAATGGTGATTGGTATTAGGTAAATCCCTATGGTCTTGGCGAAGGAAAAATTGTTCGCCGACTTCCCGAAGCGGCTATACTCCAAAGCCGCATATACCAGTGTCGGCCAGAAACCCAGCTTCAGATGTTCCCAAACACTTTCATTCACAGCGGCAATCGAGGCGATGGGATTCGCGCGCCCTGACCACTCGAATGCAAAGTGCAGCAACGACCCCAAAACAACTATGAAGGCGATTCCCCCTAGTTCCCAGCGCAAAATGCTTTTTTTCACGGTCACAACTTCACATGGATGATATTTCAGGCTCAGCCGTAGCTGCCTCTTTCCTCCAGCGGAGCCACAGCGCCCAGGCTGTTACCAGCACAGTCAGCACGGCTACATAGATTTCCACGCTAAGGGCAGTAAGGAGCCTTGCCTGCAATAAAACTGCACTATAGTTCAGTAGGCCGTGTAGAGCAGAAGCTATGAGGTAGAACTGCCATCCCCAGCCTTTAGCCAGACCATACCCGGCCAGGGCGGAAAAGGCGATATGAGCGGCTACGGTGAAGAACCTTTCCCAGAATCCAAGCAGTGTCATGAAGCCGCCGGTTTGCACTACTGCCCAGGTCCACCCTGAGGCGAAGATGAGATTGTGCGCCCACTGCGCTTCGAAGATGCCAAATGCAGCTCCGGCCACAGCGCCGATAGCGAGTCCCAGCTTAGGGTCGATATTCTTGTCGCTACGCCGCCAGTAGATGACCACTGGTACCAGCTTTGCCCCTTCCTGCACTAGTCCGCTGAGGAGTATTTGTGGTATCCCAGCCAGAAGAATCCAGCGCGAGAGGATTTCCTGGCTCCAGAAATGGTTCAGAGCTTGTCCAGTCCAAACTTGGAGGGGAATTTGAATGAAGCTAGCAGCGGCCAGGGCGATAAATGGACTGCTTACCAGGACCGCCCAGAGCCAGGGCTTCTTCAAGAGTGGTGGCCGGTAACCTGCCAGCCAGACCGCCCCGAAGGCTATAGCCAGGCCAATCCCCCAGGCGCTGGGATTTTGAAAGAACGATTGGAAAAAGCTGACCGCATAATCTATCATGAACACCTCCTATAGTCTAAGCTAGTCAGTATTCAATATCATTGTATAGTTACACATCGACACTGCTTAGCATTAACGGCATTATACATACATACCAAATAAAAAAATATACCCCTGGGCAGGGACGCGCAGGGCTCTATTATCCGCTCTGATAAGACTTTGGTCGCTGGCTCAACTCCAGCCGCTGCCACTTAGCGGTATTATCAACCTTTACAGAAGTCCCTTCTCAGAGGATCTGTTAGCGGTTTGTCTGCATCCTTCGTTCCCAGTACCCTGTCTAAGTGTAGCTTCATGAGGTTGATGCTGTTTGATCTACAATAGGATTCAAGCCATTCCACACGCTGAGGATCGTGGATATTAAAGAGATGAAGGAACAATGTGCCGACCGGTGCTGTTTGCTTTCCACACACAGGCTACTCACATACCATGTTATTTACCCCCTCAAAAATCTTAGCATGCTTATTTACAGCTAAAACTTCTAGTACATACCTGTTGACCTTCTCCTGATTCTCATGTATCGTCTCGCATCTCGAATAAGAAAAGGAGAGGTTCAATGGCTACCACAATTAAACCAGCAATTGATGGTTCTCTATTGGGATGGCATGGTCACAATACTAGCCAGTCAGTTTACTTTTGTTTACCTGTCAGATGAAAATATAGTGTCAACAATATCATTGGGTTGTGGGATGACTTGCCGCAGCGGTATTCCGACGGCACAATACCTCAGTGGTAGTAAACCTGATTGGTATGGTTTCTCCCGAAATCTGAGCAGGATTATCGCCATTGAACGACTATAGATTCCCTTCGGAACAGACGAACCGCGGCCCGCAGTGAGACAAAAGCTGCGATGCCAATCGCCAGTGCCAGCACAAGAATTAGCAAAGGAGTGAACCACACAATCCCGGTGATCTGAATGCCAATAAGAGCAAACACGGGAAAGATAATTACCAGAGCTATGTTCTGCGCGCCCCGGGCATCTTTTGCCCGTGAAGAGCCTGTAACCCCCAGCATGAAGCTCAGAATCGCCACCGCAGGGGTGAGGAGGAACAGGGTAAGAAACCATCGTGCGGTGACTACGAATCCAATAAACTCTCCCCAACCCACCGCCCATACCACCAGCAAGAAGACCCCTGCCGAGATCCAAGTTGCCACCAGTGCCGGTATCGCTCCTGCCAGTGCCTTCCCTAGCAAGAGGTCCCGGGTTTTGACTGGTGTTGCCAGGAGAGCTTCCAGACTGCCGGAGAGCTTCTCGTCAACAATGCTGAAGGTCGCCACACTCATTGCGATCATGGTTGGGATAAGGAGAAGGAAAAAGTTGACTTGACTGAGCAGGAGCACAAGAAGCTGCTCCTCGCCTGGTAGTTGACCTACCCCGGGTACCGCCTCAACAAGTTTTTGCAGGGCGGTCTGGAACACCTGAGCGCTCAGCATGCCCTCGGCACCGAACCTGAAGGCCAGCCAGATGTAGAGTATCACCTGTCCCACAATTAGCAATGGAAGTAGCGTTACCATAAAAGCACTGTTGGGATCGGTAAACAGTAGTGCCCACTCTTTCAGTAGAATGTTCCGAATGTGCCTACGACTCATTTCCACTTTCCTCGTGCACCAATCTGAGGTAGACTTCCTCAAGCGGGTACTGTTTTTCAGTTACGCTAATCACCCTGCCTCCTGCTTCCACAATTGCCTGCACCAGTTCAGGGCGGTTACGCTCCGAGTCGGTAAGTTCTAAGATGAGCTGATTTTCTTCCTCGCGGGCTTCTTGGACAAATGGGAGCTTTTTTACCACCTCTGCCAATTTTGCATCTAAAACCTCCAGTTGTACTATTATCTGGCGGCGGAAAAAACGCCGGCGCAGTTGCTCCGGGGTGTCCAGAGCTAGGAGTCTGCTATGAATCACAGCAATGCGGTTGCAGAGTATTTCCGCCTCATTAAGATTATGAGTGGAAAGGAAGATGGTATGTCCTTCCCTACCAAGCCTGTGTATCATTTCACGCACTTCTGCGCCCGCCTTGGGATCCAGGCCGGCAGTCGGCTCATCAAGGAACAAGACCTTTGGCTCGTGCACTAGAGCCCGTACCAGGGCCAGCCTATGCTTCATACCCTTGGAGAACGTGCCTACCCTGTCATTACAACGCTCCCAGAGCCCTATAAGCCTGAGATATTTTTCCACCTGTTTTGACGGCGACTCTATAGACGAATAAAAGCCGGCGAAATATTCCAAGTTGCGCTTTGCGCTAAGCCGACTGTAGAAACCAGGTGTCTCGGTAAGTATACCGACTACCTCATGCAGTTGCTCTACATCCCGGTCAGTTCTATGACCAGCTACGACGGCATAACCTTTCGTGGGCGCGATCATTCCAGCCAACATCCGAATGGTGGTCGTTTTCCCAGCTCCATTTGGACCCAAGAAGCCCAATATCTCACCAGCTTCGACCGTCAGGGTCAGGTCTTCGACTGCAGCGGTTTTTCCGAAGTGTCGAGAAAGGCCAGAAGTCTCAATTATTGCCATGCTAGCTTGCACTTCCTGTCTGCTTCTCTTGAGTAGCATGACCGCTCATTCGCTAAACAAAGTGGGCGTAAATCGGGGCAACCCGTCATCAAAATAAACTGGCGTATTATATAACGTGCATCTAAGCAATGCAATATTACGGGTCATTATTAACAAAACGACGGTATTCCGGGGAAATGATGCCCGAGTTGTAGTAAGTCTGATTGGTATGGTGTCCAGGGAATTCCTCTATGCTTCCTCGATTCTGATTTTCATGCTCACCAATGTTCAAGATCTTTTTGCCATTTTTCTAGCGAATTCTCTGTCATATTAGGCACATCCTACTCCAGGAAACATACGTTATCAATGAGTGAAGGCTTTACCTTTTCCTCGATTTGAGTGTCGCTTTCTTAGGAACGGAATAAATTCGAAGAAGTAGTATAATGAGAAGCACTATAAGATTATCATCGGAGACTGGCCCTCATCAACCCTTGGTCGCTGGTTCAAGCGAGTCGCTGCCACTCTTGTTTTTCACAGTCGGGCCTTCTTTATCGATTTAAACGAGCTCCACGGTATCTTGGTATTGGGGGACTTTTACGGTCCAGCCGGTCCTCTCACTCAGGAAATTCGCAAAGCTAATGGCTGATTTTTCTTCCCCGTGAGTGATAAATACGCAGCGCGGCGAAACACGAATGTCAGCTAACCACTCGAGTAGTCCATCACGGTCGGCGTGGGCCGAAAACCCCTCGATTTGTTCAATGTATGCTTTCACCGGATGTATTTGCCCTAAGAGACGGATTTCCTCGGCACCATCCAGCAATATTCTGCCCGGCGTTCCCTCCGCTTGATAGCCGACGAATAATATCGTGCTTTCTGCCCTTCTGATGTTATTGACAATATGGTGCTTCACACGGCCACCGGTTACCATACCGCTGCCAGCTATGATGATACTGCTTTCCTTTATGTTGTTAATGGCTTTGGACTCTTCCACACTCTGTACTATTCTGAGGTTCTCAAAACTAAAACAGGAATTACCCTGGCGCAGACGTTGCATCATTTCTTTGTCAAAGAGTTCAGCGTGATGTTTAAATACTTCGGTAATCCGTGTTGCCATAGGGCTATCCAGAAAGACAACTAAAGGTGGAATTTCTTTACGTAAAAACAATTCGTTCAGGTGATACAGCAGCTCCTGGCTTCGTTCCAAAGCGAAACTGGGAATAATGATGTTGCCCCCGGCGCTTACCGTCCTGTTGATACAATCGCGTAATTGTTTTTGGATATCGATGCGCTCGTGTTCTTCATGAGTACGATCGCCGTAAGTTGACTCTATAACTATATATTCGGCTTCTTCGAAAACAGCCGGGTCATTTATTATCGGGCGGTCAGGTTCGCCAATATCACCAGAGAAAAGTACTCTATGTTTCTTGCCATCCTGCTGGATATTTACACTGATGACCGCCGCCCCCAATACATGACCCGCCTCGTAATAGCAGCCTTCGACATTGTTACTAATTCCGATACAGCTCAGATATTCTACGGCGGAAAAATGCGGCTCAACGGCTTCGGCATCCTCTACAGTATAAAGAGGTATTTCAGGATAGGGACCACGGCGTCCTTCTTTTTTATGGCGTTTTGCCTTAAATGCAGCGTCTTCTTCCTGCAGCTTTGCGGCATCGAGAAGGATAATCTGGGCTATCTCGGCCGTCGCCTCAGTGCAGTATATCTTGCCCATGTAACCTTCACGAACCAGTTTAGGTAAAAGTCCGCAATGATCGAGATGAGCATGGGTTAAAAAAACGGCATCGATTGACT
>Ga0172366_10001313_pt1 | contig 19213 bp, 15 predicted proteins | sample LakKivSesite69cm_FD_114533 | JGI IMG/M metagenome (GOLD analysis project Ga0172366, IMG submission 114533) | Sediment microbial communities from Lake Kivu, Rwanda - Sediment site 69cm | ecosystem: Environmental > Aquatic > Freshwater > Lake > Sediment | place: Rwanda: Western Province, Lake... | reverse complement strand
TCTATACCAAATATGGTTCCATTTGTCTCCAAAACAAAAATTCGAAATTCGGAGTTTTCAACATTTTCTAACAATTCTAGAAGGTGCACCTTTCCAATTGTAGGTTCAGCCCCAGAGATTCTAATTCGCTTTTTTTCAAGTTTTTCTGCTTTGTTGTACAGCTTTTCGATAACTTCTTTTGGAGAATAAAAATGTCCACATTTCTCTGGAAACTCGCGACTCCAATCCCCACTACAGAATACACACCGCAAACTACACCCCACTGTGTAGCCAGTGACTATTCCTCGATATTCGGGATCCAGGACAAATCCTGTGTACTTCCTTTTGTTCCCCTTGCAGACTATTTTTTCCGTTTCCTCTGCCAATAACACAGGGTCGAAATGTTTGAACCCCGGGCGTACATATCTAGTATAATGCTCCGTCACGTAGTTCCCCTTTCGCAATTAACTTTCTAACATTTCTGGCATTGCGCACCAGCAATAAATTCTCGTCTTCCTAGCTTTTTCTTCAAGATGATGCTGATAGCTTTGCCTTGAATTCTTGCAAGCTCGCTCGTTCTACCAATCTGTCTTCCAAGCCGAAATGCTTGAGGTCATCCTCTGTAGAAATATTCAGGTGGACGCAGTTCTTGCGCGCGTACGTTTCTTGTTGTTCTCTAGACTATGCTTAAGTACGTCAAAGTAGATATGTAATGTTTTGCCAGCCACTATATCCCAAGAGAAAAGCTTGTGAACTTGCGAGCGACTTTCATCTCCGAGTCTCTTTCTCAATAATTCATTTCGAAGAAGACGGATCATCGATTCGGCCAAACATTTTGGATCATGCGGAGGAACTAATACACTTTCAATAGGTAAATATTCAGGGTTTCCGCCGATGTTTGACGCAATAACTGGGGTAGCATTTGACATGGCCCTCGTCAAGATAGAACTTCCAGATATGCTATAAGGATAGACGACTAAAGTGAAAATGCTCTCCTGCATTTTCTTGTCAAAATCTTCTTCAGACAGTCTACCTCCCCAAATTAAGCGATCTTCAACTCCTAATTGGCGCGCTGTAGCTACAGTTGATCTCTTTTCCGTTTCTGAGTAGATTCCGTAGATATGAATCAACATTTTCACGTTTTTGTCCTTCAGAATTTTGAGAGCATCCAGGATCAACGGCATGCCTTTTCGTTTGACAGGCTCCCCAAAGAAAGTGACTTCGTTTCGTTCGAATTCATAAAGTTTTGGAATTAAAGTTCCATGGGGTACGATCTGGATTTTGGAATTGCGAATCCCCATTTGTAGCGCAGTTTCTTTCATGCTCAATGAATGGACAATAATGCAATCTGCATTGTTATACAACCTATTGATAAATCTAAACCTAAAATTGACCTTATCCAAGGAGTGAATTGTCACTATGAGTCTTTTTGATAGCGGAATCGAAAGAAGGGGAAGAAGCGGAACTATTCCAAATGAATATGAAGAACTTTGTTGATAATGAATTAGGTCATGATGTTTGCATTCTCTTAAGTAATTTAATCCTCTCAAAAATTGCAGGACAAACAAAACTAAGTCGAACAAGGGAGAAAGCCATTTTTGATTTGTTTCAAGAGAAAAGAGGTAAGGAAACGATATAAAACGAAAATCTTTGTGCGTAAACTTGTTCTTCTTTAGGCAGAGCCTAGAACATATACAAGCCGATGTTATAATCTTTAAGTTAACCTTGCCAGCCTTCTGCAGCGCTCTCACAAGATTATATGCATAGTTGCCGACCGATATGTTCTCATACCAACAAGTAACCATAGCCATTTTGACACTTTTCAAATATTCTATCTCCATAGAATGGAAGTTTTCAACATGGTTTGTGCGAGCATTCTGACAGAAATCTACATACTCAGGATCTGCATATGCCTCAGAAGTCAAAGTGGCATTTCTATTTCGCGCGCGCATTACTCTTCCTTCAACGCGACTTCTCTCTCTAGAAACTGATGAGGCTTGTCTAAGGAAAACCAAGTCCATGCTCGCGCACGATGTGTGCATGTAACACACCTACGTCTAAGATTGCGTTCTAGTTATAATTCAGTAATGAGATGCTCCTACTACGCGTAAAAATCGTCTTACTTCCCCAATACGCGAAAGTCGGCTGACTTTTTCTAAGAGTTGCAGCTTAAGTGGAGAAATGATCTTATAGTAAAAAGAGCATTCATGAATCATGTTTCCGCCAAAGCATGTTTTGAACGTATAATAATCTATTCCATATTTGGGATTTTTTGAATTTGGAAGGTGATACAATTTGAAGGTTTGAGCTTTTGCTTCAACCTTGCTCCAGCATATCGAATGCCAGAAAAGTAAATGATTAGGGGAAACTTTCCAATGACTTTCTAGTGATGCGGCTATGAATGGAGCAGATTGCCCATTATAGACAACATTCAAGATCCCGCCTATCGGTTTTTCACGATACCATGCTAAAAAGAATTTAACGATTCCTTTTGGCTGAAGTTTCGATTTCAAAGCATTAAAAAAGCTGAACGAATAAGGAATGAAGTTCCTTCTCTTGGCTGTATGGAGATAGATTTGGTAGAAGCTACGCAACTCATCCTCACTGGCTACTTCCTGAATATTAACGTTTCTTCCAATTGCATTCTTGATATTTTGTCGTGCGAATTTCTTCATTTCCTTCCAGAGAGTATCTTCATCTTTTGTAAGATCAATTATTACAGAATATTCGCCACCTGGATCATATCTAACATATTCATTCTGGGTAAAAATATCATTTAGCTTGCAATGTGGGAAGGGTGTTCTTATATCCACTCGAATGGCGCCTCGTTTTCGTGCTTCTGAATCTAGGGTCCTTAGCAATGTATCTAAGGCGTTTGAATTAGCCTTCTTAGTAAGGATGGGTCCGTAGTAGACTATTAAATTAGGAAAGAATCGTGAAATGAAAGAAGGATTTGGAAGAGTATATGCTAACAACCCTCCATTGACCTCTCGTTCAGAAGTTACTACAATGAAGGGTTTAAGATTAGCCAGTTTTAACACATCGTAGAATTCATGACTCTGAAAGAAATTGCCGGTTGGATGTTGCTTATTTAGCAATTCAAAGTCTCGAATTCTGTTTGAAGTTTGCATTATGTTCACTCTCAAGTGCTTTTGTGTATGTGGCATCCTCAGTTTTCTGATTATTTGATCATTATCCTACATGGGGTGACTGCTCGTCAGTTCTTGAGGTTAAGCGATCTAATTATGTCAGACACTGGAACATTTTCTATCATGGTTTTTCTCCAGATGGAGTACATGATAATATTCCACAAAGTCTGAGCTTTTCTGTCATCGCATGTCTGCAATTCGCCGATCTCACCATTAGAAAAGTATTCTCTACATAGCCTAATGAGAGGAGCAAACACTCCCTTGGGTGTTGCCCAAAGATCCATGTAAGGTTCCATCCCAAATCCGCTTTTCTTTCTATCTATGATGAAATCAGGGATTTTTATTTCGCGAGCAATACATCGCATTATATATTTTGGCTGTTTAAGCTTTATTTTCCAAGGAATAGAAAAACAAGTTTCGATAAATTGCCTGTCTTCAAATGGATAAAAAAATGTCTTGTCAACGGATTTTGCTATATTGTTCCAGATAGTTTGAGTTTCAGTACCTTCGAAGTAGTCTAAAAGGCATATGATGTCAAAGATAGAGTGATCCTTCAAATCTGGTATTGCCCTTTGTATTGCATTGAGACGGCCTTTTATGATTTCTTTTTTGGAAACACCGAAGGTTCTACAGACCCAATCCTCGTCCCCGTAGCTAGTGAAGATCCAAATAACGTTCTCAGGATTATCAAAATCCGTTTTAATTGATTTAGAGATTATACTTGCGTCTTTCTTGAACAAATTGAATACACGAACACATACTTTAGAGAGTCCAAGAGAAGCTAAGGCCTTCATGAAAGGTATACGACTTTTCAGCATGAAAAGATCACCACCAGCCATTCCGTCAGCTCCAAAACCACTGATAACAATTTTGCTTTCTCTCGGAATGCCTTGAGAGAGAAGCAGGTACAACATCGCTGTTTGGGGCCATTGAAAAGGGGCCTCATTTATGGCGATGCAATGGATCACTGCTTCCAAGAACTGCTCAATAGTCGCTTGGAAATGTTTGTGGGATATTCCAAATGCTTTTGCAGCAGTTAGCGCATATTGTTTTTCAGTGTCTATCCTTGAGTCCGCAAAAGGATAACTGGTTGAATATGCCCTTTTAATCATGCCTAGCCTTATTCCGATTTTGGCGAGAGTCGAACTGTCTATACCGCCACTCAAAAGCAATGAAGCATTTTCGTCGAGATCGAAAATCTTTGAAAGGTTTTCGGTGATCAACTTCATGAGCTTAGATGAAAAGTGACCTGCCCGAACAGATTCGTTTTGAATTTTGTGTGGCACATATCGTGAATAAGTCTCAACCTTAACTGATTCTTCTCCGAATCTTATTTTGATTTTCTGTCCCGCCGCAACTTGAAAAATTCCCTTATACATAGTGTTTGGAGGTGCAACAAAGCGAGATACGAAGAATTCTGGTATGACCTCCTTGTTTTCTCGTATCGGGATTCCACACTCACGTAGAAGAGATATCTTGTTTGAACAACAAATCTTTTGGTTACTCTTATCGATGTAATAATAAAGTGACGTAAGAGCCGAAGAGCCCTTTACCATAGTAATGGTATTCTCTAAATAGTCTAAAATAATGAAGTAACGAAGCGAGTTATTTAGTAAGGTTTCAAGGACGCTCATATCGATTGATGGTAACTCGAGCATATGGTTCGGAAATACGGTTTCGTAAATCAGTAAGATTGAATTATCTTGGATCACCTGGGAATAATCATCTATCAAAACCTTAGCATGGAACCCGCAAGAATTATATTCGGTAGTTGCGGCCATTTTAATTTTTTTATCGCTAGTTGGACTTCGGAATAGAAGAAATAACATTAGATGTTCCTCAATTCAGCTGTAAACAAATACATCATCCAAAACGTGGAAATAATTATCCGTGTTGAGATACAGGTAAATTAGACTTAATGTTATTTTAGCGCACCCTATGATTCCTCATCTAAGATCCTGACTATGACCTGTTCTCACTCCAAATTCGTTGTTCAATGGGCTATCTAAGGCTTTGGTGTGCGAGAGAATTAGTGAAGTGATCTTAAGGAGCTTCTCAGCTGGCAATGTGCGAAGAAATCGCCTTAGTACTTGAGATCGTGAGGCAAGTCTGTTCACGAGGGTTAATAGGATTACCTCGAGTTTGTCTAACTCCGTCATTTCGCATAGCGCCGTAATGGGATGTTGAAGTAGCTTTCTCCTAAGGGGTACGTATCGAGCCGCTTCAATCACATGATTTCCCTGCGTCACTAGAAATTCTCGTAACCCTATCTCCTCAGCATACAGCACTCTGTCTCTGATAGCTTTTTCTACCAATTTATGGCCTTTAGAAGTTCGAGCCACTAGTATCGAGACCCCAAATGAACCCTTTCCTACAAACTTGTGGTGCCATGCGTCTCCTGCCACAATATCAGCGTTAGAACCCAAGTGATCTGAACATAACAAGCATCCTAGTGGTGATGAGATGTTCAGCGAGGGAAGGAAACCCCAGAATTTTGACTGAGGAACGGTTAACTCTTTAAAATTGTTGTTTAACTTAAAAAACATCCTAGTTTCTCCTGGCCAGCCATCTTTTCGGGGTCCAATTGCTACGGGTTCAGCATTTTTTGGTAAGTACTTCTCCATTACATGCTGGAGATACCAAATTTCATTTACGTGACTACATATGAGACTTATAAAGTATAACTTATCCTCAAAGTCCCTCAATACTTTTTTAAGTGCAGATATTTGACAAGGTAGGCCGACGATGCAGATTCTTTTCCCTTTTTTAAGGTTGGAGAGAAGTTTCTTCAGAATACGTAGGGAGAATGTTTTGAAGTAAATGGAGCCTTGAGCAGACACTACGTTATTTTCACTGTCAGTCAAAATAGGGGTTGCGGTGAAGCCATCCATTTTAGTTACAAGGACTTTATCAACAATTTTTTGTTTTAGCATATAAAGAGCTAGAGAGGTTATTACGCCTCCAGACGCGGCATGATAACGAATATTATCATCAGTGCTATAACCGAAAAATACTCTCTCTATTCTTCCTAAAACATCGTTAACCGTTGGTTTTTCTCTGTATAGATTGTAAAGGGCGGGGCATGCCTTAATGCATAGATTGCAAGTAGTACAACGTGAGTAGTCGAAGTTTACGGTAACCACACCTTCAGAGTTCTTGAGGTTTATTGCGTTTGTTGGACAAATCGCTATGCACATTCCGCAACCAACACACAAACGAATCATATTTCTATGTTGAGTTAACACATTCACGGAAGCTCACTCTAAAAGCTCAATTAGTTTTTTAACGGGTAGCTCAATGGTTGGCAGAGTTCTATTAATGGTATGTTCCAAACTTTTTTTGTAAAATTTAAGATTCTCGACAACTTTCCCAATTTTGTTAACGAGGTTTTCTGCTTTCAGTAAATTAGGAGCAAACGCGTCTATAAAAAAAGAGTTTACATCTAAGCCTAGAAATGATAGTATATCAAGCACTTTTATATCCGCTGATGGAAGAATGAAAAACATGGGAACTCCTAAACTTAAAGCCATTATCCCTCCGTGCATATAACTGGTGATCACTAAATCCATAGAACTAGATAATTTACAAGCAGAAACAAGACCCTCTGGCTTAACAGATTTCAAATATTTCAAATGCTTATTGTCATGCTTTTCTAAAATACTTAAAAGATCATTTACTGCAGCTTGACCACCTATCATGTTATATTTCACATCGATGGTCTGCGAAGTTAAATACACCTCAATGTCAAAGTTTTTAGATAGCCATAAGATGAGCTCTACAAAAGAATTCAGGTACAATTTATACAAATCTTCCCTTTTGTACTCATAAAAATAATCTTTTCTTGGAAGAATGAGGATTTTCAATTTTCTATTTAATGTTTTAGATGATTTAATACGGGGATAAATTAACTTTGTCCCAAATCCGCTATCTAACGCCATAGCAACTTTTCCTTCATCAATGTTTAAGTAGTCTCTCAAGATTTTAAGCGAGTACGGACCTCTGGTGTAAATGAAGTCAAATTTCTGTAAAGAGTGCCTCAATCTTTTCAGCATTATACTTTTTTTAAATTTTGAATGTTCCTGCTCGTAATGTTTAAGTGCAAGGTTGGATATCGAAATGGGTGATGTGACCATAGGGCCGTCCGTTACGGAGCGTAAAGCCTCATATTTATGAATGAAAGAATAAATACCACCGCAAATGGTGTGCCCCCCAAAAATGCTAGCATCAAACGAGAAAGATTTCATAACAAATGAATTTACATATTTGTCAATTATATATGGAGTGATGTGTTTTCCGTATAAGCGTATGCATAACTCAATAATCCTTAGAAGCATGTTAGCTTTTTCGTTTGGATTTTGGCTGTGACTTTTTTTCTCCCGCTTCAATGTGCTTTTATGCAAAAGTGACTGGAGTAGTAGATATCCAAGAACATGCTCCTGTCCCACTGGACCCAAATCCAGCAAGTGAGCATTTAGGTTTAAAGTTTTGAAAACAGAAAATCCGCTTTTAAGCTCTGGACAAAGATATGTTACCTCAGCTTCATGGAAAAACTTTTGGAGCAGTTTGACCGTAACACAGCATTGAAGAGCATCACCTAAACCTCTCGGCGTAACTACTCCAGCAACAGCTATCTTTCGCGTATGTGAACCTTTCTCATGGCGCATGTGCTGCTCCACCTGTCCTCAGTAGCACTTTTCGATCGACCATAAAGTTCCCCCTATACTCACTAACTATAACGAGCTCAATTCTATTTCACAATTACTCATGATAAGGGATTGCTTTTGTATTGCGGCTGCCGCCAACGAGAACGAGAAGAAACACTCTTACCCGCTCCTTGACAAAACCTTGGAGGTGACGAGGGGACGGATGAAGAAATTGGTAGCTGATTAACAGTGCTCCAGCAAGAAAGCTGTTGATTGCTAAGTGGGGCTGTGATCTCTTACCCTGCTAATTGCTAATTGTGTTTGTATATCTGCTGGGCTCTTTGTTAGGGCGAATATGGGTGTCTGAATTGATATTATGAGGATGACGCTTATAGTGTTGTTGAGTTGGGTTATGCGTGGGAGTTGTTGTGTTTTCACGTTAATTTCGCCCTAACAGTTTTTCATGGTAGTTGCATAGTGTAGCGTATCCGTGTTGTACGAATTCACGATAATGTTTATTAAATCGTAAGACGCTATAATCTACGAAAATATGCGAGCATTGGTTAGTTTGGGAGGTTGCTAGTTTATGGTGAGGTTGAAGGCTTTGGTGGTTGCTGGGGATGGGCTGGAGGATTATGGGGATTTGTTGGCTGTTGGGAGGGTTGAGGCGAAGCGTTTGCTTAGGACCCATGATAACGTGAATGTGAAGGACATATTGTATTCAGCTAAGTGTGGAGTACATATAATAGTTTTTGAGGTACCGGAAAAGGTTGTGGCAGACCCGCCAAAAGCGAGGGAAGAGCGGGTGGGTTTAGGGTTGAAGCCAAACCCCTAGAAGTAAGGTAGGTGTCAAAAAAGAGTTGAGGAGGAAAAAGCCACTACTTGTGCGGGCGCGCTCTTTAACATTGGTGACTTTACTTTCCATCATGGCGATTATCTCTATAAATGCAACAGTATATGCTTTGCAAACATCTAAAAACATTTCATCCTACGGAGTTATTAGCAAGTCAATTTTCCCCTTAAAGGGTATAAATTATGGCTGGAACGACTGTGGCGGAGCATGGATTAGCAATTGGCTTTCTACGCTTTGGAACGAGACCAAGGTACGCTCGGACTTTGCTGAAATGGAAAGTATGGGCATCCAAATAGTCAGGGTTTATCCCGGAGACGTGCAGTGGATCAACTGGGATGATGCTTGGGATAAAGGCTACCAAGGCTTCAACGAGTATATAGTCAACGTGGACAAACTCTTTGAAATTGCCAGAGACTACGGTATGAAGATAATCTTCGTCATTCACTTTGCAGATTGCTTCCGCTGGTCTGCGTTGACCTGCCCAGCGCAAAGGCAAAGCTACTTGAATTTGATGAGAGACTTGGCTCAGCGATATAAAGGTGAAGGAGCTATGTACTCTTTCGACCTTTTCAACGAACCATACTGGCAAATAGAAAAGGACGAACCTTCATGGTGGGACAGTCCATCTGAAGCGAATGTCACAGCAGAGGTTTTACATGAATATTTACAAGACTGCTACTTGACAATAAAGAACGTTAGTTCAGAAAGGCTAGTTAGTGTTGGAGAAGGCGGCGGACCGGGAGGCATGTTCGACAAGTACTTCAACTACCTTATGGACATTTCCGACTACGCGCAGATTCACGTTTACGAAGACCCCGATTGGATTGAACAGAATGGACTAAAAGCTCAGACAACTCACTACGATGAGATTACTAAACCCATTATACTTGCAGAGTGTGGTGCAGCCGTACCGACAGGTCATTTATGGGACACGGCGATAAACGCTGAGGCATTGCAGAAAATTTGGGAAGAAGCAAACAAACTAGGATTAAAAGCTATTCTTCCTTGGAGCTTCGTAGACGACAACATCATAAACTCGATAACACATGAATGGTACGAAGGAGCCTACGTCATTCAAAATTGGAGCAGGCATTGAAGTAATAATTAACGCATAATAGGAACCACTTTAATTGTGTATCTTTTTGATAGGAAGTAAAAATAGTCTTGTGGAGATCTTCTTATGCTACCGATACTAAGACAAGGGTTGACAATCATTATTGATGGGTTCCGAAGTGTTAGTCTATTCCTAGAACTGTCTTAGGATCTATCTTGGTTAAGTTCAGAGTTTGCGCTGCAAACTCCTTTCTCAACTCATAAAGGTTTGTTAGGCTTAGCCCTAGTTGGGTCAAGTATAATCCTCTCGGGTTCTTCCACTCTTCACAGCCGGATGCGCGCGCGGAAACAGGGAAACACCCTATATCCCTCCATCCTTGTTCAATTATTAAATTTCGACAGAATTGTGTGAAATAACTGTCCAAAGGATACGTTTGAGTATTGTCTGAATAGTCCATGCGAATAAATGTATGCGTTGCCACGAGATCGTATATCCAATAAAATTAACGTTATGCTATATGTATTTCTCAGAGCAAATTTTCGATTCAGCGATAAATACATTAAATTTTGCTGCTGGGAATTCATTGCCTAGTGTGTTAAGCATCGAATTTAAGATACTGGTATCTCCCCTATTTGAGTAATCAAACGGAACAACAAATAATATGTTCAATGGCCTATTCAAAGCCGATCACTTTGACTGCATCCATCTTATCTAGGTAAGCTATTGTTTGAAAATTTAATATAAACCTCAAATGTTGAACAGGAGTAAATTTTATTGAACTCACAAGATCCGTCAATCCAAGTAAGCGCTTGTGTGTAACGATTATTCTCAAAAGATTTGTCATAACCGTACACGACAAAAAAGTATTCGGTTCGACGAAAGACCATGACGTCTGGAAGCGAAAGCTTATTATCAAGAGGTAAATTCGATAAAAATTGTATGCGATCGGCGGTGTCCTGGTAATTGAAACGGGTTTCAGGATCTATATATGAAGCAAGCTGACTTGGCAGAAACATGCTGAGGATTTTTCCACTTAATTGAACACTAGATTGAAGGAACCTCATCCCAGCGCCTTCAGAAGGGGGATAAATTAAAAAAGATTCACCTTCACTGTTTATTATCGGATATGCTAATACAAGAAAAATGAACCAGGATATCGTAAAAGCCTTTGCATAAGTCCATTTTCTTTTGCGACTTTTAATCAGCGCATTTGAACCGACATATGCACTTACTGCTAAAATAAAATAGAACGAAGCTCGTTCCCAGAGGTAAAAACTCCGTTCTTTAACTTCAACACCACTAAATACAAAAGCGACGGATAATGTTAGACATAAGAAAGCAATAGAGAGTATTAACAACTCTTTGCAATGCACTCTTTCTCCTATTTGCAGAAGTAGCTTCTTTATTCCTTTCTTTAAGTCTAGACCAATAATTGCGCGAAAAAACAATATCAAAGGGATAATGAGGTAGCTATAAAACACCATTTTACTGAGGAGGGAAATTTCCGGGAATACATAACCTGCCGTATGACTTGCTTTTCTCATCATCATTTCGAGTTGCATACCGAAGTTCAGCGTCACCATGTTATAGATGCTTTCAGCTATTGTAGTTCCGGTCGATGTGGCATGAAAGAGCGCCCAGCCAAACCACCCACAAAGTGTTGCGAGTATTCCCGAACGTAAATAGGGTAGTTTAAAATTATGAACAAATACTTTGGCGATATATGGCGCTATCATAAAAATCAATAAGATTAATGGGGATATCGGATGAGTGGTGATTAAGGTAAAGATTAACAGAAGACCGATGATTTTGCTCTTCCTATTTCTGCAAGTGACTAGGAGTATGGCGGAAGCTAAAACTAACAGAGTACCCAATGATTGAGGGCATATGTGAACCGTAGGTGAGACTCCTAATATCGCAATCAAGGTGGAAATGAACGCAATTTTGTATGTAAAAAGCCTAGAAACAAATACGTACCATAGTAATACTATGCTGATAATACAGAATAAAGGATAGATCAATCGAGCATATATAAAGGCATCAATGCCCGATATAGTCATTACTACATGATTCAAAATAAACGAAATGGGATACTCTTTGTAGTAAGATGAAAACATCATTTGACCCCCCGCATCTGCCAAATGTTTTGCGATGCCCACATTCCATAGACTATCAGTCTCTCTTGAGAAACCGGATAAGTAATACGGTGTAAACCAAAGCATCATAGAAAATTCAATCAACAACAGAATATAGAAATATCTGCTTCCTACATCATAGAGCACGCAGACGAGACACAACGCGGCAAAAAGTACAATAACTATGTAACAGAACGGAAACAACGAATGAAGCATACCCAATGGATCAGTATTTCTGATACTTGAATACTCTTCATAAGCTAAACTGATTGCCAAGCAGTACATAACGCCAAATATTATTGCGGCAATTAAAATTGCCATTTTTTTATGGTTTTTTGTCAACTTCTAACCCTTCCGCCCTATTCTAAGCAATCATCCTATGCATTCGCACGCTCAGCTGAGGGTTGAACGCTTTGCCCCCCGAGCTACATGCCCTCAATCTTCTTCGCATAAGCGTAATTTCAATAGATGAAACAATAAAGTTCAGCAATTAACCTGCTCCGTGTCCGTAGCCATCCATATGGCTTTTGATAAAACCAAGGCACCAAGCTATACTTTGAAAAACCGATTGTGACGGTAAGAGAAACGATTTTTTTTGATACGTTAGTTTATAAACTTTTAAGGCAAGCATAAGTCCGCTCATAAAACTTGCAGGTGGGACTCTACGCCAGAGAACAAACTTATGCTTATGACTGATATAATGGCCGCCATAACCAAACCATTTTTGTTCGTTCCATAAGTCTCTCCAAGTGTCTCTGCAATTATGATAAAATTTCGCTTCTTGGTTTATAGAAACTAACCAATCTGCTGCTTTAATCCTAGCTATAATATCAATGTCTTCACAAGCTCCTTTAATACGCTTATCGAAGCCTCCCACCTGTCTTAAAGCTTCGATTCGAGAAATATTACTGCCCATCCATGCGTCAGTAGATTCAGCGCGACAAAGAAGACTTTGAAGATCATTAACTAACTTTCCTTCTTTGGATATGTATCTATATCTTGCTCCAGCTATACCGACATGTGGATTTTGTTCCATAAACTCTACTTGTTTTAGCGAAAAATCCTTTGATAATATGACATCGCCATCAACCCATACTATGTATTTACCACATGCTTTGTCAACTACTATCTGTCTTGCTACACCCAATCCATTTCCTCCATCATCATATATCTTTGTTTGTATATTGATCTTTGAAACTCTATCGGTTATGATATCAAGTGTCCTATCTTCGCTACCTCCGTCAACTACGATTATCTCCATTTCTTCATGGGGAAAATCCTGATTAATGACGCTGTCAATAGCTTCTTTGACAGTTTTCTCGGAGTTTTTAACACAAAGTCCAATAGTGACCTTAAGCATTATTCTTCTCTCATTTATTTCTATTATCCTTCGAAAATTGTGACATTAACTGGCTATTATCCATTAGACTGACATTTCGGGTTTCTGCGACTTCCCTAATTCTCCCAAATATTTCTACTAATTTTTTCCAGTTATTATACTTCTCAATTTCCCACGAGTGCCCCCACAAATGCCAGATGCCACCAAACTTTTCTATATATTCAAGTGTATCCATTGCCAGCTCGTACCAATTAAGGAATAGTTTTCTACGATAACTTAATTTGTTTGCAAGAAAGCAAAATAATTTATGATTCCTTGCATGGATTAATTCTTTGGCATACTTGCGCATTGAATGATCGTATACGATAATAGTTGTCCCAGTTTCAAAAGGATTTTTTATCCTTGTCTCAAGAAGATTTATTGTTCTTGCCCCTTTAAAACCCGCTTTTTCAAGCATCTCGACTACTTTATAATTATATGCCCCCCTCGGATAACAAAATGATACAACCTTCCCATCAATGATTCTTTCCAACTCTTTTTTACACACTGATATTTCTTCCCATACCATTTCTAGTGGAACCTTCGTCAAATCAAAATGATGAACCGTGTGTCCTCCAATATCAAAGTCTTTAGCGATCTCCCTAATCTGTATAGGATTCATGGATTTCCTTTCTATATTTTTAATAGGAACGTAGAAAGTTGCTGGAATCTCGTATTTTTTCAGCAATTTCGCTAATTTTAAATCCAGAGGGCTTCCGTCATCCCAACTTGTCGTAATGATGTGCTGTCTATTTATGGATACATACATTTTGTTAAGCATCCGCCTGTAACAAAGTTATGAATTTTTCGTTTTCAATTATTACATAAATTAACATATACTTTTTCGATCTCAGGTAAAATAATGTCTGACGTATAATTTCTTATAAAATGTTTAAAACCATTCTTGCCCAGTTCATTTACGATTGAGGAGGTTTTTTAGCAAATAGCGCATAGCCTTCAGTCATTTTTTTGTATTATTAGAAGGGATAAGAATTCCAGAGATGCTCAAGATGATGTTAAGGGAAAGCAATAGCGAGGAGAACAGATACCTTGCCTTCTTGGTCGCCACAGTGGTTCAGTTCTGCGGAAGGACTAGAGCTCTATCAAGGCTGATGTTCGATATGATAGAGGGCTTGGACAGCGATGAGCCCATCGTTAAGTATATAGGCAAGCATAGAGTCAAGCAAATAAAAGGCATAACAAACGATTGGTATAAAGACTTTTTAAGGGAATGGAAACAGCTTGTCCAACAAAAATACGAGAACATGCCATACTTCTTCCCAACAGAGAGAAACGGCGAGATAACACGTATTGAGGACGACTGGCTGAGGACGAGATTCAAGACATTTATGCAGAAGTGTGGGCTTCCACAACTAACCATTCACAGTTTTAGATACATTCATGCGACAAGGTTGTACCTAATGGGAGTTTCACCAGACGCCATTAAGGATATTCTAGGTGTTGATGAGAAGACGCTCAAGTACTACGTCAAGGCGACGGAGGAGCGGAAGAAGAAGGTCCTGTTCAAATATATGGAGAAGGTGAGCGCACTACCAAAGGAGAAAGGAAAGTAAAGCCCAAAACCGGCTTATTTACTCGGTATATCGTGCGCGACATTACATTGCAGAAGTTCGTCTTCTAGAAGATGTAGCAAACTCATCTTCACTAGAAGTTGACTGAAGGATTTTTTCAAACATTTTATTGTACAGCTCAAGACTCTTAGATAACATGAGATTCTTATTTACTGTTTCGACAGCTTTGGTACAAACTTCCATGACTTGTTCTGATTTCTGTAACAAGTCCATGAGTATTTTTTCAATTTCTTGGGCATCGTTTGATTGTAGAAGAAAACCGTTATCGCCATGCTTAATAATCTCATCAATGTCCCCCACTGGCGTTGCGATTACGATTAAACCCAATGCCATTGCCTCAATTAACGCGTTTGGAAGACCTTCGGTCCGTGATGGAAGAACAAAAACATCTGATTCGCGCATCTGCTCATAAACTTGATTAAGTGGTAAGAATCCAAGGAAACAGACGTTATGTCTCAAATGCAGGTCACTGACAAGTTTAATTAATTTGTTTGCTTCCGGACCATCGCCTACTATTTTCAGTATGAAATCTATTTGTTTTTCTCTCAGAGACGCGCATGCATAGATCAATTTGTCAACGCATTTTTCTGAGCTTAACCTACCCGCGTAAATCATACGTATCATGCCATTTTCTATGTTTTGAACTCTCCGATATAAACTAACACTTTTATCAACAAGAAAATCCTCAACACCAATACGGATAATGTTTATCTTGGCATTTTCAACGCCCAAAGCCATAAGCCTTCGTCGCATTTTTTCTGATAAAACTACAAACAAGTCAATACTTCGACGGAATAAGGGGAAAAATTTTCTTATACCCATATTGAGCTCATCATCCATAAAACTGTCAGATGCCTTTACTCCAAACATTGCTCCAAACAAGATTCGTGACAGCGAAGCAACAAATATACTTCTAAGAGATAGTTGTGAATGTACAATTTTAACACGTCTAAACAAGACAAGAAGACCTATTAAAACTGTTGACAATACGACGTATACAAAAAGAGAGGGATAATTTGAGGAATAAAATGGAAGGTATATCCGCATCATGCCCGCTTTCTTTTCTACTCTTGGCATCAACCCTGGTTTCTGAGATATGACTGTTGTATTCCAACCTTTCCGCACCAGATAATCAACAAGCAAGATCGTTTGTTTTTCTAATCCTCCAAATGAATATTCAGGCTGCAAGACAATTATTTTCCTCTTCACATCAACTATCTCCTAATGAAGCATCAAAATGATGCCCAGAAATACGATATTTCGCGCCTATGTCGCGCGTAGCCAAGAATAAGTAGAGCTTTTCGAAGGCTTACTAGGCAGCATCCTAATCTTGGCTAATTTCTCATAGAACTCCTTAATGTTCATAGGCTCAGCATAAGGACACTCTGGAAAAACTCGTATGTTAACGTCAAAATTGTTAGGTTATTAATGTGCAGATAGGGCTTCATTATAAATGTTCAATATCTTAGGAAAAACGACATCAGTAGAGTATTTTTTCGCCTTTGTTTTGTTATTTTCTCTAAACTTAAGACGTAAAGATTTATCAAAAATAATTCGCAGTACGGCCTCTGAAATCGCAGCGGGATTCCTCGGGGGAACAAGAAACCCATTCTTTCCATTCTCAACGATTTCGGGAAGGCCTCCAACATTTGTAGCGACAATAGGTAAACCTGACGCGAGGGCCTCAAGTACGGCTATGCCAAATGTTTCATAAACACTTGGAGAGACATATACGTCAGCAGCCGCCAATAATTGGTTAAGATAATATTTTTTAACATATCCCGTGAAGATAATATTTTTTAAACGCGTCGCCTTCACAAAATTTACCAGTTCGTCCTTTGAAGGACCAGTGCCCACAATTATTAACTTAGCTGGGGGGCATTCTCGAACAATGTTTTTGAAAGCTTTGATTAAATAAATCAGTCCTTTCTGGGGGTCTAAACGTCCTGAGCAAAGAATTACGGCGTCTTTTGTATCTAGATCAAGGTTTTCTCGTGCTTTTTCTCTAGCAGAGAGGTGAGCATAGTCCTGCAAGTAAATAGGATTCGGAATGACTACAGGGCGTACTCCACATTTTCTTTCAACTATGTCTGCATAATATTTGCTTGGACTGATAACTTTAGTTGCGTTCCTAATGCCGTGAATAAACATTAGATATTGGTGTACGGGAAAAATCTTAGAATGCCACAACTTACGAGCAAGTTCCGGAGGGTAATCCAATGGACACCAATGCAAAGTAACTACCACGGGAACCTTATCTAGATTCCTTAAAAGAATAGATGTTGGAATAAAGTCTGCGTAATGAAAGTGAAGCACCTCGATTTTCTTCTGCAAAGCAAAACGGTGGAGACGTAGAGCATAATTGAGTATCCCAAGATCATAAAATAAATCCTCACTTACCGGTTTTCGTGAAAGATGGAATACACTCCCTATAACTCCTCCCCTAGTTTTAGGATGCTTGCTGAAAGCCGAAAAGTGATAGACATTGTGGCCTGAGTTAGTGAGAAAAACGGATAACTGCTGTACATGCCTTTCTCCACCGCCCCACGGATGGCTAAATAGAGAACAAAGACCGATGCGCAAAAAAGACCTCCATTCTCTTGATTTTTTCGAATATTTCTAATGTAGTTCTATCGATCAAAGCCCACGCATTGTTTGAGTACACATGTCAAAAATGTTTCATGGCTTTTAGGACATTCGCGACCTAACCGTTTAGAATATCTTTATAAAGCGTAGCCGTTTGGCGCGCCATCATTTCCGATGAGAATTTATTCAAAACAGTTTCTCGACCTGCCTCGGCCAATTTCCTCCTTAGGTTTCTGTCTTCAAGTAAATTGACAATTTCCTCAGCAAGCTTCCCGCTTTCTCCAGGTGGAACAACTATCCCATTCTGACCAGATGAAATTATTTCTGGAACGCCCCCGACTTGGGATGCAACAACCGCTTTTCCACAACTCATAGCCTCAAGAATACGTATTCCTAATGAGTCCTCAAATGAAGGAGCCACATAAACTGAAGAAAGATTGTATAACTTTGGAATGTCAGCACTATCCACATATCCAAGGCACAGAAAACTGTTTACTGGTACATTCTCTTGCTTTAATAGCTTTATATAAGGAGTAAAATCACCTGCACCTGCAAATACGAAGTAAGCATCAGGCACGTGTTTTAAGACTTTTGGGATAGCCTGGATTAAAATATGGGGACCCTTTTTCGATACGAAACGACCAGTAAATAATACGATCGGTCCTGTGGCTGCTCGCAAAGGACAGTGATAAAGATTTCTTTTAGCGGTTGGTGAAAAACGTTGTGTATTCACTCCAATATGTATCGTACGAATTTTTTTCTCATTTAAATATCTGTAACTCTTCACTAATTTCTTTCTTATGAAATCGGAAACCGTTATAAACCATCGAATTTTTCTGAGATAAAAATATTGACATAATTTCAAAGGTAAGAATAGAGCAACGTTAGCCTTCTCGGCCCTATCAAGCTCTAAAAATCCCATTTGAGCACGTTTTATACTTTCTAGTTGCGTTTCAACTGTACTATGAACGGTGCAAACAGTCGGAACTCTAATTCTCCGGAGTAATCGAATAAGAATGTCTGGCATAACGGGGAACTGAGTATGTATGAGGTCGAATTGAAATTGTCTATGCAACCGCGGTAACACCTTCAAACAAGCCTGCTGAAAGTTAAAGTAAAACATGAAGTTGTCACTGCGTGATCCAATATAGTGAACGTTCAAATTCTTCTTAAAGTTATTTCCTTTCGCATGCCACTTTTTTTCTCTTGTACTTAGAATTCTTCTCTGCATTGTGATCAAATGTACGTTTATATTTTCAGGGAGGTGGCTGAGGAGTTCAACTGTGTACGCACCTACACCACCAGATATTGGAATAAATTCCGGTGAAAGAAAACAAACCGTAAGACTTTCACCCAATGTTAGTTTCCATCCCTTGCCAAACATTAGTGATGCTAATTAGACATAACGTGCGCGTTGAGCCATGCGCTCTTTTGGACGTGTAAAAATTGTTATGACTTATATGATAAAGTATGTTTTGAATTCCAATCCACTCCAATGCCACATGCTCTGCTTACCGCAAACTAACAGAAGTAATAACCTAATTCGACCAAGCCCAACTATGTTCCATAAGCAATTACTAAACGATCAGAAGCAGGGGGTAATTCCATTAGTGTTCATGCTTGGGCGCTATAGACTTTCGCTGATTATTCTTCTTAGAATTGTAAATCCATGTCGAAGTTTCAGTTTTTTCTCTCCCAGCCTATCCCTATAATCTATTGGAATCTCCACGGTTTTGTATCCTCTCCTTTCCACTATGTGATTCATTTCAGCTTCTACGTCAAACCCCTTTGACCTTGGCTCCCAACTCTTCAAAATTCGCCATCGAACAACTCTCAACCCAGTC
>Ga0172366_10001310_pt1 | contig 19239 bp, 20 predicted proteins | sample LakKivSesite69cm_FD_114533 | JGI IMG/M metagenome (GOLD analysis project Ga0172366, IMG submission 114533) | Sediment microbial communities from Lake Kivu, Rwanda - Sediment site 69cm | ecosystem: Environmental > Aquatic > Freshwater > Lake > Sediment | place: Rwanda: Western Province, Lake... | reverse complement strand
GCCCGGCATGAGGTGATGGTTGGCGGTAGAAAACTTGTGGGGAGTGCGCAACGGCGTCTGTCCGAGGGACTGCTACAACATGGGTCCGTTCTTACAGGCGATGCCCATTTGAACTTATCCAAATACCTTCAGGGATTGGCACCAGAAGAGAAGAAAAAAATGCAAAAAACGATGGAGAGCAAAACCGTCTCCCTGAGCCGATACCTTGAAAGAAAAGTGAATCCCGGAGAAGTCATAGACGTCCTCAGGAAAGGCATGGAAGAAGAGCTTGGAATGACCTTTGTGGATGGAGAGCTAACAGAAGAGGAGAAAAAAAAGGTTCATTTGTTAAAGGAGCGATTTTCTGTTTGTTCGAGTGAGTGTGCTCCTTTGCCCAGTTGATAAGACCAGAAGTACCCGTCAGTGTAGAATAAGAATCTTCCAGTAAGGGCTGGCCAAAAGGCGAGAGGGCTGGCTCTTTTGGTCTGGAGGGAGCAGTGCGGTTTTGAAACGAGTTTCAGTGTGGGGATCTACAGGTTCCATAGGGCAGCAGACGCTGGATGTGATTGGCCGGCATAAGAGACAGTTTCATGTGGAAGTTTTGACGGCCCATGAAAATGTGCCTTTGCTTTTAGAGCAGGCCAAGCGATTCCGTCCCCAATGTGTTGTCATCACCGGCGATGCAGAAAAGAGCGCATGGGCAAAGCAGTTTGCCGCGTTGGGTATTGAGGTTCTCTGGGGAAAAGAAGGTTTATTGGAAGCGGCAGGCCGAAAGAAGAAACATCTTGCAGTAAACGCTCTGGTGGGCAGTGTGGGTTTGGAGGCAACCATAGAAGCGCTAAAAGCGGGGAATTCCATTGCTCTCGCAAACAAAGAAGTGCTGGTGATGGCAGGAGAGTTGGTGAGGGAGGAAGCGCGTAAACGGGGAGTGTCTCTGATTCCTGTGGACAGCGAGCACAGTGCGATTTTTCAATGTTTGCAAGGCGAGGATATTCGCAACGTGCGAAGGCTCCTGTTGACGGCTTCAGGAGGGCCCTTTTTAAACACGGATGAATCTGAGCTGGATCAGGTGACTGTGGAAGACGCTCTGACGCATCCCAATTGGACGATGGGCAGGAAGGTGTCTGTTGATTCGGCGACCATGATGAACAAGGGACTTGAAATTATCGAAGCGCGTTGGCTTTTTGGAATCGAACCAGAGAAGATAGAGGTCGTTGTCCATCCCCAATCCATTATCCATTCCATGGTAGAATTTGTGGACGGTTCTGTTAAAGCGCAGCTTGGTGTTCCGGACATGCGGATTCCCATTGCCTATGCGTTGGCCTATCCTGATCGGTGGCCCGGAAATTATGGATACATGGATTTTGCGAAAACATCCGAATTGCAATTTCTATCGCCGGACATGAAAAAGTTTTCCGCGCTGCAGCAGGCATGCAAAGCATTGGAAATGGGCGGTACAGCACCCGCTGTGCTCAATGCCGCGGATGAAGTGGCTGTGGACTTGTTTCTCTCAGGGAAGATCCAATATACACAGATCATCCAAATTGTGGAAGAGGCCCTTCGACGGCATTGCGTTGTAACGAATCCCAAAATCCATGACATTCTTGAAGCCGATCGGTGGACAAGAACTGTTGTGATGGATACCATTTTACGAACATGGAAGGATAGAACATGATGACCGTATTGGCTGCGATTTTTGTTCTGGGTGTCATGGTTTTTATACATGAGACAGGTCATTTTCTGGCTGCTAAAATTTTTCGAATCCGTGTGGATCGTTTCTCGATGGGGTTTCCACCTCGTTTGATCGGGAAAAAGATCGGGGAGACGGATTACTGTATTTCTGCAATTCCTTTCGGCGGATACGTTAAAATTGCCGGAATGGTGGATGAGAGTCTCGATAAAGAAGCATTGAAAGAAGAACCAAAACCTTGGGAGTACAGGTCAAAATCGTGGATCCAGAGAGTACTGGTTGTACTGACAGGTCCGATCATGAATATCGCTTTTGCATTTGTGATTTTTACAGCCGCAGCGTTGATGTACGGTGTTGCAGAAAATGTCCATGTGAATACGGATGTGGGGAGCGTTGTGGAAGGGATGCCTGCTGAAAAGGCAGGCATAAAACCGGGAGATCACATTGTTGCCATCGCAGGAAGGCCTGTGAATTCTTGGGAAGAAATGGCGGAGATTATTCACGGATCAGCAGGAAAGGTGATTACTGTTGAGTGGACGCGGAATGGCACTTCGTTTTCTGCAGAATTATCCCCTGTTTTGGTCAAAGTCCAAGAGAAAGAAGATGCTTTGGAAATAGGCCAGATTGGGATTGGTTCAAAACTTGCGATTCAATGGCGAGAGGTGGGAATAATCGGTGCGCTCTCCAGCGGAGGGGAGAGTGTCTACACCATCACCAAATTGGTTTTGGTTTCCATTATAAAACTTATTGCCAGGGAAGAGTCTATTCGTTCGATTGGTGGACCTGTGGCGATTGCTAAAATGGCGGGTGAAAGTGCCCGATCGGGTTTTGGCGCTCTCGTTTTTTTTATGGCGCTACTCAGTCTAAACCTGGGCATACTGAACCTGTTGCCCATCCCTGTATTGGATGGCGGACACCTGGTTTTTCTCGGCATCGAAGGAGTTATTCGAAGACCCATCCCACAACGGATCAAGTTGATTGTCCAGCAAGTGGGCATGTTTCTTATCTTGGGGTTGACAATCTTTGTTATATACAACGACATTCTAAAGGTCATACATGAGTAGGAAAAAAACCTTCAGAATCCGGTTGACAAAAAATTGTTTTTTTGATACATTAATCATGTCGTAGAATCGCTCGAGAGATAGCGATTTTTCGCAAAGAACTACATGATGAAAGAATTTTTAAATAGAGCAGTCCCATTATTTGTTAATAGAAACAGTTTGTTTAAAAAATGAGAGGTGCCTGTGGAATCAAAAAAAACTCCGCTCTACGATGAGCACAAAACCTTAGGGGGAAAGATGGCTGATTTTGCCGGTTGGAACATGCCTCTTTGGTATCCTACGGGTCAATCCGTAGAACACCACGCCACGCGAAAAGCCTGCGGACTTTTTGACATCTGCCACATGGGTGAATTTGAAATCAAGGGCCCCAATGCGCTGTCCTTTTTGTCTTCCATGTTAACCAACGGTGTGGATAAGCAGGAAGACGGACAGGCGATGTACAACTTCATGCTGAACGAACAGGGTGGAGTGGTTGATGACTGTATCCTATACCGTTTTGATCAAGAAAATTGGATGCTGGTCGTTAATGCAGGGGATATCGGGGGAGATTTTAATTGGTTGAAAAAACATTTGCCATCCAATGTGCAGTTAAAAAATATCAGTGACACGACGGCAAAACTCGATCTGCAGGGTCCAAAAACCCCCAAACTGATGACGAAATGGGTGGCTGCGGAAGAGTTGGCCAATTTGAAATTTTTTAGGTTCATCTCCAATGTGAAAATGGATGGGATGGATGTTTTGATTTCCCGAACGGGATACACCGGCGAAATTGGATTTGAGCTTTACACCGAAATCAAACACTGTGTTGATCTGTGGAACCTTCTTCTTGAGGAGGGAAAAGAGTACGGAATTCTCCCCTGCGGTTTGGGTGCCAGGGATACACTCAGAACAGAGGCGGGGCTTCCCCTTTATGGCCATGAATTGAAGGCAGATAAAGTGGCACTGGGTCATCCGTGGGAATTTGCGCTTTCTTTGGAGAGCGAGTTCATAGGGAAAGAGAAGCTCCTTCGTCAAAAGAAGCAAGGATTAAATTACTACGTATTCCCTTTTATCATAGAGGGAAAGAGGAAGGCCATGCCAGGATGGGAAGTGAAAAAGGAGGGTGAAGTTATCGGCACGGTTTTAAGCGGCGTCATTTCCCCTTCGTTGAACAACACGCCCATCGGTTTTATTGGGGTGGATCGTTTTATTGAGGTTGGACACGTTCTTTCTTTTCATCAGGAGGGGCGACCTGAAGAGCTCAAGGGAAGGATCGTTGAGATTCCTTTTGTTCCTTTAACTTCGCGCAGAAAGATGAGTAGTTTTCTATAAAATGCAAGGTCTTGAATGCGGATTGATGTTGCTCTGACGCCAGATACATTCTGTCCCAAAGATGTGCAAGGGAAATGCGTTGCAGTCATTGATGTGCTCAGAGCGTGTACGACGATCGTTACGGCCTTGGCAAACGGCGCTCAAAAGGTGATACCCGTACGAACACCCGAAGAGGCGTTCAAGCTGTCCGACCGCTATGCAAAAAAGCGAATAAAACTGTGCGGTGAACGCCATGGGATCCGGATTCCAGGTTTTGATTTGGGCAATTCTCCTGCGGAGTATACAAAGGGCAAGGTATCGGGCAGGATACTTCTCTATACAAGCACCAACGGATCACAGACGATCATCAAGGCGTGCGCGGGAAAGCAGGTTTTTATTGCCGGATTTATCAATGTCGGGGCTGTAATAAAATGGCTTGCTCAATCCGAGGCGGATTGTTGCGTCGTTTGTTCCGGCAGAGAAGGGAGGTTTTCTCTGGAAGATGCAGTTTGTGCGGGGATGATCGTGAATGGACTCAAAGGTGCATTTCATGATAAACAGGTGGATAGAAGTAACGAAGCTTTGGCAGCGGAGATACTTTATCAACATTTTCGCAGTGATTTAGAGGGAATGATCAAAAAGGCTTCGCACGGGAAATATCTGACAGGTTTGGGTATGGGCAAGGATCTTTTGCTGTGCATTTCGGTGGACAGGTATGGTTTCGTTCCTGTAGTGCAAAACGGATCTATCGTTTCCAAAACAGGGTAATCTAAAAAATACGAGGACACGTGTAAGGTTTTACAAATATCAAGGTATAGCAAAGCAATCGTCTGGTATAAATCATAGACAGGATGTCTAAATCCAAATTCGGCACATCAACGACAGGATGTCAAATTGTATGGCCAGTAACAGAAACAACAAGGGGGGAGAGCGGCGGCGGGAAGTTTTGGGTATTCTCATCATGGCTTTTGCTCTGTTGATTTTTCTTGGACTGGTTTCCCATCGTCCTTCCGATTATCCCAACAGCGGAAATCAAGCGAGTATCAAAAATTGGCTTGGATTGGCAGGCGCATGGATTAGTTACCATCTCTATGTGTATACCATCGGCTATTCCTGTGTCATCTTTCCTTTTCTCATTTTTCTTTTTGGATGGAACATCTTCCTGCAGAGAACATTTCGACCTTTTTTCCGCCTCTCCCTTTATGTGTTGGCGCTCGGTCTTTTTATGTCCACAGCCCTTGCGATGCCTGAGGTTGTTTCTTCGGAAGGGAGCAAGTACGGGTTTCGACTCAGTGGTCTTTTGGGTGGATTTTTTGCAGATCAGATGAATCGCTACTTGGGTACAGCAGGGAGTGTTGTTGTTCTTTTGACTTTTTTGATTTTATTCCTTGTTTCGGCCACTTCTTGGAGTATGAGAGAAGCGCTTTTGGGATTCAAAGATGAAATAGCAGCTCTTTTTTTTGGCACCCGGAAGCACAGGGAGAGGATGGACACGCCATTTCCTCCTGTTCCGACTAAGAAAGGTGCCCTTCACATCCAGAGATCGTTTGAAGAGAAAAGCGCTGTAAGGGTGCAATCAGAAATGCCAATTCAAAGACCCATTTCAATATCCCACGAAAAAAGGGAGGGTTCGCAAGCAGCGATTCCAACTGTTTCTTCAGCAAGGGAATATCAGTTTCCCCCACTTGATCTTTTAACACCGCCGCTTCCGGAAGAGAAGAGGTGGAACCGCCAAGCCCTGGAAAGAAAAGCCTATTTTTTAGAAGAGAAGCTGAAGGAGTTTGATATCCGCGGAAATGTGGTGGGAGTCCAACCGGGTCCTGTGATTACCCGCTTTGAGATCAAACCCGCTCCAGGAGTTAAGGTCAGCCGTTTCATTGGCAGTCAGGATGATCTGGCACTGGTTATGAAAGCTTCGCGTGTCCGCGTGGTCGCCCCTATACCCGGGAAAGATGCTGTGGGAATTGAAATACCCAATGAAGAGCCGACCCTGGTTACCCTGAAAGGTGTTCTCGAATCCAGGGCTTTCCAAAAGTCGCCGTCGAAACTGACGTTGGCACTTGGTCAGACGATTGACGGCCAGCCTTATGTGACGGATTTAACGATGATGCCCCATCTTTTGGTAGCTGGCGCAACAGGTTCCGGGAAGTCCGTTTGTCTGAACACCATGATTGCAAGTATCCTGTATCGGGCCAGGCCATCGGAAGTCAAGCTTATCCTGATTGATCCAAAAAAATTGGAATTGAGTCTTTACCAAAAACTGCGCCATTACCATCTTACCACGAGGGAGGATCTGAATGAAGATGTAATCACAACAGTAAGCAATGCGGTGGCTGTGTTGCGTAGCCTGGAGGTTGAAATGGAAAGGCGGTATCGGATTTTGGCCAGGACGGGTGTGCGAAATATTCAGGATTTCAACAGGGCCGTTGAGGATGGCAAAGTTCCGGCTCTGGAAGAAGGAGAGGTTCCGCAAAAACTTCCCTACATTGTTTTGGTTGTGGATGAATTGGCCGATCTTGTGATCATGGGAGCCAGAGAGGTGGAAGAGCCCATCGCGCGGCTTGCCCAGATGTCCCGTGCCGTGGGAATTCACCTCATTCTTGCTACCCAGAGGCCGTCTGTAGATGTGATTACAGGAGTCATCAAGGCCAATTTTCCTTCTCGAATCGCTTTTCAGGTCGCAGCCAAAACCGATTCCAGAACAATTCTTGATCGTAACGGTGCAGAAAAGCTGTTGGGGCGAGGCGATATGTTGTTCTTGCACCCGAGAGAGCCGGAACCTATTCGAGTGCACGGGGCATTCATTTCCACAGAGGAAGTCCATCGCATTGTGGATCATGTCAGCCGGCAGCCCAAGGAAAAGGAGTGGAGATTACCGAGTTTTGGGTCGAAAGAAGTCGAAGGAAAAGGAAGGGTGCAAGGCGAACGCGACGAGCTCTTTCGAGAGGCGGCCAAACTGGTCATACGGCATCAACAAGGATCTGCATCTCTGCTTCAGCGCCGACTTCGTATTGGTTATGCACGTGCCGGCCGTCTTATTGACGAGTTGGAAGAGGCTGGAATTTTAGGACCTTTTGATGGGAGCAAGGCCAGAGAAGTATTGGTGGACGAGAGTGCTTTTGATTCGATCACCAATCTGGATTTCCGCGGTGATCAAGAAGCGGAGGAAGAATGAAGATTCGAAGCGCATGGATTTTTCTGGTGTTGGGATGGTCATTTTCGGTCGTCCTTTTTGGAAAGGAGATTTCATCCGACAATATTATTCAGAATGTTGAGAAGACGTTCACCTCAGCGAAAACGTTAACAATTCATTTTCAACAGACCTACATTTGGAAATTGACAGGGGAGGAGCAGGTGCTGGAGGGAGAGCTCCTTATGGAAGGAGAGAAGAAATTTCGAGTCACCACGGAAGATCAGGTCATTGTATCCAACGGGACGACTCTTTGGACCTACAGTAAACCTTCCCATCGGGTACTCGTGGACAAGTTGGTTGTTTCGGACGACGCGTTGCTTCCCCGGCAGATTTTGTTTCGATACACTCAGGACTACCGGTCTCGCGTGACGGGCGAGGAAGCTATTTTGGAAAATCCCTGTTACAAGGTGGTCTTAATCGCCAAGACACCGGATGTGTTTATTCCACAGGTTTGTGTCTGGATAGACAAGAAGGAGTGGGTGCCCCGAAAAGTAGAACAGATAGATATTGATGAAAATCGAACGATTTTTCTTCTTCGCAGTCTTCAGATGAACAGCATATTAAAAGAAGAAACATTTCGATTTACTGTTCCGGAAGGTGCAGAGGTAATTCATATGCAATAGAATTTTAAGATTGTTTGGAATCAATCACTTTTGTCAGCAAAGTGTACGATTCTGAGTAAGCCTTTTTAAATCGTACATCAAAATGATTTTGGATTAGGGTCTTTATTTACTGTTTGTTATTGTGTTTTTTAAAGGGTGTTTCAAGATGGTATGTTTTTTGCCTTTTTATTTGTTTTTAATTCCTATTCAATTCACTCCAAAGTTTAAACCTTAAAGGAATGGGGGTTGCCTTGGACGAGGGAATGAAAGAACAGCAGGTCACTCTGAGTGACTATGTACGTGTGCTTTATCGAGGGCGGTGGATTATTGTTATCTCTTTTCTTGTCGTTGTGGCTTCTACTGCCTATTTTACTTTTACCGCCCAGCCAGTTTTTGAAGCATCTGCCTTGGTTCTACTCAAGGAAGAGGGAAGGGTCCAGCAGCAAATATTCGAAGTCGCCAGTTTTATCAAACGGGAAACCATGATCAACAATCAGGTGGAGATATTGAAAAGCCGTACGTTGGCGGAAGATGTCATTCGTCTTTTGAGGGATTCTCCTCATGCGGATTCTCTTTGGATATTGGGAAATGGTCCCGTAAAAAAAGGATTTTCTATCAAAAAATGGATCTTTTCTCTTCTCATAAAAAAAGGAAGAAATGGCGAATCCGATGTGCCTTTATTCGATGATTTGGTGAAAAACTTCAGGGAAGGCACCATTGTCGTGGCTCCAAAACGGGATACAGACATGATCGAGCTGAAAGTTCAGGCATTCAGTCCTTCTGAAGCCAGTTTTATTGCGAACACCTGGATGGAAGCCTACCGGGATTTGGACATTAGTGAGAGCCGCGGCGAAGTGAGTGAAGTTCGGAAATTCTTAGAAGAGAAACTGCAGGACGTTCAAAAGGAATTGACGGGCTCTGAAGAAGCTCTCAAGGACTATAAAAAGAATCAAAATGTGACCGAGCTCAATGAGGAAACAAAACAGCTTATCGCGCAACTGGCAGAATTTGAAACCATGTACCAGGAAGCCAAAACCGACCTGGGTGCAAACGAAAAGCGGTTGGCTTATCTCAAGACGCAGTTGGACGAAAGTCAAAGAGCCGTATTGGCCACCAGCTCATCCACGCCGGTCATTCAGGAATTGGAAAAGCAAATCGCCCAGTTGATGGGTGATATTGCCATGTACGAGCAGCAGTTGAAAGGTGAGGGGCTTTATTCCAAAGAACATCTATCCAATCTGAAATCCAAAGAGCAGAGACTGAAAGGTATTCAAGAAAAGATCGTGGAGGAGAAGAGGAAGCTGATCAACAGCGGCCCTACCGCAATGGATCCAATGGCATTTTCGGAAACGCTTGTCACCAACATTTTGGAGATTGAAACGGAAAACAAATCCCTCAAAGCCAAAACAGAGGCTCTGGGTAAAATTGTTCTTCAGTACAACCGGGATCTGAATGCGCTTCCAGAAAAGAGCCTTAGACTGGCCCAGCTTCAGAGAGAGGCAGAGGTGAACAACAACATCTTTATGATGCTGCGGGAAAAATACGAAGAGAATCGAATTGCCGAAGCGGGTCAAATCGGTTCCGTTCGTATTGTGGATCGCGCCAAACCTCCCAAATATCCCATTAAACCGAAAAAAAAGCTGAACCTTCTTTTAGGGATCATGGTGGGGTTGGGTCTTGGGGTCGGTCTGACCTTTATCAAGGAGTATTTGGACACCTCCCTAAAATCCATTGAGGACGTGGAGAGGTTGGGTTTTCCGGTTTTGGGATCCATCCCCTTTATTTCCGCTCAGCGGACCGATCACAGTGAAAATTATCAAAACGGAGAGATCAAACGCATTGAATCCCGACTCATCACGCATTTTGCGCCCAAATCGCCCATTTCCGAAGCCTACAGAACTTTAAGAACCAACATACAATACGCCAAGGTGGATCAACCCATCAAAACCGTTTTAGTGACAAGTTCTGGTCCTGGAGAAGGGAAATCCACGTCCGTTGCGAACCTGGCAATCACGTTTGCCCAAATGGGGACAAAGACCCTGCTGGTGGATACCGATCTCAGGCGACCTGTCCTTCATGGTATATTTGGGGTTTCACGCGAAGAAGGTTTGACCCACGTGCTTATCGGAAAGGCTTCGTTGAAGGATGTTATCCAACCGACGAGGATTGAGAATCTGGATATTCTCACCTCAGGGACTCTTCCACCCAATCCGTCTGAATTGCTGGCTTCAAAAGCCATGGAAAAATGTTTGAAAGATCTGTCGAGCCAATTTGGTATTGTTCTTTTTGACAGTCCTCCGGTCATTGCAGTGACAGATGCAGCCGTTCTATCTACAAAACTCGATGGTGTTGTGCTGGTTATCAAATCTGGCGAGACAGGAAAGGATGCGCTTCTTCGAAGCCAGATTCTCTTGGACAATGTGCATGCAAAGATTTTTGGTGTCATGGTGAATGGGGTAAACATCACAAATATGTATGGGTCGTATTACTATTACTATCAATATTACTATTTCGGAGACGGAAAACATAAAAAACGGAAATCCCACAAAACCTTGGTATAAAGGGTTGGCTGTTCATGAATCGTTCAAAAGCATACAGAGTGGGTTTGATTGGCTGCGGCCGAATCGCCAAGGTTCATGGCGAGGCCATTCGCCGAGTGGATGGTCTTGTGCTGGGTGCGGTCTGCGATATTGATGACAAAAAGAGCAAGGCATTTTCTGTTCTCTACAATGTGCCCGGATACAGGGACTTTTCCAGAATGATCAAAAAAGAGCAGCTGGATCTTGTTGCCATCGCGACTCCCAACGGAACGCATTATCCGATTGCAAGGGATTGTTTCGAAGGCGGATTTCATGTTCTTTTGGAAAAGCCCATCACGATAACCAACCAAGATGCAGAAGATCTTATTTCTGTGGCGCGCAGGAAACGTGTTCATTTTTTTGCTGTGAAGCAGGTTCGGTACAATCCCTCAATTCTTGCATTAAAATCCGCCATTGACGAAGGAAGATTGGGAAGGATTTTCAGTGCCAGTCTTGTGGTGCGGTGGACTCGATCTCAGGAGTATTTCGATCAGAGCGACTGGCGAGGCACACGAATGTTGGATGGGGGCAGTATTCTGAATCAGGGGATTCACTACGTTGATGTGATGCAATGGATGATGGGCGATGTGAAATCCATTTTCGGAAAAGTGGAGTGTTTTTGCCATAAAATCGAAATTGAAGATTCGGCTCTTGCGTTGATTCATTTTACTTCGGGTGCAATGGGATCCATTGAATTTACAATCAATACGTATCCGCACAATTTGGAATGTTCCTTGACTGTTTTGGGAGATCGGGGAAGTGTAAAACTGGCGGGTTCTGCTATGAACGAAATTGCGATATGGGAAGTGAAAGATCTCCCCATGCCAGTCATTCCCGAAGGATTTCCTCCTTATGTGTACGAGGGTGGCTTGTATCAAGGCTCGTGCCCTAATCATATCTATGTATATCAGGACATTGTAAAAGTCCTGAGAGGAGAGGATAGTACCATCGTGGATGGCGGGGAAGCCCTGCGGTCTTTAAGGATTATCAATGGTTTGTACGAATCAGCAAAAACCGGGAAAGAAGTGGTTTTCCAGCGCACAGAAAAGTAAATTTCATAGAATGGATAGGGCTAAAGAGAGAGCAGATGTCATATTTTTCGATGGAGGCGAAGCGCTCTCATATTGCTTAGAAAAGTTCATATGTACGATTGTTCGTAAGTTATTTTTTAATTTTACGATTTTTACTTGCAATAGTATATTTTTTATTGTAAAATAAATTCTATTCCATTTTTTAGCTTAGAAAATCCATTAAATATTGCGAATCCGAGTGAATGTTGTTTTGAGAGTTGAGTGATAGTTAAATTAACCCGTTGTGCATAATGGGAATGATTGCATGGTTATGGCTTTTCAATTAGAGGTAGATTCCCGCTCAAGACATCGCGGGAATGGCAGTGGTGAGAGTGCCATTCCGAAACTTGTCGCCGACGTGATCGGGGATCGTATCGGGAATCCAGAGAGGATTAGAAAATAGGTACAAAAATTAGTCAGATTTCTTAGTTTTACACAACGGGTTAAAAATAGTCTTGATCCCCCAAGAGAATCAATATCTCTTGGAATCAAAAGAAGTACCAGGAATTCAATGGTTATTTCACTCATAAAATCCCTGCGACCCAATCAGTGGTCGAAAAATCTTCTTCTTTTTGCAGGGCTGTTGTTTTCTAAAAGCCTTTTTGAAGCTCCTCTCCTGCTTAAAGCCACGATAGGGTTTTTTCTTTTTTGCATCCTCAGCGGAGCCGAGTACGTGCTCAACGATGTGGTGGATTTAAATCAGGACAAGGCGCATCCGATAAAATCAAAGCGGCCACTGGCATCCGGCAAACTTTCTACCTCTTTTGCAGTCAGTACGGTAGTCATTTTAATGGCGAGCGGAATATCTTTATCGTTCTTTTTGAATGATGCATTTGGATGGGTTGCCACAGCGTATGCGCTCCTCATGTTGGGATATACATTTTTTTTAAAACGTATAGCCATTCTGGATGTCCTTGTTATTGCCGTAGGATTTGTGCTCCGAGCCATTGCAGGAACTGTGGTTATCGGTGTGTCCATATCATCGTGGCTTTTGGTTTGTACCATCTTTCTGGCGCTATTTTTGGGATTGTGCAAGCGAAGACATGAACTGGTTCTTTTGGGCGAAAACGCAAATACCCATCGAAAAATTTTAGGAGAATACACTCCCTACCTTTTGGACCAAATGATTGCAGTGGCAACGGCTTCTACTGTCATGTCCTACACTCTTTACACAACTGCAGCAGACACTGTAGAGAAGTTCGGTACCAGAAACCTTGTGTTTACACTGCCGTTTGTTCTCTATGGAATTTTTCGATATCTTTATTTGGTACATCAAAAGAACATGGGGGGGAGCCCGGAAAATATTCTCATCACGGATCGGGGGATGACAATCAATATTTTTCTTTACCTTGTGACAACAGGGTTTATCCTCTATCGGAAATAGGAGTAATCGTTTTGGTTTTTTTGTGGATAAAAATTTCTTGTTTTGTCGGATTTTCCCGAAAAGGATTGAAATGTCACGTACCGTTGTTCTTTTAATTTTGGCCATTTTTTTTAATGCCCTTGCCAATATCCTGGTAAAAATCGGAATGATCAGAATAGGAAAGATGGAAGGATGGGGCCAGATGCTGAGCAAGGTAGCAGTCCAGCCGGCGTTCATTTTGGGCGTTATTTCTTTTGCCCTTGCTCTGTTGGCATATAGCGCTGTTTTAACACGATTGAATTTGAGTGTTGCCTATCCCATTATGATCAGTATGGGTTTGGTACTGGTCGTGTTTGCCTCTTATTTTTTATTGAACGAGAGCATTCGTTTCATTCAGCTCGTTGGATTTTTATTGATCATTGCTGGAATATGGATGGTGGCACGGTGACAGCGAATGAGCGAAAGCAAGATTTTTTGTTTATAGATTTTGAATGATAGGAAAGAGGAAAAAGGTTTTTGAGAAAAAGACCGATTTTTTGGTGAACGGTTTTTTTAATTATTCGTTGTTGATTAAGAAAGTTTTCAATTGGCTTTTGGGGGATGGAGAGGGGAAATCCTGCCTTTGAATCATTTGCATGAAACGAATGCCCATTCCTGTATCCGTTGGTACGCGCTGTATACACGGTCCCGACACGAAAAGAAGGTGAACGATCAGCTCGTTGATAAAGGGATTGAATCGTACTTACCCGTGCATAAAGTATTGCGCCAATGGAGCGATAGAAAAAAATGGATCGAAGAACCGCTTTTCCGATGTTACGTGTTTATTCGCACAGATCCCAAGGGAAGGCTTTTGGCTTTGCAGACCTACGGGGCAGTACGCCTTGTGTCTTTCAATGGGAAACCTGCGATTGTTCGGGATGAAGAGATTGATATTATACGTCGTATTTTGCGGGAAGCCCCGACCGTTGAGGCATGCCCGGTTGTGAATGTGGGAGATGTGGTTGAAATTCTGAGCGGGCCATTGTGCGGTCTTCGTGGAAGGCTCAAGGAAATTCGCAGCGAAAAGCGATTGGTTGTAACAATCGTGTCCATTCAACAAGCGTTGCGATTCAATGTGGACAGAGCGGACGTGCGGGTTGTGAATCGGTTCTGAAACGTGGTGAAGCACTATTTTTCAAACAGCCATTTCGGCCCACAAAAATGGGACTGACGTGGCGGAGCTGTGGGTAGATAGGGAGATTGACCAATCACAACAGTATTCGAGTGGACGTAAAGACCAGTTTGGATGCTTATGAAATTAATGATCATGGTTATACAGGCGAACCAAAGTGGTTGTCGGATTTTTTTATCAGAGACCTCACCTAAATCCTCTCCTTGAAAAAAGGAGAGAACATGATTGTGAAATCTGAAAACCACTTTGTGTTGAGTATAATATGGAGATTAAACGAAAAAAACAATATTCTGGGATTCTCATTGGAATTGCAGGTGGATCAGGATCAGGGAAAACCCTGGTTGCTGAGACGCTCTTTAAGGATTTAGGAAACGAGAGCATTGCCATGATTCAACAGGATTCGTATTATCGGGACCTTTCTCATCTATCACCGAAAGAAAGAGAGAAAGTAAACTTCGATCATCCAGATGCTGTTGATTCCGATCTCATGACAGAACAGATTAGCGATTTGCTCTGTGGCGGCACGATAGAACAGCCAGTGTATGATTTCAAACAGCACATTCGGAGCAAAAGAACAAAGCACATTGAATCCTGCCGCATCATTATTTTGGAAGGGATCCTTATTCTCTATTATCCAAAACTGCGGGAACTTATGAACATCAAGGTTTTTGTAGATACGGACCCGGATATCCGGTTTATAAGGCGACTCAGAAGAGACACGATGGAACGTGCAAGGACAATGGATTCGGTCATCAGGCAGTACGAAGAGACAGTGAGGCCCATGCATCTGGAGTTTGTGGAGCCTTCAAAACGCTATGCAGATATTATTATTCCTGAAGGGGGATATAATTTAGTGGCTATTGATTTATTAAAGACGAAGGTAAAGTTATTATTGAAAGAAAAGCCTCGAGGAGTCCCATGATGAGAAGAGGAAAATAGTGGGAAAGCACGCCTTGGTATGCGGGGTGGGTAGGTTTGAACTATCCCCAGGTCGCGCCGCCAGCGGCTAACGAGGAGAAACAGAGAGGATGCATCGTAAAGATTGGGATGCTTTGATCATTTGAATTTAAGTTCTATGGGGCGACAGTAATACCAGATCGTACACCAGAAAAGACTCATGTATTGCTTGAGAAACTGAGCGAATGTGTGATGAGAGAATTACCGACACGAAGAGAGGTGGATGGCAAAATCGACAAGCTGGCCGAATATGTGATGAATGAGGTGCCGACCAGAAAAGAGCTGGACTCCAAGCTCGAAAAAAGAGCGGATAAAAAATGGTTAAAATTACTGGATGGACAGGATAAAATAGTTAAAGAGCTCGAAGCCATACGCCCAGAACATGCTACTTTTGATTATGCTTTTGGAAGGATTGAAAAGATAATTGAGAAGCTGTAACAGGCGTATTGAAGAAGCCGTACTAACCGAAGGGCGAAATCAAAGGGATGAATATGGCTGTTCTTAAATTAGAACAAGACGATGAAATACGTGAGATTGAGTTTGAACTTCAGTATCACAAATCCCTGACAGTTCAGCAGCGGATTGCCATGCTGGAAGAGAGACGGAAAATCATTCAACAGCAGCTTGAGGCTTATGGACACAGAAAGCCTTTTGAAATCATTAAACGCTCATAAGGTCAAATACGTCATCATCGGCGCAACGGCTTTTCCTGTACACGGGTATGTGAGGGCGACCTTGGACATCGATCTGTTTATTGAGCCTGAACAAGAAAATGCTACGAGGACATTGAGAGCGCTATCGCATTTTGGTTATGATACCTCTGACATAACGATCGAAGATCTATTACAGAAAAAAGTACTCATTCGACAATATTCTGTAGAAACAGATATTCATCCGTTTGTTTCAGGGATGAGTTTTGATGAAGTTTGGGAAAACCGTATCGAAGGCATGTATGGAGGCACACGGACCTATTTTGCTGATTTGAATTCGCTCATCAAGATGAAAAAAGCGGCCGGAAGGCCCAAAGATTTGGAAGATCTGAAATATCTCGAGAGGCTGGCGAGCCAGCTCACGGATGGATTGTAAGGGCGAAGACGGCGATTGAATACGCACCGGGGCACAGCCCAAGAGCAATAAGATATTTGTAGGTTAATATTATGGTGTGGTGTTCGCTAAAAGAGGGCAATAAAATGGACGATGAAAAAGCACGCCTTGGTATGCGGGGTGAGGGGTTTATTGGAAGTTAGTTGGATGAATAAAGGAAGGTAAAAAAGATGACAGGACCGACTTTAAAAAAGACGCATGCATTACTGGAGAAATTAACAGAGTACGTGATAAATGAGGTGCCGAGAAGAGACGAGGTGCCGACGAGGAGCGAACTGGAGAAACTCGCTGCTTACGTGATGGCTGAGGTGCCGAGAAGAGAGGAAGTGTCGACGAGGAGCGAACTGGAGAAACTTGCTGCTTACGTGATGACTGAGGTGCCGAGAAGAGACGAGGTGCCGACGAGGAGCGAACTGGAGAAACTCGCTGCTTACGTGATGACTGAGGTGCCAACGAAGCGCGAGGTGGAGAGTCGCTTTCGACGGATAGAACATGAACTGGAACAAAAAGCCGACAAAAAGGATCTTGAGATAGTCAAAGAAAATGTCCAAACAATTCTGAATGGTATGGACAGCATGGTAAAAAATTTGGATGTCATTCGTACTGAACAAAAAGCGTTTATATCTGGCTTGCGAAGGCTTGAAAAGCGGGTTGAGACGCTGGAGAAGAAGATGGGCTGAAATGAGCCGACGCCTGAATGAACAATTTTGCATTCCTGAACTCCTGAACCTGTCAGGGGCAGGCTCTGTCAGGAAGAGGTTTTACTTTGTCATTTTGATGTTTGATTTTTGGATTTTGATTTTCCTGATAAGATGGGGACAGATGATGTCGAACACAAAAACAGTCTTGGTCTGTGGAGCGGGCGGTTTACCCTGTGAAATGATTTCAAATTTTATTTCACGGGGTGAATCGGGAGTCATCCTTCGACTGGGATCAGGGCTTTGGCTCAGGACAAGTTTGGTGAAGTGGTTGAAGAAGGAGGGTTAGGGGGTCCGGGGTGTGGATTTGAAGTATCCTCCTTTTGCTCCAATTCAATCCGACAATTTTGTGATTGGGGATTTGAGGTAGCTTTAAATTTATATTCATAGATTTTTTGAGCAACAAGAAGAAAGGCATAAAATGGGCATTACATTTATTGAGGCGACTGTAACAGGTCCGAGTGGGAAAAAAGAGGACGTTCGTTTTTTAGTAGACAGTGGTGCCACTTATACTCTACTACCGCGGAAAGTTTCGGAGTCTATTGGCCTTGAACCCAGGAGGAAGATTTCTTTTACACTCGCCGATGGAACAAGTATTGACCGATCCGTATCGGAATGCTATATTTCACTCGCCAATGGTGAAGGTCATACGCCGGTTATTATTGGAGAGGAGGGTGATGAAGCTTTACTGGGTGTTGTTACACTCGAGATTCTTGGGCTGGTATTTAACCCATTTAACCGTACCTTACAACCGATGAAAATGTTATTGGTGTAAAAGACTTGAAAAGACTCTATTTCTATTCGAGAGAGGTTTTGATGAGATGTACCGAGTGGCCGCGGACATCGTGTACAATGCGCAAAGTCGTTTGCGAGTATAGAAAAGAGGGTTTCTGGAGCCTTCAAATGCAGCCTGAGGCGTACGATCCATAAGTCTATAAGAAAGAAAATGAAATTCATGGCCAAAAAGGCAAAAACGTTTTCATCCCTGCCGTCCGAATTCAAGGTCTACTTCTGGGATGTGGATTGGGATCTATTGAACAAGAACATAGGAGAATATGAGTCGTTCATTGTTGAGAGACTGGCGGACAAAGGAGACCTGAAAGTGGTGGTATGGCTTAAACAATTTTACGATGTCCGCCAGATAGCCGAAATCATCCAGCGATCACGGCGGGTCTCCTTGATGACACGACTTTTCTGGACTGACTATGCCAGACATCTTCGAGCAAGTCATTCGACAGAATGATCTCAAAATCATCGAGTCTATTCCTGGGGGTATCTTAAAGGATTTTTATTTGGGAGGAGGGACAGCGCTGGCGTTGCAGATTGGCCATCGAGTTTCGTATGATTTTGACTTCTTCAGCAAAGACGAATTTAACAATCTTCGACTAAAAAACGAAGTGGGCGCCCTGGGTTCTTTTCGAGTATTTCAAGACCAAAAAGGGACTTTCGAAGTGAGTGTTGACCAGACTCGTTTTACGTTTTTGTACTATCCCTATCCATTATTGCAAAACCCTGTTCGTTTTAAAAACCTGAACCTGGCAGCCGTATCCGACATTGCCTTGATGAAATTGTCAGCACTATCCAGTAGGGGAAGTAAGAAGGATTTTATTGACCTTTTCTTCTTGCGCGACTCTATTGACTGGGCGCAAATGATCAAGGATTTTGAAAAGAAATATCGAAACTCCGGTACCAATCTCTACCATGTGATCAAGAGCTTGGCCTATTTTGAGGATGCCTTGGATGAGCCTATGCCGTTGATGATAAAACCGTGCGACTGGAGCCATGTGGAGGAGTATTTTAAGAAAGTCCAGATGCAACTGGCTGAGCACTATCTTTAGACAGCGCAATGAATACACCCACACCCAAAATTGAATCGTGATGATTTTTTATAAGCGATACAACTCGGAGATTTTCAATGGAGAGGAATAAAACAGCCTTGGTCTGCGGAGCGGGTGGGTTCAGTGAAAGTTAGTTAGTCAGATGAATGAAGGAAGGTAGGAAAGATGGCGGAACCGGCGTTAAAAAAGACGCACGAGCTGCTGGAAAAGCTGGCAGAGTACGTGATGAATGAAGTGCCGACGAAGCAGGAAGTTGAAAAACGTTTCCAGCAGATAGAACGCGAACTGGAGCGGAAGGCCGACAAAAAAGATCTGATCATCGTTCAGGAAGAACTGTCCGGGGTAAAAGAGGATCTTTCCACGTTGAAAGAGAATGTTGGAATGATTTTAAATGGCATGGACGGTATGGTAAAACGATTGGATGTGATCCAGACAGAACAATCCGCGTTTATTTCTGGATTGAGGAGGGTGGAAAAGCGGGTTGAGGCGCTGGAGAAGAAGGTTGGCTGAAATGAGCCCACGCCTGAATGAACAATTTTGCATTCCTGAACTCCTGAACCTGTCAGGGGCAGGCTCTGTCAGGAACAGGTTTTACTTTGTCATTTTGATGTTTGATTTTTGGATTTTGATTTTCCTGATGAGGT
>Ga0172366_10001309_pt1 | contig 19241 bp, 17 predicted proteins | sample LakKivSesite69cm_FD_114533 | JGI IMG/M metagenome (GOLD analysis project Ga0172366, IMG submission 114533) | Sediment microbial communities from Lake Kivu, Rwanda - Sediment site 69cm | ecosystem: Environmental > Aquatic > Freshwater > Lake > Sediment | place: Rwanda: Western Province, Lake... | reverse complement strand
GACTGCTGGACGGAAACCGGAAAACGGCTGGACTGGCTTGGGCTACTTGGACTGATAGGCATGAGCGACAGCCTTCAAGCTCACAAGAGCTGAGAGCTTGAAAGCTCGCTGCACAACACGATGGATTGTTGGATAAGTTAGTAGTACGTTACCGATAACGCTACTGGACGGGGAGGCGCGCTTTCGCTTACCAACGTATAGGTAACCAATTTCTTAGAAGTCGCCTAAAATTGTCCCAAGAAGTCTTGACAGAGTGTGGGGTATGTGGTAAGCTTTTTGCTGCGATTATTAATGACCGTTCATGAAGGGATATTGTTTGTTGATAGTTATTCTGTTTTAATCAAAGCTGTTATGGCTGCGCATAAAAGGAGACAGAAATCACTGGCAGGAGACAGCAAGGCTCACTCCGGAAGGTACGGATCATGGCTAAGGCCAGGGTACTCTTTTCTAATAAGGGGTACGGGAAAACGAGTATCAAAGATATAGCCAGGGCCTGTGGCTGCGAAGCAAGCAATATATATAATTACTTTGTCAGCAAAGAAAGTCTCCTGTACGAGATACTTAGGGAGGAAATGGATTGGCTAGTTTCTTCAATCCAAGACTTGGAAGCAGATGATATTACCAGCCCGGTTGAGGCGTTACGATTGCTAGTCAACAACCATGTAAAGCTCACATTGAGTTACAGGAGGCTTTCTAGATTGCTGTTCGACGACGAACTGAGGAGTTTGTTGCCTGCTCACCGAAAAGAAATTATCGCATACCGAGACCACTATGACAGGATTCTGCGCAAAATTATACGCCGAGGGATAAATGCTGGTGATTTCGCTGAAGTAGATGAGAAGTTGATTGGTTATTCTATCGCCTCTATGATTGTCCGAACTAGGGTCTGGTTCCGTCCAAGAGGAAGGTTATCCACCAAGGAAATCGCGGATATTATATTTAAGTTTATCCTAAATGGACTTAGGAGTGATAGGAGTTTGCAAAATCAGACGACCTCGCCAAACATGATATGACCAGGAGGTCTCAGGAGATTGAAAGCCAATATTAAGTATTCAGAGCCTAGGAAAGTCCTTCGGGAAATTTGCCGTTATTGATGGGGTAGATCTAAACATGAACTCAGGTGAGGCTATAAAATGAATGGAAGGGGGTGGGAGATGGTATGAATTAATTAGGTAGTCGAACAGAATGTTGGTTAAAGGAGGGTTTAGTTGAAAAAGGTAATCGTCTTTTTGGGCGTTGCGGTTCTAATCCTTGGGTTAATGCTAGCTTGTGCCCCAAAGGAGGAAGCGCCACCTCCACCACCAACGCCACCAACAGCGCCAGAAGCGGGACCTTTCTTAGGTCTGGCAAATGTGCCTGAAATACAAAACAAGAGTCCTATATTTGTGGTACTACAGGGCAATGTTGGGGAAGGTGTTTTGGCGCCTTATCTGAAAAAGTTTGAAGAGAAGACCGGCGTGCCTATTAAATATGAAGAGATGATTATGTCAGTCCTTTATCCCAGAGTGAATGTGGAGCTTATCTCTGAGAGCGGTGCTTATGACGTCATCTGTATAGAATCTTCCTCTACCTGTGAGTGGGGACGCTATCTTTACTCGTTTCAAGAACTGGCTCAAGAGTTTGACGCCGGCGGTGTAGCCAGTCTGAATGACGATATCGCAGGAATTCACCCTACTATCATCAGATGCTGCAGTGATGCCGACGGCAATCTCATGGGCTTACCATACTACACTTACCAGCAGGGCACCTTCTACCGCAAGGATTGCTACGATGACCCAACGGAGAAAGCCAACTTCAAGGCAGAATACGGTTATGACTTGGCACCGCCCACAACCTGGCAGCAAGTCTATGACCAAGCCGAATTTTTCACACGCGAACCGGGGGAATTGCTGAAGGGCGTACCTGTGACAGAGAAGGTCTATGGTATAACCCAAATGGCGGGGCGATTTGAAATTAACGACGAAATCAGCGTCCGTCTCTGGAGCAAAGGTGGCGATTGGGCTACTCCTGTTAGAGACAGCAGTGGTAAAATAACCGAATTTGTGATAACGAAGAAAGACAAAGAGCTATTGAAAGAGGCGTTGACTGAATACCAGCAGTGTCTCCAGTTTTGCTCGGAGGGCTGTTTGACTGGTTTCTGGGATTTCTGCACTGCTCAGATAGCGGCTGGCCTTGCCATCATGGACCCCCATCTCTACTTTCCTCTGGATCAGTGGGCTTATACGGTAGCAGATGTTGACCCAACTGCGGAAATAGCATTTGACCTGAGCCCTGGTCCTATTCGGGGCATGGGCTACGTAGGTACTTTCAATAACGGCATTGTCAGAACGACTAAAAACCCTCAAGCTTGCTATTGGTTGTGCCGATACCTTTCTTCCTACGAAGTCCAGAAAGAGCTGATTGAGGGTGGTTGGTCGGGTATCCGAACGGATGTCTACAAAGATCCCAAATATGCTGACCCAGACTGGGACAAGCTTGTTGGTAAGAGAGGCAGGATATGCTGCGAGACATGGGATTGCTTCCTACCTTATATAAATGACATCATCCACTTCAATAGTGATGCTATGGGCAAGATTTATGAGGAGCAGATTATCATCTGCCATGAAGCAGTCACTGGGAAGACAACCATAGACGCAGGCGTCCGCAGGATGACTGACACAACTATTGAGCTACAGAATAAGTTTGGCTCAGTGCCAATGAGAGAGGAAAAGTAAAATGACTGCTCAGGGAATACCTCCCGGTATCCCGGTATTATGCTGGGAGGTATTCCCTGTTAAATCAGGAAGTAAGCTGTAAAGATTAAATTGCGAGGCAATATTTAAATGAGGACTTCCTTTCATCGAGGCGGTGGAGAGGTAGTTCTATCTGATAGTGCTAGGAAAAGTACGTTCTGGGAAGTTATCACCAGCGAAAAATATTTCCGGTGGACTTTACTGGTACCACTTATATTGGTATTACTACTATTCTTAATTTACCCCTTCTTTTACTGTCTGTATTATTCCTTTACTGATTACCATATCACAGAGCCAGCTGAGTTTGTTGGGCTTGCCAATTACTGGCATATATTGCGTGATGTGACGGTGTTCTGGTCAGCCCTGGGAAAGACTGCCTTGGTTTTGGTGATTTCTGTGGTTGTTGAGTTGATACTCGGGCTGAGCATAGCGATGCTACTTAACCGGGAGTTTAAGGGGCAAAACATTGTTCGAGGTCTTTGCCTTCTGCCCTTAATGATAATGCCCTTAGCTATGTCAATGGTATGGAACTTCATTCTGCAATATGATTTCGGCGCCGTGAATCAGATATTGGTGGCACTTGGAGGAGAGAAAATAAGCTGGTTTGCGCCACAGCATGCTATATACGTTCTCGCCTTTATTAATATTTGGCAATGGTTCCCGTTTTCGGTGTTTGTCTTGCTCGCTGGTCTGAAGAGTTTACCAAAGGATGCTTTTGAAGCGGCAAAGGTAGATGGTGCCTCGGGATGGACGATTTTTCGAAAACTAACGCTACCTATGTTGAGCCCTTTGATAACAATTATCATATTGTTGAGAACAATGTGGCTCATAAGGTTTTTTGACCCCCTGTATGGCACAACACGAGGTGGTGCCAACACTGAGGTGTTGGACTGGATGATGTATCGAACTACCTTTGTCTTCTTCGACATCGGTCACGGTTCAACGCTTGCTATGATATCTCTATTTTTGACCGTGATTCTCTGTGCGATCCTGTTCCGGGAACTAATGAGAGCCCTGGGCGTACTAAAGTGAAGAGGTTTTTTGAGTTGCAAGGAGCAAGGAATGGGTAAAATCTTAAAACAGATCCCGTTTTGGTTAGCAATAGTGATTTTGCTTTTTGTAGTTTTAATGCCCATATTGTGGATATACTTGACTGCTTTTAAGAGTGGCGCGGATATTTACTCACTTGAGGCGAGTAAATTGATCATTTTCAAACCTACTTTGTATAACTTTCAATACATTTTTACGTTGGTACCATTTCTGCGCGAACTCGCCAACACAGCTATCATAGCCGTGGCGAGCACTATACTAGTCATGCTTGTTTCACTGCCAGCTGCCTACAGCTTTGCCAGATGGAATACCGGAGGAGGGCATTTACTTTTTGTCACCATTTCAACGAGGATGTTTCCAGCAGTAGTTGCTGCTATACCTTATTTCTTTTTATACAAAGCGCTTCACCTTTCGGATACGCATATCGGACTTATATTGCTGTATTTGTTCTTTAACATGTCCTTCGCTACCTTTCTGCTCTATGGCTTTTTTAGAGAGATTGCCGTAGAGCTGGAGCAGGCAGCCATGGTGGACGGATATTCGCGGTTTGATGTTTTCCGAAAAATCATAATACCTTTGATTATGCCTGGAGTAGCAATTACCGCTGCCTTTTGCCTGATATTTGCTTGGAATGAGTTTCTCTACGCCCTTCTATTTACTCGATTGGCAGCAAGGACTTTGTCCTTGGGCATATCAGCTATGTGGGGTGCTATTGAGATACAGTGGGGACCGATGTGTGCCACTGTCGGCTTAGGCATTTTACCTACCTTAGTTGCTGCCTGGTTCATGCAGCGTTATATAATCCGTGGCTTGACCTTCGGAGCCGTGAAAGGTTAACGTGTTGAATCTTATAAACACTGCTGATGTACTTAAGTGGCGAAACTGTAGAATCGGAGGGTATGTGGTACTATGTTACCGCGTATGACAACGGGGAATTGGCTTTTCTGGGCAATCATAGTTTGGGTTGGTGTTAATCTTATCTGGATACCACTTTTAATGGAGTATGTACCTCAGTGGGTCGGGGCGATAATCGCTACTATTCTGGCTGCGGCTACCTTTAAATACGGTCCTCGACCTCGAGAGGAAGAAGAGGAGGAAGAAGAGGAGGAGAAGAAGTAGATATGGCCGAAGTAAGACTGAAAAATGTGTCCAAGTATTATGGCAAGAAATTAGCCGTTAACAATATTAGCTTCACCTGTAAGGAAAAGGAGTTCTTTTCTATTGTCGGTCCCACTGGAGCGGGGAAGACGACTATCTTAAAGATGATAGCCGGGATAGAGCCAGTTTCTTCGGGTAATGTTTATTTTAATAACCGTATAGTTAATAAGCTTCCTCCGCAAGATAGAAATGTGTCTATGGCTTTCGAGAGCTACAATCTCTACCCTCATTTTACGGTATATGACAATATTGCTTTCCCTTTGCGGGCGCCCTACAGGGGAAAATTATCTCAGGAGGAAGAGCGGAAACAAGTGGTAGAGATTGCCGACTTTTTGGGAATCGGGGAGTTGTTAGACAGAAAGCCGCAGTACCTCAGCGGAGGCCAAAAGCAGCGTGTAGGTCTGGCAAGGGCACTAGTAAGAAAACCTGAGGTTTATTTGCTTGATGAGCCTATTGCCCATCTTGATGCCAGATTAAAGTTCTCAACTCAGACGCTTCTCAAAGAGTTTGCTACCGAGTATAAAAGCACTATTATCTATGTGACCCATGATTATCGAGAAGCTCTGGCATTGTCTGATAAAATGGTGGTTCTAAGAAAAGGCGTCATTGAACAACTTGGCACACCTGAGGAACTGTATTACACACCGGCGACGGATTTTGTAGGAAGATTGACCGGGGAACCTCCGATAAACTTGATAGACGGTGAAATTGTTATGCGGGGTAAGGAAACATTCTTTAAAGCCGGCGATAATTTTGCCATTCCAGTTCAGCAAGACCTTGTAGACTTAATGAAGAGGGTAGCCAGGCAGGAGGAGGGCAAACGCATTACCCGGCTCGGTATCAGATGTGACAACATCGAGTTAAGCAGGAAGAAGATATCAAAGAACTCTTTCCAGCTTCCGGTATATGCTATTGCTCATGAAGTCGAAAGTAGTATCGTAACCTTTGAATTAAAGGACACCTTTCTTTATGCGAGGGTAAGAGAAGAAAAAGCCTCTTGTGACTATGACCTTTCTGAAGTAGTCTGGCTTGATTTTGATCAGAGCCACATGTGCTTCTTCAAAAAGACGCTAGATATATCTAAAGAATAGGAGATCCGGAAGTGAGCAGGGTTGATTGTAAACATATTTGGAAGATTTATAGCGGAGATGTAATAGGCGTCAAGGACCTGACCTTCACCTGCCAACATAAGGAATTTCTGGCGATTCTGGGTCCCTCTGGCGGTGGTAAGAGTTCCACATTGCGGATGCTGGCGGGACTGGAAGCCATCAGTCGTGGAAAAGTCTTGTTCGACGGCAAAGTGGTCAATGACCTAGGTCCATCAGAAAGAAACGTTGCTCTTGCTTTCGAGTCATATGCCCTTTATCAGCGGATGTCAGTATATGAAAACATTGCTTTCCCACTGAAAGCCAAAGGTATGAGTAACGCTGAAGTTGATAAAAAGATTAAAGATATCGCTGAAGCGTTGGACCTCACCTCTATTTTGAAGAAAAAGCCGTCAGAGTTAGCTGGTGGTCATCAACAAAGAGTTTCCTTAGCCCGTGCTCTGGTGCGGAAACCAAGCTTAACTCTTCTTGACGAACCCATTTCCCACATGGACCAGCGTGTTCGTGCTGAGATGAGAGCCCGTATCCGCAGAATACATAATGAACTCGGTAATACTACCATTTATGTTACCCACGACCAGGCTGAGGCAATTTCGCTATGTGACAGATTATTGATCCTGCATGAAGCTGAACTCCAGCAGATCGGAACAGTGGAAGAAATATGGAATCAGCCGAAAACCAGGTTTGTAGCCTTCTTTGTAGGCGAACCGGCGATGAACTTTATTGATGGAAAGGTTGATGGCCCACAGCAGGTTTCCATTCCGACTACAGAAGGGAAGAAGACCTTCAAGTTCAGCGGCAAGATTGACCCGAAGTACATTGGTACTGATATTACCATTGGTGTTAGACCTCAGGAGACAAAAATAACTCCCAGTAAAGAGAAGGAAGCTTCTATACCTGGTTCAGTCAAGGTTATTGAGTTTCAGGGCGGTAGAACATTTTTAACTTTGGAGCTTTCAGACCCCAAGAAGACCGAGGTCAAGGTAGTAGTTCTGGCAGGAGCCACAAAATACAAAATGAGGGACACCGCTTGGCTCGAGTTCAGCCCCGAATTTATCCATCTCTTTGATGAAAAGACTGCCATTATCCACCGGAAGTAATTAGGAAATAGAATACAGGCTACCCGGCTATAAAAATTGCCATAGGATGCTACAAAACAGTAATTGGAGCAGTCTGAGTTAGACAGGAGGAGGATAAAATGTCTAAAAAGTTGATCCCAATTGCATTAGGAATTTTGTTACTTTTAACTACTGTTGCCTGTGGTGGCGGAGGTAAAACTTTAGAGCCAGGAAAGACAGCTTTGCAGTCGGGAACCACCTTTACTGTTCCTGCTGGTGAAGTGGTAACTGTGAAGCTGCATCTACCAAGGTACCAGTATATCACTGCCTGGCGCTGGCACACTGTGGATTCTACGAGTGAGGTAGAAAGCCAGATCGATGATGAGTTTGGAAAGGTAATGGCGCAATCAGGCAGGACAGCGAATTTTGAAGAGGAATTTAAAGTTAAGCTAGGTGAGGGGGATTATTTAATCTATTTTAATAATCAATTTGACACAACTAACTCCAAACAAGTCTGGCTTCAAATTGATTGGTCTGGCGAATCCCTAGCAAGATAGCATAGCTCTCACAGGCTATCAGTACTCTTTGAATCTTCCAAGAATATTAGGCTAGTGCAATCTATGTTGCAAAGAAGGCGGGCATAGGGAAGGAGGTTTATTGATGACAACGCAAAACAGGCCAGTGCTGTTGCCAGAGTTCAAAGAAAAAGCCAACTTAGTTATCTATGACCCCGAGTTATTCAAGAAGCAGGCGATGGAAAGGGCCCACTTCTACGAAGCAAATTTTGGTGGTTGCACTCAAGCTGTACTTAAGGCCTTTTTTGAGCTTTTCAGTATTGAGGATCCATTATTAATGTCAGCTACTTCTGCTCTCCCCGGTTTTTTACATAGCTCTCAGGGATCATGTGGAGCTCTCATTGGAGGAGGACTGGTGCTTGGCATAGTGTTTGGTGGGCGCAACGACCTGACCAGTGGTTATGAGGGCTTGATGCGAATTGCACCTCCAGCCCAGAGACTGGTTGAACTATGGATGGCAGATCGCAGAGAGCCGCTTAGCGGAAGTACACGGTGCGGTGATATCAGCGGTGTTGACTTCAGGGATATGGAAGCAAATAAAGCTTTCCATGATACCGGCGAATATCTGAAATGCGCCAAGGTCTGTTCCTACGCGGCGGAAATGACGGCTCAAGTGATCATAGAGTTCATGAAAGAGACATAACAGGACAACAGTAAAAAGTTGGCAACACTAAAGCCGGGAGGTTATTGGTTACTGTGAAGTTACAGGGAAAGGTTGCAATTGTTACTGGGGCTGGGCGGGAAGGAGGCTTTGGCCGGGCTATTGCCCTGGAGATGGCCAAGGAGGGAGCAAACATTGTAGTTGCTGACATCTGCGCCATAGAAGACCTCAACAAGCGTGTGGCAGAGATTAAAGCCCTGGGGCGCGATGCCCTAGCAGTAGTCTGTGATGTAAGGTCTAAGGATTCAGTCAAGGCAATGGTCAAGGCGGCTGTGGAGAAATTTGGCAAGGTAAATATCTTGGTGAACAACGCTGGCTTCGCACATCTGAACAAGTTTTTGGAGATAGACGAAGAGGTCTGGGATCAGCACCAAGACGTTATGGTGAAAGGGAGCTTCCTTTGTGCCCAAGCGGTGATTCCTGAGATGCTGAAGTCAGGCGAAAGGGGCAAGATCATCAATATCGCTTCCGTCGCCGGATTGGCAGGCTGGAAGTTCTCGGAAGCCTACTGCACGGCTAAGTTTGGACAGGTGGGCTTAACCAAGTCCCTAGCCCATGAATTTGCCGGGCAGAACATCAACGTAAATGCGATTTGCCCAGGGTTACAAGCGGGGACATCCATCGGCCATGAATTTGCTACCGGTTTTGCCAGATGCCTGGGCATTAGTACAGATGAGGCGATTGCCTCGTTTCTCACCACCATGCCCCAGGGGAAAATGGGAACAGGGGCAGACGTAGCCAAAGCGGCTGTCTTTCTGGCTTCTCCAGACTCAGACCATATTACCGGTGTAGCCCTCGAAGTTACAGGAGGGCAGCGCTGGTAGGGGAAAGTGGTTTCCAAACAGGCGTATTGTCTCTGGAAGATAATGTTAAATGCAGGAGGGGGTCTGTAAATGGAAAATTTGTTTAGTTTAGAGGGTAAAGTAGCTATTGTTACTGGTGGTAATGGGGGGATTGGCAAAGGAATTGGTCGTGGCTTTGTGTCTATGGGGGCTAGGCTTGCCATCGTGGCACGCAATGAGGCCAAGACGGCTGAAGCAGTAAAAAATATTAAGAGCGAATTTGGTGCTGATGTTATCGGGCTAAAAGCTGATGTGCAACACGAAGGGGAGGTTGAGGCAGCGGTGGCAAAGGTACTCGATACCTTTGGGCGAATTGATATTCTGGTAAATAACGCTGGCACAAATATCACCAAGATGCCACAGGATTACCTGACACCTGAGTGGGATGAGGTTTTGAACACAAACCTACGTAGTGCATTTTTGTGCTCGAAGGCAATCTACCAGCCAATGAAGAAAGCTGGTGGTGGGAAGATTATCAATATTGGCTCAATGACATCTATCTTTGGCGCGGCAAGATTTTCTTTATACGCCACGAGTAAGGGGGGAATCGTTCAGCTAACACGCAGTCTGGCGATTGCCTGGGCACCGGATAATATTCAGGTCAATGCAATTTTACCAGGATGGATCAACACTGACCTAACTTTTAAATCACGAAAAGAAGTTGCTGGCCTGAACGAGGCGGTATTAGCGCGGACGCCGCTTGGCCGTTGGGGTGAACCCGAGGATTTAGCGGGTGCAGCGATTTTCTTAGTGAGTCACGCCTCGGATTTTATAACCGGTGCGGTACTTGCAGTAGACGGTGGATACTCAATTATGTGAGCTCACAAGGGGGATATGTTGGTAAATCCCGGGTAGCGATGCCTATGGCTAAGGCAAAACCTTGGGCTAGGGTTTGGGATAAACGGTTTGGGAGGTTACTTTAAGTGCAAGAAAAGGAGAAGAGAGCACCGGTATCAGAATCAAGGGTGAGGCTTGTTGTGAATGGTGAGACATATGAACTTGGGGTCCAGGCAAATTGGAGCCTACAATATGTTCTCCACGACGAGCTGGGGTTGACAGGAGCCAAAGAGTTTTGTGAGAGGGGGGTGTGTGGGGCGTGCGCTGTAATCATGGATGGGAGGCCAATCCTCTCATGCATGACGCTGGCTATTGAATGTGATCGGAAAAACATAGAGACCATAGAGGGGATTGCCAAAGCAAATCACCCACTAATCGAGGCCTACGTCAAGTATCACTGCATGCAGTGCGGTTACTGCACACCCGGCTTTGTGGTAACAGCGAAGGCCTTGTTGGACAAGACTCCCACGCCGACAGAGGAAGAAGTGAAAGAGGCTCTTGCCGGCAATCTATGCCGGTGTGGCACATACCCCCAGCACGCGAAAGCGGTGTTGGAAGCAGCTAAGAATCTAAAAGAGGGATAGTTAGAATGGCGAAGAATGAAAGACAAGGGGAAACACAAGGAGAATATAAGAAGCTCCAGGACGAGGGGAAATATCGGGTTGGATTGGATATCCCAACGATCACCTTTAATAAGATAGGGAAGCGGGGCGTCCGTCGTTTAGATGGGTATGAGAAAGCAAGCGGGAAGGCAATTTACACAAGGGATATAAAGCTCCCCGGCATGCTGTATGCCAGGATACTTATGTCCCCATACGCTCGGGCAAAAATCAAAAGGATGGATACCAGTAAGGCTGAGATACTTCCGGGTGTGAGAGCTGTAATCAGGTATGATGACCCAGAAGTAAAGGATAGGATGCTTAACGGCAGTTATTTTGGTCCAGAATGGGTGTGCCCAGAACTAGCGGGTTGGGGGTTGAAACCGATACATCCTGTCCTTGCCGAAGAAGCTTGGTATGAGGGACAACCATTAGGGGTGGTAGTGGCTGCCGATAGTGAGGAAATAGCCAACGAAGCGCTGAGACTAATCGAAGTAGAATGGGAGGAACTACCTTTTGTCTTAGACCAGGAGGAGGCATTAAAACCAGGTGCTCCTATACTAAGACCGGGGACTGATACCAATATAATAGTGCATCCGGCAGACAAGAGAGGGTTCATTGAAAAAGGTGATGTGGAGAAGGGGTTCAGAGAGGCTGATAAAATAATTGAGTTCAGAGCCAAGCGGAATGCACATCTGTGGGCTGGAGCAGAACCGCCCAGTGTTTTGGTTAGATGGAGGGGAGAGAACCTGGAGATGTGGGTGCACGAGCAGCACCCCTATCACGCAAAAATGTTGATATCGGAATGGTTGAACCTGCCTATGAACAAGATCACTGTCCATACAGTATATCAGGGAGGTTCATATGGCGGGAGAGGTAATCCGGCTAATAACTCGGAGAATGGGATGAACATCCTGGCAGCATTATTAGCTAGAAGAACTGGGAGGCCGGTGAAGTTCCTTTATAGTAGAAACGAATATTTCTATGGCGAATCCGGCGATATGGAAGTCACCTACTTTAAGGTAGGAACTAAAAACGATGGAACAATCACAGCAGTACAGCTCAAGAATATATTTGCTGTGTATATGTGTACACCTAGTATTGATCACTTTATCGACAACACCAGAATTCCCAATCTAAAATGCGAAGGTTTAACAGTAGACGTCAGCAAAGCGCCAGCTTGGTGGTGTCGCTGTGAGCAACTGCCAAACTGTTTGTGCTTAACTCTGGTATTTGATCATGTAGCTGCTGAACTAGGGCTTGACCCAACGGAGGTTGCATTAAAGAACGATGGCTGTGAGGGGCACGACATGGCGTACCTTTCCAAATACAAGCGTGAGCATGGATTTCCAGATAGAGATAGCCTCAAAGAGTGTATAGAAGCGGGTAAAAAGGCTATAGGCTGGGATGGGAAGTGGCACAAGCCAGGGACAAAGAGGCTTCCCAACGGAAGGATGCATGGTATAGCCTTTACCTGGAACCATAATTGGGACGATGTGCGGGGAACAGGTTCTGCAGCGGTGATGATTGAAAACGATGGAACAGTCAGCATTATAGGGCAGCATGCTGATATTGGGGTCAACCCCTGGACTGCTTATTGCCAGATTGTCGCCGATGAATTAGGAATGCGATACGAAGACATTAATATTAAACCATTTAATCTGGACCATGGTTTTGCCCTGATGTCGCCCGACGGCTCCTGTAATCTACCTTCTAATGGCTATGTTGTTAGGGAGGCAGCGAGGAAGGCTAGGGCAATGCTTCTCGAGCTGGCCTCGCAGAAATTTGCAGGAGTAAAAGCTGAGGAACTGGATATCAAGGGTGACAAAATCTATGTGAAAGCAGCTCCAGAAAAGGCGAAGACAATAAAGGAAGTCGTGGCAAAGGCGATGCCGATGTTCAACTCCTGTGTCTATTGGACAGAGCCGCCTGTTTTAGCTTGGGCCTGGTATACTCAAGGACTCTGGGGCGAAGCGGTAACAACTGGGCGACCCCGTCTGTGTAGGCAAGCACATTTCATAGAGGTAGAGGTAGATACCGAGACCGGAGAAGTCGTGGTAACCAAAGTGGTTAACGTTAATGACGTCGGCAAAGCAGTATCTCCTGAGACGGTAGAGGGTCAAATGTACGGCGGAACCTATATGGGTCTAGGCAGGGCGCTTACGGAGGAGATGGTCTGGGATGAGCAAACTGGGGTGTTGCTTAACCGCAATCTTTTGAACTATAAATATGCCTCAATGCTTGACTACGGACCCATAGAGACCATTATTAAAGAAACCGGTATGGGGCATGGCCCCTACGGGTCCTCTGGGATTGGGGAAGCTACTCCCACTATGATACCCGCACTTTTAGGTCCTGCTGTCTACAATGCTATAGGCAAGTGGATTGAGGAATACCCTATCACTCCAGACAGGGTTCTTAAGGCATTGGGGAAAGCGTAAAATGAGAAGATTTAAACATATAAACGCTCGTTCGTTAGAAGAGGCAAGCCGAGTCCTCAAGGAATATGGGAGAAAGGCGAGGGTCATCGCTGGTGGTACCGACCTCTTGGGCCAGATGAAGGACGATATATTGCCGGAATACCCAGAGGTCATAGTGAATATCAAGAGCATTTCCGCTCTGGATTATATCAGGGAAGAAGGCAAGACGCTGAGAATAGGCGCTCTCACCAAGCTCGAGGACATTGCCAAAGACAGGACGGTAAAGGACAAGTATGCTGTACTTGCTGAGGCAGCTCGCAGGACAGCTTCGCCGCATATCAGGGAGATGGGTAGCATCGGCGGTAACATCTGTCAAAGCAACCGGTGCTGGTACTACTGGGTTCCTGACAATAGATTCAACTGCATGATGAAAGGAGGCAGGACTTGCTACGCTATGACCGGGGACGGCAGGTACCATTCCATATTCGGAGCCGTAAGAGTGGTTAGCACCCCTTGCTCCTCGGATTGCCCGGCTGGCGTGGATATCCCCTCATACCTGAGTAAAATCAGGGAGGGCGACCTGGTTGGAGCCGCCAGAATACTGCTTAATTTTAACCCCTTCCCGGCAATAACGGGGAGGGTCTGCCCCCATTTCTGCGAGAGTGAGTGCAATCGAGGCAATTTTGATGAACCGATATCTATTAAGGGCGTCGAGCGCTTTCTGGGTGATTACATCCTTGAGAATATGGGCAAGATGGTTAAACCTACACAACGTGAGACCAAAAAGAGGGTTGCTGTTGTCGGTTCTGGGCCGGCCGGGCTTTCGGCGGCATATTACCTGAGGAGGCTTGGCTACGGCGTAACCGTCTTTGACAGGATGGAAGAAGCAGGCGGACTGCTCACCTATGGTATACCACCGTACAGATTGCCAAAGGCTATCGTTAAACGGCAGGTCAAAGCTCTTGAGAATGTAGGAATCCAGTTCAAGCTTAAGACTAATATAGGCAAGGATACAAGCATCGGGAAACTCATGGCGAGCTTTGATGCTGTATTCCTGGCCTGCGGAGCTTGGAAAGAAAGGCCAGCCGGGGTGAAGGGCGAGAGACTAATGCTCCCCGGCTTGGAGTTCCTGAGAAATTCGAATCTCGGGATTAGAGAGGTTCCGGGGAAGAAAATCGCGGTGATTGGCGGTGGCAACGCCGCCGTAGATGTGGCTAGGACACTACTGAGACTGGGAGCGGAACCGGTAATTATTTATCGGCGGAGCAAGGCCCAGATGCCAGCGGTAAAGGAGGAGGTTAATAAGGCAGAAGAGGAAGGCATTAAAATTCAGTTCCTTACCCTGCCACTGGCAGCGTCCAAGAAGGGAAGCAAGATCGTCCTTAAGTGTACAAAGATGCGACTTGGGCCTTTAGACGAGACGGGCAGACCTCGGCCCGTGCCGATAGAGGGCTCGGAATTTAGCACTGAGTTTGATGCCGTAATGAAAGCAATCGGGGAAGAAGCGGACACTTCAATTATTCCCGCCAGGTTCCTGGACAAAAAGGGGCAGCTTAAAGTAGATGCCTCTACTTATTCCTTGGGTAAAAATGTCTTTGCCGGTGGGGATTTTGTGACTGGACCGGCAACCGTTGTTGCCGCCATAGCTAGCGGCAGGAGAGCAGCAAGCTCGATAGACCAGTATCTCGGCGGTCGGGGAACAAAAGACAAAGACAATGAGGCAGTTCCTCAGAAGTTCAATAGTTCCTACCTTAAGAAAACAAGCCGGGCTAGTACCCCGGTACTCCCGGTAGCAAAGAGAATTAAGAGCCTAGATATTGAGGATGTTGGTGGTCTGGACTCAGGTGCTGTTGAGACCGAGGCAAATAGGTGTTTCAATTGTGGCTGTGTGGCCGTTAACTCGTCAGACATGGCGCCGGTGTTAATAGCTCTGGAGGCTAAAATCAAGACCACGAAGAGGGTCATTGAAGCGGAGAAGTTCTTCGCCGCAGAAGTGAATAAGACAACAATCCTAGCTGACGATGAGATAGTGACTGAGATCCAAGTGCCAATGCCTAACCCTGGCACCGAGAGCAGCTTCATCAAGTTTGCGCTCAGAAAGTCAATAGACTTCCCGATAGTTAACTGCGCCGCAGCAATAAAAAGTGAGCGGGGAGTAGTTAAGAAAGCCAGGATATGCTTGAACGCGGTGTATAACCAGCCTTACCGGGCAAGTAGGGCAGAGGAGTACATTAGAGGTAAACCCATTAACGATTCAGCTGCCGAGGGTGCGGCTAATACAGCTATTATGGGTGTGTCTCCGCTAGCAACGAACAGGTACAAGATACAAATAGCGAAGGCATTGGTGAAAAGAGCGATATTAGCCTGTTCGCAAAAGAAAAGATAGCCAAGGCAACAGCGAGGACTAACTGGAATAAGGAAATCAAGAGAGTCTATCCACGAATATGAATGACATACGTTAATTTAAGAAGGGGAAAATGTGGCACATTATTCAAATAGAAAGGGCTTGGCACTGGCACAGTACATTTCACGGAATCGCCAAGAGAGGGCTAAAGCACTAAAAGCTCAAGGGAGGAGAATACTAGGGTATATATGTCCACTGGTGCCACCTGAACTTATAACCGCTTCGCAGGCTGTGCCATACTGTATTGTAGGAGAGCCAATGGAACCGATAGCCAAGGCCGACTTATATATGGAGACGAACCTATGCCCCTGGGTCCGTAATTGTTTTGATCAAGCACTTAAAGGCTGCTACCAGTGGCTAGACGGGGTAATAATGGCCCATAGCTGCGATGCAGTACAGCGTCTGTACGGATTATGGTGTTATTATTGCAAGCCAGCCTACTATCACTTTGTCAATGTCCCCCACTCCATTACACCAGCTACACGCCGCTTTTATAGAGAAGAGCTAGTAATGCTACGCGAAAGTTTGGAGAGGTTGGTCAATGCTCAGATTTCTGATGAGCGTCTGTCGCAGGCTGTAGTGCTTCACAATAAGCTTAAGTCTGAAGTGAAGGAGTTTTATTCACTGAGAAAGCAAACTTTACCTTTGGTCTCTGGTACCGAGATGGCTTATTTGCTTACTGCTATATGCAGTATTCCGGTTGAGGAGGCACTGTCATTGGTACAAGACGCTCGTGAGGAAGTGGTTACTAGAGGTGGTACGGGCAACCTTTCCGGAAAGCGGGGTAGGGTTCTTGTGTACGGCAGCATTATCGATTCCCCTTCGCTCATTGAACTAATCGAGCAGGCGGGAGTTAACGTAGTAATAGACGACACTTGTATGGGGAGCCGAAACTTTTGGAATGAGGTAGCGCATACCAACGACCCGATTGATGGACTGGTGGCTACTTACTTTGACCAGTTCCGGTGTCCGCGCCTAATAAAAGGCACTGACCCTAAACGGTTTGATTACCTCATTGATATGGCAAGGGAGTTTCGTGCGGATGGGATAATATTTCATTGTATGCGATTCTGTGACCCTAACATGTTCGAGTTCCCTGATGTGCGGGATAAGTTGTCTGCAGCGGGAATACCGGTACTGTATCTTGAATATGACTATACTACGGGGAGTATAGCTCGGCTTAAGACCAGAATCCAAGCCTTTGCCGAGCAGATATCGCAGCAGTATTGACTGAAATAGAGAAAGTAAAATGCAGAAAACGGTTAGTGAATTTAGCAAAGCTATAAAGTCAACGGAAGCAGCGAAATCAGTCAACCAGCTAATAAAGGAGTGGTATGGGCGCGCCCATCTGGCAAAATCGCGGGGGCGAAAAGTGGCTTGGGTTATGGTAGGTGTACCAACAGAGCTCTTGGTGGCGTTCGATATAGACGCGGTGTGGCCTGAGAATTACGGTACAGCATGTGCCGCTAGGCAAATGGCAACACATTTTATTTCCATAGCTGAAGAGGAGGGGTATCCACTGGATATCTGCTCCTATGCCAGGAATGGTTTGGGCTATGCTTGTCGATGTCGAGAGCTGGATACCATTCCGCCTGAAGCGCCCCACGGAGGATTAGCGGAGCCAGACATGCTGTTGGGCGCTAACTTTCTGTGTGACGTTAGGCTGAAGTGGTTTCAAGCCCTTGCCACTCGATTTTTGGGTACACCGATTCACTTCCTCGAGATTGATGCACCGCCATATGGGATAGATATGAATGACCAGCGTATCAAGGAGCACTATGTTTCTCTCTACCTACGGTCGCTGAAGGAGCTTGTAAGCTTCCTCGAAAAAGAAACCGGGAAGAAACTGGATGAAGCAAAGCTTAGCCAGGCGCTGATGAATACGCAAAAAATATTCCAGCTCCTGAGCAAGATCTGTGATTTGCGTAAAGCAGTTCCATCACCTATGCCTTCGGAGGATGAGTTTGCTTGCATGATATTAAAGGAGTTCATGTTTGGCGAGAAAATTGCTGTTGATTTTTATGAGCGCCTCTATGAAGAAGTGAAAGATCGTGTGAGCAACGGTATCGGGGTAATTGCTGACGAGAAATACCGCCTTTTATGGATAGGCTTACCTCCTTGGTTTAATATGGGTTTATTTAATTACCTGGAACGCTTGGGAGCGGTATCGGTTATGGAAACTACTTACTATATAGGCGACCCGGTCGAAATTGACTGTTCTAAGCCTCTGGAAGCTCTTGCTGAGAGGACTTGGTTGAAGGCAGTAGAAATACATAGGTGTGGGGCGGAGGTGGTGCCAGAAAACGCAGTCGTGCAAGGTGGCTTAGGTAGTGTTCCCCTCGGGCTCGTTTCCCGATTTATTGAAGAATATAAAATTAACGGCGTGATACTACACACCACCGCATCATGTCGCGCTATATCTTTTGGCCAGCGCCATGCAAGCTACGAGCTGACCAGGCTTGGTGTTCCCTGCCTCCTTCTAGAAAGCGATATGGCTGACCCCCGAGCTTGGTCAGACATACACATAAAAGCCCAAGTCGATGCCTTTATTAAGGTATTGTCAGATAGAGTAGCTGCTGGGAGGTCTAGGTGAAAGTTAATAAACTTTTTGATTTAACTGGGAAAATAGCTCTGGTAACAGGCGGTTCCAGAGGCTTGGGCAAGGAAATGGCAATTGGCCTTGGCGAGGCAGGAGCTAAAGTAGCAATTACCGCTCGGCGAGAGCAGTGGTTGGCTCCAGCTTATGAGGAGATAAAGGGCTTAAAAATCGAGTGTTTAGCTTTACAGGGGGATATCAGCAACCAGGAAAATGTAAAGCAGTGGCTAAATGAGATATTAAATAAGTGGAACAGGATTGATATCCTAGTAAACAATGCTGGCGTAACTTGGGGTGCTGATCCTAGTGAGATGCCTTTAGATAAATGGAGCATGGTGCTAAATACTAACCTCACCGGAATGTTTCTTTGTTGTCAGGAAGTAGGCAAGCAGATGCTTAAGCAAGGTGGTGGTGTGATTATAAATATTTCCTCCACCACCGGAATGTTAGCTGTAGACCCTCAAGTCATGCAAGCTATAGGTTACCAGGCGAGTAAAGCAGGAATAATTGCTGTGACTAAGCAGTTAGCAGTTGAATGGGCACCTTATAATATTCGTGTTAATGCTATCGCTCCCTTCTTTTTCCCCACTCGTATATCAGCGGCTGTGGTGGGAAAGAAGGATGACAAACTTCTTCCCCATATCCCCATGGGTAGGGTGGGGAGAGAGGGGGAGCTTAAGGGCGTGGCAGTGTTCTTAGCCTCTGAAGCTTCTAGCTACGTAACCGGCCAGGTTATCTGTGTTGATGGGGGAGCTACCGCTTGGTAATGGAGGTAGTTGGGACAGCAAATTTTGAAAGGAGAAACAAATGGCTGGACCCCTTGATGGTATCAGGATTATAGATTGGACAATCTGGCAACATGGCCCTGTAGGTACGGCGATGTTAGCAGACATGGGTGCTGAGGTGATTCACATTGAGCACCCCGTGACCGGGGATGGTGCCCGCGGCGCAATGAGCTTTGTCGGGGTAATTACATCCATCGGAGGCAGGAATTTTTACTTCGAGGCAAATAACCGTAACAAGATGGGTATGACCCTTGATATCACCACCCAGAAGGGCAAAGAGATAGTATATAAACTAGTGGAGAAATCGGATGTATTTGTGCAGAACATGCGCAAGGGTGTGGCCGAGAAGCGGGGTCTGGACTACAAGAGCTTGAAGAAGTATAACCCAAAATTGATCTACGCCTCCGCTTCAGGATAT
>Ga0172366_10001307_pt1 | contig 19246 bp, 13 predicted proteins | sample LakKivSesite69cm_FD_114533 | JGI IMG/M metagenome (GOLD analysis project Ga0172366, IMG submission 114533) | Sediment microbial communities from Lake Kivu, Rwanda - Sediment site 69cm | ecosystem: Environmental > Aquatic > Freshwater > Lake > Sediment | place: Rwanda: Western Province, Lake... | reverse complement strand
TCCCCTGACGAGACAGGTGCGGTAACGACAAATAAAGTCTGGGCATACAGATCCCAGACGTCACAGCATAGAAGACCTGCCCAGTATTCACCGGGTACGAGCTGATGATCATCCGGATAATGGAATACCATGGTACCACTGGGTTCAGGTATGTATTGCCATGTTATAGAAGGTATATCACCCGGAACATCTCCCGGATTGTATATCCCGATCCAGTCTGTTTCCACCCAGGAAGGACTGTTATAATAAAAGACAAGGGAATCGTTTGAGGCAAAGGTCATGGATGCTGCAACGATGCTGGGTGTGCTTGCATCCGCTATCCTGAAGTTGTATTTTGCTTTAATATTATATTCATTGCAGCACAAAAGGTAAACAACATATTCACCGGGAATCAGGTCAGTGGTGAAGGTGACGGTTCCTGAATCTTCAGTAATATAGGTCCAATACAGTGATTCAGGACCGCCAGGAGCATCTCCCTTATTATATATTCCGATCCAGTCTTTCTCCTGCAAATCGAGATTCCTGTAATTGACCAGTATATCAACGTTTTCAGGATAGACGCTGGCGCCTGTTTTTACATAGTTCCCGCTTGTTCCTTCCTGAATGGTAAAAACAACAGATTCGGCATAGACGGTCTCATTGCTGCCGCAACAGAAAAGAATGGCATAATATGTTCCGGCTGCCAGTGTTCCCGGAAAGCTCAGAATACCTTTGGAGGCAGAAATAGAAGACCAGGCTATTGATGAGACCATTGCAGGATCATCACCTTCATAGTAAATGCCGATCCAGTCTCCTGAAGCATAAGAGGGATCATTATAATTTAATTCAATGGGAGCGCCGGAAGCGATCACAGCAGACCTGGGAGCGATAAAAGGGGTATTGGCACCCATAACCTGGAAAGTGCAGGCAGATATACTGTCATACCCATCACAGCAAACCAGGTAGGCATCGTAAACACCAGGGTCAAGATCGGTTTTGAAGGTTATTGTACCTGCTGAATCCGGGATGTATTTCCAGTCGATGGAAGGGTTTGTGGATCCGGGTTTAGTACCTGTCGGGTAAAGTCCTATCCAGTCGGTAGCAGAAAACCTGGGGCTCACATAGGAAAAGACCATCGAATCCCCCTGTGTGTAAGTACCGGTTGAAGAGGTAAGTGCGGGAACCACTACCCGGAAGTATTCGGAAGAGTCAATGATATCATACCCGTCGCAGCAGAGGAGAAAGGCCCTGTACAGTTCCGTTTCATCGGGTGCCTGCAGGTAAAGTGTACCTGTCGAAGAGGGTATGTAATTCCATGTGATAGAGTTAGGGCCTCCAGGGTATTCGTCAGAATAATAGATACCGATCCAGTCTGTCTCAGAGAATGACGGACTCTCAAAGGTAAAACCGATGGAATCCTGGGGCAGGAAGAGCGTCCCATTAACGACCAGGGATTGGGCTTTTGAACTTGTTTCAAATCCCAGCATACATATCAATGCTAGAAAAAAGAAGTACATTTTTTCCATAGCGGAACGGTTTAGATATTAAGAATGTTCAAGGTTCAAAATTAATGCTTTTTGCTTGCTTTGCGTTTCTGCTCATCCAGAATGATTTTCCTCATCCGGATGGATCGGGGTGTTATTTCAAGGTACTCGTCTTCGCTGATATACTCCATAGCTTCCTCTAATGAGAATCTTAAAGGGGGAGAGAGAAGGATCTTATCATCTGCCGTTGAAGCACGCATATTAGTCAGTTTTTTGGTCTTACAGACATTCACCACCAGGTCATCCTGCCGGGTATGCTCGCCGATTACCTGTCCGGCATAAATTTCTTCCACAGGGTTGATGAAGAAGACACCACGGTCTTTGAGTTTATCAATGGCATAGGCTGAAGATATTCCTGTTTCCATTGCAATGAGAACACCATTGCGGCGGTTTGTGAGGTCTCCTTTCCAGGGTTCATAGGATTTAAACCTGTGAGCCATGACTGCTTCACCTTCCGTAACCGTCAGGATTGCATTTGTCAGCCCGATCAGTCCACGTGATGGAATGGTGAACTCAAGGATGATGCGATCGTTCCTGTTGCTCATTGCAAGAAATTCCCCTTTCCGGCGGCTCACTATTTCGATCACCTTGCCAGAAAACTGCTCAGGAACATGCACGGTAAGTGTTTCCACCGGTTCACTTTTGATGCCATCGATTTCTTTGACAAGCACCCTGGGCTGGCCGAGCTGAAACTCATAACCTTCGCGGCGCATGGTTTCAACGAGGATGGACAGATGGAGTATCCCGCGGCCATATATCTGGAGTCTGTCGGGTGAACCGGTTTCCTCCATCCTGAGAGCAAGGTTCTTTTCTGTTTCAAGGTACAGGCGTTCGCGGATATGACGTGAGGTGACATAAATGCCATCTTTCCCGGAGAAAGGTGAATCATTTATGGTAAACAACATGCTCATTGTAGGTTCATCTACATGTATACGGGGCAATGCCTCGGCATCCTCTATGGCTGCAATGGTATCACCTATATCGAAATCTTCAGGCCCGAGGACCGCAACGATCTCACCGGATTGCACAGCAGATTTAGTTTTCTCTTTCCCCAGTCCTTCAAATAAATAAACTTCTTTAAGCTGGCTCCGCGTAATATTACCATTGCGTCTGATGACAGCCACAGGCATACCTGCCTGGAGAATGCCGCGGCTGATACGGCCTACAGCAATACGTCCGACATAAGAGGAATAGTCGAGGGAACTGATCTGCATCTGAAGAGGACCCGGATTGTATCGCGGGGCAGGTATATATTCGAGGATCACATCAAGCAGGTAGCTCACATCAGCAGCAGGTGTCCTCCAGTCAGCTGACATCCATCCCTGCTTGGAGGACCCATATACCGTAGGAAAGTTAAGCTGCTCTTCGGTGGCATCCAGACTGAACATAAGTTCAAATATTTCCTCGTGCACCTCATCAGGTTTGCAGTTTGGTTTGTCCACCTTGTTGATGACCACCACCGGTTTGAGGTTCAGCTCAAGCGCTTTCTGAAGTACGAAACGAGTTTGTGGCATGGGCCCTTCAAAAGCATCAACAACGAGCAGTACTCCATTGGCCATATTCAGAACCCGTTCCACCTCACCGCCGAAGTCAGAATGTCCCGGAGTATCAATGATGTTGATCTTGATTCCTTTGTACCGCACAGATACATTTTTGGCCAGAATAGTGATACCCCTCTCCCGTTCCAGGTCGGTCGAATCGAGAATGAGATCTACTACCTTCTCATTGTCCCTGAATAGTTTCACCTGGTGCAGTATGCGGTCCACAAGTGTGGTTTTTCCGTGATCTACATGCGCGATGATGGCGATATTCCTGATCTTCTGTGCTTCCATAAACAACCTTCTTCACATAACCATCTGCAAATGTAATAGAAAATCGGGAGGAAATGTTACCGAATCATCCTGTACCCTGTTGTCGGGAACGGAGCAGGACAGTTGGCATGTGCAGCGACAAGAGATATAAATCTCCGGGATATAATTTCGCCAATGGGGAAAAGATTTCTGAAAAAGGCCGGTTACAGCTGGAATTTAAGACCAAGAGAGGGATAGAACTGAGCGGAATTTTCTTCACCGAGAAGGTTATAATAAACGTTGATCTTAGAACCCATTGAGATGCCCTTATAAATGCGGTACCATACCTGGGGATCTGCAAAAAATGCAAATTTCTTCCCGCTGAGTCCACGGGTGTATTCATTTCCCTGGTCCCTGTTTTGTGTCCACAGGACAATCCCCCCTGTCAACACCAGCCTGTAGTAAAAAAATCCATCTCCAAAGTATATGGAGAGCTGTGGGTCATAGCTGGGCTTATCGAATGCATTATACCTGAAGTACAGGCTAGAGGACATCCAGGCGCCCTCGCGTACATAAGTATATGTCAATCCAGCTGCAAGAGAGTTGCTCATATAAAATCCGTGAATTTCGGGAGGTACTTCCCAACCGCGGTAGACTCCCAGCCCGCCGCTGTAGTTAAAAGAGACATAAAATTTCGGCTTCCAGAAGCGTATTGACCGGGTGACCTGCAGAAAAGACTCTCCCAGATTATAGTTTTCACCTTTCAGGTCACTCTGCAACTTCAGCATGAACAACCCGGAGCCGGTGGTGTCATTACTTTTAAAGTATTCAAAGCTGAGTGTGGGATAGTTTGTTGAATTTAATCCAGGATCCACCGTATGCCTGAAATCATACAGCAGCTGAAGGTTCTGCGATAATGCCCGGAAAGTGAATAACAGGAAAAATAAGGTAGTGAAAAACCTCATGTAACGCGGATTAGGGACGTTGAAATATATTTTATGGTCAAGTTATATATTTTTTTCTGAATAAATAAGTATGTCTTGTCCCTGAAGATTTTAATGACTAATTTAGGTCCACTGATAAGGAAGAAAGTGAGAAGTGAGTAGTGAGTCGTGAGCAGGAAGAAAGCTGAAGGAAGAAAGTGAGAAATGCGAAGCAATTTTGCTTACAAAATTATTTCAAAGGGTAAACGTTGACACCCTCATCCCAAAGCACTGTTTTCCGATTCACGACTCACGACTCACGTTTCTTTGAACCAGGAACCTGTAACAAATAATCCCTAATACTTGTAACCATGTTAGTCACCTTAGTTCATGTTCAAGTTAAGCCTGAGCATCTTGATGCCTTTATCAGGGCCACCTCGAAAAATCATTTCCAGTCAGTAAAAGAGCCGGGCAACTTAAGGTTTGATATGCTCCAGGATGCTGTCATCCCTGCAAAATTTGTGCTTTACGAAGCTTATAAAGATGAGGAATCAGCAGCAGCTCACAAAAAAACACCTCATTACCTCGAGTGGAAAGAAACGGTTGCTGAATGGATGGCCGCACCGCGCGAGGGTGTCAGGTACACCGGGCTGCTCCCTCAATTTTAGACAATATGGCAGAACCTTACACCTTATCAAGGATACCCGGGGTATATTTTGGTGCTGGCACCTTCTCTCTTTTGCCTGGTCTCATAAAGCCTTATGGGGAAAATGCATTGCTCGTACTGGGCAACCGGTCGTTCCGCGATTCGAAATACCGGGAAATGCTGCAGGAAGGTCTGGTAAAAGACGGGATCCGGTTTTTCATCGCCCATATTAACCATGAACCCACGCCACAACTGATTGATAATGAAACAGCTCTTTACAGGAAGAAATATATTGAGGTGGTGGTATCCATAGGCGGTGGGAGTGTTCTGGATGCAGGCAAGGCCATCTCGGCTATGCTGACCAGAGAAGATAGCATAATTAATTACCTGGAAGATGTGGGATATAAGGTGCATGACGGGCAAAAAGTACCTTTCATTGCTGTACCCACGACATCAGGTACAGGAAGTGAGGCCACAAAGAATGCAGTTATCTGCCGGCATGGTCCGGAAGGTTTTAAGAAATCTTTACGTCATGACAGTTTCATCCCCGAGCTGGCGGTGGTTGACCCTGAGCTCACTGTCAGCTGTCCGCGGTCTCTCACTGCACAATGTGGGCTGGATGCCTTCTCACAACTGCTGGAAGCATATACGTCCACCCGGGCAACCATTCTTACCGATTCACTGGCCCTGCCTGCCATGGCCTGTGTCACCAGGTCGCTGGTGAAAGCCTGTAAGGATGGAGGGGATATACAGGCTCGTACCGATATGGCTTATGCATCCCTCGTATCAGGCATTGTGCTCGCCAACGCAGGGTTGGGACTGGTACACGGACTGGCTTCGACCCTTGGAGGACTGTATGATATCCCGCACGGTGCGATCTGCGGAACCCTGCTGGGGGTAATCAACAGGTTAAATATAAATAAGCTCATCCGGGAGGACAGGACGAGCGTTTACCTGAAAAAGTATGCAGAAGCAGGGAAGCTCTTTTGCGGGGAAGGAAAAAACAGGACCTACAGGTATTATGCCCTGGCCTTTGCTGATAAGCTTGATGAGCTGGTGGATACACTTAACATCCCCGGCCTGGGTAAATATGCATCCACCATCATGGCTGACATGGATAAAATTATCTCCCTGACGGGGCATAAAAATAACCCGGTAAAACTCACCAGTGATGAAATCAAAATGGCAGTCAGCCGGCGACTGTAAGTACAGGCGTGAATTTACCCGGTAATCTCAGTCGCTGACTTCACTGCTGATCTCTGTGTGTCACAAGCGGTTCCTGGCACTGTTATTTTTTCAGCAGGTCACGGATCTCTTCCAGCAACACTTCCTGTCTCGGTGGTGCGGATGGCGCTGCCGGTGCGGCTTCTTCTTTCCTCTTCAGCCTGTTCATGACCTTAATCACCATGAAAATGGCGATGGCAACGATGGTGAAGTCGAAGAGGGTCTGGATAAAAGCACCGTAATTAAGAGTCACCGCAGTGACCGCCTGGCCTGCATCATTCACTGTGGCAGCCTTGAGGGTTGCTCTGTAGTCACTGAAATCCAGTCCCCCGATAAGCAGTCCCAGGGGTGGCATCAGGACGTCAGTGACCAGTGATGACACTATTTTACCGAAGGCAGCACCGATAATGATACCGACTGCCATGTCTACGACATTGCCTTTTATGGCAAAGTCCCTGAATTCTTTTACAATCCCCATGTCATTAAGATTAAGTGATTAATAACTTCATGAATACCAAGAATAGGCCTCAGCCGATTGAGTTTGTCTTTTATTTACCTGTCCTGCCAAACATACCTGTCATCATGATTTTACCGGCCTGTAATTTATAAATATACACACCATCAGGTACCTGCCTGTTATTCTGATCCGAGCCATCCCATTCCAGGATATGCTTTCCTGCCCCCATCTCAACCTTAACCAGCACTATGATCAGCTTCCCTGCCAGGTTGTAAACAGACAGTTCAACTTTGCAGGATGCTTCAATACTATATGCAATGTTTATTTTACCGGAAAAGGGATTCGGATAAGCATTGATATAGTTCCCGCATCTATCTTTATATGCCTCTGAAAATGTAGAAGTCCCTGTTGTAAAATACCTGAAGTCATTAACCAGCGACCATTCGCTGGTTCCTGCAATGTTTGTTGCATTTACCATCCAGGCATAGGATGTATTCTCAGACAGGCCCGATACCAGTATCGATGTATCGGTTATCCCTGCCTGGTCAAACACCGGAGAGGTCACATCATCAGGAGGAAAAACCTTCAGGTGGTATGAATCTGCATTCTGAACGGGATACCAGGAAAACACCACTGACAATGGCTGATCTGTTGCTTCATTGAGTGGTGACCCTAATGCCGGGATAGCAGGTGATACAACGGCAAGACTAAAATATCCTGTTTCTGACCATATACCATGGCCATAAGCATTTGAAGCGGTAACCCTCCAGTAATAATTATTATAATTGTATAAAGTACTGATCCTGACCAGGGTGTCAGAGATATCCTGTTGTTCGGCACTAAGGTAATTGAAGTTGCTGTCTATTGCAACCTGCAGGTAGTAACCTGTAGCATCAGGAACTGAGCTCCAGGAGAAAAGTACATTACCAATATTGCATTCAGAACCATCTGCAGGAATGATAAGAACCGGTTGTACCGAAGGTACCATCGAACGGGCACAGACCTCCCTGGTGGTGGCAGAAAATCCCTCCTCATTGTAAGCCCGCACCCTGTACCAGTGGTCACAGGAGAGGTCAATACCCGCATCGGTAAATTCAGTTATATCGGCACCTGCATATCCGATCCTCTGGTAATTCACGCTCAACCGATCACTCCTGAGAATTTCAAACCCGTTTTCATTATCGGCGTTATCGGTCCATGAAAGGACCACTGAACCGGGTGCGCAAGGTGCCGCAACCAGATCTGAAGGATATGCCGGTATTCCATAATCCCCTGTATATTCAAGCAACACTCCGTTTAATCCCCCCAGGAAACCTTTATTCCTGTCGAGGAGGGATAATGCATTAAAAAACTGGTTGGCCATACAGGTTTTTTCTGACCATGTAGCCCCACCATCATCCGTAACATACAACAGTCCTTCAAAATCACCAGTGACCCAGACATGCATGCTGTCTAATATTTTTATCTTTTTAAACGCATTGTAAACATCCGGTGTATGATGCTGTTCATTCCATGTCTCCCCTCCATCCTCTGTTTTCATGATCAGTCCATAGGAGCCGACCAGCCAGCCGATACCACTGTTAAAAAATTTGATATCATAAATATTTTCCTCAGCGGGTTTTGTAATTTGCATCCAGGATGCACCTCCATTGGTTGTTTTTCTCATACCCGTTGGTCCTGCAGCCCATCCTGTCCGGTTGTCCTTGAAATAGACAAAATCGAAATAGTAACCGTCAAGAAGCTCCTGGTTGGTCCAGGTGATGCCCCCGTCGCCTGTGAAAAGCATCCCATAATACCATCCTGCGGCCCATCCTGTGTCAGCATTAATAAAAAAGATATCTTTCAGCTCTGCCCTGTCATAATTTTTAACCCATGTTTTTCCGCTATCTGCTGTATGGAATATTGAGTTTCTGTCTGACAACCATCCAGAGGCTGCATCGGTGAAAAACAGGTTATCGGCTTCACTGTCCGATATCTTTGTCATTTCCCAGCTGTTCCCTCCGTCAGTGGTTCTGAGGATTTTACCACTGTCGGCTGCGATAAATCCGAGCTGCGGATCATTAAAAAATATATCGTTTATTTTTTCATTGTCCAGGAAATTTTTATCCAGTCTTGTCCACAGGTTATCATGAAGATTCTGTCTGGCAATTATCCCGCCGTTACCCACAGCATAACCGGTATTTTCAGTCATGACCAGGTTTTTACATCCAAGCGGACAGGTTTCCCACGACTGGCCGCCATCGGTAGTCTTTTGTATGCCATACTGGTTGATGCACCAGCCTGTATCCACGTTGATAAAGTAAAAGCTTCCGGCTGCGGGTCCGCTGAATACCACCGACCATGTCGTTCCGCCATCAAGCGTCCGTGCAATGTGGCTGATATTTGGAAGAAAACAGTGGACCCAGCCCACGGTGTCGTTAATAAAAAAGATATCTCCGTACTCAGAGGCAAAAGGCAGACCGTTCCCGGAAGCATAAATCTCTGACCAGGAATCTCCTCCGTCAGTTGTCTTGAAGAGAAAACGCCCCGACCGGTATCCAATAAGTGAGCTGGTAAAATAAACAGGACCCACCCAGTCCCATTCCCAGAAGTCATTATAAATACTCCATGTCAGACCGCCGTCATCCGTCGAAAGAATGCCACTCCAGGTTGTTGTAACCCATCCCTCGAGTTCGCTAAGGAAAAAGACAGAGCCATAGCCGGGATTAACGTCCGTCAATGGAGTGTTGAGTTCAGTCCATGTGTCACCACCGTCAGTTGTTTTGAACAGGGTTGAGCTGTCTCCAATGATATAACCGGTAGCACTGTTCAGGAAGCTGATACCCCACAGCTCGACATCCCTCCCGGTATGCTGCATGGTGAAGGTTTTACCTGCATCTGTGGTTTTCATAATAGTACCTTTCTCCCCGATGATCCAGCCAGTTGAATCATTAATAAAAGCCAGGTCGTTGTAGTCATGCCCTGTCGGCAAAGGATTGATCCATTTCCACTGGGCAGAAACAGGATTTATCAAACATGTGCAAAAGATTATTAACATCAGTGCAAATGGCATGAAAACAGTCCTGTTCATTTCTTTAAGATTAAGATGGTGATTATTTATATCAGGATGGAACATCAGGTTCATTTAAAAGATACTACTCTGTCAGGATTAAAGATAAAAATTCTTTATATATGTCTCATACTCTCAAATTGTTTTAATTCCGCCTTCGCGTTCCGCTTGTGCCTCCGCTAAAGCTTCGGCGACACGCGGACGGCGGACGAGAAGGTATGGTTTAATTCCCCGGAGCTTCCGCGGGCGCTGAAGCTACTCAGCGGAGGCGCTGCCCTGGGGTTCATACCAATTGATTCGTTCAGGCTCATAAGAAAAGGGGGCAGCAAGAAGATCAGGCTTTCAGCAATTAACATGTTAAGACCGGCTCTATTCCCTGTCCCTGATATACCGGACAGAGAATGCATTATAAGTTGATACCTGGCTGGTACGTTCAATCTTACCTGAATAGGAAAATAATTGCCTTACCCAGTAGTTCCCTTCGGATTTATCAAAGCTGGATGTCCAGAAATAGGTACTCTGGTTCAATGAATAAAACATTTTAGATCTGGTATTCATATATCCTGCAAACAGTGCATTAAATCCAATTCCCTCCTTGCTGGTCAGCAGGTATCCCGCATTTATTCCTCTTAATCCCCTGGTATTTATATCCTCGAGGGGTATTCCCAGGTATGCTTCCAGTGTCTGCCATTCATCATCTGTCGGAAGATGCCATCCCGGCGGACAGGCATTCCTGGCTGCTGCATTGGTATATAATCTTCCCATTTCAGAACATTCTGACAGGTCGTTGGCATAACACCAGGAGCCGGGAGTATCATAGTTGAGGTTCTGAGCCATCCACCACCTGCCCGCCAGCTTCACCGTCCCATATACCTGCCCGTCTCTCGGATCAGTGAAGCTCGCTGTATCACAACGTTTGAGAATCTTGAAGCGCCGGGCACTCTCAAAGTAGACAAAATCATCATTATTGCTCAACAGTTTGATCGAATAGTCAGTGGATTCCTCAATAGTATCGGGTACCGTCCATGCAAATTCACCTGTATTGGGAACCATTTCAGCCAGGTGTACATAAATATTCCCTGATTTGAGCAACCTGACCCTCAGTGAACTGCTCAGATCATCGCTCCATTTTACCAGGTAACTGTTACCCTGGATAAGTGTCTCTCCTTCATTAGGAAACAGCAACGTGTGTTCTGATTCCTGTACCTTTTCGCTTTCATAATCACATGCAGGCAGCAATAAACCGGAAAGAACGGTTACAAGGCAGCAGACAAATTTACCAGGAGGTATCATCGTCATTATAAGAACTTTTTATTTAGTCATACAGGCATCAAAGGAATCTTCCCCTAAAGCATATACATAAACCCCTATCCGGCGAATCTTCTCTATAAAGCATCTCCTGTAATCCCCATCCGGTAGCTTTAAAACCATCTGACGGGATATAGGGTAACCTCAGCTTATTCAACAACAAATGAAACAGACTCTGCAAATGCTGTCCCATCATTTAAAACCCCGCTTAATACAATATCATATCGGCCCAGGGAATTTCCTGTTACAAAATTAATGGTATTCACAGTACCGACCTTTATCCTGAGGTTTCCGTTCCAGTATAATGTATTTCGTGCATCAGGAATGTCCCCGGAGGTTAAGCTGTAATTTACAGATGGGGGGGAGGAAAAGAAATCGTACCTGATAAATAATCCGGACCGGGGCAGATCGATACCTGCAAAATCATTATTCTTTGAAAAAATACTCACAATGCCCCCATAAATGATATTTCCTTTCACATAAGGTTCATTGATGATATCAATATGTGAGATACTGCCCGGAAGCAGTGAAAGTAAAGGATTATGATCATAGACAGCAACCATATCCATCAGTACAAGAGGAGGGTAAATATCTGTTTCAGGAGATGTCCCCTGTATTTTCAAATATTTCTTGCCGTTGGTTTTTCTGACTTTCACCAGGAATGACAGCTCATTGAAATAATTTTCCAGGGTGGGTAACGGAATATAATCGTTCAGGTCCAGTGTTCTGACCGGCTCACCATAAAATGGTGTATTATAGTCTGTTACGGTATCACCCATCCTTTGTGGATTGCCAGGGGAAAAAACTGAGGAGATCCTGAAATTCCTTAACAGGTTCAGTGCTGTTACCTGTTCATCTTCAGAAAGCGTGAATGCCTGACCGGGGATTGGGATTGAATAAGGACAAAAATCATTATCAACAAGGATGGATGGTGCAACCGAATCCGGATCCTCAGTACCTATGAAGATATCTCTCTGCCCTGTTATATCAGGCATGGAGATGAAGAACCGTCCATCGGAACCGGTCAGCACGGAAATAAAATCCCTGCTTGATCCTAATAGTGTCAGGTCAACCCGTCTTAACGGCAGCGGGGCACCGGAAACTTTATCTGTCACAAGCCCTGTGAGGGTTATCCCGTAATATTCCGGTATGTATTGGAGGTTCCCGTTCACTGCATGCCCTTTGTTTGTTGCAATTATTTTATTATTGCCCGAACAGGCCGGAATGGCAGAAATACAGGCTGACCTGATTGAGCCGGCAGTGATCCCCGGCTTTATGCTCACACTGACTGTATCTCTTTGCCTGTACCTGGCTTTATCGGTTACCATTTCAAGTAATTTGTAGTCCTTGAACCCGGAAATAAAATATTCAGAGGACCCTTGTATATTAACTCTCTGATCTTCAACTTCTTTACTGCTTTCAACAGGATTGATTATCCTGACCTGGTTATAGCTGAAGGATTCCGGTCCGAAATTGCGCATATACCTGGTATATGCTTTAACATAATATATTCCTGTCGGCAGATTTTCAGGGATTTTAAAACAGCTGGTACAGACCGGATGGTTGATCCTGAATTTACCTGTAATGGCAGGGTTATTGGCAGAACTGATCATTTCCATATACAGTACAGAGCTGTAACCAGTCTCCATCGTTGGGTTCCCGGGTAATATGGTTGCAGAAAAACAGATATTCTCCCCGGCAACATAGAGTGACCGGTCCGTGAAAAGGATTACCCGCTCCGCCACTCCCGGAATAACAGGAGACTGACCCACAAGTGCAGGATGAGCTAACTGCACAAGGACAATAAGAAGAATAATATGAATAGCAGTTTTTTGCACTTTATTCAGGCCAGTAATCTGGTTTGACAGTTGTTCCCCCTATTGAGGTACAGAAAATGCACTCATTGGTCATTTGCAGGAATGCACCTTTATTTTCAAGCAGGTAGACAGGGTAATCCTGTGGGGTAAATTCCCTTAGCCCGTTCCGCAGGACATAAACACCGCAGGATGCAGGTTGCAATATTTCCAGGTCAGGGACATTTTTAACAAATATTCTTTTTGTTTTCACCGAGGCAACCTGGAAATATCCGAGGACAGTCTGTCCGGGTTTCGTGAGGTTGGACAGATTACCTTTAACAGGCAGCGGTTGTGTTTCATATAATCCACCCTGTTCAACGTTATTCATCCTAAGCTGGTCCCAGAAATCAAATGCATCCGTGCTGATTGCATATTGGGTGACCAGTATGCTGTAGAGGCAGATCAGCCTGCGGGTTGTATTATCAACAAAATGCAGGGGCAATTTCCTGAATACGTTATTCTGCAAACCGGTTGTATTCAGGATATAGATATCCCTGATTTTTTCTGTCGTCCAGCAGATATTTTCCGAATAGTCAGGCGGGTCCACATGGTGCACGACGCCGTCATACCACCACTCCAGCGGATATTCGGTATGATATTCCCATGTTTCAGTGACATCAAATTTGTAATGAGTATTCTCATATCCGGTAGCATCGAGGTCAGTATAAAACTGGATTCCTTCAATGAATACGTCAGGATCATTGGTGGGTTTGCTTTCCCTGATGAAATATACTGAATCAATATCAGGACATTCAGCCAGTTTTTCATACTCAGAAACCAGGTGCGTGCCTGCGGGTGTTGTAATGTCCAGCCTGAAGGAAACTCCGGTCACCAGATACGCCTCAGGGATATATACCGTATATGCGCCGCTTCCAGATTCCTGCCCTGTGAATGGATTCCCTTTGCTATCTTCAATCTTAACAGTGCAATCAGTCAGTGGGATCAGCCCGGGATTATTTATAGATGATGCAAGGGCGACATATATATCATGATATTCTTCGCCAGTTGTTACCTGTCCTGATACGACATATTTATTTGTTTCAGCAGCTTCAATATCCGGCGTATATTCTTCAATACATGCCGGACATATTGTCAGGACAGTCAGGACCAGGTAAAATATGATTCTAATATGTTTCAAAGTTCCCTATTTTAATAAGCCATGAGGCTGTCAGCAGCTGTGTGCCGATGATTGAATATTTATAGCTGTTCATCCGTCCGTCCTCTGATTTGTAATAGACCGAAAAAGCATTCCTCCGTCCCATAAGGTTATAGATGCCGAACTGCCAGGAGCTGTGGAACAGTTTTTTCATTTTCAGGCTTCCTTCAATATTAAGCGACAGGTCAATCCTGAAATAATCAGGTATGCGGTATTTGTTCCTGCTTGAAAAATCAGTATAGGGCTGATCATTGATATAATATACCGAGAGGGGGTACGTCACAGGTTTCCCTGTCTGGTAACATAAAACTGATGAAGCGGTGACCCTTTTGCTGAAATGGTAATTCACAATGGTATTCAGGGCATTCGGGATGTCATAGTTTGAAGGATATGCCAGACCATTATTGATCTTGTTCCAGTAATCTGTTCCGTTAACTCTTATCAGTGAACGGGACCAGGTGTATGCTATCCATCCGTCAGTCTTTTTACCGTTCATCCGGGCAAAGAGTTCAAAGCCGTAGGATTTCTGTTGTCCCTGCAGCACTTCTGTCTCCACTGCAGGGCTGAATAAAAAATTAGCGCCATCCCTGAATTCCGGGAAATGGTTTACAGATTTATAAAAAACTTCCACGGAGCCCTCGAGCTTATTACTGAAAAAGTTCCTGAAAATACCCAGGGAATACTGGTTGCACCGGGAGGGCTTCAGATAATAATCAGACAGCTTCCATTGTGTATTCGGGGCAAGGGCAACAGTGTTGCTCAGCATGAACAGGTTCTGATCCATCTGGTTAAAGGATAGCTTGACCGTACCGGCCGCATCTGTTTTAATGTTTAAAGCGATCCTGAATTCCGGTACCGGATAGGATTTAATGATCTCGTTTGACCGGAAACTAATGGTATCAGTGATATACCTGATATCTCTCAGGAACGGGCTCGCATAAACATTGACCTTTTCCGGACCAAGGGAAGAATAATCAGAAAACCTGAATCCGCCATAAATCCTGATCCATGGCAGAATATTATATATATCGGTAATAAATAATGCAGCCTCCAGGCCTTTTTCAGATCCGTGAGGAACGGGCAACCTTTCCGATTCCGGTCCAAAAGGCTCAACGGTACCACGGTCGAGCATATAAAGAATCATATCGATACCGTAGGTCAGCGTGTGTTTTTCGCTGAACGAATGAGAAATATCATTCCTGAGCTCATAATGATCCAGCTGATAGGAATGCTGGTAGGCAGATGATATCTCCTGTTTATCAATGGTACCGTATGCATAACGCGACATGGCCAGGGAGAAATTGTTTTTGACTGAAGCATTAATATGATGATTGATGCTTAATGAAAAGCCCAGGTTTGAATAGTTATAGCTTGTAAGCTCCGCGAGCTTAAAATGATCATAACTGCGGTAGAAGAATAAATCGATATTTGTTTTTTTCAGGTCACAGCTGAGCAGGGAGGTGATATCATAAAATCCTGCGCTGCTGTTCCTGATGTTATAATCATCCATCCTTGACAGGACCCAGTCGGAAAAGGAGGATCTGCCGCTGAGCAGGAAGGAGCATGAGTCATTGATGACAGGGGTTTCAATGGTAATGTTCCCTGAAAACGGGTTTATCCCTCCGTGAAGGGCGAAATGTTTTTTATTTCCCTGCCTGGTGACAATATCAAAGACCGATGATAACCGTCCGCCGAACTGGGCGGGGATATATCCTTTATAAATGATGAAGTCGTTGATAATATCCGCATTGAAAGCCGGGTAAAATCCAAAGAAATGGGAAGTATTATAAACCGGTACCCTGTTGATATAAAATGCATTCTGATCGAAGTTACCGCCGCGGACATTCAATCCTGCCGAGCCTTCCCCCACGCTGACAATACCCGGAAGCAACTGTGACACTTTAATAATATCCCTTTCACCAAGCATCATGGGTATTTCTTTTATTGATCTGACAGAGACTTTTTCTATGCCGGGATCTTTCTGCGTCAGGTTCATCTGCCTGTCACCATAAATCACTGCCTCTTTAAGAGGTATGAGAGCCCTGACCAGCCTGACATCAAAGCTGCCGTCAGAAAGAATGTCAAGCTGGCAGGTGGTTTTATTATAGCCCATGCATTCAAAGCGTGCGGTATATCTGCCTTGTTTCAGGCTCAGGCTGATATTCCCGTTCCTGTCACTGGCGGCGCCTGTGTTGGTCTCTTCAATAAAAACGGTTGCCCCGTTGATGAGCTCACCGTTTTCGATATCTGATATCGTACCGTTTATTTTAGCAATTCTGGCCTGACCCGCATGTTTGCTCCCGATGGTTAGTGTTTTAAGGATATCAGCGCTCCTGCCTTTAAGAAAATCCCTGTCTCCAACAGGTTGACCGGGGAGGGTGCTGTCTGCCGATATGGCTGTGGATGTGAGCTCCGGAAGCCTGGTCGACAATTCCTCATCCGGCAGAATGATATAATTACCATTCCATTCAGAGGTTTTTAAACCTGTTGTGCCCAGAACAGCGTTCAGCGCTTCCAGGACTGTTATGCTGTCAGCATTGAGATTAACCTTAATGTTACTGACCCATTCAGACTTATAAAAGACCCGGCTACCGGTTTTATTCCTGATGAGCTCTGTAAACCCGGCAAAGGATTGATTTGCCACATGGCAGGACAGGATCCGGACAGGTTCCTGCGAATATAATTGCAGGCCGGTTAATAGTAAAAGGAGGATGATCAAGCGTTTCATCACCCTTATACTTTGCGACCGTCTGAAAAACAAATTTGTCACTGCCAGGGATTTCAATTCTGTATGTTATTGCAATAGCTTATCAGGCGTAGCATGATTTGATCCGGTGCTTTCCTGACATTGATCCTGTTTTCCCTGATGAAAGCAGCGATCTTATTCCTTTTGTCTCCTTTGAAATAATCCGTAAAGTTCCTGTTGTTCCTGAACTTGTATAATCCTGTGTTCCCGCAGAGATACATCTCTTTTACCGGCTCTGAGAAATAATAGTTTAGGTTGCCGGGCTGCTGGGACAGGGACAGCTCTTTCCCCCAGGAAAATAATACTTTTAAGCTGTCAGCACCTATTAACTGGAAGATCCTTTTCTTGCCATCATTCCCGGGCAGGTACCCGAACCTTAAATCCTGCAGGCCGAAACCGTCAAGCCATGCTTTTGAAAGTAATATGATCCTGTCGGAATTGTTCAGGTCCTTGTATTTCAACAGTAATTCCTGGTTATAAATTTCATAATTCAGCAGGATGTTGTCAAATTTCCGGCCTTTAATGATCACATAACCCGGTTCAAAATCGGGAGCAAAGAGATAAGGATGACCTTTGATATTCCCCGGCAGGCGGGAGATATAGAGCTTCCCGTTGCATAAGACCGGATCCGGTCCGTATACCCGGTCAGGATTGTCCTGGGAGAATGATCCCGGAGTGAATAAGGTCAGGGAAAGGAATAAATTTATGAATATGGACGGGTGATTTCTCATTTATAATGCTTAATGATCTGATTATTTCAGCTGCCTCAACCATGTGTCGAGAAATACATCTGTAATAAGGTAACGTTCCGTTTCAAAATGAACAAAATCCTTATCAAGTAAAATTTCCAGGGCAGATTTAATTGAACTCGGGGTAGGAAGATCATATTTGTGAAGAAATTCTTTTGATAAAGGTTTCTCAACATATCCTTCAATGGCAATTGCTTTTAACAGGCTGAACTGAAGACTTGTAAAAAGATTTCTGTAGTTATAATATATCCCTTCGCGATCTTTAATTATATTATTCCAGACCATATCGGCCACTTCCTGATTAATGGAATTAAATCCCGAAGAATACAACTGGTTACAGTAATATTGTACATAATATGTATGATTCCTGGTTTTTTGCAGTAGCAATTTTACTGTTTCTTCTGGAATACTGATTCCGCCTTCATCAAATTTCTTAGCAATGAAATGACCATATTTTTCTGTATCTATCCTTTCCAGGTAAAAAATGTCTGTACTCTGATAAAAAGGTTGACTGTAATCCTGAAACATTGAAGCAAGTATATTCCTGTTACTGCCTGAAAAGATACAACCAAGATTTTGAGTACCCTGTATATGTGAACGAAGCAAGGCCTGGGTGTTATTTTCAGGATAACGGGTTATTTGCTGAAACTCATCAAAAGTCAGGATTACCCTTCTGTTAAAGTTTGAAATGAATCCAAAAATTTTTTCCAGAGATATGGGAATTTCTTCAGCAATAATATCCAGTTGTACTACCGGTTGTCCTGTAAGGGAATCAAATGTTAATTTAGGTCTTAAACCGGAAAGTTCATTAATGAGTTTCTTAAACCACCTGGAATGATAGGTGCCAAGAGTTTTGAAAATAGCTTCCCCGATTTTTCTGACCATATCTTTTACCGTATTGGTCGGTTGCAGATCGACATAGACAGTGATATAATTTTTATCATTTCTTATCTTGTAAAATGCATGTTTTATCAGGTCGGTCTTTCCCATCCTCCTGATGGATGTAATTGTAATATTTCGTTCATTTCTGATCGCATTAAGAAGTTTGCCGGTTTCTGATTCACGGTCACAAAAGAATTCAGGTCCTGCATAACCTGTGACTAAAAATGGATTCCTGGGTTTCATTACGAAAATAATGTTACGAAAATTTCGTTACGAAATTTACGTAATTATTAAAACATAACAAAATTATCCACTGGTGTTTTATCGAGGTAATTGAATCCTCGTCTCTTTGGATCACTCGGAATAAATAATTTTATAAGGTTCACCGGGCAGGGTACTGAACTCCAGTATCCTGTCTTTCAAAGAGGATTCATGATTTACCAGGCTGCCATCTTTACTGATGTCGAAGACTCTGATCTTTCCCGTGTCTGTCCAGTCATCCGGTATATGGTAACTGATACATCCTCCGTCCCTGCTGCAGGCTAGAAAAACATTTTTCCTGACAGGGATAAAACTCGTATAGTTCTTTGCAATCACCAATCCATCACCCATGGTTACGGAATATTCATTGGTTTTTACATTCACTTCAACAATAGTGCCGTCTCCGTAAATTACTTTTTCACGCTCATCCTGTTTTTCGTAAGTCTTCATGGATTTTCCATATAGTTTTTGTTTTGGCAGGGCATCCAGAATATAATCTGCAGGGGTAAAGACTGACCTGTAACTGGTAAATTTTTGTGCTCTCTGACCATAGAGGAAAGTGCGCACGTAAAAGGACTGGCTGCTGGTCTTCATCCCGAAACTGGTTTTGCCATGATAAATAAAAGGAATCATTGGTATCTGTTCTTCACCTTTAAAATATATGTTATCAAATGCG
>Ga0172366_10001306_pt1 | contig 19250 bp, 22 predicted proteins | sample LakKivSesite69cm_FD_114533 | JGI IMG/M metagenome (GOLD analysis project Ga0172366, IMG submission 114533) | Sediment microbial communities from Lake Kivu, Rwanda - Sediment site 69cm | ecosystem: Environmental > Aquatic > Freshwater > Lake > Sediment | place: Rwanda: Western Province, Lake... | reverse complement strand
GTTCACTGCTTTTGAGACCAATGGACCGGGTCCCACTTTGGATACTGACAATGAGATGGACCTTGAGACCGCGGAGAAAATGTTTGAGAAATTCAAAGAACTCCAGGCTCAGATTCTTTCTGGCACCCATCCACTTTCTAAAGAGGTTTAAATTAAATCCTGGTCAAAAATAGTTATTTGATTATTTGAGGGTTTGTATAATTTCAATTGCCAGATTACGGAAAAAATCCTTTATTTCTTTGACCTGAACTGGAAGAATCATTTTTACATTCCAACGATTGAAATCATCAGGGAAGGTTTGCACTTTTTCGCATGCTCTTGCCAGCCAGTAAAGGTCAAACCCTGGGTCTTTTTGTTTAGCAAATTGTTTCAGGTCCCAGAAAGGAATCATTTCCCTCTCCAGAATGAAAAATAGGTCAATGGCATCACGCAATTCGCAACAAGCAAAAAAAGTGAGAAGCTTTTCTATTACCAGGTCAATAAAATCATTTATGATGATATGGTTGATTTTTATCGGCTCCTCTAAATGGAAGGGGCTATCATAGGCAAGATGGATTCTCACTTCCTCCCCTTCAGTAGAACAAATTAACTCTGCAAAATTATCAAACAGCCTCCGCATATTGATAGGTAATTCCTTGCCTAAAACACTTTGCATATTTTTTGTAAAGTCTTGCATTATGCCTTCCTGCCTGGTAAAAAAATCAAGGTCGTGAGATTCTCTATGCCCCAAGTAATATTCTGCCAGTGCAGTGCCTCCTGTTAGGAAAAAATTTTCCGCATAAGGCAGTTTATAAAAATACCCCACCAACCTGTGCTGTCCGGGAGTGAAGACTCCTTTATTTAGCGGAGCCTTGTTCCAGTTGGGCAAAATAGTCATTCCATAATTTCCTGACATCTTCCGGTAAAGTGAGTTCCGGTAGTAAAGTTTTTAGTTCCTGCCAATCAAGCTCCACGATGTCTTCGGTATTGCCATGAATCAACACCTGCTGGATATACCATTTCCTAACCCAGGGGTCAGAAAGGTCTATCTCATCCGTGGACCAGACAATATAGCGTTTGGGCTTAATTTTCATAATGTTAAATATAGCATTATGCCTTTCCTTCTTCAAGCCCAAGACTTAATTCATCATTAGGGAGGACAAAATTTAAAATTTTTCATTTTTTACTTGACAGCTAAATAAAAATATGGTTCAATTTAACAAAAGTTAAAATAACTATAATTAAATTAAATAAAATTATAGCAAGCCGAACCAGGAGGCGCAAGATGAGAAAGATAGCTGGGGCAAGAGCAGAGGAGCAAGGCTGGGAACTGGTTTTTGAGCAGGTTCGGAAGATGGCTTTAGAATTGAGCAATGAGGAGTTCTTTCAAAAATTAGAGGTTTTGATTGATTCCGCAAGAAGGGAGTTAGAGGGGATTCCCGAGCCTCAAGTCAAAGCAGAGATTCATAAGAGCTGGGTTGAGCTGATTGATTATGCGCTTTCGCTCAAGCTGGATGGTCTATTGGACCAAAAGCTGGTCAAGGGTTAATGGCTTTAAATTTTCCGCTTTAAGTTTTTCCAGGTTAGCGGGCTATAGTTCCAGAAGCTCAAATTTTTCGTTTCCTAATTTCATTTCTTTAGCTAACTTAAGATAGGAAATCTCCTCCGGGCTTTTTCCAGATAATTTTGGCTCAAGCTCCTTGAGAAGACTGAACCCGAACCAGTCCAGAGCCAGCGGGTCTTCTCCAGCAAAAATCCAGCCTTTGGTTTTAGTCGGTTTTCCGCCGTGTCTTAGCTCATTAGCTTTCAGCAAGGTCTCTCTAAAATCCACGACAAAAAGCTTTGGTTTGACCAGTTTATTTATAGCGACAATGGTCTCGGCCAGTAAATTTTTTCTCTGGAAATGCACCCGGAAGCGCTCTTTCCGAGCGATAAATCCGAATTGATTTTTTATTGCAGAGGTCAGATGGACATTGATATGACTTTTCAGCACTGGCAGAGAGATGATAAAGTCAAATTCTTTGGCCAGGGCAGAAAATTTAAGGCTATCTCCGAAGCAGGTTTGAGCCCGGGTCATCTCTTTTTTATAGAAATCAAAAAATGGGATTTTTTCTTCCTGGGCGATTTGGGGGATGGGATGATTTTTTAAGCTGGCGCTGGGACGAAGAAGGTCAGCCGCAGGAGCGTCTCCTGCGCTCAATTCGGTTCGGTTTTTAAGCAACCTCACAATAGCTTGAAAAAGCTCTGGCTCAGTGGTGGTGGGATAAGGCTCATAAGAGACCAGATTGGGCTTGAGTAAAATTTTTTGGGGGATATTTTTTAGATAGATTTCCAATAATTTTTCCAAGAAGGGAGCCGGATTAGAGGAGCGGGTATAATAGATTAAGGATTTTTCCGTCATTTAAGTTATATTATAAGTGGTTTAAGCTCGGATTAAAGCGGTTTGGGTTGAGGGAGAAGGCAAAAGCTGGATTTTATTTGACGGTAGGTTTTTTGTCAGTTAAAATTAAAAGAATTACAATGGCTCAATTAGTTGAGCAGAGGAAGATGGGGCGGGTTAGTTATCCTTTACGGGTATCCTGCATTGGAGATTATAAGGTCTTTGATGCAGAGACAGATAATTTTTCTTTCTTTGGCGCGTGCTTATTATCTCCGGTGGAGGTTTCAGCTGGACAGGGCTTGGGGATTATTTTGAAACTACCCGGAAAACAGGGATTTTCTGTAATTCCCGCAGAGGTTCTTTGGTCCGGGATAATAGATACTAAGCTGGGTGAATATAAATACCGCCTGGGGGTGAGGTATTTATATTTAAGCGCAGACCAGCAGAGAGTCTTTGGAGAGATGTTGAGGATACTGAAATAGGGGATTAGAGGAAGGGGATAGATGCCCAGGTCGGTTTTAATCATAGATGATGACCCTCGGGTGAGGAACGAGGTCAAGCAGATTCTCAATCAGGTAAATTTTTTTGACATTTATTATGAGGCGAATGATGGGATTGAGGGCTTCAAGATTTTGCTCAATAAAGATGTGGATTTGATACTTTCCGATGTGATGATGCCGGGGATGGATGGTTTTAAATTCTTGAGTATGAAGCGGGCAAGGCCCGAGTTCAATGATATTCCAGTGATAATGCTAACTGGTGCGGAGGATGTTAAGCTGAAAATTAAGGGCTTGGAGCAGGGCGCCAGTGATTATATCACCAAGCCCTTTGACCCCGGGGAGCTATTAGCTCGGGTAAAAATTCATTATAACATTAAACGGCTTCAGGAGGAGCTGAAAGCGACCAACCGCAGGTTAGAGGAGCTTTCCAATACTGATGGTCTGACCAAGCTGTATAACCGCAGATATTTTATGGAGCTAATGGAGTTGGAGTTTCAGCGCGCTCATCGGTATCAATCTAAATTTGGCTATGTGATGATGGATATAGACCATTTTAAGGAGTTTAATGATAATTATGGACATTTATTGGGGGACCGGATTCTTTACGAGATAGCCCAGATACTTCAGGAGAACCTCAGAGTGAACGATGTGGTGGGCAGGTATGGTGGGGAGGAGTTTGCGCTCTTTATGCCCGAGACCGACCTTAAGGGAGCGCTGGTGGTCGCGGAGCGGTATCGGAAGAGGGTGGAGGACTTTGTTTTAGTGGGGGAGGGTAAAAAATTTAAAGTGACCATCAGTTTAGGAGTTGCCTGTTATCCTCATCCCGGGATAAATTCGGTTGATGATTTGATTCGGCTGGCGGATAATGCCCTTTATAAAGCCAAGCGTAATGGAAGAAATCGCGTAGAAGTGGTTGAGTAATTCTTTTCCAGGAGGGAAATAAATGCTGGAGGGAGCCATAGTTGCCTTGGTCACGCCCTTTAACCAGGGAAAGGTGGATTTAGACGGGATAAAAAAATTGGTGGAATTCCAGATTGAAAATGGCACTGATGGCGTGGTCCCTTGCGGAACCACTGGCGAGAGCGCGACTTTAAGCTATGAGGAGCATAATTTAGTGATTGAGGCAGTGATTGATGCGGTGAACAAGCGAGTGCCGGTTATCGCGGGAACTGGCTCAAATTCCACTGCTGAGGCAATAGAGCTGACCAAGCATGCGGAGAAAGCAGGTGCGGATTATGCGCTTTTAATCACGCCTTATTATAATCGTCCTACTCCGGAGGGGCTTTATCAGCATTTTAAGGCGGTTGCTAAATCCACTAATCTGCCCTTGATTCTTTATAATGTTCCGAGCCGGACCGGCGTAAATATGACCCCTGAGACCGTAGCCAGATTGAGCGAGATAGATAATATCATTGGCTTAAAAGACGCAGGCGGAAATTTAGCCCAGACCGCAGAGACTATCTATCTGAGCAAGGGAAAAATTAAAATTTTCTGTGGAGATGATGGCTTATTTTTGCCTATGTTAGCAATTGGCGCAAAGGGCGGTATCTGCGTGGTCAATAATATCGCTCCCAAGCTGACCAGTGAATTATGGGATAAATGGAAGGCAGGAGATAGGAAAAAAGCAGAGCAGATTCATTATAAAATTCATCTTCTCAATCGGGTGCTTTATTTAGAGACCAATCCGATTCCAGTGAAATGGGCGGTGCATCGCCTGGGACTGATTAGCGATGAGATTCGCCTGCCTTTGACATTGTTAAATGAGAAATTCCGGGCTCAGGTGGAATCCGCAATGAGGGAGGTGGGGCTAATTGACTAAACAAATCAAAGCGATTGTTAGCGGATGCGCAGGCAGAATGGGAATTGAGCTGGTTCGGGCAATTAGTGGCTCCAAGGATTTCATCCTGAGCGCAGGAATAGAAAAGAAAGACCATCCGCTTTTAGGCAAGGATGCGGGGATGGTCGCAGGCATAGGAGAGCTTGAAGTAAAAATTAGTGAGGAGCGGATTTTAGAGAATTGTTCTGCGGATTTGCTGATAGAATTCACTCAGCCAGAGCCAACTCTTGCTCATCTTAAAATTGCCCAAAAGCGGAAACTGCCAGCAGTGGTTGGCACCACTGGATTTAGTGAGGCTCAGAAGCAAGAGCTAAAACAAATTGCTAAAGTTATTCCGCTTCTGGTTTCTCCGAATCTGAGCACCGGGGTGAATGTTCTTTTCTTCTTGGTCAAGCAGGCGGTCAGGTTATTAGGCCCCAGCTATGACTTAGAGGTGATTGAGGCGCATCATCAGCTAAAAAAGGATGCGCCCAGCGGAACCGCAATCAGATTAGCGGAGATTCTGGCAGAGGCTCGGGGATGGAAGCTGGAGCAGGTCGCTTGTTATCATCGGCAAGGGATGACCGGTGCGAGACCCGAGGCTCAAATCGGGATTCAGACCATCCGGGCAGGAGATATTGTGGGCGAGCATACGGTTCTTTTAGCAGGAATCGGGGAGCGGATTGAGCTTACCCACCGGGCAGGCTCCAGACAGAGCTTTGCCCAAGGCGCTTTAAGAGCCAGCCTCTGGCTAATCAATCAACCTCCGGGCTTATATTCTATGCAGGATTGTTTAGGAATTAAATGAATCCAGGCTTTTTTTTCAAACTCTCCTTTTTCAGCGTGCTTGCAGGCATAGCCTTTGCTCAAAAGGAATCCGGTTATCAGCTGGTCTATCAGCCTCATTCCAAGATAATGGTTTATCGGACTTATATACAAGGCAGTATAAATAGAGGAGAGAGTGAGGAGCCTGTGCATATCCAGTTTCTTCTTAATCGGCAATTAAAGATAGATGAGGCCGGTAGATATATTTACTGGCAATGGGGGGAAAAATATCAGGGCAGTCCTTTTGATTTCACAGAGCTGGATTTGCCCCTGCCCGGTCAAAGGGTGGAGAAGGTGATGGATAAATTAGGAAGGGTGGAAAAGGTGAGTCGGTATCTGCCCGGACATAGATATTATCTTAATCTTCTGGTCTTTCCAGAGCATCCGCTCTCTCTTCCAGCCAGCTGGAGATATGATTACCAGCTGAAATTTGAATTAGCTGATAGCTCGGTGCCTGCCTCCTGCCAGATTATTTACCGCTTGGAAAAAATTTTAAATTATAAGGATTATAATTGCGCCAAAATTCAGGTTCAGGGTCTATGTCAGGGAGGTAAGCCAGAGGATAAGATGTTCAGTTATCAATTTCAGGGCAGGTCTTATTTTGATATTGAAAATGGGCAGGAGGTGGACAATCAAATCAATTTCTCCTGGCTCAAGCTGGATAAGCCCAATAATCTGACCGAATCCGCTAAAATTGAGCTTTACACTATTATGGAAAAATAAATAAGCGCCTTTTTAGAAAAATTCTTCAAGCCTCTCTTACGCTTCACTAAACAACTCGCTCTATCTCTTCTTCCTCTGCAGGTCTTCTATCTCTTTATCTTTGCCCATCAGAATCAGGATATTATTTGCGCTAATCACTAAATTAGGCTCCGGCAGAATCAATTCTTTGGACTCTTTATCCGGTCTCACCGCAACTATCTGGCACTTATACCTACTACGAAAATCCAGCTCCTTCAAGCTCTTCCCCACCATCTCCTTGAACGGACTGATTTCCAATAAACTTAAATTTTCCCCTAATGGAATATGCTCAATTATCTCCGGACGATGCAAGGTTAGCGCTAAACTATATCCAGAATCCCTCTCCGGAAATACCACCTGGTCCACCCCAACTAATTCCAGTATCCGAGCGTGGTCCTCGCTCAAGGCTTTGGCAACGATTTTCTTTACCCCCAGCTGTTTCAAATAAAAAGCGGTCAAAATAGAGCTTTCCAGTTTATCCCCTAAACTGATTACCACAATGTCCATCTCCTCAAGCTCCAACCGCTCCAACACCCTCCGATCAGTCGCATCCGCGGACACCGCCTTAGTGACAAAATTCTTAATATGCTCTATCCGCTCCTTGTTGGTGTCTATTGCAACCACCTCTGAGCCTAACTCGCTCAACCGCTTGGCTAAATAGTAACCAAAACTGCTCAAACCGATTACCGCAATCTGCGCCATTTTCCCCTCCTAACCTATCATAACCTCTTCCTCTGGATACTCAATGCCAATCCTCTCACCCGTGTCTTGTAGGCTAAAAACCAGCGCCAGGGGACCCACCCGTCCAAGAAACATTGCGAAAATAATACAAATTTTGCCAAAACTGTTCAGCTCCCCAGTAACCCCCATACTCCATCCCACTGTGCCCAGCGCGCTTATAGTCTCAAATAATAGAGCCAGGAAAGACCGCTCCGCCTGGTTTATGATTCCGGTCTGACTGACCAAAAGCAAAAGGGTAATAAGATTGATTGCTAAAAAAGCAATAATCACCAAGAGCAAAGACCGGTCCAGCAAGGCTCTGCCTATACTCCTGCCAAAGATGGTGGGACGCTTGTCCCTGCGGAATAAACTTAATGCCACCGCAAGCATTATCCCTGCGCTGGTCACCTTTACCCCGCCCGCGGTAGAGCCCGGGGCTCCGCCAATAAACATTAAAAATAAAAGCGCCATCAAGCTGGCTTCACTCAAAGCGCTGATTTCAACTGTGTTAAATCCCGCGCAGCGAGCAGTAGATTGAAAAAATCCCCGCAATAACTTGGCTTTAATAGATAGCCCAGCCAGGGCGTTCTTTTCTTCAAGAATCAGGATGAAGACTGCTCCCAGAACAATTAAAATCAGGCTGATGAAAAGCACTATCTTGCTATGCAGGCTTAACCTCCGAAGTCCTAACCGATGCCGAATAATATGGGCTAACTCCAATAACACGATGTAGCCCAATGCTCCTGTAGTCATCAAGCCCACTACCCCCAGGTTGACCAAACTATTATCCGCAAAGCCCACTAAGTTATCTGAATTCAATGAAAATCCCGCATTACAAAAAGCGCTAACAGAGTGAAAAACCGATTGCCAGACCCGCTCAAAGCCTGAATAGGCAGAGCCAAAACCCAAATAAAGCAAAACCCCGCCAACCAGTTCAATCCCCAGCACCAAGATAATCGCTCTCTTCACGGTCTTGCGCAAGGTATAACCGCTCAGCAGATCCGGAAAATCGCCATAAGCAACATTCCGAACCACCAGACTGGTCTTCCGACCCAAGACAAAAACTATAAAAGTGCCAAATCCAATAATCCCGATTCCACCTAACTGAATCAATAATAAAATCACTGCCTGACCAAATCCACTGAAATCTCTGCCTGTATCCAGAACCACTAACCCGGTCACACAAACCGCACTGGTCGCAGTGAAAAAAGCATCTATCAAACTAATTCTTTCCCCCCGAGAAGAAATCGGAAGCACAAGCAGTAATCCTCCTATTAAAATCAAAGTCAGAAAACTATAGATAAGTAATTGTGCGGGACTGGCTCGCTTAAACCATTTTTTTATTCGTTCCATAATCTTAAAAAGATATTTTACAGGTAATTTATGCTAATTAAAAGAGGGAAAACTATTTTTCCTCATCAAAATCTCATCCGCTACTGCTGGCTCTCCACTGCTCTACGGAAGGCATTCACCATCTCATCATTTACATCCACTAAATAAATCAATTCTATCTCATTCTCCGCAAAGTTCCGAATCGCATCCACCACTGCCTTGGCTGAATCCTCTGGCTTAACCCTTCCTATTCCAGCGCCCATTCCCGGAAAGGCTAAACTCTTAATCCCCTTCTTCTTTGCTAACTTGATTGCCGCACTCACCGCCCGGAAAACCTTTTCCGAATCAGTCTTTTGAGCCGGTCTCTCCATAGTCGGCGCATGAATCACCCATTTGCAGGGGAGCTTCCCTCCCTCGGTCAAAACCGCCTCGCCCACTGCTATCGGCGCCTGCGCCACCGCAGATTTCTCAATCTGCTCCCCACCCACTCTTTTAATCACCCCGGCTACCCCTCCGCCCATATAGCCCAAGGAATTAGCTGGATTAACGATTGCCTCCACATTTAACTCCACCAGGCTCTTCTTCTCAACTATGATTTTCATACTATCCCTCCTTTGGCTGGATTATTTTTATCCTCAGGAAAAATAGCTCGGATTGTTTTGAAAAAATAGAGGTCATCTATTTTAATTCGCTCTCAATGGTTTTAAGAATCTGGTCCTTTACCATCTCCTCTAAGATATAATACTTTGCCTCCATTGCCTGGGCAAGCTTCTTAGACCTGCCAAAACTGCCCATCCGCTTCTCCTCCGCATCTATCACTAAAGAGCGCACCCTGGGCTCCTTCCGAATCAATGCGCATAGCTCATATATCTCTTGATAAATCTCCCCAAACTGAGGACCCTCATAATACTTCTCCCGGTCTAATCCCACATTCGCCCGACCATCGGTCACCACGATCAATAAAGGCAGTAAATCCGGCTCCCGATTTAACTCCCGCTTCAAAACCTGATAAGCAACCAAAAGACCATGACCCAGCGGGGTCTTCCCGCCAGTCGGGAGCTCCTCCAGAAACCTCTTGGCTAACTCTATGGAATTGGTCGGCGGTAATAACAGCTCTGCCTTCATACCCCGAAACGCTATCAAGCCCACTTTATCCCGCTTTTGATAAGCCTCTAAAAGAAGCGCAAAAATCGCGCCTTTGGTCTCACTCATCAACCTGGTGCCCATTGAGCCACTCGCATCCACCGCAAACAGCAATAAATTAGAGGTCTTTTTCATTCTGATTTTTTCGCGGATGTCCGGCTCCTGGATATTCACTGCCAAATGAGTCTTCTGCCGATGCCTTTGATAAGGCGCACTTGCTCGGAGCGTCGCATCAAACGCCAGGTCATTGTTAAACCTCTGAACCGTTGCCCGAACATACCGACCAGTCCGGTTAGAGGTGCGAGTTGCGGTCCTCCGACCACTTTGATTGCGCTTCAAGGTGTCTCTGGCAAACTTAATCTCCTTGGTGCTAATTGGTAATAGCTCCCCAACCCCGAACACCTTCTCCTGAAAAGCCTCCTGAGCACGACCAGAAAAATCATCCGCATTCCCCGGATAATTCTGCGCAGTTCTCTCACTTGCGCTCTGAGACCTGAGCTCTGCCCTCTGCTCCACCCCGGCGCCAGAGCTTTCTGCCTCTCGCTCCGATTTAGTCTCGGAACCCTCAAATTGATTGGCTTGATTATTCCCTTCTCCCATAACCGCGGTCTTTTCTCTTTCCCGCTCCTCCCGCTCAGCCCGAGTGCGATGCGTCAAGACCAGCTCACAGGCTAAGGCTAAATCCACTTCTTGAACCTCTTCCCGAGCATAAAACGCAGAGATGGTCCTCGCGGTCTTATCCAGTAAAAGGTCCGCCCGATGACCCATAACCCGATGCTTGAGAGAAATTTTAGCTATCGCGTTCAAAAGCTTAGAACTGATTTTTACCTTTCCTAATAATTTCTGCGCCTTGATTATTCTCTCCCTCTGCGCCTCTTCTTTCATCTTAAACCGCGCTAAAAACCCCTCCGGGTCCTGGTCAAAAGCCTCTCTCCGCTTTGCGATTTCTACCCTCTGCTCAAGCTCATTTATCCCCTGAATAGACACACAAAGCCCAAACCGGTCTAAAAACTGCGGTCTAATATCCCCCTCCTCTGGATTCATCGTGGCAATCAGAATATATCTTGACGGATGACTAAAGCTGATTCCCTCCCGCTCCACGATATTCACCCCGCACACCGCAGTATCCAGTAAAATATCCACCAGATGGTCCTCCAGGAGGTTCACCTCATCAATATAAATTATCCCCCGATTAGCCTCTGCTAAAATCCCGGACTGAAACCGCTTTCTTCCGGTCTTGAGCGCATACTCAAAATCTATTGCGCCCACTAACCTATCTTCAGTCGCATTCAGCGGAAGCGTGACCACCCGCACCTGACTTTTTTGCCGAGGTAATTTCTCTCCTGCCTTAAACCGCTCCAAACAATTCTCGCACATCTCTTTAATATCCTCAGGATGACAATGGAACGGACAATCGCTCACCTCCTCTATCTCTGGAAGAAGCGAGGCAAGAGCGCGAACCGCAGTGCTTTTGGCAGTGCCTTTATCCCCTCGGATAAGCACTCCTGCCAAGCCCGGATTGATGGCATTTAAAAGCAAAGCGATTTTCAGGGTCTCCTGCCCGACCAGGGCGCTGAAAGGAAAAATCAGGGGCTTATATTTTTGAGCCATTTTAATATCTACCGCTTGCTCGCTCCGTGCTCTGACGATTTAACATCTCCTCTATCTTTTTGGAATCAATCGCCATCTCCTCAAACGGTCTCCTTCGCATCCGATGCGCAAACGCAACCTCTATGCACGCGTCCACATCCTCCTCCAAAACCTTGCTCCTGCGGAAAAATGACGCGCGGGTCTTTGCGGATTTCATCAGAACCAAATCCGAGCGATGCCCATCCACGCAGAGCGCAATGGAGATATTGGCAATCCGAGCCAATAACTCCTCACTGATTTCCACCCCTGCTAAAAGCTTTTTCGCCTCCTGAATCCGCTTCCCCAAATCCTCGTCCTCTGCTCTCCATTTTTCAGCAAAACCCTCTGGGTCAGATTCATATTCAGACCAGCGCCTTACTATCTCCACCCTTTGCTCCGGCTCCCGAAGCGTCTGGATATTCACGCATAAGCCAAATCGGTCTAAAAGCTGGGGTCTAAGCTCCCCCTCCTCCGGGTTCATTGTTCCCACTAAAATAAACTCCGCTGGATGAGAATAACTCACCCCCTCCCGCTCCACGGTGTTGATTCCCATTGCCGCAGAGTCTAAAAGCACATCCACAATATGGTCATCCAAAAGATTTACCTCATCCACATAAAGAATCCCCCGATTAGCCTCTGCTAAAACTCCGGGCTCAAATTTCTTCTCCCCCTCCCGAAGCGCATGCTCCAAATCCAGGGTGCCAACCACCCGGTCTTCTGTCGCATTGATGGGAAGGTCAATCACTCGCATTTTAACCCTCTCGGTCTCTAATTTTCCCTGTTTTTCCAATTTTGCCTGACATTCGGGACAGAGCTTTGATGGGAGAGATGGCTCACACCGAAAAGCACATCCCCGGACCACCTCTATCTCTGGAAGAAGTGAGGCAAGCGCCCGAACCGCGGTGCTCTTGGCAGTGCCTTTTTCTCCTCTAATTAACACCCCACCCAGCCGAGGATTGATGGCGTTTAAAATCAATCCCAACTTCATCTTCTCCTGGCCAACTATTGCGCTGAAAGGAAATACTTTCCATTCCCTCATCTTTTTACTCCTCAGAAAACTCTGATTTATCCCTTGCTTCCAAGTTAATTTTTATTTAAAGGGTCCGCTCATCGCAAAAAAGCCCTTAATTTTCTCATTGGTCTCTCTGAGCCTCTGCGCTAAAGTCCGAACAAAACTCCAGAGCAGTTTATAAGCTAACTCCTTATCCTCGCTTAACAGCTTTTCAAAATCGCGCTGGTCAATCACCAATAATTCCACAGAGCTATTGGCAATGGCATAAGCGCTTCTTGGCGCCTCATCAATCAGGCTCATCTCCCCAAAATACTGTCCCTTTTTCAAGATTGCTAAAGCTTCTTCTCCTACCCCCTGAATTATCTTACTGATTCTGACCTCGCCTTCAAGAATCAGATAAAATTTATCCCCTTTATCCCCTTCCTTAAAAATCTCTTTTCCGCCCAGAAAACTCTCCTTGGCAGAAATACCAGTGATTTTCCCCAACTCCTCTTTACTCAATCCCTTAAACAGGTCAGTCCTTCTCAGCAATTCTAAATCCAGAGGCATCATAACTATTTTAACACCAAATTTTTGCTTTACAATCAAGCCCGCAATTGGGAAAAGTTGTTGCTGATTCGTTTTCTGCGAGGGATTTGGCAGAGAATTTTATCTACAAAAACTAAATTTTGAGTCTTTGCTCCTTGAAGCAAAATGACCAAGCGAGGTTTTCATATTTTCCTTGCCTGATTTTAGGATGTCTGGTATCATTATTTAAGGTCGTAAAACAAAGACAAAAAATTTAATGTTACATCCAAAATCCCTTGGTAAGCTCTAACAGAGCGCAAGCCCGCGAACTTTTTTCAATTGGCGGCTTGTCGTTGACGGTAGGCGAACCATGCAACCTCTTGAAATACAATTGGTTATAAAAATATACCGCAGAAGAAGCATAGGTTGGCAAATATCCTTAGACCGCCCTATTACCAAATAATCCTCAAAAACCGCTTTCAAACACCCCGAATGCTTCATACCGTTGTCTCATTTTAGCTCTCATTCTTTCAATGTTCTCCGCAGGACAATATTGTCTGAATAATCATAAATATCCACTCCGAATTTTTTCTTCGCCACTCTCCGAGACATCTTAATTGGCTTAAAACCTGCTTTCTGATATGTCGCTATGGCGCGCTTGTTCCTTGATGACGGAGAAATATAAAAATCTTTTATGCCATATCGTTTATGTAGGAAACCGCAAATCGCTGTTAAAGCATCCGTGCCGTAACCTTTGCCGCAATATTTTTCCGCTCCCATCCAGATATCTAAAACTGCCCTTCGCTTCTTGTCATCAAATAGATCATATCCTACCGTGCCGACCCGAATATTATTGGCAATAATAATATAATTTCTCCCGGTTTTATTTCCAATGGAACTAAAGAAACTCGCCTTGTAATCCTGACAGAATTCTTTAAAAGTAGGGATGCGGGAATCAGGATAATTCGGCGGTCCCATAAATGACGGTGTTAAATCTGATTTTGCCAGCCACGCGTAAATCATTCTGCGTTCAGAAAGAACCGCTGTCCTTAATTTGATTTTTGAACCGGTAACGATCATCTTGTTAAAACCTTTCCCTTTTTACTTTCATAATATCGCATCGGCCATTAGCGCCCTTTATTTTTCAGCGACAACCAGCATCTCAAAATCTTCAGTCGTCAATTGGTCGTTTCTTGAATAAGCCCCAAGTTTTGCTCCAAAGATATCAATTTTTTTGAACCCAAGCATTTTTAAGAGCCAGGTTATCTCGCTGGGCACATAATAACGCTCATTGCATTTTAATTCTTTTTTGTTGCCAAGATCGTCTTCAAATACATAAGTGGTGTAATCTCTAAATGTCATGAGGTCAAAAGTCTTGCTTTTCTCAACAGAATGATACAGAGGGAAAAGTCCATTTAACGTAGTAAATATAAACTTTCCGTTATTCTTCAGAGCCTTTGCAACATTTCTAAGTATCTCAAAATTCATCTCATCCGTTTCCATCAAAGGAAAACCGCCTTCGCAAAGCATAATAGCCAAATCAAATTCTCCTTTGAACGGGAGATTCCTCGCGTCATGGTTTTGAAAGTCAATTTTTATGCCCTCTGCCAGCGCTTTTTCCCTCGCTCTTTTTAGCTGAGATTCGGATAGGTCAATACCGATCATCTGATAACCCCTTCTGGCTAATTCAATTGAATGACGACCGGTGCCACAGCCGATGTCTATGATTTTTAAGGATTTATTGCGACCGATCTCCTCTTCAATAAAATCGCATTCACCTGTAGTTCCTTGAACAAAAGATTTCCTGTCGTATTGGTGAGCATAATTCTCAAATAATAACTCATACCATTGTTTCATCGCCAACCCCTCTTCTATCTTGCATTACTGCCTCCCAGGTTCGCGTCCAAAATTAGTGTGGGCAATTTTCGCCACCCTACTCGTCGGAGGGTTAATTCCAAAAACTGGCGGAGAGAGTGGGATTCGAACCCACGGAACCCTTACGGGTTCACATGCTTAGCAGGCATGTGCCTTCAGCCAGCTCGGCCATCTCTCCGCTGGGCTGATTATATATGGCGGAGGAGGCAGGATTTGAACCCGCGGACCCTGTTAAGGGTCAGTGGTTTTCAAGACCACCGCCTTCAACCACTCGGCCACTCCTCCAGACCTTTAGTTAATTTACTCACATTTAGCTTTTCTGTCAACAGAACCGGTTTTTAATTGGCTTATTGCTTGGTCTGAACCACCCCGCCACATCTCCAGCATCGCTCAGTGGTTATTCCCGCAATATCCTGGACATTTGCCCCACAGTTGGGACATTGAACCAAGCCTAACACATATCTATTCCCGGCTAAAGGAGAGATATTCTGTGGACGAACCGCTTGCGCCCTGGGTCTAAAGACCGAGGCTTGGGAAATCTCGCTCAGCACCCAGGAAAAATGACCGGAGCTAAGCTCGGACCCGCAGTATTCGCATTTGCCAATTGCGTTCACCTGCATTGGCGCTCCGCAATTTGGGCAATGCCTTGAGACCAGCTCTGGCTTGCCCGCCGGGGTTTTAACCTCACCTGACCGGAGAAAAGTCCAGAACTCGGTAAAAGGCTTTAGCTCTTTTGTTCCTGAGAGTATCTTTCCGCTTTTTTCATCAACATAATAATCACTGGCTGAGGCATCTATCCGAACCGTGATATAGTCAAATCCGCCATCCTGAACCGCTTCTACGATTTCCACCTTGCCCACTGCCAGATTCTCAATTTTATTTATCTTGCCCTGGCTTTTCAGCTGATTAAGTTGAGCCTGAAACCGCTGAAGCAAAGTGGGACTGACAAAGGCTTGAGCAATACTCATATCCCGCTTGGACCAAGCGGTCTGAATCTTTGAAAAAGCGGTTGACGCTAAATCCTCAAATTGCTGTTCACTAAAATTGGGGTCTCGGTTCTTTAACTCTGCAATCTGCCCGGCAAAATTAGGCGCAATCTGATTTGATGGGGGATAAGTGCTCGGCAAATTAGTCCCCAAACTGGCTAATCCTTTTCTCACTTTGCCTTTTCTTGCTCCATAAACAAACAGCGCAATCAAAATGACCAATAGCAAAAACTTCAATGGCGCAGGCAGATTAGAAAAAATCAATGCAAATAACAAGGCAAATAACCCGCCATCTCCTCCACCACCTCCGCCATATTCTCCTCCAGAAGAGCCTCCCCCAGGAACATAATTATCTCCCCCTCCAGCCCGGGCAAAAACCATTTGGCCGACCATTATCCCAATCAAACCAATTGCCAAAAAAATAAATAAACCCAGCCTTTGCCTGGTAAATAATTTATATATGCTTCTCATCTGTTTTATATGATATTAGACTCATCGGATTTTGGCAATCAAAAGCTTTATCTCCTCTTAAGCAACGCGGACAGAATCCGAACCCCTTTGCTTATCTCGTCCACTACCGCAATCCCTCTCTTCTCCATCTCCTGACCGAATTTCAGCGCAGTGGCACTGTGCCCCATAATCCAGCTGACTACCGGCTTATTATGTCTTTTCATCAGCTCTGCCATTGCGTCAAAATTATAAATCGGAAGCTCAATCGGCGGTGCAAAGATATGAAGGAACACCGCATCCACTACCTCATCCTCCAAAACCGCGGAAAGCGCCTCGCCAAATGCCTTAATCGGTCCATTCTTCTCCATCGCCGGATATAAATCCACTGGATTGGAAGGCTCCATCCATTCTGGAAAAACCCTTTTCAGCCGAGCAATGGTCTCTGGCTTTAGCTTTGCGATTTCCATCCCTTGCTCATAAATATCATCACTCGCCACCACCCCCGCGCCACCAGAAAAGGTCAAAATCGCGACCCGCGCCCGGCTAAGAGCCTTATGGGGACTGACTGATAAACACCGAGCAACATCCAATAGCTCATTCATCCCCATCGCCCGAATAATCCCAGCTTGCCGAAACGCTGAAGCAAGAATTTTATCATCCTGCGCTAACGCAGATGTATGAGACCTGGCGGATTGAATGCCAAAATCAGTCCGACCACCCTTCAAAACCACTACCCGCTTATCCGTGCTCTTAGCCAGCTCAAAAAATCTCCGACCCTGCCTGATGGACTCCAAATACATCGCTATCACCTCAGTCTCCGGGTCTGAGATAAAATACTCTAAAAGCTCGGTCTCATCTATATCCATCTTGTTCCCGATTGAGCAGACCTTGGATAAGCCAAAAGGCGTTCTGGTCAAGATGTGCATCAAAAACCCAGCAGAAAGCATCCCGCTCTGAACAATAAGCGCAACCTCGCCCGGAATCAATCTATCCTTCCACATCCCCGGATTCATAAACGACATAATCTTCATCTTCCGAACATTGAGCAAGCCCATACAATTCGGTCCCCAGAGCCGTATCCCCGCGCCCCTCGCTATTGTTAAACACTCCTCAGTTAGCCTCTCCCCCTCAGCTCCCACCTCAGAAAATCCAGCTGATTCTATAATCACTGCCTTGATGCCCTTTTCCGCACATTGCAGTAGCGCCTCCGGCGCCGACCTCGCAGAAATGAAAATAATCGCTAAGTCTATCTTTGCGGGAACCTCAAGAATGCTTTTATAGCATCTCTTTCCCTCTATCTCCTCCTGGCTCGGATGAATCGGATAAAAATTATCCCCAAAACAATAATTGAGATTGTAAAAAAGATTATACCCCGGCTTCAGCTTGTTCCCGCTTGCGCCGATTAGAGCAACAATATCAGGCTCAAAAAATAAATTCATAAACTCCTGACTCATAACCCCAACTCCTTCTGGATTGTAAATAACATTTCGCAGATTTCAAGCCTGAGCCTTAACCACTGCAAATACCCGAAACTGAAAAGTTGACCTAAAAATTATGAAGCCAGCTATGAGCCTTATCATCAACCACCTTCATCACCCGCTCAGCTCCCGCAAGCACCCATAGATAATAAAGCTCATACCCCGGCGCAGAGACTACTGGATGATACCCCTCTCTGAAAACCACCAAATCATTATTCTCTATCACATACGCCCGGTCAAAGCTCCGAGCGTCATTATAAACCCGCTGAAGACCAAACCCCTGCCCTGGATAAATTTTATAAAAATAAACCTCCTCCAGGCGATATTCCTTCGGTGGATTATGCCTATCATGCCGATGAGGCGGATAACTTGACCATTGACCCGGATAATTAAAGGTCTCACCAATCAAAAGATGGCTCGCCTTCACCTGAGAAACCATTATATCCACCACCCTCCGCTGATAATGCTCCCTGCCCCGATGATGAACCAAAAGCTCATCCGGCAAAACCAATTTCGTCTCCCCATCACCCTCCGAAGGCGCATAAGCTAAAGCCAGCTCACTCTCCTTAACCGCTCTCACCCTCCATTCCATCCTCCCCGGCAAATATAACCCATAAGCCGATTCAGAAAAAACATCTCTCCTCGGACCTAATCTATATATTTTCCCCTCAACATAAATCTCCACCTGACCGGATAAAAGCACTATCCCAAGCTCCTCTTTGCCTAAATTCTCCTTGAACCCATCACCCTTTTTAAGCAACAATAAACTGAACCGGATAAATTCCAATTCCCCATCCACCAGCCAATTTCTTCCTGGTTTAAAACGCCGCCGAACCTGATAGCTTATCCCTTTCACCGCAAAAGCCCCATCTTTTTCAAAAAATCCGCAAACCCCAGAACCGCCTCCTCCTCATTCGGCTCAGGCATAAACTCCCCGGAAACAAATCCAGCATACCCAATCTTCTCAAGCGCTCGGAATAAACCATCAAAATCAAAATGCCCCCTCCCCGGATAATGCCGATTGGAATCCGCTAAATGAATATGCCAGACCCTCTCCCCAACTGAAATTATGCTCTCCTGAATATCCCTCTCCTCTATGCTGATATGAAAACTATCCGCCAAAATACCTAAATTATCCGCGCCAACCTTCTCTATTATGCCCATCGCTTCTCCCAAAGTGTTAACAATGCTCGTCTCATACCGATTTAACGGCTCTAACAATAGCCCCCGAGAGCCTATCTCCTTAGCCTTCTTACTCAAAAATTTTAACTCCTCAACCAGAATCTTCTTTGTATCTTCTTTTCGCTCTGCTTCCGGCATTCCACGAATCAAGCCTATTATCACATAAGCGCCTAATTTGCCCCCTAACTCTAAATGAGTAATCAACCGCTTCCTTGCCTGCTCCTGAACCCGAGCAGCTTCCGAGGTCAAACATAGCCCCTCTTCTATAAACGCCTGACCCGTGCCAAGCGCTGGAACCGCTAATTGATATTTCTCAACCAGCCCAGACAAAACTGAATAATCAACCTCTCCCGGATTCCGAACCGTAAGCTCAGCTCCATTAAATCCAAGCCTATTCAAAACCCGAAACCGCTCCTCTATTTTTCCCTGAAAAGCAAGCCCCCTGAACCTCGTGGCTCCCAAACTCACCACCACCGAACTCTTCATCATCCTATATTTACCCCCTATCTCCCAAAATAACAAATCCAGATTACATCCTGTCCCCTAAATAAATGCCCAACTCAGTCCAAGATATGTCGCGCCAAAGCGAAAATGTCATAGTAAAACCAAAACAAAAATGTCATCCCCCCTCCGGTCCCCCAAAGGGGGAAGCGACAGTCTGGGAAGACAGGCAGGATTAAAGAGAGGCGGGGTGC
>Ga0172366_10001304_pt1 | contig 19265 bp, 18 predicted proteins | sample LakKivSesite69cm_FD_114533 | JGI IMG/M metagenome (GOLD analysis project Ga0172366, IMG submission 114533) | Sediment microbial communities from Lake Kivu, Rwanda - Sediment site 69cm | ecosystem: Environmental > Aquatic > Freshwater > Lake > Sediment | place: Rwanda: Western Province, Lake... | reverse complement strand
TTGCTCGAAGCAAACCACCAGCTGATACCGCATCGAGAATCACTTCGATGGATCCTGATCGGATCGTTCTGGTATATGCGATCGTTGACTTGATGTCAGATAAATTGGACAAGACCTTTCTCAAGGCCGTGCAAGAGAAGATCAAGAAATTGGGAGAAATGTTCGTGGCTATAAACGGAGATAAGAAGGACATCGAGAACGTGGATTTTGAACCGTTCAAACACAAAATTATTGTCGTGTTCACGGATATGCTCAAGAAACCCGAGGATCGATTCGATGACATGTGGCCCGGGAGCCTTGATAAAGGCATAAAGCGATAATCGAGCTTCGGATCACACGGCCACCATTCCCGCGCGGAGAAAAAACCAGAAAATAGCGTCTATGACCAGCCCGTGGGTGATGGTACCATTATCGATCATTTTTTTCACGCGGGGGATCGGCTCGACCGTTACATCGCATCTTTCGTTCGGACCATCGAACATCGGATTCCCCTTCTTCTCGACGTTCTTAATCCAATAGGTGAAACACCAGTGGTGATGCAAGGCAGGATTCGGGTTCACCCGGCCCACGAGCTCCGGGGTGTCTCCCTCGAACCCCGTTTCCTCGCGTAGCTCCCTCGCAGCGGCACTAGCGGGTTCCTCCCCCTTTTCAACGATGCCCCCGGGCACCTCGATCTCGACGCGACTCGATCCAAAGCGAAATTGCTTGATGATGATCATTTCCTGGGCCTTGGTGGTGGCGATCACGTTCACCCACTGATCGCATTCGATGACGAAGGCGTGTACGTTCTTCCGGTTATACGGGTTGGCGAACGTCGCCTCGACTACCGAGAACACACGAAACGAGCCTTTTAAAGTTTCTTTCAATTTCTCCCAATTCTTGACCATCACACTCACCAGAAGTAGTTCAATGGATATTGGATCATGAAAGCGGGTCCCGTGCTAGTACATTCAATCCTTTATGGATTGCTTGATGAGCTCTATCCCCCACTTGGCGAGTTGCTCGGCTACGTCCTTAGATTTGCCATCGGCGAAGCTGCGGAATTTCGGTTCTGTACCGGAAGCCCGTATCAACACCGATCCTCCGTCTTTGAATACTTTAACCCCGTCGATCGTGATAAGCTTGTCAAACTTTTCTTTCTTGACAGCATCGGCAACTCGGGACATTATCTTGTCTTTCTCCTTCTGCTTGACTTGAATAGTTTCCTTGTGCAGGTGATACTTGGGCAGTGCCTTGAACAGGGACCCGATATCGCAGCAGTTGCGGGTCATGACCCCGATGATGAGCGCGAGGGCCATCCCGCCGTCCCGGACAGGTTGATGGGGATTGTAAAAGATACCGCCGTTCTCCTCGCCGGCAATGATCGCATCGAGTTCTAGCATGCGCCTCGAGACCGTAATGCTGCCCACTTTCGTCCACTCGAGCTTGGCCCCGTGCGCGTCGACCACGTCTTGCACGAGCACCGAGGAACTCACTGGCGTGATTACCCAGCCCTTGTACGTTTCCAACAAGTCATCGAGGATGATCGCAAAGCTTTCATCTCCCCAGTGGAAGATCCCTTCGTTATCTATGAATATGGCCCTATCTCCATCCCCGTCGAAGCCCACGCCGAAGCTTGCACCCTCTTCTACGACTTTCCTGCTGAGGACCTTCAACGTGTCTGGCGTGGGTTCCGATTCGCGGTTCGGGAACGTGCCGTCCGGGGTGTCGAAAATCGACGTGTACTTGACGCCAAGCTTGTCGAGCAAGGTCTGGTAATAGGCACAAGTGATGCCGTTCCCGGGGTCGACGATGACGTGCACGTCGTGTGCCCTTTCCTTCTCGACCCTCGCGTGCTTTACAATGCTGGTGATGTAATGTTCAATTATCCCTGAATCCATCTTGAGGTGGCCGGTGGCATTCCATTCGGGAAGATCTGCATCGGGTTTCCAGTTCTTGTAACATTTTTCGATGTCCGCCTCTTTCTTGGGCGGTATCTCGATACCGTCCCCGTCGATGACCTTGATGCCGTTATATTGCGGCGGGTTGTGGGATGCGGTGATCATGAGCCCCATTGAATAGCCATGGGTGTCCTTGATGTATTTCTGTAGTGCCGGGGTGGGCACGTGGCCGGCATCGGTTACATTGATGCCCATCGAGATGAGCCCCGAGATGATGGCGTGCTTGATGATGGGACCACTCGTGCGGTAATCCGTCGAGATGATAACACTGTTTCCTTTTTCTCGCTTCAAGCAATTGCCGATGGCTTGGCCGATACGGACACAAGTGTATGGCGTGAGGTCTTGATTTGCAACGCCACGTATGCCGTTCGTGGTGAACTTGATTTCCTGGATGAAAGGGGAGTCAACCATTCGACGCTCACCTCAACTTTTACCGAGCCTTGCGATGCCCGCCGCGAAATCTGCTTGCATATTCACTTTCCTACCCAGCTCATCCTTCAAGCCTTGAATATATTTCACGGGCGTTGGATCGGCATTGTTCAAGAATGCGAGGTACACGGAGATGAAATCCGACATGTATATGATCGAGAGCATGCGCGCAAGCCGGGATTTCCCTGCCGGTGCGATTTCGATGGCAGTATTAGCCTTGGTCGCCGCGATCTGCTTGGTGAACTCGATGCGAACCTTGAGGGCCGGGGATTCTTGCGCGGGATCCCGGATGAAGAAGCACGAGAAATTCCGGGCGAGGCTCGGCTCGACCTCCCAGCCAACGGTCTCGTTGTGGTTGAGTTCCGGGAACGTGTCGTAGTACGCCGGGTTCTTGCTGTTCTCGTTCACTTGCCCCTTGAACCGTCTGGCTGCGGATTGGTAAAAACCGAAGCCATACACGATGATGGTCGTGCCATAAACAGCGGCAGCATATCTTTTGGCGGGATTGTCCTTCAGCACGACGGAATGACCGAGCGCCTTGGATAAAAAGCTGAGCACCTGGTATGATTCTTGCAACTCTGCCATCATTATTTTCTTGTCGAGGAGATTGCAGTCCGCCACGGCAATCGCGAGCGTGGTGAACAGGTAGAGCAAGGCGGCCCTTGGTTGTAAGTTCCCCGGAACCTTCAATCGCAGGTCACCGGCCTTCTTGGCAGCATCCTCCAGGAGGCCGCCAGCCGTGACGCAGATGCACTTGATGCCACGCCGCTTCGCATCGAGGTATGCCGATAGCGTTTCTTCCGTGTTGCCGGAGTAGGACAAGAAAAAACCGAACCATGAAGCATTTATGAATGCGGGTAACTGGTATTCCCTGTTCACGATGACGGGGACGTGGATGGCATCCGAGATCCAATCCCGTATAACGTCCCCGGAGATCGCAGATCCACCCATGCCCGAGATGAAGATGCCCGCCAGTTTCCTTGGAATTAGCTTCTGCACCGATTTCTCGATGTTCTTTCCCTTGTCGAATTCGAACTCGTTCAAGCACCATTTTATGAACTCCGGCGAGCCTTCGACGATGCCCAACATGCCTTGGGGGTCGAGCGAGGCCATTTTGACAGTATCATCAAGCAAGCTCGCGTCTGTCATACGCGCGACAAGAAGGAGGCGAATCGATTTATGAGTTTCCCCACGACATGCTACGACAAATCAAGGCATAGAAAGGTCACGTGAAGTAGGTTGTAGAGCTGCGGTCGAAGCCCTTGACGAGCTCGATGCTGGTGTTTTCCGGCGGCTTGAACGCGAAGTTTTCCGGCGCGTAAATGAACCTCGGGAAGTAAATGCCGATGCCCCGGTCTGCCATGATCGTTATCGGGTGGTTATGGGGGTATAGCTCGTGCGTGATGAAGGCAGTGACATCCTGGCACTCTCGCTCGTCAAGATACCCGAGGGAATGGATATACTCGTGCATGAGCACGTGATAGACATAATATTCAGCGATCTCGGGGATGTCATGGCTCTTGGTTTCCTCGATGAGGACCTGGAGGGCGCGCGTGTTCATGAGAATCATGGTGCCGCCGCTGAAGAACATGCCCCCGATGAATCCTTGAGGGCTCATCCCCATGTCCACGAAACCCAGGTTCAATCCGGCGCGGCGCTGCTTGAGCACCTTCTGCACGTCGCGCTTGATCCTCTCGAACATGTCCGGGATCTTTTTCTTGAGCTGGTCGATGTTCGTGCAACGTCACCTTTGGGAACCATTTTTTTCCTAGTATCGAAATAACGATGCCAACACGATGCTTTAACCTCCGCGATTACAGAACATGCGACTTGTCTTGGCAGCCTTGATGGATTATTTGCCTGCGCGGGCGGATAAAATTTGATATATGCCGGCAGTGACGGGATCTTTACCGGACGAACGTGAAAGCCTGGCGAAATACCGCGTTTCATGGTGCGAGAACATGGATTCCACGTCGATCGAGAGAATTGACAAGGCGCTCGAGGAAGTCGACAAGATAGGCGTTAACTTGAGCGCAACCCGGAAGGAATTCCACGAGGCCCTGGAGAAATTTGATACCCTCAACCCGATCATCGAAGACATTAAGAAGATTCTCAAGGACAACAAGGCGACGATCGAGGATCTCGACCGGGAGCGCAAGTTGCTCGAAGCCGAGAAGCAGAAGAAGGAGGAAAAGATATCCCAGCTCTCCGAAGAGCAACAGCGCATCTTGAAGGAATACGCGTCGATCGAGGGTCAGCTCAAGAAGTTCACGGCGCTGGTCAAGGACTTCGAGGGGAAGGAGCTCAAGTTCGACGATCTCAAGGCGTCGCTGAGCATCCTCAGTATCTTGCTCGAAAAGATCTTCCAGGGCCAGCCGCACGCGCGCATCTTGTATGTCTTGCATGGCGGCGCGAGCGAGATGACCCGCGACCACATCAAGAACGCGACCGGCATCTCCGGTGCCATGGTCTTGCGGGCGGTGCACGAGCTGGCGAGGGAAAACCTCGTCATCTACGACGAGGACACGACCAAGGTCAAGCTCGTAAAAAGATTTTACTGATCCCCCTCGATCTCATCCCTTCCTCTTCATGCCTTTTCTTGCCCTCATGACCGCACGTCGAGGCAAACTATTATTTTTCACTTGCATTGTATTCCCTATCGAATGATCGGTCATCGGGAGTACATGGGATCCCGAGCTATGACCGGTCAATTTCGAATTTCGAAGGCTTCAATTTCGAAGGCTCGCGTACGTGAAGGAAGATAACGGATATTCATGCTATGCCGAATTCTTCAAGATCAACAAAAAACAAGTCGATTTTAAGGCGTATTCTGCAGCCAGGAAGGATGCAGAGGAGGGTGCCGACGAGGGAGAGAACGTGGACGACATCATCCCGAAATACAACCAGAAGCAATGGGATGCCTTGTCCCTCGGTGAAAAATTCTCGTTGCTCGAGCCGTACATCGACATGGCATCCGACTTCGACATCGAGATGGACGACATCGACAAGTTCATTGCACAGATCAAGACATTCAGCATCGACATTCCCGCAAGCATCAAGGCCGATCTCAAGAAATGAAATTCCCTTCAATATTTTCCTTCGTGTCTTGATTTTAACATGTATTTTACGTTTTTTCGCAACCATGTCACGTGATCCTGGCGAGGATCGCCGCGAGCGTCGGGACACCGACGATCTGGTTAGCCGGATTGCCGTTGAAGACCGTGACGGGCACGCCGGTCACGTTGTACTTGCGGGCGATGTCGGGATTCTCGTATGACTCGACCACGTCGACGGCGAGCTTGCCCGCGGATTCCATGACGAGCGAGTTCTCGATGAGGGCAGCCTGGGCGCAGTACGGGCACGTGGGCGTGACGATTAGCTCCAGCCGGGCCTTACGCACGCTGTCGAGCTTGCTGCCGAGCATGCCGCTGAATATGGTCTTCCCGGTCGACGCCATGATAAGCGTGTAGACGAAAGGGGCGGTCTCCATGCCGATGGGCGCGCCGGTGTAGCGGATCCCGTGCCCCGTGATGATGATGGTCGGGGCACGCGAGACCTTCCACCGCTCGGCAGATTCCTTGTCCTCCAAGATGGAAATCTCTTCAAATTGCACCTTGTCACTCGCCCGGGCGAGTTCCTTGAGAAGTGACACGGTGTTCTCGCACGCGGGGCATTGCCGGTAACCGCCACTTGTCATGGTCGTGAAAATTTTCAGCTTGACGGGGTCTTTCATGCGCCCGTCCAAGTCACGAGGGATGCCTTGGGTTCCGAACACGGTTCCTTCACTCGTTTCTCTTTATCGATATCGCGATCCCGTAGAAAAAACGGGATTTATCTGTTGTGCCTTGCATTCATGAACCCCCGATGTGTGCGTGTTATCGCGGTTAAGGACGAGTGATGGTTTCTCGCGCCGAAGCATGGAGGAACGAGGTCACGTGAAAGAATTGAAACTGCTCGGCATGACCGCGATCGTGAGCGTGGCCCTGGCGTCGCTCTTGTGCGTGGGGTCGCTCGCCGGCATGATTGCGAGATACCCGCGCCAAGAGATCTCGTTTGTCAACGTCGCTCCAGGTTCCTGGGAATCGATCAGCACGGCCATCAACTCGACCGAGCGTTGCACCGTGACGTATAGCACGCCCGACACCAGCCTGCTGTCCATCTATCTCATGAATAGCTCCCAGTACGAGAAGTTTATGTCTTTTATTTCTTAACGATGGCGGCTCGCTCGGGTTTACGCGGGTCGACACCAAGGAACACTTCAAGGAAATACACGAATTGGCTGTTTCCTTCGGCTTTTCGCCGAGTTCGGTCGACAAGGCACTGAGAGAAGTCGACTTCAACCACATGTCGCCGGAAGAGAGGGAACGAGAAGAAAAAGCACGACGATGGCGTGAGAAGTTGGAATCCAAGGAGATGGTGTGAAAAAAATAGAAAGGAATTCAAGTGCCGTTTATTTCTTCTCTTCTTTCTTCTCTTCTTTCTTCTCTTCGGCCTTCTTTTTCTCGGCGGCCTCTTCGGCTTCGAGCTCTTCCTCAAGCTCCTCCAATGGAACTGGTGGAGGAGTCGTGAGCATCGAGTAACCTATCCACATCGCGATGGCGAGCACGAGAATGGCGACGAGCCAGAGCGGGAGAATAACTGCGAGTTCCCATGGGGGAGCAATTACCGAAGCGATGTCTCCGAGCCATTTCAACCACAACCACCAGGACGTCGTCGGAGCTGCGTCAATTTGTGCGTCGACGTAACCCCCGATGAGCCAGGTGGAGTAATAAAGAAGAAGAACTACAGCACCGACAAGGATACCCAAGCCGATGATTTTATCCTTGGATAGGGCCATATTTCATTCCTCGTTTCTTTGCGTGGATTATTGAGATGATAATACTGCCTATTGCTTCCAATTCACGAAGCCCTCTTGAAACCGATGGACGACCACGATGGTCAAGCGGGTTTCGGGGAGTTACTAAAGAAATAACCTTGATTAAATAAAAACCATGTCGAGCAGAAGTTTCGAGGGATTTCACGTCCTTGACTCGTTATTAGAGGCACGAGCCCGCAGTATTCCCACAAGAGAGTGGTGTACTGAAGCAAAGCACGCCGGTGGATGGCGGTTTTTTCGCCGGGCGCATGTCCTCGTACGGGCGGGAAGGTATCGTGCTCATTGTCGATCCGGATCACAAGTACAAGAATGCTAGCGTGTACATCAAACCCGCCACGATGGCGATGGTGATGAAGGCGACGCTGTTTTTCGTGAGCATCCGCTGGCTCACCTTGTCGATGTGTTTTTCCCTTGAAATCGACAAGGTCTTGAGGAGGTGGGACGAGGCTTGGGGGATCATGTTTCCCCCGAGTACAACGCCGACGACCAAGGCCATCACGAGAATTTCCTTGTACATTGCGTAGATGGGCAGGTCGGTGATGATGGTGCTAAAGATGATGATGGCTGCGGTCTTAGAGAAAAAGCTGGCCAACAGCGCGCATACCCCGATGATGAGCACGACTGCAAGAATAACGTCAGTGCCGATTGCAGCGGAAAACAAAGCACTCAGCCCATCGAGGAGGCCGGAGATGGCTAGGCACGCCGATATCATGAAAATGGCGAGGATGAAGAGTATCAAGTTCCAGTCGGCTTTTTTCAGGTATTTCCCCAGGGATTCGGCTTGGGTGCCGCAGATCACGAGCACCGCGACGATCAGCACGATGTAAAGCGGCGCCGGGATGGTGATGATGGCGACGAACGTGCCGATCAAGAACGCGAGGTTAATGATGAACTTCCGCTTGCTCGCGATGAGGGTCTTGGAGTCGAAGATCTCGATGAGGATCCTCACCCGGGCCGGGTCCAGCACCTTGATGTGCCTGACTTGCCTCAAATCGAGTAAAAGCAGCGTAATAACGAGAATTATGACGAAAAGCCAGAAAAATGTCGAAAAGAACCATGTAGTATTCACGCCAAGTAATTCTGAGATGAGGATGTTCGAGGGCGATGCGAATGACGTTAATAAATTTCCCGCGATGATCGAGAAAGAGATGCCCGTGATGAACGGGACCGCGTCGATTACCAGCATCTGGGCTGTCCGGATGATGAGCGGGATGAAGATCATGGCGACCGACACATCCTCCAGGAAGCCCGAAAAGAACGCGGCGAGCAAACAAATCAAGTAAAAGAGCAACCGCACGTTGTTCTTGGTCATGCGAATGATCCTGACAGCGAAGTACTCGAATATCGTCTGCTGCTCGACGACGCCGATGATTATGCTCAAGCAAAGCAAGATGATAAGTGGCTTCACGTTCACGAGCGTGAAGATGTACTCGAACGCGGAAACGAAGTCCGGGCTGGAGAATGCGGTGACTATGACGGCGATCGTGGCGGCCACGATGCTGTACAGCGTGCTCTCCCCCTTGCCACGAAAGGTGATGATGAAGATGGCGATGATCGCTCCGATTATGACGAGCTGTGCGAGTTCGTACACGATGCTGGCCTGGGTCTGGATTTTATCCTGTCGAAACCGGTATCGAAGCGTTCACTTGATGTTGATGACCTTTTCACCTGCCGAATCGTACACGGCACGCACGACCTTGAGGGCACGGAGTCCCTCTACACCATTCACGAGTGGTTCCCTGTCCTCGCGGATCGCATCTGCAAAATCGTTCATCAAGCGTGCGTGGGCGACCACGGAGAACTTCTTGGGATCCGTAGCCGATGCGACCTGGCCACCTTCCCTCGCGGCATAGTCCGTGCGCTCTTTCGTACCATCCGCCTTGAAGAACGTGAGGACGTTGCCGTCGAGCTCGATGCCCCCATCCGAGCCGAAAATGGTAAGCCTTGCCGGGAACGCGGCCTTGGTCGACGTGCTCGTCTGGATCGTGCCAAACGCCCCGCTCTCGAACACGAACGCCGCGCACGTATTGTCGTCGACTTCGATGTCGTGCACGCGGTGCGCCCAGCAACCAAACAGCCGCTTGACATCCCCGAGCAAGAAAACCATCTGGTCGACCGGATGGATGGCCTGGTTGATAAGCGAGCCGCCACCTTCCATTCTCCACGTCCCTCGCCATGAACTCCTCTTGTAATAGTCCATGTCGCGGAACCACATGACGCTGACGCTGGCCTGGAGGATCTTGCCGATCTTCCCGCCGTCGATGATTTTCTTGGCCTCTCGAGTGGCGTCGATGAACCGCTGCTGGAAGTGAACGCCGAGCTTGCGATTGTTCCGCTTTGCCGTGGCGATCATTTCCTGGGCGTCCTCGACGGTCGTGGCGATGGGCTTTTCAACGAGGACGTGCTTCCCCGCGTCGAGGCAGTGCACGGTGACCTCCCTGTGAAGGCCGTGGGGGAGGCTGATAACGACGAAATCAACGTTTTGCGTGCAGAGTTCCTTGTAATCCGTGGTTACGAATTCCACCTCATGTTGATCGGCGATTTTTTGCGCTGCCTCCTTGTTAACATCAGCCACAGCGACCAGCTTGATTTCATCGATCGTGGCGATCGTCGCCGCGATGTTGGTGGCCGATGATCCCGCGCCGATGAGGCCGGCACGAAGGACTTTTTTACCACTTGCGGGCTTGGGCATGGATATCACGCTGTTTCTTGATTCTTCTCACGCTAATTTTAAATCTTCTTTGCCATTTTAAAAGGTTGGGATTTCCGATGCCGCCCAACAAAAGCGCCCACGTCGACAAGGTCCTCTCGCTGATGAACGTGCTTCCACGCGTGCGCAACTGCTCCATCATCGGCCACGTGGATCATGGCAAGACCACGCTGTCGGATTCGCTGCTCGCGTACTCGGGCTTGTTGAACCCGCAACTTGCAGGTCAAGCCCTCTTACTCGATTATCTCGACGAGGAGCAGACACGCGGCATCACGATAAAAACCGCAAACATTTCACTCGTGTTCGATCACGGTGGCCAAGACCTGCTCGTCAACCTTGTCGACACGCCGGGGCATGTTGACTTCTCCGGAAAAGTGACCCGGGCCCTCCGGCTCATCGACACGGCGGTCGTCGTCGTCGATGCGGTCGAGGGCATCATGATACAGACCGAGCACGTAGTCAGGCAGGCCCTCGAGAGCGCCGTGAGGCCGCTCCTCTACATCAACAAGATAGACAGGCTGATCAAGGAGCTTCACCTCGATGCGAAGCAGATCCAGCAGCGGTTCAAGGCCATCATCGAGGGATTCAACAGCATCATCGAGAGCCGGAGCATCGGGGGCGTGGAAAAAGGGTGGAAGGTGGACCTTGCAACCGGCACGGTCGCATTCGGATCCGCGATCGACGGCTGGGGCGCCACGCTCTCCCAGTTCCTAAAGCGATACAAGAATTTCGGCGACATCATCCATGCCTACATGGACAAAGAGGCCGGCAAGGAGTCGGTGAAGGACCTGAAAGGTGCCTTGCCCTTGCACGCTGCAATAGTCGAGATGGTCGTGCAAAACGGGCCCGATCCCGTGCAAGCGCAGGCTTACCGCATGCCGTTTGTCTGGCGGGGTAGCCCGTCGAGCGACATCGGCAAGGCGGCCGCCGATTGCAAGGCCGAAGCGTCCACGCTCGTCTTCGTGAGCCGCGTGCAGATCGAGCACGGGCAAGCCATCGCGACCGGTCGCGTGTTCTGCGGGACGCTCAAGCAGGGGGACGAGCTGGTCATGGTCCGCGCGGGCAAGAAGGAGCGGGTTGGTTCCATCGGCGTGTTCATGGGGCAGCGCATCATCCAGGTCGATGCAGTTCCTGCAGGGAACGTGGTCGCCATAAAAGGTCTCAAGGACATCAAGGCAGGGGAGACGCTCGTCTCCGCGGATTACTCGGGCGACGAGCGCGACCTCGCGTTCGACCAGATGAGTTATCTCATGGAACCCGTCGTTACGGTCTCCATCGAGCCCGAGAAGCTCGCCGACCTCAAGAAACTCGAGGACCTGCTCGAGCTCAAGGTGATCGAGGATCCCAACCTCAAGATCGAGGAGAGCACGCAGACGGGCGAGATCCTTGTCTCGGGGATAGGCCCGCTCCATCTCGAGGTCATCACCCACGAGATCAAGGCTGCCGGCATCGCCGTGATGGTGTCGGAGCCGATTACGATGTACCACGAGTCGATCGAGGCGGCGAGCAAGTCACACGCCGCGACGAGCACGAACGGGAAAAACGAGATCGTCCTCAGGGTCGAACCCTTACTCCACCAGGACGGTCAGGCCCTCAAGCTAGCCCGGGCCGGGGTAGATAAGGGCGTCGTGAGGAAGCATACCAAGGAGATGCTTAAGCAAGCGAAGATCTCGTGGAAAGAAGCGGAGATCGATGGCCTGATCGCCGTGTGCAGCGGAATGATCCCGGTCATCTATCTCCCTCCAAAAACCACAAAATCGGCACCATTGCCGCAAGAAGACGAGCGATTGATCGTCGATGCCATAGAAAGTATGGCAAAACATGGCCCGCTCGTCAGGGAGTCGATGAGCAGCATGAAGATCATCGTGGAAAAGGCATCGTTTTCCGAGAAAGCTGATGAGCGCGATCCCATCGAGATCACCCCGATCATCCGCCAGGCCGTGTTCGATGCCATGAACGAAGCCGGGGTTGTGCTCCTCGAACCCATCTTCGAGAGCGCGATCTATGGCGCGGTCGAAAACATCGGGAAGCTGACATCGCTGGTGACACAGCATGGCGGGCGCATCGAGGCCATGGATCAAGATGGAACATCCATCAAGCTCCGGGCATATTTCCCCGTCCGGGAATCATTCGGGCTCATCGAAGAGGCGCGCAACATGACTTCCGGGCGGGCAGTCTTCCAGAATGCCTTCGCGGGTTTCGAGAAGATCCACAAGGGGATACTTAATGGGATAATATCCGATTTGAAGGAAAAAAAAGGCTTGGTTTGAGGATCCTCCTTCGCGAAGATTCGCTTTTCGAGTTTCATCGACGTTGCGTGCAACGTGGTTGTTTTTACTAGGAAAAACGCCCCCCTCTGCAAGGCAATTTTCGCATCGCAAGCAGAAGCACGACAAAAAATTCTATTGGAAATGCCTTGGAATGAATGTACCTCTCCCGAAAGCTTTATATCCTCGTTGTTTCATAATTTCTCTGGCACCGACGAAAAAAAACAGCGCGGTGCGCGGGAAAACCGAACCGCCTTTGATGGCGGCATGTCTTAGCTGGGGTTTTTTCAAGCCGTTTTCCCCGGGAAAAAAAACGGCATCGTTCCGTTCTATCCGAGATTCCCGCCACGCGGAAAGGCCCTGCCTCCCGCGTGGCACTGCAATTTTTGCTTCAACAAGCATCAATTATTCTAAAGATAGTTCCGCGGTCCCGGGATTTATCATCCAACCAAGAAAAATCCTTTTTTTCAAGCAGCGGGTGATGCATCTTGGTTTGACGCTTTTGCGACAAGGAATAAATGCCGCGGCGGGTTCTTTTCCCAAGTGATCGGCGAGTGGATCTGCCTCCGCTCGCCGTTCACGATTTATGATCCGTCCCCGCGCTCGTTGTTTAGCGGTTAGAATGTTGGCTTCCCAAGCCAGCGACCCGGGTTCGAATCCCGGCGAGCGCACTCTTTGTTTTCATCATCGGTACCTATAATTGTATCATCGTTATAATTTTATCAAAAAGCGTCCGGAGCATGGCGGGAACAAATGTTTTATGCTTGTTCATTAGCTGATAGATGAGGGCGAAAGGATCAAGGCCCCTCTGCTCATGGAATTGCGACACTTTTTAACCACGAAAACGCAACGATCATTCGATAAATCTGCTTCCGAGGGAGGCCAAGTGTGGAAACATAAAGAGTGAATGTATATGCTCGTACAAACAATAGCCGAACAATTCTCTTTTGAGAGCCTATTAATCCCGTATTTCATCATCCTGGCGTTAACAATCGAACTCGGATTATTTTTCATTATCCAAAAAGCTACCCGGAAGGAGCGCAGCCCCTTGTGGATCTTGACCTTCTCCGTTGCGATGTTCGCGTTCAGTGGAGTGTACTTGACGCGTGCCTTGACTGACCTTGTCTTTGGCAGTTCACCGGATATTGTTGAATCCTTGTTCCAGGCTGATCTCGTCATTGTTTCAGTATGTGCTATCGTGATCGGGATATTAATGCGTTTCTTTTTCAAGGACGCCAAAATGATCGTTCAATTATTGCCCATCGTGGTGATCCTTCTTGGAGCTGTCACTTTGGCCTTGGTGATATATTCGTCGATCGTAACGACGATTCTCGGACAAGTGGCCGCGGCACTAGTTGGGGTGCTTGTTATTCCTGTCGCGGGCTTTCCCATCTACATCTTGTGGCAACTTGCCAAGCGGGATGAAATTGGACATAAGGGAATCTTTATCGTTATCATGCTCGGGATTATCCTGAATTTCATCGGGTTAGGTTTTAATTTCCAGCGTGTCCAGGCCGCCGTGGGGGATGCAATTGGGGCTGCTTATCCGGCCTTTAAACTCGCCGTGTTGGTCGGGATCATCGCTGGTTTGTCCATGATTGCGTTTGGATTCTACTATATCCCGCCAGTGGATGATTTCTTCTGGATAAACCAAATCGTCGCTCTATACGTCCTCAGCAAATCCACGCGAACTGCACTCTTCAAGAAGATATTCGACCAGAAGGTCGTGGAAGGCTTTTCCTTCGGCGGAAAACAAACTGGAGGGGCCATTCCTTCCGAGAGCGCCTTTGCGAGCGGGATTGGCGGGATAATCGAGATATTATCTGAAACATCTGCCGCAGATGGTAAAAAAGTCGAGTTCATAGACCAAGGTGCTGTGAAGATGCTCTTCTCATACCAAGAAGATTTGATCTTCATTTTACTCGCCAAGCAAGCCTCACCCGTCCTCAACTACAAGCTGCGGAGCTTCAAGGATGATTTCCTCCTGTTTTTCGGGGACATGATCACGAGGTTCGCGAGCAAGCCGGAAAAATTCCTGCCCGCCGAAACCATCGCCATGCGCATCTTTGGGATCGCTGGGGAAAAGAGGAGGTAAAGTGTATGATGATCGAATTCCCAGAGGATCCGACCCTCGGCTGGTTAAACCCGGGCTGGGCCCCTCTCCGCGTACCAATGTTGCTCATCGAAGTCAGTATGGCCTTTTTCGGGGCACATTTGGCGTTCAAGTTCTTCAAGAACTACCTTACGCTGCAAGACACGAGCCGCGGGTCAAAGATGCACGCTGCTTGGGGCTGGCTCTTCACCGGGTATGCGACGACGATCATTATATACATCATCGCGGATTTCTACGCAATGGCTCTCCAGATCCGCTTCGATCTGCTCGAATATGGCTATGTAGCAATGGCAACTGGCGCATTGTTCTACATATATAACATCGAGAGCGTTGGCGTCATCAAGACTAGGCACGTGTTTACCATAATATTTGGGGTGCTTTACTTCATTTTGCTCGCGTTGCTGGTCATGTCAGTATTTTTGCATTTGATAGAAGGTACCGTCGTCCAATTCTTCGCGATCTCGTTTATGATTCCCGTGATCTTGTTCTTTTTCATATACTCTGCAAGGATCAACCAGCTGATAAAAGGAAAGATGAAGGTCTATTCCGCCGCAATGGTCATAGGCCTCTTGATCTTTATGCTCGGCTGGATGGGGGCGACCGACTTTGCTATGAGGAATCTCGGCGGATTGTGGATACGTCTCATCGCTGACATTCTCCAGTGCGTCGGACTCAGTACGCTGGGGTTGTTCTTCTCGCTGCTACCATCCTGGCGCGAGATCGAGTGGCGGGCGGCGCTGAAGTCTCTTTTCGTGATATACCGGGGCGGTTCTTGCGTCTACCAGCACGACTTCACGGGAGGCGAAGCGTTGGCTGATGCTAACACGATAATGGGTGGGGTCGTGGAGATGGTAAAGTCCGTCCTCGATCAAGTCTTGTTACCCGGTAGCATGAAGGTGTTCGATTTCAAGGACAAGAAAATGCTCATGGAGCAAGGAAAATTCGCTACGATCGCCGTCATCGCTGATTCCGTTTCTGATTCTCTCTGTTATATGATCCACGATTTTACAAGCCGGTTCGAGGTCTATTTCGGCAATATCCTGCAAGATTGGAATGGCGACACCACAGTCTTCGAGCCGACCCGGATATTGATCAAGTGGCTGTTCAACTGATCCACTTGCTTCAATTAATTTAACATCACAAATGCGATACCCATGATACTCACCCGCGATATCATATTGGCAGAATTGAAGTCTGGAAATCTTGCCATTACGCCATACCGGAAAGAAGCACTTGAAAGCGCCTCGTACAACGTAACACTTCATCGCCAGCTCCGTGTTTTCATAGAAGGGCTCACCGAAATAGACATTGCGGTTATCGCTGAGGATGCGAACGCGATCTCGGGCATCACGAGAATCGTCGAAATACAACCCACCGGGAATTTCCTACTCGGGCCAGGCGAGCTCGTGTTAGGCATGACCGAGGAAACCATAAAGCTCCCCTATAACATCGCTGGCCACCTCCAGGGTCGCAGCCGATTCGCACGGATGGGCCTCATGGTTCACGTCACTGCAAGCTTCTTGCAGCCAGGGATAAACAACCGTCAAGTTTTCGAGATCTTCAATGCGAGCCGGAACGCGATAAAATTGCGTCCAGGCATCCAGATCGCCCAGATCATCTTTGAACGATGTGAAGGGACAGCTGAATACAACGGCGCCTTCAAAGGGCAAAAAGAAATTTAACCTCTTTTTTTCTCGCCAGTTTTCGATGCACGACAAAATAGGTTATTAAGCGGCGAGTAGGAATCACGTAACAATACTCAAGTATACATCTGTGGTTTTTCTTGCTGGTCTTGCTTTTTAGATTCGGAGGACTGCTGATCCCCCGCCCCCAAAAATTCCACGAACGAGTATATCGAATTCTTGAAGTGGATAGCGAGGCTATGAATAGATTCTCGCATCTCGAGTAAACAATCGTTTTTTTGTTCCTTTGTGCACTTACTGCATTCCTTATCACACGATTCCATTATGTTGATTATCTTTTCCACGTCGAGTAAATTTTCTAGCCATATCATCTTGAATTCTTCTGTCATGCAGGTTCACATCTTTGGAATCAAATTCCGGTATTTGGAATGGAGCGTGTCCTGAGCCACATCTTGCACGGTGGTTACTCGGTTCGTGGAGGCGATATTTCTTGATCTCTTGGACACGGAAAGCTAAGAAATTCGAGGTTATATACAATGCTAAGGGGTCGATTTTAGCAATTTCTCGCAGCGCAACATTTTTCTCTTCCCACTTGGCAAAAAACTTATAGCTGAGCCGTGATGATCGCATGGAATGCATTTATTCCAGGCGAGATCGGACGGATTTGAGATGGATGTCTCGCCAATCTGGCTTCGATAATATAAAGGATGGAGACTTGCTCTTCGTTTTAAATGCGGTGGTATATCATAAACGAACACATAATTCGCGAACACGTACGCCTGGAGAATCTTGCTAACCGAATGGCTGAATGTGCGTCATCAATAAGGAACATGATCGCTTCCTTTGGTGCTGGCGAAGTCTTGAGCGACCTAGCGGCGCAAGGGATTGTGCACGGGTTACTGAATGCAAACATCACCGGCATCGTGAGGGAAGACGTGTTCGAGCTACTGGATGGATTCCTTGGTGATGGACATTTTTTCGATCGAATGAGATGTGCACGAACAGTTCCGAGTGTGGATATTCCGCGTATTAAGGCAGAAGTTTCCCGGGCCATATCTGCATTAGCTGAGTTTATGAAATCCGTCGACGTAGCACGCGATATCAAGGAGATTGAACCATCAGGCAGCCTTGATGATGGCGTCTCGCGCATTCATGAGCGGTTTTTACAAAAATATGCCCCTCGGGAGAAACGCACACGTGGCGTTTATTACACGCCAAAACCCGTTACAGGTTTTATCGTGCACATGGTCGATGCCTTGCTCAAGGAGAAGCTCGGGTTCGTGGATGGATTAGCTGACAGCTCCGTCATCGATGGTCGCGAGGGCATTCAAGTACTTGATCCCGCCACTGGCACGGGGACATTTCTCTTTCACATACTGGATCATTTAGAAAAAGCTGCATGTTGGCACGTTCCACGTCTCGTGGGCATCGATCTCATGCCCGTTCCCCTAGCTTTGGCCCGGATGAGATGCGCAGTGCGGATATTAAATTCTCAACAGTTCAAGGCGATGCACGCCGGCCCCGTTTTCATCGAGGGAAATGCCTTCGAGCAAGATCCCGAGTCGCTGAAGGGTTTCTCCGTGGTCATTGGCAACCCTCCATATTCCCGCGCATCCCAGAACAAGATCACGCGCATCGACGCGTTGCTGGGAGCGTACAAGGAGGGCGTGAGGGGGGACAAAAACATTCAAGCGCTATCCGATGACTATATCAAGTTCATCAGGTTCGGACAAGAGATCATCTACCGGAACGGGTTCGGCATCCTGGCATTCGTCGTAAACCACACTTTTCTTACCGGCCCCATCTTTCGCGGGATGAGGCATTCCTTGATGGCCGCTTTCGATGAATTGTATGTTCTTGACCTTCACGGGAATGCTAAAATCCAAGAAAATGTTCCGGCTGGCGTCGTTGACCAGAATATATTCCCGATCCAGCAAGGCACTTGTGTCTTTATCGCTTTGAAGGTAAGAAAGAGCGGTACCCAGAGGTCAACGCTATACCATTACGAGATATTCGGCACCAAGGAGGAAAAATTCGCCTGGCTCGAAGCGAACGGCTTGAATAGCATCCCGTGGCACTTGATCGAACACCCCCGTGAACCGTTGTTAGCTTTTTCCCCTGGAAAATCGGATGATGCAGTGTTCGAGGAATATGGTGCTTTCACGTCCATCGAGGACATCTTTAGATTTCACAGCGTTGGGGGAAAGCCGGGCGATGATGAATTGCTTGTTTCCTTCGATCAAAACGACACTATGAACAAGATCAAGGCATTCCTCACAGAACCATCGAAGGAAACGGACCATCATCATCTGACCGAGGCTAAGCGAAAAATATTGAGCAATGCGCCCTCGCTACGCGTTGATGCGTGCCAGGTCATCCCTTACAACTACCGGCCCTTCGACTTGAGATTTGTCTACTACGATCGGCGTGCGTGGACACGTCCGGTTACTAAAGCCAAGCAGCAATGCTATGAAGGCAATTTAATATTTTTGACCACCAAGCTCGTCAAGGATCGCGAGTTCAATCACGTCTTCGTCGCTAATGCCTTCACGGATGTCATTTTCTTGTCAAATACAAGTTCTACTAACTGTTACTTGTTTCCGATTCGCGTTATAGCCCCCGACGGCGTGGTATCGTGGAACATCTCGAGACGTTACCATGATTATTCAGAGCGGATGGGGGCACCGTTCGACGCGGGCGATCTTCCAGGAGCAATAGGCTATGTCTACGCAATTCTCTGGTCCAGCTCGTTCAAGCGAAAATTCAATGCGTGTTTGAAAGAGGGGGCGCCACGTATACCGCTCGTGGAAGACAAGGCCTTTTTTGGCAAGCTCCGCGTGCTCGGAAAGATGCTGGTTTCATTGCACTTGTTAGAGTTGGAGAAGGGCGGATTCGATCCAACTTGTAATATCGAAGGTACGGGATCGAACATCGTTGAAATGATGCGTGAAACACGGTTTCATGAGGGTCATTTACACATTAACCCACAACAATTTTTTTCTCCAGTTCAAGAGAATGCCTACGATTTTCACGTCGGGAAATACGCAGTTTTGCGCAAGTGGCTTGATGATAGGATAGGTAAAACCTTGGAAGCCCGCGAAGTTCGTCATTTTCAAGCTATGGTACGAGCCATCGAACTTTCAAACGACATTATTGCCAGAATAGACGGGATCGTTGCTGGTCGTTTTGGCTACGGGTCGTAATGATGGTTATTTCGATATGGGCTTGTTTAGCACAACGATGATCTCCTTGTCCATGGTTGGGGACACCTCGCCAGGCACGTTGGA
>Ga0172366_10001302_pt1 | contig 19272 bp, 23 predicted proteins | sample LakKivSesite69cm_FD_114533 | JGI IMG/M metagenome (GOLD analysis project Ga0172366, IMG submission 114533) | Sediment microbial communities from Lake Kivu, Rwanda - Sediment site 69cm | ecosystem: Environmental > Aquatic > Freshwater > Lake > Sediment | place: Rwanda: Western Province, Lake... | reverse complement strand
TTTGACGTTGAGCATCTGCTTCAGCTGGTTCAGCGTTTTCTCTTCCACGTTTGCAACTCCCTGCAAGTTTTCGGTGGGTGGGTTAAAAAGTTTGTGTGGGTTCGTTCAATCGAAATCTTGTAATGGGGCACCAAAAATTTCCAGCGTATACTCGAGCCTCGCTTGCCAGCCGCCTTCAAGTTGAGATGCCAACCTACGGTGCAACCCCGGCACGTGCCCAGCGCCGACCACACAGACGATTTTTCCCTTGCTGGAGGCGAGCAGGGATACTATTCGAGTTGCCATAAATTCGTCACGTTCTTCGATGAGTACCTTGTAGGTCGTTGGAGACTCCTGTTTGAGGGCTGAGACCAAGCTAGCCGTGACTTGGTCTTCTGTTAATCTTTCAAAGTCGATTCGTTCTCCGACAAATGGCAGGAGGCCGATCAAGAGTTCGCCGAATAGCCTGATTTTTTCCCGCTTATTCATAAGAGAGTTCAGTCGTTGAATGGTAACGATGATGTCGCGATCGATGAGTTCAACCCGAGCGCCAGCCTTTTTTGCGTATTCGATTGCTGCCAACATCTCCTCGCCCACGGGCATGCCGGTCTGACGCGCGAACTTGTTTTGAATTGCGTGGAACAACTTGTTCAAGATAAATGGCCTCAATTGGCCGAGGCGGAGAGCGTCTGTAGCCCCGAGTTGCTGCTCCCCCTTTGTGAGTGCAGTATAACGATTTGGACATAGCTCCACAGCCACGATTTCGGGCCGCTCGCGCTCTATGATCGCTCTGACATCTGCTGTGCTCTTCGGCAAAACATGTGCCACGCCTACAAGGGTGAGGCGATCGCCAACTTTTTTAAGCAATTCCTCACCTCTTCACAATATAAGTAAGCAGAAGGTCTTCACCAACTCGTTTCATGGATGACAATTCAAGTTTGATGCTTTTAGAAATCTTTGCAAATCCATCGCCCCCAACGAGGGTTCTGGCCGCGGTGCCGCCAACGATGCGAGGAGCGATGGCAATCCGCACTTCGTCGACTAGCCCCTGTTTGAGCATGCTCCAGTTCAAAGTCGAGCCACCTTCAAGCAAGAGCTTTCGCACGCCTTGCGCGTGCAATTTTTCGAGCAGTTTCGGCAGGCAAACCTTTTCCGAGCCGCAAGGCATCACCTGAACCCCAGTGCCGAGTAGCATTCGGACTTCCTTTTGGGGTGCCCTGTTCGTCACAGCGATGATTGTTTTAGCCGAGCCGTCGAGCACTTTTGCTGTCAGGGGGGTTCTAGCTTCGCTATCCACAATAACTCTGGTGGGATTTTTTCCCCTCGTGCGCCTGACGGTGAGCGACGGGTTGTCTGCGAGCACCGTGCCCACCCCAATCATGACTGCGTCAACCTCAGCGCGCAACCTGTGGATGCGATCCAAGTCGGCTTCGCATGAGATCATGCTATCTCCCGCTACTGTTGCGATTTTTCCGTCCAAGGTCATGGCCGCGTTTAGAATGACGTGTGGGCGAGCCATATCCATCCAACTACACATGGTGGGAAAAACTAATAAGCTTCAGCCCCGATTTAGCTATCACTTGGTGATCGCTTGGCGAAGAGGGTAGCGAAGGAAATTTTTGACTCCATTGAAAATGGCCGCAAGGTTTTGACGGAGGTTGAGTCCAAGGAAATTTTCAAGGCATATGGGATTCCGGTCGTGGATGGGCAGCTCGCGAGGACTAAAGAGGAAGCGGTCGCCGCGGCCGAGAAAATCGGTTTTCCCGTGGTGTTAAAAGTCGTTTCACCGGATATCACACACAAGTCCGACGCTAAATGTGTGATCCTCGGGTTGGCCAATTCAGGGGAGGTAAAAAGTGGATTCGATCGCGTGCTCGCGAACGCGAATAGGTTCAAGCGGGATGCGGAGATTCACGGTGTGCTCGTGCAGCGCATGGCTCCTCAGGGCAGGGAGGTCATAGTCGGCATGAGCAAGGACGCGCAGTTTGGCCCAGCTTTGATGTTTGGGCTAGGTGGTGTCACGGTGGAGATAGCTGAGGATGTGAGCTTCAGAGTGGCGCCCATAGAGCGGAAGGATGCGTTCGAGATGGTTCGCGAGATTCGCGGGTACCCGATTTTGGATGGCGCGCGCGGAGGGGAGCGAGTTGACTTTGACGCGTTGGTCAATATACTGCTATCGGCGTCGAGGCTGGCGATGGATTGGCAAGAGATAAAAGAGTTCGATATAAACCCAATATTTGCATATACAAAGGGAGCGCTCTCGGTGGACGCTCGAATAATATTAGAATAGGAGGTGCATGAGATGAGAAAGATGTCCCAGTTCTTTGGGATGCGGATGTATACGGACAAGGCGCACTACATCGGTGATGTCAAAGACTTGATACTGGACGACAAGGAAGGCGTCGTATCCGGCTTGGCATGGGGTTATCGCGGGAGGAAAGTGTTGTCGATACCCTACGACAGCATCATGGCAATCGGCGACATCATACTTGTGCGTAGCAAGAAAGTCTCAGCAGGCGGTGCTTAGGTGATCCTTCCATTCGGGGGCAAGAAGCCCAAAATCGCTCGTACGGCTTTTGTTCACCCCATGGCGACGGTGATCGGAAATGTCACGATAGGTGCGCATTCGAGCGTCTGGCCTGGGGCCGTCGTTCGAGGAGATTTTTCGAGCGTCAAGATAGGTGACTATGTCTGCGTTCAGGATAATGCCGTTGTCCATCCTGCAGACACATATGAAAAAGGTGTGCGCTACTTGCCGGTCAAGGTTGGCAATCACGTCGTGATCGGGCATAATACGCTTCTCCATGGTTGTACGGTGGAGGACAATTGTATAGTTGGAGCTGGCTCCATCGTCTTCAATGGTGCGAGGCTTCGAAGTGGCACGCTAGTGGGGATGGGGGCGGTCGTGCTTACGAATGTGGAGGTGCCTTCGCGCACCATCGTGGTGGGCGTTCCAGCTAGGCCCCTGAGAAGGATGCTCGACGATGAGATCAAGCGAATCAAAGTTCAAGCTGAAAACTACGCGAAATTCGCGCAGCGGTACAAGAAATCGAAGATCTGAGCTAAATCGGTATGAACGTCGTCTCCAGCCTATCGTAGGTCGGATATTCTTCTACAAGGGCGAAGTTTAATGTTGGTTCAAGCTTAGCCAATCTCTCGGCGGCATGACTGGGGAGTTCGATGCGATTTTTTTCTCTGTCGATGGAGACAAGTTTCGGTGGCGCGCGATATTTGGAAATTAAGAGCTTGCGTACGGCAGCTAGTTTCGATTCAGGCAATCCATAAATTACGCCTTTTATTAGCAACCCCTCATCCGTGATTTCCTCACAAGGTTTCGCCACGTTTTTAGCGCGACGCTTAAGCCTGTTTCGAAGCTGGACGCGGTCTTTCAAGGAGCTGGGACAGTAGTGAATGTTCAAGCGAGTATTACATGCGGCCCAACGCATCAGCTTGATCGCCATTTCTTCGCTGCCCTTCACGCCCATCGACACATCGGATTTTATCTTGAAGCCGCGAGCTTTCATTGCGGTCAGGTTCGTGTCGGAGAACTCGAACTCATTTATATTGACAAAATCACATCCGACGCTGTCAAGTTCTTTGAGCAATTTTTTAACTCGTTTGAACTCACTCGGTATAGCCGGTATTTCGACCCCTGTTCGGAGGCCAGCTTTCAGCGCTGCCTTGACTGGTTCGGCCGACCATGTATGAAACCTAATCTCATCGAGTCCAGCTTTTTCAAGTTCTTGAAGCTGTTTCGATGATAGTTCGCTACAGCAGTACATGTGGATGTGATGATTTTTTCCAAATTTTTGCTTGAGCAATTTTATGTAGCGCAGTACACGTTTGAATCGAATAGATGGGTCGCCACCTGTTATCCCAGCGCCGAGGGCATCTATCAATCTACCCTCCTCAAAAACATCTCTGTTGGACTTCACCGGGCGTTCGTTTGCGTAGACTCTATCTTTACCGCGACGTTTTTCCGACAGCGGGCAGTAAAAGCAGCCACGCTTGCATAGTCCAGTAACAAAAAGCACAAGCTTTGCACCACGTATGCACAGCTGGCATCCCCTCGGCATTTGGCCCAGAAGGAGGGAATCCGCCGAGGTGCGGGTCACCTTGCGCAAGTTTTCATGCCCCTCGAACCCAGTATTCCCTGCTTTCCGTAATTTCCTTCTTCCAGATCGGTACTTCCTTTTTTACACGGTGCATGATCTTTGGCAAAGCCGAGAACACATCATGGCGGCGCTTGCCGGATACGAATACGTAGATTGCGATGTCGCCAGGTTTTAGTTTTCCAACAACGTGATGGATCAGGACCTGCCAGATTCTAGGTTCCTTCTCGATATCCATGGCGATTTTCTTGAGTTTTTTCGCGGCTTCATCTGAGTATTCATAATTCAAGAATTTGACCTTTTCACCTTTTTTTGAGACGCCCCTCACAACACCTATGAAACTGCCGACAGCTCCCACCGCTTTCCCTCGCTCTCTCAAAATTTTTTTTACAAGTTTTTCCATATCTACCTCGCCCTTACGATGGATGCCTACATCGGCCATTTACACACCTCCACATTTACCAATTCAACTCGTCGAGCGAAACAGTATAAGTGTGTCGTGAAGGCAGATTAATAACAACAGAAAAGCAATATAAACCCCTCATGAAAAGTAAATAAAGGCTGAAAAAGTGGTAGATGTAAAAACTAAAATTCAGAATATTGTTTTGTCCGTCACCTACGAGGGAGTTGAATTCAATTTAGAAAGGCTAACAAGGTTTCTGGATGGAGCGAGATATGACCCAGAAGTCTTCCCGGGCATCGCTTACAAGTCAGATGATCCGCCCGCGTCTTTTCTAATATTTGCATCTGGCAAGATGAATTGCGTCGGTGCAAAGAGCATGAAAGATGCCAAGTTGGCGATAAAGAAGCTTACAAAAAAACTCAAGAAGGCGGGTGTCAAGGTAAGGGCTGAACCAAAAGTCAAGGTGCAGAATATCGTGGCCTCCTTTGATTTCGGGACCGAGTTCGATCTCGAGAGAATAGCGAGGACATTCGATAACACGGAGTATGAACCCGAGGTCTTCCCTGGGCTAGTGTTCAGGATGGACGATCCAGCTGTCGTCGTGCTGTTGTTCGTCTCCGGAAAGGGCGTCTGCGCTGGCGCCAAGAGCGCGGAGGACATAAAGCGGGCGGCAATAAAGATAACGAAGATACTCAAGCATGATTTCAAGCATAAGTGAAAATTTCGCAACTGCCTGCATTAAAAAAATTCTTAACCGCGCTCTCATAAGAAAGCTTGATTGTTATGGCCAAGGCGATCATAGTACGTTATGGTGAGTTAGCTCTTAAAAGCGAAAAAGTCCGCAGGCGATTCGAGCGGCAGTTGATCGGCAACATCGAGCGGTCTCTGCATGGTTTAAAGCATCGCATAAGGAGGGAGCGCGGGAGGATATTCGTCGACACAAGCTCCGCTAAGGTGTTAGATAAGCTCACGAATGTGCCGGGGATAGTTTCGGTCAGCATCGCGAGCAAGACGAATGCCACGCTGGATGTAATATCTAAAGCCGCAGTCAATATCGCTAAACGTACGTTGGGCAAAAGCCAAACTTTTGCTGTCAGGGCGAGCAGGATTGGCGTGCATGATTTTTCCAGCAAGGAAGTAAACGAGGTGGTCGGATCTGCTATCCTGAAGGCTGTGCACGGCTCCAAGGTGAATCTCTCGCATCCAGACCGCACGATTTTTGTAGAGATCCGTGGTAGCGATGCTTACATATTCGCCGAGAAGAGGGGGGGTGTTGGGGGGTTGCCTGTCGGGACCCAAGGCAAAGTCGTAACACTCCTATATCATGGAATAAATGACCCAGTAGCAACTTATCTGATGATGAAACGTGGTTGCATGGTGTTTCCCGTACTCTTTTATAATGAATCTCACATGGACAAGCGCGCGAGAAATCGAGCGGTCGCGATAGCCAAAAGGTTAGCTGGTTTTTATCCCAAGCTGGAGCTACGAGTGGTGCCTTTCGGTGAGATTTTGCGCGAATTCGTAGACAAGGCACCTAGTGAACTCACATGCTTGCTGCGCAAAAGAGCGATGCTCAGAATAGCTAACATTATCGCCGAGCAGGTGAAAGCGGAAGCGATCGCTACTGGTGAGAGCTTGGAGCAGGTCGCAGGTCAAACTTTGGCCAATTTGATGGTCATCGATGATGCGTCAGAATTGCCAGTGTTGCGGCCTCTAGTCGGCATGAATAAGGTGGAGATCGAAAGGATAGCTTGTTCAATAGGCACATTTAGCATATCAATCAAGCCAGCAGCTAAGTGTTCTGCTGCCTCACAATACCAAAAAACATATGTAAATTTAGAAAAAGTGCTTGAGGCGGAATCTAGAATAGACATCGCAGCCATGATCAGATTGACGTTGGCAAAATCGAAAGTTATCCGTGCGAGGAGATAGTCGTGGATATCGTAGTTCAGAAGAGTGAAAAAATTTCTGGGGAGCTCGACGTCCCACCATCCAAGCTCTACACTCAATTTGCGACCGCGTTAGCTCTATTGGCCGAGGGCAAGAGCACAATCAAGCATCCGCTCCGCACGAAGGACACGTTGGCCATCCTGCGCGCGGTGGAGAACATGGGTGCCACTGTGAAGCGAACCCAAGAGCAATTGTCGATATGGGGAGTAGGCCGATCGTTGAGACCAACCGGTAATGTCATAGATGTCAAAAATTCAGCCACGGGTATAGCGATGATGACCGCCATAGCTGCGCTTTCTCCGCGCGTCTGCGTCATAACGGGGGATGCTCAGCTGAGGGCTCGCCCAATGCCACAGCTGTTGAAGGTGCTGAACAACATGGGGCTCAAGGCGTACTCCACAAAATCGGATGATAGCCCACCTTTGGTCGTCCTCGGCGGGGATGTTTGGGGCGGCAGAACTTCTGTCAAGGGAGTAAATCCCAGTTTGATACCGGCTCTGCTCCTTCCCTGCCCCTACGCGAAGAAAAAAATCGAGTTCCTGTCGTGCGACGATTCGCTCCAGCTCAAGCTTGCGCTCGACGTCATGAAAGCCGCAGACGTAAAAGTATCGGACGGAAAGAAGTTGAGCATACCGAACCAGCCGTATCGTCCGTTCAATCTCAAAGTTCCTTCAGATCTTGCGGCTGCGGCTCCGTTTGTCGTCGCCGCGATCTTAACGGATTCAAAGCTCAAGCTCAACGGCGCAGATTTGGCAAGCGACAGAGGTACAGTCCTCTTGGATATTTTGAAAAAAATGGACGTGAAGGTTGAAGTGTCAAATAAATTTGTGCTCGTGCGCGGACCCCAGCAGCCGAGGGGAGCCAAGTTGGACCTTTCGCTAACGCCCGAGCTTCTGCCGATAGTTGCGGTCCTCGCGGCTAAAGCGAAGGGTAGGACGACCATCTCCGGTGCTTCCGAGGCGAAGGCCATGAAATCTGATAGGATATCTGCGATAGCGCACGGCTTGCGGAAGATGGGTGTGAAACTTTCCGAGCGCAAGGATGGCCTGAGTATGGAGGGCCAAGCGAAGATCAAGGGTGGTGAGGTGGATGGTTGTAACGATCATGCTGTAGTCGCTGCGCTTATGACTGCTGGGTTGTTTGCCGATGATAAAACGATAGTCAGGAACAGGGCGGAGGCGCTTCAAACTTCATATTCTCGTTTTATTTCAGCTTTCCAGGAACTCGGAGCGAACGTTGGATACGCCGAGTAAGCTTCACATCGCTCTCAAAATTTCTATTCGCTTAGTTAGAGGTGGGTGGGTAGCAAAGATATCGTCGAGGGCGGTATGAGCTGGGTCGGAGATAAATAGGTGCGAGATGGACTCGCTCACCTTCATTTTTCCTTGGTTGATGTTCTTTATTTTCTCAAGTGCCGAAGCCAGACCTTCAGGATAACGGGTCAACTGGGCGCCGCCAGCGTCGGCTAGATATTCCCGCCTCCTGGAGATCATGGCCTGCACAAGTCTGCTTGCTATCGGGGCGAAGATCGCGAGCAAAAATCCAACGACTATCAATAGACCTATTCCTTTTTCCCTTTCCTCCTCTCTGACGAACCTATAGGATCGTAGCAACATGTAGCTCAAGATCGCAATTAGGCCGACGAGCACAGCGACGAGCGTCATGAACCTGACGTCGTAGTTTGCGATGTGCGACATCTCGTGTCCGACCACGCCTTCCAGCTCTGTCCTGTTTAAATTCTTCAGCGCTCCGGTCGTCACTGTTATCGACGCGTGCTTTGGGTCTTTACCGCACGTGAAGGCGTTTATCTCATCATCCTCCATCACGTACACCTTCGGGGTAGGTACGCCGGCAGCTATGCTCAGCCCTTCGACAGTGTTTATGAGATAGGCGTGTTGTACTGGATCAGCCGGTTTCGCATGTACAGCTTTGAGTATTATCCGGTCGCCGTAATTGTATGAGATGTAGGCATGCGAGATCATTATGGCGAGTGCGAGTGCTAAAAAAATCAAAGCAAGTCCCGGGAACAACAGACGAATAATGAGATAAACTATGGCGGCCACGAACGCCACCACGAAAATAGTCAGGAAGATGGAGTTCCTTTTGTTTTTGGCGATTTGGTCTAAAAAACTGATTTTTTGCATCAGAAGCTCACTTTCACTGGAGCTCTCTCTGCTTCGGCGATCTCAAAGTATGGATGTTGTGCCCTTCCTCCAGCGAACCATCGCCCAGGTATCGTCGTTATCAAGTTGTTGTAGGATAGCACGGAATCGTTGTAGAATTGTCGCGCGTACGCTACCTTGCTCTCTATCCCGTCCAGCTCTTCTTGTAGCATCCTGAAGTTATCACTGGCCTTCAGGTTCGGATAGTTCTCGGCGAGGGCGAATATGGTCTTCAACGCGGCCGCAAGCCCAGCGCCAGCGGCTATCTTCTCCTTCTTGTCGCCCGCGGAGAGCATGCGCTCCCTAGCTTTAGTAACCATATCGATCGCCTTCTGCTCATGTTTCATGTAACCCCTGACCGTCTCGACGAGGTTGGGCACGAGGTCGGCGCGCTTCTTGAGCTGGACATCTATCTGAGCCCAAGCGTTGTCGATGCGATTCGAAAGCACCCTTATGCGGTTGATGTAATAGATGCAGATGAGCACGATGAGGACTATTATTCCGACGATTGCAAGGGCTATCCACCAAATCGTTTCCATCAAATCACTCTTGGAGAATTATAGACAATTCCCTATATAAAGATTAAAATGTGGGGGATCAGCAGCTGGGCGGAGGCGCCGGTTATCAGAGTTACGATGCGCCAATACAGGTCGCCGTATAACACAGCGATGAATAATCCGAGGCACAATGCTGGAGCGTATGGCATTCCCTTTTTGATCTTGATGGAGCCCTTTAGTTTGCCCATCCTCATTAGCCGTTTGAGCTCACCAACCTGATATCGCGTCAGCCCCGCAGCCCTGTTAGGATTTGTGTATACTCGATCCGCAGATGGCCTGCCAAGTCCTAGAAAAGAGCTCCAGTGCCCGATTTTTCCATCCTTTACATAGATGACCTCGGCAGGGATCATGCCTTCTTTGAGCTGGGATATTTTTACTTGTCCGTAGAATGCTCCACGACCCTGCGCTCGGCAAGCTACGGCATATGCGATAATGATCGGGAGCATCACGATGACGCTGTTGAAAAGGATCGTCATGGGGAAAAGGGGATAATTGCTCGAGTACGGGGCACTGATGCGATAAGAAGAGAACATCGGCACAAGTGCGCCAAAGGCGGTAAAAAGTTTCACGTCTCCACCCGCCCAGCCGCCAGTTAACCACAGCGCGTATCCTATCCCAAATGCTACGGAGGAGCCAACGGCGCCAGAGATGGCAAGTAGGAGGTCGCGCTGGTACGCCCCCCAGATGACGTAGAATGCGATGCCGATCGGAATAAGTGGGAGGGTGAGCCGGTTTGGGATTATACGCCCTTTTTTCAAGTCAGTGTAGGTAGCAATGCATGCGGCACCCAAGGCCAGCAAAACTGGTATCAGCTCAATCATTTTTTGCCTCAATCAATTGGGCATTAGCCTTTCGAGGCATATATTTGTAGGATTTCTTAAGATGGGTGATCAAAGATTAGTATTCCTGCACGATGAATTCATTGCTACTATTGTCGTATCTTATTACTATGTTGTCCCCTATGCTAATTCGCCCAGTTAGATTATCCAACTGAATTTCTTGGGTCGGCCCGAAATCGCCGCTGGCCGAGTACCAGATGTTGTCTCCCTTCTTTTGATACTCAAAACTCCAACCTGCGATTACCGAGCTTCCGGATTCTCCCCTGAGCCAGACGGTGTTGTCGCTTGTCTTCAGTTTCGCACTGGCGCTGACAGTTTTTGACCCTATCACGGTTACATAGTATACAGCGACTGCAATGATGATTATGACGGCGGCCAGCATCAGCAGGTATTCGGTGGTCCCCTGTCCACGTCTATTCATGAGCTTCATCAGAGTTCACCTCAGCTAATCGGTGATAGTAAGAAGATATAAAATTACCGCAGATATAAAGGCCGAAAAGGATAAAATTGAGGATGTTTGTATTAGGATTAGAATTTGCTAGTTATAAGGAGGGATTGTATGGCAGCTCAACTAGGTGGTAGGCCAGTGCTGGTGTTGTCGGAGGGCACCAAGAGGTTGGTGGGCCGAGATGCCCAACGCATGAACATCCTCGCGGCTAGGGTCATCGCTGAAGCTGTGAGGACCACACTCGGACCGCGCGGGATGGATAAAATGCTCGTAGATAGTTTGGGGGATGTAGTCATCACAAATGATGGGCGGACGATATTGGACGAGATGGAGGTAGAGCACCCCGCCGCGAAAATGATGGTTGAAGTGGCAAAGACGCAGGACGAGGAGGTCGGCGATGGCACGACGACCGCCGTTATCATCGCGGGTGAGCTTCTCCACAAGGCTGAGGAACTTTTGGATCAGACAATACATCCGACAGTGATAGCAGCTGGCTATCGCATGGCTGCAGATAAAGCACAGGATATTTTGAATGGGCTGGCGGAGAAAGTGACATTCGATGACGAGTCCCTCCTAAAGAAGATAGCAATGACATCGATGACTGGGAAGAAGGCTGAGGGCGCAAAAGAGAAGCTGGCAAATCTGGCGGTGATGGCAGTCAAGCAGATAGCAGACAAGAGCGATGGAAAGTACACTGTAGATATCGACTATATAGGGGTCGAAAAGAAGCAGGGCGGCAGCACGGACGATTCGGAACTCATACATGGTTTGGTGATCGACAAAGAGCGCGTTCATCCTGGCATGCCGAAGCGAGTGAAAAATGCGAAGATAGCTTTGCTCGATTGCGCGCTCGAGGTGAAGAAGACCGAGACTGATGCCGAGATAAGAGTGACGCGACCTGAGCAGCTTCGAGCTTTTTTGGATGAAGAGGAAGACATGCTCCGCAAGATGGTGGACAAGATAGTGGCGACCGATGCGAACGTCGTGATGTGTCAGAAAGGGATAGATGACGCTGCTCAGCACTTCCTCGCCAAGGCTGGTGTGTACGCTACCCGCAGGGTAAAGAAGTCCGACATGGATAAACTTGCACGTGCCACTGGTGGAAAAGTCGTCACAAGTATCAACGATTTAACCTCCACAGATCTTGGCGCCGCCGGTTTAGTGGAGGAAAGAAAGATAGCCGATGAGAAGATGACGTTCGTCGAAGGTTGCAAAGACCCAAAGGCTGTAAGCTTGCTTGTGCGCGGTGGTACTGAGCATGTCGTCGACGAGGTTGAAAGAGCGGTGCACGACGGCGTTTCTGTTGTCGGTGCGGCGATAGAGGACGGCAAAGTCGTTGCGGGTGGTGGCGCTTGTGAGATTGAGCTTGCCAAACGGTTGCGAGAGTATGCCGATACGGTCGGGGGCAGAGAGGCGCTCGCTATCGATGCATTTGCGGATGCCGTGGAAATCGTGCCCCGTACACTAGCCGAGAACGCTGGGCTCGATAGTATAAACATGCTCGTTGATCTGAGAGCCAAGCATGAAAAGTTGGATGGCAAGAATATGGGACTCGACGTCTACGAGGGCAAGGTCGTGGACATGTTCAAGAATGGCGTCATAGAGCCCCTGCGGATAAAAACTCAAGCTATAAAGTCGGCGAGCGAGGCGGCCGTGATGATTTTGCGCATAGACGATGTCGTGGCCGCGACGAAGAAAGAGATCGGACCTCCGGCTGGTGGCCCCGGGGGAGAAATGGGCGAGGAGGAGTAGCTAAGGCAGGAATACAACGGCTGCCAGCGCTGCTCCATGGCTTCTGACGATGTGGCCAGCCGAGATCGAAGTCACCTTCGTCGGTTCTAGGCCACGCTTCTCCATCATGTATTTGACCATGGCTTCCGCCGTCTGGCCGGCCGTCTTCTGGCTGATGCCGATGTCGTGATACTCTGAGATCATTCCGTGCGATGTTTCACTTATAGCAATGCCGAGCGCCGCAGCTATTTTTTGTCCGGGAGTTGAACTCGAGATTTTCGCTATCACGACGGGCGTGATCATGCCCGGTTCTGGTCTCGGCATCTTTACTATCCTACAACCGAGTGGCCAGATGCTCGACAACGGTACAAGGTTCAGTTCGGCGATCCCAGCCTTGCGCAATGCGTTGTCGAAAGCCACAAGTTCAAATGGCCCATCGGCATCCGCAGCCACGAGAGCGGCTTTAGTCGGTATATTCCACATTTTTATCCCGCACGAGGTGCATGTGTCAACCTTTCCAACAATATGCTTTCTATTTTTATTGGTGGGTAACGCTTTGCTAAACTCAGCGCATCATCAAGTTTCTTTTCGTGCCCTGCATAGATTTCAAAGAGTGGTTCGCCCTTACCAACCTTGTGTCCTTTCTTTAGGATTATTTTTATACCGGCGCCAATGTCGCGAGGTGCTCCAGCGGCACGAGCTATGTTGATGATGCGGTGATTGTCTACGTTGGTGATATAGCCGTCGTGTGGGGCAGTCACGGTTACCCTTTTATCTCCGATCGGAAGATCCTCTGGCTTAACTTTTGGATCTGCACCCTGAGCTTCGATGATTTCACGGAATTTTTTATCGGCTTTACCAGAATTCAAAATATCGAAGGCCATCTGTCTCCCCATGCCATAACTTGCGACCCCGCCGAATTCTAGCATGATGCCCGCCAAACTTATTGATTTTTCCACAAGACTGCCGGGGCCCTTTCCAGCCAACGTTTCGAGGGCTTCCTGAGCTTCCAGCGCCGGACCGACGGCGTACCCGATCGGTTGTCCACCGTAGGTCAACGCTGTTTCTACTTGAACGCGCAGGCGGTGGCCGAGCTCCAAGAAGTCATGCGCTAGGCTCCTAGCATCCTCGATGGATTCGACTTTTGAGTCCGGCCCAGTTGGAATATCTATTAGTACATGGTCTGCTCCAGCTGCTATTTTTTTGGACATGACACTGGCGAGAAGTTGGCAACGCGGATCTATGCTGAGTACACGCTCGACGCCTATCAGGATATCATCCGCTGGGGCCAGTTTGAGTGCGCCGCCCCACGTGAGTGTAGCGCCAATTTTTTTGACTATGCGCTTTATTTCTTCAGCACTCAACGAAACATTTGTCAAGACTTCCATGACATCAGCGGTGCCTGCAGCGCTTGTTATAGCTCGGCTGCTCGTCTTTGGTACAAGTAGACCCGCCACGGCCACTATTGGCACAGTGATCAACGCATATTTGTTGCCCGGCACCCCACCTATGCTGTGAACATCCATTATAGGGCTAGTTTCAAAATCTATCTTCTCCCCTGAGTCCACCATCCTTCTTGTCAGCGCGACTATCTCGTCCATGGTCATCTCACGGATGTATTGAGCGGTGACGAAGGCTGTTAATTCAGCTGTGCTTAGATTTCCAGCCACGATGTCGTCTACAACGGCATAGACCTCTTTTTCGGAGAGTTGTTCGCCTCGCATTTTTTTCCTGATAGCACTTGCAGATTGTGGATAAGGAGCCAATGCTATCGAAACGATATCTCCTTCTTGAACATCGAGCGCTTTCGTTGATTCAACAAATGTTCCTATTTCGCCTCTTTGTACCAATGTGTGCGCTGCATTGATGATAACAACGAGGCTTCCTTTAGGTGTGGTGACTTTTATACGGTCACCCGGATAAGCTCCTAGGTCCTTTACATCCTCTTCATTTAGAAGAACGATGTTTCTCCCAGCCTCCATTGAGATTAGTTTAACTTTCAAATTTTCAAGTATCATCTATAAATCCTCCCATCTATTTGAAACGATTGTCATTAATTATCTGTAAAGTATTTAAAAGTCTCGCTTATTTCTTCTTCTTTTTCTTGGGCCCACATGTACCACAGGGCATTTGTTCACCTCGTAATAACACCACTTTTAAGTTGAAAAATCTTACTGTTGTGTGTAATTCGGTGGCGGGTGGTTGAAATCAGTTCAATAGAGACGAAAAATATCAAAATAGATGATAAAAATGCTGTTGGCGTGAAAGTCGACTTGGAAGGTGCACCTCTCCTTCTGATCATCGCGCCTAAAGGGTATGTGATGTGTGGATACCTCAACATAGAAACTGCTGAAAAATTTGGTCAAGCTGCAGCAATCGTCACCGGGGTCAAGAGTTTTGATGATATTTTGAGTGCCAAAGTAGCTAAGCTGACGATGAGGGCAAAAGAGCTTGGGATAAAGGAAGGGATGACTGGGCGGGACGCCCTAAAGCGGATGTTTTAGCAAGCTGCCTTCAATGATTTCACAAAACGGTCGAGTTCGTTCAGCATCTTTCGCTTGTTATTCTTGTGTCTGGCTATCAGGTCGACGAACGCGCTTCCTACAATAGCTGCGTCAGCTCCGAGTTTCAACACCTCTCGCACATGTCTCGGCTTCGATATCCCGAACCCAATCGCTATTGGGATTCTTCCCATGGATGCGGCGCGGGCCTTCTTCACCAAATCTTTTACTTCTTTTGACAGCTCCCTTCTCGCCCCAGTAATGCCGAGGACAGAGACCAGGTAGAGGAAGCCGCTGGATGCTCGACATATTCGCCTAAGCCGCTCCGGTGTGGTAGTTGGGGTGGCCAACAGGATCATGTCGACATCATGATTTCTTGCAGCTCTCAATGCTTCCTTGGATTCCTCGAGCGGCATATCAGGGATGATGATGCCATCCCCACCAGCAACTTTGAGTTTTTTTACAAAGTTCTCAACGCTAGGTTTTAGCACGATGTTGTAGTAGGATAGAACGACGATCGGGATGTCGCTCCTCTTGCGAATTTCTCTGATTATTTTGAAAACTGTTTCTGGGGTAGTTCCAGCTGAAAGCGCTCGGTCATCCGCAGCTTGGATTGTGGGCCCATCGGCTATCGGGTCTGAGAACGGGATGCCTAACTCGATGATATCTGCGTGCTTCGTGAGCGTCGTCGCTATCTCCGGCGTCAGCTTCGGGTTTGGGTCGCCAGCCGTGATGAAGGCGATCAGAACTCCCTCCCCTCGCTTCCGCAACTCCTTGAACTTCGCCGATATCCTGCTCAGATTTTTACCCCCACATAATTGGCCGCGATATCTACATCCTTATCGCCGCGTCCAGAGAGGTTGACCACAACCAGCTTGCCTTTTCCTAGTTTTCGCGCGAGTTTCGGAAGATACGCCAGCGCATGCGCAGATTCGATTGCTGGCATGATGCCTTCGGCTTCGCTGAGCAGTTTGAACGCTCTCATCGCCTCGGCATCCGTTACATAGTCGTACTCGACGCGATTGCGCGATTTCATGAACGCATGTTCTGGACCGACTCCGGGGTAGTCTAGGCCCGCAGCGATGCTATGCGTTGGAAGAATTTGCCCGAATTTGTCTTGAAGCAAATAACTGCAGGCCCCGTGCAGCACGCCTTCCGAGCCAGCGCATAGGGTTGCGGCATGTTTGCCGGTGCGGATGCCTTTTCCGCCCGCCTCGATGCCGAACAGTTTGACGTTGTCGTCGATAAAGTCATAGAATATGCCGATCGCATTACTGCCGCCGCCGACGCACGCGATGATTGCGTCGGGCAAGCGCTTCTCCTGTTCAAGTATCTGTTTTTTCGTCTCTTGCCCGATAACCCGCTGGAAGTCACGCACAATCATCGGGTATGGATGGGGCCCAACGACAGAGCCGAGCAAATAGTAAGTGGTGCGGACATTTGTGGTCCAGTCGCGTAACGCTTCGTTGATCGCATCCTTCAACGTACACGAGCCGCTTTTGACCGGAATTACCCTCGCCCCGAGCAAACGCATCCGAAACACGTTGAGGCGCTGCCGTTCCATGTCCTTTGTGCCCATGTAAACATCGCATTTCAAACCGAGCATCGCAGCAGCTGTGGTGGTCGCAACGCCGTGCTGTCCTGCGCCAGTTTCTGCGATGACTCGAGTTTTACCCATGTGCTTAGCGAGGAGTGCTTGGCCGACCGTGTTGTTTATTTTGTGTGCGCCAGTGTGGGCAAGATCTTCACGCTTTAGGTAAATTTTCAACCCGATTTTTTTCGACAAGTTCTTTGCAAAGTAGAGCGGCGTTGGACGACCAGCGTAATCACGCAAATAACGGTTGAGTTCACGCTTGAATTTTGGGTCATCCTTGAGCTTCAAGTAAGCCTTTTCTAGCTCTTGCAGTGCGGGCATCAATGTTTCAGGAACGAATTGCCCACCGAAACCGTTGAACTTTCCTTTGATGGGGAGCTTGTCGACGTACATCATATCGCCTTCGCGGCCTCGATGAACGCATGCATCAGTTTTGGATCTTTCTTTCCCAAGGCTGACTCGACTCCTGTGGCCACATCCACACCGTAAGGCTGGACTACCCCAATTGCGTCTTTTACATTCTTCGGGTTCAGCCCCCCCGCCAAGAATATAGGTTTGTCGACGGCATCACGGATCTCTCGGCTGAACCCCCAATCGTGTGTAAGGCCAGTGCCGCCGCCCGAGGGTCCTTTTGTATCTAACAAGATGTAATCGACGGCCTTGCTCACTTCCACGGCGCGGTCCAGAATTTCTTTTCTATCTAAAATTTTCTGGGGGATGGCCACGACGCCGATGATTTTTTTACCGGAAAGTTTTTTTATCTCCGCCAACTGTGCGGCCGAAAATTTCGAGTGAATTTGTAGATAATCTGGATTTAGCCTGCGCGCCACTGCAGAAGCTTCAGTCGGGCTGTCTGGCATTATCACAGCTACTTTGTCTACATTTTTTCCGCCTTTCAGGACATCCAGAGCCTGCTCGAGCGTGATGCCGCGCGAAGAATTGGGGATGACGATCGCGCCGACCATGTCGACGCCCAAATCTGATGCAGCTTTCACATCGTCCGAACGCGTGAACCCACATATTTTGACCTTGACCATGTGCTCACCTCGCGTTCACGAGCGCCCTCACTTTTTTCTTGATGTCGTCGGATCTCATTATAGCAGTACCAACCAAAACAGCGTCAGCTCCCGCATCGAGCGCGAATCTAACATCTTTTGGTTCGCATATCCCGCTCTCGCTGACCAGCGTCATGTTATACGGTACGAGCGGGGCTAGCTCAACAGTTTTGTTTAGGTCAACGCTCATGGTTTTGAGGTCGCGATTGTTTATCCCAATGATTTCGGCGTCAGCAGCGCATGCACGGTTCACCTGTTTCTCGTTATGAACTTCTACAAGGCTTTCCATATCCAAACTATATGCAAGTTGAATGAAGTGTTTTAGGTTCCCTACCAATATCTCGGCGATGAGTAGTACGGCATCGGCGCCAAGCTCAGCTGACTCGTAGAGCTGGTACTCATCGACGATAAAATCTTTTCGCAGGACAGGAACTTTTACGGCTCTGCGTATCATCGGCACATAGCTGGGGTCTCCCTTGAAATATTTTGGCTCTGTCAGCACTGAGATGGCGATCGCCCCACCATTCACCATCGCCTTTGCCGCTTCGAGCATGTTCACGTTCACGCCGATATCCCCCGATGATGGAGAGGCGCGCTTTACTTCCGCGATCAACGGTACCCTCTGAGCTTTTTCAATGGCTTTCAGCAAGCTTCGCCGTGGAGATGCTTTGATCTTCATCCGCCTCGCCGGCCTAATCCTGCTCTGTTCTCTTACGCGTGCTCTGACATCCCTCACTATCTGGCATAGAACATCTTTCATATCGAGGCCTCCAGCGCCTTCAATTTCCCCATATCTCCACCAGTAGCTTCTATAAGTTGTACGACCTTTTCATAGGCTTTTCCAGAGTCTATAGATTTTTCAGCGATCGCTATTCCCTCGCGCATTGTGCGAGCTTTGCCGGCTACGACGATTGCCGCTGCAGCGTTCAGCACGACGATGTCCCTTCGCGGCCCCTTCTCCCCGCGCAGCACTCTGAGCATCATTCGTGCATTTTCATCCAAGTCAGCACCGGCTATCCTATTTTTGTTGGTGCGTTTGATGCCAAACTTTTCTGGCGATACCTTGTACGTCCTGACCCGACCGCTTTTCAGCTCGGAGATTTGGGTCGTACCGATCGTTGAAATTTCATCCAACCCATCCAAGCCGTGCACAACCATCGCTCGCCTGCAGCCCAACTTTTTGAGCACGCGCGCTAGTTTCTCGGTGAGCATTGCATCATATACGCCCATCAATTGCGCTTGCGCTCCAGCTGGATTCGTCAAGGGACCCAAGATGTTGAATACCGTCCGTGCGCCCATCTCCCGTCTTGGGCCGATCGCGTGCTTCATGGCGCCGTGGAACAGCGGGGCGAACATGAAACCGATACCTATAGTTTCGATGGTGCGCTTGACTTCCTGCGGTTCAAGGTTCAGCCGCACTCCTAGAGCTTCGACGACGTCCGCGCTCCCGGCCTTGCTCGTGACGGAGCGGTTGCCGTGTTTGGCGATCGGCACTTCGGCTCCAGCGGCAGCGAACATGGCAGCGGTGCTCACGTTGAAGGTTTTAATCTTGTCTCCGCCTGTTCCGCATGTATCGACGAGCGTGCCGTCCACCTTCGGTTTTATCTTGGATGCAAATTTCCTCATGACTCTAGCGAATGCCGTAATTTCGGCAATCGTTTCGCCCTTCATTCGTAGCGCTGTCAAGAAACTCCCAATCTGCGCCTGCGTCGCCTCGCCGGACATAATGCACTTCATCGCTGTTTCAGCCTCAGCTTCGGTCAGATTTTTTTCTTCGATCAATTTTCCTATCGCCAATTGCATGATTTTCATGTAGCCACCTCACATATCTAAGAAGTTTTTGATTATAGTTTTGCCGTGCTTCGTCAGTATCGACTCGGGATGAAATTGAACGCCAAAAATCGGATATTTCTCATGTTCGAGTCCCATAATTTCTTTATC
>Ga0172366_10001299_pt1 | contig 19288 bp, 26 predicted proteins | sample LakKivSesite69cm_FD_114533 | JGI IMG/M metagenome (GOLD analysis project Ga0172366, IMG submission 114533) | Sediment microbial communities from Lake Kivu, Rwanda - Sediment site 69cm | ecosystem: Environmental > Aquatic > Freshwater > Lake > Sediment | place: Rwanda: Western Province, Lake... | reverse complement strand
AGCTCGCCCACATGCCAATAGCGCCAGTCGCTTGTCTCTGAACGCGCCGCCATCAGCAGGGCGTACATCTGACGTAGGTCACCTTCAGTCTCGAAGCAGCGGGACGTCACCGAACCTACAGGTCTGGCTTGATTGGGTCTGGAGTCCATCGATCGTCTCCTGCATCCGCCTTCTGGGTTCGGCGTGCGTTGAGCGCGAGCCTACAGCGAGGGAGCGCGTCCGGCAAGTGCCTCAAGTGGAGACGGCTTCGGACGCAGCTCGCCGCCTACGCGATGGCCGCGAGGGCCCGGCTGGGAAGGAAACAGGAATGTGGCACTGCAAGACCTGAGACTGCCGCCTCGAAGAACCCGCTTCGACGAGCCGTTCAGCTGCCTAACGCCCAGCATCAGCGGCGGCGCGAAGCGCCGTCCGCTGCATGCGTCTTGCTTGACGCCCCTATCCTCAATGCCTTCGTCCTTCTCAAGCTGCTTCACGTAGCACTCCAAATCCCCCGCGATCTTCGCGAACACTGCTGGGAGTAGGGAGACGATATCCGAGACCCGTGGCGCGCTGCCGTGTGGCCCGCCGTGGTAGTAGCGCAGGTGATCGAGAATGGCGCTCTTCTCTGATTCCGGCATCTAATCGAGCGGGCCGCGCGTCTGGTAGTCGTGCAGGTGTGACAGATGAATAAACGCGCAGCCGAAAGCGTATACGGACTTGGTCCACCCGTGCAGCGCGTTCGCAAGATCGACCATCTCGCGGTCCGTAATCGGCTTCAGCGAGCCAGATCTAGTCCACTTCCGCCCTGACACGACGTCGCCGATGAGTTGGTGTCGACAGTGTCGGTCGCCCTGCGCGAGCAGAAAGACAACCCGCACGAGCGAGTCGAACTCTTGGCGCAACGTCGACACCATCTGCCCGGACAAAGCACGTAGCGCCAGTATTGCCTGCCCATGCTCGGCGGACCGCGCGCGAACCTGTCGACAGAACGCGTCGAGCTCGCTCATGTTCCTGCCCACTCAATGAGCATCAGGCCCCGTCCTTGCCGAGAATCGTCTCAAGGTCCTGAAGATCCTGCTTCATCTGCGCGAGTCGGCTCGGTTCGATTACTGATCCGAATTGGGCCGAGATGATGTCCAGCTCGACCTTTCGGGATCTGGCGAGCAAGCGCACCAGGTCGCGCATACGTGATCCGGCATCTTCCATGGTCTCGGTTGCCTCGGCGAGCCGTCGAACCTTCTGCGACTCCCGGACGCCGAGCTTCTCGATAACGGTCTGAATACGAGTGCAGGCTGCGCCGAGCGCCGCTTGGAGGTTGCCGGATGAATGGGGCTCGAAGGTTGCGGCGGTCACGCCCGCGAGGTCGGTCGGAAGTGCTGGCGGATGTGTCCGATCGTACAGCATGAACGTGCGATCTCGGCTGAGCCCACCAACAAACACGCCCAGTTCGAAGAGGACATTGTCGCGGGCCACCGGCCATTCTGTTCCCCGAGAGACCGTCAGGTCGTCAGCGGTCAGCACCAGCACCGCAAAGTCGAAGCGCTCAAGGGCCAAGACCAGTGACTCGAGCGTCCCTTGCGTGAGGCCAAACACTCCTTGGCTCCAAATGTCGACTTCGCAAACCCGGTCCAGGCCGACCTGCATGGCTTGGGCAATACGAAGACCCTCGCTTGACGAGCCGACGAACACCGACGGTCTAACTCGTGCGACAGGCATTGAGCCCTCCGTTGCGCGTCTAGCGTCCAAGCTCAGGGGCGCTGCGCGGCTTTATCGGGCAGCGTCCCCTGGAGCGACGGGTTGGGCACCGGCATGGGCTTCGGCACGGTCTTTGATTCTGCCAAGCCGAACAAGGCGAGCCGCAATTGCTCCTTGGGTTCGGCCGTGTTTCGCCGCTATTGCTTTGACTGGAGTGCCTGCATCAAAGGTGGCGAGAAGCTCTTTGTCTTCTTCGTCAGACCAAGAGCGCCCGGCGTTGCCGGGCAATGAAGTGTCGCGTTCCGCGCGTGTTGCTGCTATTTCGAGAGCTTTCACAGCGACAAAGAGAGCACGGATTACCTGTGGGCTATTGAAGGTACTCTGCGTGGGCAGTATCTCTCCTGTCTCTGGATCAATGCCATTCGCGAGAGACTCGATGATTCTCTGTGCTTCGAGTGGTGACATAGAGAGAGCCTCCGTATTAGGGTGCCCAACCATGGCTAGCGTGCAATAACGCACGTTAGCATCATGCCAGCGTGAGGCACCATTCTCTCCTTACATCCGCTGTCCATTCCACTTATCACCTCACATATTGACAGACAGATCCTCGCAAATCATCCTACAACCATGAAGCTCCTGGAGCAAACGCGGCAGATATGCAGGACGAAGCACTACTCTCCCCGGACAGAGGAGTCATACACACGGTGGATCGAGCGATTCCTCCGCTTTCACCGCGAGGCGGCGGGCCTCTGGGTTCACCCAAGCGACATGTCTGCCGAGCATGTCGAGGCGTTCCTCACGTATCTTGTCGTCCGCCGGGGCGGCGAGGTCAAATCCCGCCTTCACGTGTCGTGAGCGGTCGCTGCCCATTCGGTTCGACACGAACCCAACACACCCTGCCCCGCTCCACGCGATCGAGGGGTTCTCGGCGCTGAGCGCCATAGGCCGGTAGAATGGCTCGAGAAGCGAGGGGGACACCATGCTGAAGAGGGGACGTTCTCGAGTGGTTGTAGTGTGCGTAGTTGTCTTGCTGGCCGCCATGACGTGGAGCGCGACGGGCTCGGAGCTGCGCACGGGCGGGCGCACAGTGGTCGTTGGGTCCGCCCTGCCATCAGTGGCGGGCAGCGCGGAGGTCGACCTCTTCGCGGGGCTCGGTTCCCTTGAAGCCTCGAGCACGACGGAGCTGTCGCTCTTCCCCTACACGATGGGCAACGAGACGATTGCAGTCTCGCTCGTCCGCGACTGGTTGAGTCTGACTGCCGAGTACCAGTTCAGCCTCGCGCCACTTGGGATCACAGCGCCGACGATCCTCATGCAGGCGACTCCGCCTGCGTGGGTCGCGACCTGGGGATTGTTCCTCGTCGATGCCGGTGTCGACGCCGAGGCTCGCCTCCTGGGCGATGGCCTCGCGGCGACGCCCCTGCGGGCCGAGGTCTGGGTGAGAGGAGGCGCTGGCATCGGATGCACCGTCAGCGTGATCGACTACCTGCGCGTCGCGGCAACCCTCGAGGCTACGTTGAGCGCGCCGAACGGGACGATCTGGCCGACGCCGAGTCTGCTCGCGTCAGCCTCCGTCGGCCGCGTGACGCTCTCGAGCGAGACGGAGCTGGCGTTCGCCGGCGGGATCCACGTTGCTGCGGAGGCGGTGTCTCTCGTCTGCTCGTGGCTTGAACTGGGGATCTCCGCTCGAGCGTGGTGCACGTTCTCTGGCGAGCCGACAGGACCAAGCGTCGGGCTTCGCATCGCGTACGAGTTCGGCGCGCACCCGCTGCGGCCGTTCCCAGACAGCGCTGAGTGCGTCGGCGGCGTCTGCCACTAGCCGAGAACGTTTCGTCCACAGGCCCCGTCGTCAGATCATCCTTGCCTGGCTTCCGGCGTGGTGGATTCCTCGCTCAGGTACGAGATCCAGGCCTCGCCGGACGATCCTGGAACTTCTGCCTGGCCGAAGGCACAGGTGGTTCGGTCCTTGATGGCCGTAGCACCTGACGGCCGGTCCTAGGACCAGCTTTGGACGGTATGCACGGGCAGGTCAGCTGTTGCTCCCCGCCATCCTGGCTTCGCTCGAGGGAATGAGGCTCAAACGCATCACTTGGCCGGGAGCCCTACGCCTGGGCTATCGGCTCTCGTCCTTGGAGCCGCTTGATCTCCGCCTCGGCGAGTGCACACTCGGGAACGGCTGCCTTGCGCCGTGACTTGCGTAGCCACCTTTGCGCCTCCGCACTATCGCCAAGATGCGCGTAGGCTATGGCCAGCCAAGCCGCATTTGCAGCCTTCTCATTCTTCTCCGCGCCCAAGGATCTGCGGGCCTTTCGCAGCATGCCCATCGCCGGCGCGATGTCCACGTCTGTAGGGTGCGGATGCGGGTTCCGTGCAAGAGCTTTCCGCAAGAGCACACAGCCTCGTGTCCCTAGAAACGAAGGAATACTCGCCACACGCACGGCCTGGCGCGAGTACTCGTCAGCCTCTGGAAGGAGGCTCATGTCATTGAGCAGCACGTCGCAACACGCGATGCGGTTCCAGCAATAGGCGCGCTGTAGGGTGTTCTCTGCAAGTGAATCGAGAACCGACACCAACTCCTCTCGGTCTTCCTCGACGCTGCGGGTCGGAGATCGCAATGATGCTCTGACAAGGCGCAGCCAGAACGAGTCGGGAAGAGCCTCGATACCTGAAGAAAGGATCAAGCAGGCAGCGTCGTGGTTCCCCTCGAGCACTAGATCGGCAGCTGACTTCAGGTACGGAGCCGCGAGTAGCCAGGAGGCGGCAGTGTTGGGCCTGACGAGCGCCTGGATCACGCGCGCCCCGTCGTTGTACAGGAGTAGCGTGCGCCATGTTCTTGCGGGGATGAGGTTTATGGGGATCGATACGAGGGTCATGAAGAACAACATGCCCACAAATGACTGGCGGCATGCTGCGTACCCTAGAAGAGAACGGAGACCGCCGGCCCCAATGTAGAGGCCAGCTGCAAGCGCAGTAGATGCCACAATGCCGCCCATCAAGAAGAGCGTCATCCGAGGGACCGTGCAGGTGCGCTTGCCGGGAGGCACGACTAGTACCGAGGCACCGCTGACGGGGACAGACTTGAGTTGCAGCTCAGCTTCGCCGATCTGCTTCCTCCAGACAATGCGCCCAAATCCAATGGCAATCTCCCGCACGTGAAAGCCCGCGACGATGGCCATGATGATGTGGCCGGCCTCATGGACCATGACCCCGACAAGACCCGCGGGAGCCATCAACAAGACGTTCCACCACAACCAAGCATTCGCGTCTTCACACGCGGACGATCCCCACCACGCTGGGAACAAGCACACCATGAGGCCAACCACTGCCACAAAGATCCAGATACGCCCCCAGTTGACCAGGGACAGCCGCTTCAGCATGGATAATACCTCCGCCGCCTTCCTAGGCACTATGACACGCGAGCTTCTTCTCTGGCAAACACAGCTGACCCACTCCATCTTCTCCCGGAGATCGGGACGAGGTGAGTGTTGGGTTCGGGAAGAAGGGAGGCAGGTCACATTGGCTGTCGATGCTAGAAGGGCCTAGACTAGCTCGAGAAGTGGACCGAACACCGGAAGCAGGCCAGTCGACGGCCTCGACATCTGAGTTCACCGCGGGCCAAGCACAGGCAGGCATAGGGCGGAGGTCCGGGAAGGAGTGACGATGGCCACACCAGTCACGGGACTACTCTTCGCGGAGTGGGCTGGCCGAAACGTCGGGAGATGGAGGCGTCTGATTCACCAATGCGTCATTCACCGCGTCCTCGGTCCCGGAGAAGTAGTAGCAGTGCGGCAAGACGGCGAAGGCACAGTACTCGAGGTGCGCTACTCGCCAGACGATGTGCGGCAGTACGTCAGGGCCTACTTCGACGTGACCTTCCGTGTTCTGGAACTCGAGAAGTCGCTGGCGGTGGAAGTGTCGGAGAAACAGGCTCCGGTACGCGCGCTCCGCCTTGAGGATCTGCGGGCCGCGATTGAATCCGGCAGAGTTCTTGAACCACAAGAGCTGCACTGGTTGGGTGCGGGTGAACACATTGAGGAATTGGAGTCCTACTTGGCCAAGCATGGTGCCCGATGGCCAGCAGCCACAGTGGGCGCGTACTGGCGCACATGCGGGTACCCGGACAGGAACCTAATGGTCACTGCAGCAGTCGAGCAGAGCGCAGCGAGGGTCGCGAGCGAGTCTGCTGTGTGGACCACACGTGGTGCAGCGTATGCGGATCTGGAGCAGATGGGCGATGCTGAGCGGTGCGCAGCCAATGCAATTGAGTGCAGGCGAGAGAGTTTCCACCCACACAACCTGCTTGGACGTATCCACCGCTACCTGGGCGATGATGAGCAAGCGGACCGCGACTTCGTTGAGGCCAAGCGACTAGGTGCGAGTGAGGGGATCCGTAGGAGTGCTGACCTGCAGGGGCAGCACGGCACTCCGGTCAAGACCCGGACCGACAGGAAGGAGCAGGCGACGCATAGTGCGACTGAGGTGCCGTTCTAGCCGCTTCTGCACCCTCGTTGAGCACGTGAACTCGGTTCGAGATTCGCCCACCGGGGTTAATCACGAGCCCATACGTGTGGACTCTACTCTGTGCGCCGGAGCCAACAACCAATGGCGACTGGCCACGGGGTGCGTTCTCCGCTGGCTTGCTCCTTGTGATCCCTGCACCCAGCTTGGACCGATGTTCGGAGGGCACGTCAATCGAGGCTACACTCAGAGCATGTACGACGCATTGGAGATGAAGCGGGCCGCAGAATGCGAGCTAAGGGACGTACGCGCGTTTCTCACTACGGCCACGCCATGGCTTCACAAGCAGGAGCGAGAGATGCTTCTAAACTTCATTGATCGTCTGCGACGCGGACGCGTTCTAAGTGAGCGGCAGAGAGAGTGCATGGCAAGCTTCCGCAATAGGGTTGAGTGGCGCAAATGCCCGAAGTTCTACCGTGGGTAGCGGCCGAGTCGCGCGTATTGTCTGACCTCCATGTGCGCCCGTGCTCCTGCGTCTGACGCGTCTGCGAGCCGAGATGAACCTCGCCAGCCCTGGACCCGAACCGGACACAGGACACGTCGGGGTCGCAAGACACCTGTCCCGGTGTTCGGTCCACTTCCCGAGCTGGTCTAGACTCACGTGCCCCCCCCGAAAACCGGCCCAAGTTGAGAGCTACGATCGGGAAGAATGACCCTGCCCCCGTGTCAGGTCCAGTCATTAGGTCTGAACTCCGGCTCGTTGACAACTCGGAATCGCTCCGATGCCCAACAGCTCTGCGATGTACTGCGCCGGCGCCCGATTCCCCAAGCTGAAATGCGGTCGCGTCTCATTGTACTCCGCCTGCCAGGCCGCGAGCTCTGCCCGCACGTCGGCCAAGCTCTCAAACCAGTGTACGTCGAGGCATTCATCCCTTAGCCACCCGTTGAAGCTCTCGATGATCCCGTCCTCTACAGGCTTCCCCGGAGTGATGAAGTCGAGCTGGATTCGGCGGCGGTAGGCCCATTGGTCAAAGTGGTTGCAGGCGAACTCCGTGCCGTTGTCCATCGTGATCGCCTCCGGCTGCCCATAGAGGGCCATCGCTTCATCCAGTGCCTCCGTAACCGCCGGCGAGGGAATGCTCTGTGCCGCTTTGAGGCACACGCACTCGCGGCTCACGTGATCCACGGTCGTCAAGACGCGGAACCGCCTCCCGTCTGCCAACTGGTCGCTCATGAAGTCGACGCTCCAGCGCTCCCCGACCTCAAGTGCCGGCGGTAGCTTCGCCCTTACCTCAACGGCCCGTCGTTTGCTCCGCTTCGTCCGCACCATCAGCTCTTCCTCACGGTAGATGCGGTGAACCCGCTTGTGGTTCGCTATCCACCCTTCCCGCTGGAGGAGCGTTGTCAGCCGGCCGTACCCGTAGCGGGGACGGGCGTAGGCCAGCTCCTTCAGCCGCAGACGCAGTGCCCGATCATCGCGTCCGTGTGGCTTGTATCGGCACACCGAGCGGTGAAGCATCAGGAACCTGCACGCTCTACGCTCCGAGATCGTGTGGTCCTCGAGGATCTCGAAGAGGAGCTCCCGCTTGCGCGCAGGCTTCAGAGCTCTTTTCGCAGCACGTCCTGGAGGATCTCCTTGTCCAGGCTGAGCTCGGCGACCAGCTTCTTCAGCTGGCCGTTCTCGCGCTCCAGCTCCTTCAGCCGCTTCAGCTCGCTCGGGCTGACGCCGTTGTACTTCCTCCGCCACAGGTACACGGTCTTGTCGCTGACGCCGTACTTGCGGGCGATCTCCCGCACGGGGATGCCCAGCTCAACCTGCTTCACGGCGTAGACGATCTGGGTTTGGGTGAACCTCGACTGCCGCATGTGCCTCCTCGCTCCGAAACGTGAGCCAAGGTAAGGATTCACCTAATCCGTGGACCAGTTTCCGGGGAGCAGGTCAAGAAGGCAGGCAGAGGTGTCGAGGAAGCGCTATCGATGGCAGGAGATCGTCGCCACGCCGCGGGGGGCAGACGTCCTGCTCAGCCAGGGAGGTCACAGCTCCCGGTGATCCCAACCCGCCAACTGGATGCACCCCAGAAGGGCTATCAGAAGGCGTGTTTCAGCACTGATACGCCCGACAGGGTTCGTAACCTGGGCCGCCTGACGGGGCGGCGGCTATCCTTCGGATAGCTTGAGAGTTTCGCCCATGGGTCGTGCGAAACTCCAACAGCCTCTCACCGGTCGGGAATAGAGTGGGGGTGGGAAGAGTCCTCCCCACCCCCACTCTACACCTAGCCGGTCTGGAACGGGTCCTAGCGCAGGCGCCGCTATGCCTCGGGGGCGGCAGCGGCAGCAAGCAGCTCCACGGGACTCAAGACCGGAACTGAGGCCTTGGCGAAGTCCTTCGCGTTCCGCGTGACGATGGCGGATGCCCCGCAGGCGCACGCGGCTTCATGCACGACGGCGTCCTCGAAATCGGGGAACCCGAGATCCAGCGCACTGGCCACGACCGCGCTGGTCACGGGCGCAACCTCGAACAGCGACAAGAGCTGTCGAAGGTTCTTCTCTGCGGCCTTTGGACCCACCGCCCGTACAGCGAGGTAGTGGATCGCCGTGATCGTCGTTGCGCAGACGGTGCCCTGTATCTCTCCGCGTTCGACAAGGGCGAAGAGCTGGGCAGCAGGGGTCGCGTGCGGCTTGCGCGCTAGCAGGACATCCAGGACGCCGTTCGTGTCGAACAGCACCTTCATCGGTGCTCTTCCTCGAGGTGGCGGCGATAGTCGCGCTCGCTCACGGCGGAGGCTCCCGCCAAGGGCGCGAGCGCCCCATACAGAGTGCGCACCTTCGGAGGGAGCACGCCATCTTCCGCATCGCCGGTCGTCTCAATCAGCGCGAAGTAGTCGGCGACGAGCTTCGAGAGCGACTTGCCCGACGCATCGGAGTAGCGCTTTGCTCTCCGGATCAGATCCTCGTCAAGCCGCAGTGTGAGCTTCGTGTTCATCGCCGCCCTCCGTGACGTACAATGTCGTGGCATGTCGTACGTCTTCAAGGCGAGAGTGTCAACAGCAGCAGTTGCCGACCTCCAGTGTGGGATGCCGAGGACGAGTCACTCAGTCGACGATGAACAGGCGCGCTCCCGTCACTGTGTGTGAGCGATGCGGCTCCGCGCCATCGGCGACCTGGTAGCTGACGCCCGGTGTGAGCGTGGACGTGCGTCCGTCCTGCAGTTCGACGTGGAGTTCGCCTTCGAGACAGAGGAGGATGTGGCCCTTCGAGCACCAATGATCTGCTTCGTAGCCGGGCGTGTAGTCTACCATCCGTACGCGGAGGTCGCCGAACTGGCGCGTTCTCCAGTACGCCATCCCGGACGTGCCCTTGTGCTCTGTCGGCTCGACCCCTGACCAGTCGGTGAGCCCGAACGGAATGTCCTTCATCTGCATCGCCGTCGCCTCCTGACTTGCGCCGTCCCGCTCTCCCTCAGAACAGGGCGGCTGGTCGTAATGGTCGTTTGGTCTGGCTTCGTGGCGCTAGTCTGCAGGCTTTACGCAGATGTGGGTCTTGACGGATCCAGGGCGCCAATAGTCGTCGAAAACGGCGAACCCGACCTCGCGGAGGAGCGTCGGCCAGACGGCGGCGGCGAAGATGCCGAGTCTGTGGTGGTCGACCTCGACTCGCAGCTTTCCGTGCTCGCGGATGAGGTAGAGGATGACTCCTTCGTAGGTGTCGTCCGTCGGGTCGGGGTCGTAGTTGTTCTCAATGAAGACAACGTCAACGCCTTCGGGCTTCGCCTTGGCCAGAGCGTACGAGATCTTGGTCTCGTTCTGCTCGAACGTCTCCTTGGTCCCGTCGGGCGAGACGATCACCACGCCGCCCGGCTCGAGGTGACGGTGGGCGGCGCGGAAGACGCACGCGAGATCCTCGCGCGAGGTCATGTACGACACAGCATCGTCGATGAGGATCGCGTCGAATCGCCCAGGTACGGAGAACTCGCGCATGTCGCCTCGAACGAACGAGCAATCCGGGTTGAGTTTCCTGGCGTTCGCCAGCATCTCGTTCGACAGGTCGAGGCCCGTGACCTCATAGTGGCGCTTCAGGTTGTGGGCGTTCTTCCCGCCGCCGCAGCCAAGGTTGAGCAGCGTGTGCACCTCGCGCTGCGCGTGCTTCTCGATCATCGCGACGACGTGGGCGCACCACTCCGCGTACTCGCCGTCCGGATCGCCCCACAGCGGCCACAACCATGCGAGGTCGCCGTACAGACGTGGCATTCTCTCATCCATCGCACCTTCTCCCGCTCGCCCGCCCTCTCCTCGTCACGTGGGAAGGTCGCCGTGCCGCGGATCGCCATCGGCGACGCTCGGCAGCCCCTTGTCGTCGTCAGGCTTCTCTCGCCACGTCTTCGCCATCGTCGCCTTTGTCTCGCGGTGTGGAACGCCTCAGAAACTCGGCGACAGTGAGAATGGCGCCGACGAGGCCGGCGATCCACCCGATCCCGTAGGGCAGAACGAGGAGCCCCCACCACATGGAGCGACCTGTGCTTCCGCCCACTCCGCCGACGGCACTCAACCCCCACATCGCGCCCACGCCAACCGCCACTAGCCCAAGAGCCCAGTACAGAAGCCGGCGATGCGTTGCCTTTCCGAGGAGGGCCGCCAGAGCGGCCAGGGTGCCGCCTACAAGGACGATCGGCGATCCCTCGAGAGGGTCGATGGCTCCGAGCAGCATGCCTGCCAGACCGACGATCGCCAGCACGCGCGGCCACGTCCTCGTCTTGGTCATTCCGTCTCCCGTGCCGGCATCCGCCGGCGCTTCACACGCTCTCTGCGTCTCCGGCTCCACGCGCTCTCTGCCCCGGGAAAACCTCGCATCAGAACAGGCGCCCCGCCTCTTCCGAGCTCTCCGCGTGCTCGGCCAACAGCCTCGCGAGTCCACTCGGCAAGAGCGAAAGGGTCTCTGTCTCCCGAACAACCGTAGCCAGGTTGCGCCACGCGAGGCGTCGAACGTCTTCACGTGGCCGCTTGAGCTGCACGGAGAGCAAGTGCTCGACCCACTCGACGCGGCAGGGAATCGCCGCCGGCGGATCGTCCCAGCCGTGGTCGCTCTCTACAAGAATCCGCTCCGGCGGCACGGCGGTGCGAAAGGTCGATCGCCGCGCCACCGCCGAGTGAACCGAGAAGTAGCAGCCCATCGCCACGGCTTCGCGGGTCTCCGCGGCGTTGCCGGTCCACCAGTGGAGGATCGCTGCGGGAACGGGCATCTGCCGCAGCTCGTCGAGGACGAGGCGCGTCGCCGTGAAGCTGTGGATGCTCACCGGGCGCGACGCCCGCGCGGCGAACGCGAGCGTTGTCCGGAAGGTCCGAAGCTGCACGTCGAGCGGCACCCGCGACCAGCGCACGTCGACACCCACCTCACCGATAAAGGGCGCGCGCTCGGCCAGCTCCGCGAACCGGTCGGCATCGAACGCCGCCTGCGCCTCGATTTCCCGCGGGTGACAGCCGACGCCCCACGCCACCAGCGGCTCGCGGCGCCCAACGACAGCGGCCGCTTCGTCAAGCGACAGCGTCATCGCCAGGACTGCGCCCGCGCCCGCCAGTTCCTCCGGCGTCCGCGTCGGTCGCACGTGCGCGTGGGCGTCGAGTGAGACGAGATCCGTCACTTCGGGTTCTCCCCAGCGCTGCGCCGCTCGAGCTCCTGCCACAGAAGATCGCGCTCCGGCTTGGGTATCAGGTGCCAACGAACGCCGCGGATCGCTCCCTCGAGCGCCGACAGGCGGCTGCGACACACCGCGTCAGGGCCGAGGGCCCGTCGGATGCGGACGGCGGCCTCGACGCTGCCCAGCCTCCGAAGATCGGCCGCCGCCGCGATGCCCGCCTTTCGCAACGCACCCGCACATTCGGAACCGATGTTCGACAGAGACTCCAGTGAATCGCCCGATCCGTGGGCGGCCATCGAGATCACCTCGGGATCGAGCATACACGGGCCCGGGTCCGCCGCCGAAGCCGCGTCACAGAAACCGGCGCATCGCGTCGACGACCTCGTCCTCCCGGTCGAGGAAGCAGTAGTGAGTTGCGTCGCGCAGCTCGAGGATGCAGAGGTTCTTGATGTCGCGTCGCGCCCGCGCGATGCAGCGCCGCTTGTACTCGCGGTCCATTCGTTCGGTGTGCGCGCGCACGGCTTCGCGCAGCTCCGGGGACGCGCCGTCGGGCAACGACCACGCGGCATCCTGGAACGCATAGATCGCCAACACCGGGCAGTCGATGGCACGCCAGTCCGCACGGTACTCGAAGTGCGCCATGCCGAGCTGCCGAGCCGCGTGAAGTCGCAGCCGCTCGCGGTAGCCCCCGTCCGCGGCCGGTTCGAGCGCGTGCGCCATGAGCGCGTCCCATCGAGAAGAGCGGAGCCGCCGGTACTGCGCGTAGCGCGTCACGAAATCCTCGGAGTACGCCTCGACCGACTCGAACGTCTCGGGAGGCGGGTTCTTCGCCCGAAGCGGGTTCGCCCCATACAGCTCGAGGTCGCTGTCTTCGAACTCGTACAGCGCGTCGAGGAAGACGAGCTTGTCCACGCGCTCCGGATGGGCGATGGCCAACTCCACCATCTCGCTCCCGGCGAACGAATGCCCGGCGAACGACGCACGTTCGATGCCAAGGGCGTCGAGGAAGCCGACGATGTCGCGGGCCAGCGTCGGGATGTCGTACCCCATCTCCGGCTGCTCCGACTCCCCGTGGGCGCGTCGCGTCAGACCGAGGACGTGGAACCGATCCGTGAGTCGCCGTGCGGCGGAGTCGAAGAAGTGCGGGGTGTTTCCGGAGCCGGCCAGGAAGACGAGCGCCGGTCCCGTGCCGCCCCAATCGAGGTAGTGGAGCCGTACGCCGTTCGACGCGACGAAGTCGGCGCGAGCCTGAAGACCGCGGCTCACGCTTGCCCTCCCTTCGAGCCAGCGCCCTGAACCTGATACCGGGCCCAGACGTAGCCGCCCGAGAGGGTCTGGGAGGAGACGAGCGACAGCTCTGTCGGCCACTCGTCGGGACCGAGATCGGGGCTCTCGAACAGCGACGGCGTCTCGACCCCGCCGACGACGATTGGAAGCCACAAGACGTTGACCTCGTCCACCAGTCCGGCCCGCACGAGAGCGCCGCCGAGCTTGCCGGGCGACGTGCAGAGGACGCACTCGACGCCGAGCAGGGCATTGAGCTTTCCGAGCGCCTGCTCAAGGTCCACGCGCCCGCTGCCGGCGACGAGGTGGGGGACCTGCTCCTTTCGCAGATACGCGAGGTACTCCGGCGGCGTCGACCGCGAGGCGAGGACGAGAAGGTGCCACCCCTCGGAGCCCGGCGCTTCCCGTCCCGGTTCTCCCGTGTAGTACCAGCGCACCCGCCCGCCGCCGTCGACGACGACGAACCAGCCCTTGAACCCCGGGCGGAGAGCAATGTCGCTCAAGAGATGGTCTTCGTAGAGCGCCGCTCGATCGCCGTCGACGGGCGGGAGGGGCTCCGACTTGCTTCCGGGAGGCACGAACGACCCGCTTCCCTCGAGCATCGCCTGCGGCGAGTGGGTCTTCAGGATTTGCGCCAACGCTTCGCTCGGATCCCCGGGGCACGGCCAGCGATCATCCCCGAACAAGAGCAGCACGCCGGGCGCGGGCGTCAGTCGCCCATCGACCGATGCTTCGGCGTACACGACAACCTTGGGTCTTGTCATGAGGAGACCTCCTTGCCTCTGCAGATCCTAGCCCTTCGGGTCGGCGGCGCGAGCGGAGCCCTAGAAGAACTTGCGCTTCAGGAAGAAGATGGCGGCCAGCCCGGCGAGGAAGACCGAGAACCCCATCGTGATGAGGAACGCGTGTGGGGAACCCTGGAACGGAAGCCGCACGTTCATGCCGTAAAAGCTCGCAACCAGCATGGGAAGCGTGAGGATGATCGTGACCAGGGTGAGGAACTTCATCACGGTGTTCAGGTTGTTCGAGATGATCGAGGCGAAGGCGTCCATGGTCCCTGTCAGGATATTGCGGTAGATATCGGCAAGGTCGCGCGCCTGGCCGAACTCGACGCGTACCTCCTCGAGCAGGTCGATCTCTTCCTCTGTGAGATTCCGTCCCGCGAGTCGCCGAACGCGGTCCCACATCGGCTCGTTCGCGCGCAAGGACGTCGTGAAGTAGACGAGGCACTTCTGGAGGTTCTGCACCCGGATCAGGGTCTGGTTCGTCATGGAGCCCTGGATCGCGTCCTCGGCCTCATCCGACTCGTGCCGGATGCTGTTCAGAAACCCGAGGTACTGGTGGGCGATGTGGAGGAAGAGGGTGCATAGGAAGCGCACGGTGTCGCTCGAGGAGGGGATTCGGCTCCGCCCGGAGAGAAGCTCGCTCCACAGCGCGGTGTCCTCGGCGCACACCGTGACCACGCGCGTCGGGGTCAGAACGATGGCGAGAGCGAGCGTGACGTACGGCGTGTCCGACGACGCATCACGATGCGGAACCCGAAGGATCAGGAGCTTGCTGTCCTCCTCCACCTCGAAGCGCGGGCGCTCGTCGCGGTCCGTGGCTGCGGTGAGGAAGTCCATCGGGATGTGCGCCGCCTCGGCAAGGAGCGCCAACTCGACCGAGGTTGGATTCACGACCCGAACAATCTCCGCCTCATCGAGGCCGCCGGCGGGTACGAGTCTGCCGTTCTCGTTGCGGGTGTACTGAAGCATGGGATCGCTCTATTCCTGTGCGTTTCCGCGTGTGTGGCGCTGATGATAGGTCCCCGCCCTCCGAGCGTCAACGCACTCTGTCCGCCCGAAGAAGGCCCCCGTCCCCAGCGCACGGCGATCCCAGCGCCCACGGCGCTCAGCGAAGAGGCTTGACCCAGGAGCGCCGCACGGTTCGATACCCAACGCGTTGGTAGAAGGCGCCGGGCGCATCCGGAAACTCCCACGTGTCGAGTCTCATCTCGACGGCGCCGCGCCCGCGCGCCCACTCTTCCGCTGCGGCGGCCAGGGCGCGGCCTGCGCCTTGCCGCCGCGCCGCAGCATCCACCATAAGGCTCTGGAGATGGCCGTAGCGGCGCGCGACGCGAACCGGGTTCGGGGCGTCATCGCGGATGTACGTCTCGGCAAACCCGACGACGTCGCCTCGCCGGACGGCCAGGAGCAGCGCGGCGTCCTCGGACGCGAGGATTCCGCCGAGCGTCTCGAAGAGCTCGGTCCCCTCGAATGTACCCGGAGGATCGCCGAGGCTCGTCAGCCGGTCCGGCACGCCGCGCACGTGGAACTCGTGGAACTGGTGGTAGAGGCGACAGAGAGCTTCTCGATCCGCGAGCGACGCGCGCCGGATCGTCACTCCGGCTCCGCCCGGCGCACACCTCGCGGCTTCGCCAACCCGGTCGCGGCGGACTGCCGCGATGAACGCGGCCCACACGGCATCCGGCTCCCAAACGCGGCGGATGAGCGCGTCCGCTCGCTCGCGCGGCCATCCGCCGCGGAGCTCCTCGTAGAGGGCGACAAAACACGAAACGCGCTTGTTCGCGGCGCAGTGGACGAAGGTCTTTCGGGTTCGAAGCCGGTCCAAGAGCACAACAAACGCCAGAAAGTCGCCGGGGCGGGGATCCCCGAAAGCGACGGGGATGTGGTGATATTCGATCCCGAGAGAGCGAGCGAGCCCCGCTTCGTCGTCGAGGCAGTACGCCGGGTCGAGCAGACCCAGGTTGACGACAACGGCACACCCCTCCGCGGCGAGCCGCCGAAGCTCGTCGACCGTCGGCTGCCCGCCTGTCCAGAGCGTCTTCGACACGGCGAGGAAGCCGCGGATCGTCTCGACGCCGGACATGCTCCTCACCCCTTGCCGCTCGGCCGCTCGCCGCGAGTGGACCTACTCCGAGAGGACGCGATGCGCCGCCGCGACTCCGGCGCCGACGGCGAACCGGTGGCCCGCCCGCCGTAGCCCCGTTTCGATCGCGGCGACGGTCGCCAGGATGTCGCTCGCACGCACGGACCCCATGTGCCCGACCCGGAAGGTCCGCGCCTTGATCTCCGGGTGCAGACCGCCAGCGATGGTGACTCCCGCGCTCTGAACCTCGCGCAGGAACGTCGGGACGTCGACGCCTTCCGGCACGTAGCAGGCCGTGAGCGTGTGGGCTCGGTGCTCGGCCCGCGCCGGGACGTACGTGAGTCCGATGGCGTCGATGCCGGCCTGGAACGCGCGCGCAAGCCGCGCGTGCCGGACGCAGCGGTTCACCATCCCCTCCGCCACGATCTGCCCCAAGCTCACGTCGAGCGCGGCCACGAGGTTGACTGCCGGCGTTCCGAAGTAGCTCGTCGCGCGGGACTCGTACGCCTTCATCACTGGAAGCCACTTCGACCAGTCGGCGTAGTACGAGCCTACCGGCCGGCGGCGGGCGTGGAATGCCTCCAGCGCCCTCGGGCTCGCCATGAGGAGGGCCAGGCCCGGAGGCACGCCGATCGCCTTCTGTGACGCCGTCAGCACGACGTCGAGCTTCCACTCCTCCTGCCGCAATTCCTCTCCGCCCACCGAGCAGACGCCGTCCACCACCGTCAGCGCCCCGTGCCGGAGCCCCATCTCGCCGAGTTGCCTCACGTCCATCCGCACGCCGGTCGAGGTGTCGACGTGGGTCACGGTCACGAGCTTGTACCGTTCGCGCTCGAGCTCGGCCTCGATTTCGGCCGCCCCGACGACGTCGCCGACCGCCGCGCGCAGCACCGTCACCTTCGCCCCGTGGCGACTCAGGAGATCCTCGAACCGATCGCCGAACACGCCGGTGCTGATCACCAGCGCCCGGTCCCCGGGCTCGACGAGGTTCGCGCCCGCCAGCTCCATGGCCAACGTGCCCGAGCCCGCGACGACGAGGGATTGTCCCGATGGGCATCGCCAGACGTCGCGCATTCTCTCGAGCGCCCGCCCGAACGCGTCCACAAAGGCGGGAGCGAGGTGGCTCGTGGTTGCGGCTCCCATCGCCTGCAGCACGTCCGGCTCGAACTCGACCGGACCCGGGATCATCAAGAGCGTCTGCCCCTTCACGCTTTCCTTCCCCTTTCCTCGCCGCGCATCAGGTCGGCCCGTGCGAGCACCCCGGCAAGCTCCGTCCCCTCACTCGGGGTGAGTTCCGTGAGCGGTCCTCGAACCGGCCCGCCATACAGCCCCAAGAGATCCATCGCCTTCTTCAGCCCCGCCACACCCCACCGCTGCGTGATCGCCACGTTCGGCGCCACCATGCGCCGCTGAATCTCCGCTGCTGCGTCGACGTGGCCGGCGGCGAACTCGCGCTCGATCTCAAGACACTCCGCCGGAGCGATGTTCGCCAACGCCAGGATTCCTCCCACGGCCCCCACCGAGAGGGCCGGCAAGAGGAACCCCGCCGATCCGGCGAAGATCCGGAACTTCGGACCGAGCGCCTCGCGAATCACCGCCATCTTCACCACGTCGCCCCCCGAGTCCTTGATTCCGACGATGCTCCGGCCTTCGGCAAGCGCGACGACGGTGTCGGCATCGAGGTCGATTCCCGTGCACGCGGGCATGTTGTAGATCAGGATGGGGATGTCTGCGGCGTCAGCCACGCGAGCATAGTGGCGGAGGAGCGCCTCGCGGGTCATCCTCGCGCGGTAGTAGAACGGCGGAAGAACGAGCGCCGCGTCGGCGCCGATTCTCTCCGCCTCGCGCGTCAGCTCGACCGTCTCCCGCGTCGATTGACAGCCGGTCCCCGCGATCATCCAGCGGTCGCCGGGGATGTCCTCGCGTGCCGCGCGAAGGACGTCGAGCCGCTCCTCGGGGGAGAGCAGGACGCCCTCGCCATTCGACCCGAGGACGACGTAGCCGGCAAGAGCGTGCCGGCCCCAGGCGCGGAGGTTGTCGCGAAGGCGATCGCGTGCGAATTCGTCCCGCTCGTCGAACGGCGTCGGAATGGGCGGCAGGATCCCTCGTAGGTCGGTCACGTCACGCGGCACGACGCCTCCTCTTCCAGCGCTTCGGCCCATGCACCAAGCATCGGCCGGCGAGCCGCTCGACGCAAGTCCCGACCGGCAAGGAGAAAGGGAAGGGTCCGCGCGGTGCGCGGACCCTCGACTCGCTCTTCAATCTCAGCCAGCCCGCGAGAGCCGGCCACCCATCAGCCTCAGGCCTTCTCCGCCTTCTTGGCCTTCTTCGCAGCACGCTTTTCCTTCAGCGTCTTCTGCGGCGCCTTCTTCGAAGTCTTCTTTACATCCTGCGACTTCGCCATTCTAGGCCTCCTCCAATTAGGTGGTGTACCTGAGTCCCCTCAAGCACCCGCGACAGAATAGCACTCGCGAGGCGCAAAGTCCAAGCCCCAGGGCGAGATAGAGATCGGCCCCAACCGGCTTCCGCCATCCGGATGCGCCCGAAGCACACCCGTTCTCGTTCAGAAGCTCTGGCCGCTCTTGATGATGAACCCGCCCGACTTCTCGTCGCGCTCCAGGTCGAGGATCCCCTGGGCGCCGGCCTCCTCGAGGAGCTGCCCGAACGAGCCGAACCCGTAGTAGGACTCGGCGAAGCCAGGCTTCCTGCGCTTCAGGGCCTGCTTGATCATCGAGCCCCAGATCTCCCCTTCGCCGCGCTCTTCCACCAGCGCCTCGTAGGTCTCGACTACCAGGTTCCACGCCTCGCGCTTCTTGTCCTCGGGCGACGGCGCGGTCTTCTTCGCCACCCGGCCGCCTGCGACCTTCTTCGCCGGCGGGCGCTGCGCCTTCGCCTTGGCCTCCGCCCGCTGCCGGCGGACCAGATCGTCGTAGAAGATGAACTCGTCGCAGTTCGCAACTAGGAGGTCCGCCGACGAGTTCTTCACGCCGACCCCAATGACGGTCTTGTTGTTCTCGCGCAGCTTGCTGACGAGCGGAGAGAAGTCGGAGTCGCCGCTGATGAGCACGAACGTATCGACGTGCTCCTTCGTGTAGCAGAGGTCGAGCGCGTCGACCACCATGCGGATGTCGGCCGAGTTTTTCCCTGACATGCGCACGTGCGGGATTTCGATGAGCTCGAACGACGCCTCGTGCAGCGGTCCCTTAAACTCCTTGTACCGCGCCCAGTCGCAGTACGCCTTCTTCAGGACGATGCTCCCCTTGAGGAGAAGCCTCTCGAGGACCTTCTCGATGTCGAATTCCGGGTAGTTCGCGTCGCGAACCCCGAGCGCGATGTTCTCGAAGTCGAGGAACACCGCCATGTTGATCGCTT
>Ga0172366_10001296_pt1 | contig 19301 bp, 21 predicted proteins | sample LakKivSesite69cm_FD_114533 | JGI IMG/M metagenome (GOLD analysis project Ga0172366, IMG submission 114533) | Sediment microbial communities from Lake Kivu, Rwanda - Sediment site 69cm | ecosystem: Environmental > Aquatic > Freshwater > Lake > Sediment | place: Rwanda: Western Province, Lake... | reverse complement strand
ATATCCGCATCTAACAATCCCACCTTGGCTCCTTTTTTGCTTAAACCCACTGCCAGATTTACCGCAATAAAACTTTTCCCCCCCCCTCCCTTATTGGAAAGCACCAAAATTTTGGCAGAAATTTTCTCCATATTTTGGGCTATAAGCTCTTCCCATTGCCTTTGCTCCTCTCGCATTGAATTATTTATCATCTTTCGCACCTCCCATTCTTAGAACAAGGTGGAATTCCACACCGTTCCTCTCTTCCACAGCAGGTCTTACCGCCCTGGGAGCCAATCAAATTTCCGGTTGTGGAAATAAAACTCTTAGATAAAATTTTATCCAAATTTTTACCCCCGCAATGTTGGCATTTAATCTCATCATCTTCCTTGCTCACCCCGACCAGGAACTCGCTGATTTTTCCGCAGTCCTTACATCGGTATTCATAAATCGGCATCTTTTCCTCCTTTCTAAGCTTTTAATAAATAATTCGCGATCGCGCGATAAACCGCGCTCACCGCCAGGATACAGCAATGTTTATGGTCTTCAGGCAATCCTTGGATACTCTCTTTAATCAGTCTGGGAGAAATCCATAAGGCGTCATCAATAGATTTTTTCCAGATAAAATGCGCGGTAATGGCTCCACAGGCAACCGTGTATCCGCATCCCTCAGTATAAAATTTGACCTCCTCAATCACCCCATCTTTAATCACCAGATAAAATTCCATCTCGTCTCCGCAAAGCCCCTTAAGATAAGCGGAGCTGGTCGGGTCATTCATCCTTCCAAAATATCTGTTAATCAGCTCATCAATAGAAATCTCTTTGTGATTTTCTTTCTCACTCATTTTATTTTCTATTTTTCCCACTTTATTTTATTCCATAAATTTATAATATCTTTCGCTATCCCATCGTTACAGAATTCCACAATAGGACTGCCTTTTACCAGCGATTGAATAACTTGCTCAGAAAAAGGCAATTCTCCCAGAGTTTCTATATTCTGGGCTTCGCAGATTTTTTTAATCTCCGCGCTGTTCTTTAAATTTATGTCATATTTATTGATAACCACTTTTGCCAAAACCCCAAAATGTCTGGCAAGCTCCGCAACTCTTTCCATATCATGAATACCAGAAAGTGTGGGCTCAGTGATAATTAGCGCCAAATCCACGCCAGAGAGAGATGCTATCACCGGACAGCCAATCCCCGGAGGCCCATCAATAATAACATAATCCAGATTTCTCTCCTCTGCGATTTTTTTCGCATTCTGCCGAACCAGACTTACCAGCTTTCCTGAATTTTCTTCTGCAATGCCCAGTTTAGCGTGAACCAAAGGACCGTATTTAGTTTCGGAAATAAACCATTCCCCTGAGATATTATCCTCCATCTCTATCGCTCTTGCAGGGCAGATATAACTACAAACCGCACATCCTTCACAGGAAATAGAATCCACGATGAAATCAGAACTGATTGAGGCAAATCTGCATACCTCAATGCAATCCCCGCATTCCGTGCATAACTTTTTATCAATTTTTGCTTTTTTCCCACTTTGGAACTGATGGGTTTCTTTTATCTCAGGCTTTAATAAAAGGTGCAAATCCGCCGCATCCACATCGCAATCCGCAAAAACCGCATTCCGGGCAAGCGCCGCAAATGATGCGGTCAGCACCGTCTTGCCAGTTCCGCCTTTTCCACTGAGTATAACTATTTGTTTCATCTACTTTCTAACATTACACAAAGACCATAAACTACCTTGATATTATTTTCCTGACAAAATTTTATAGCGTCTTCGCTCTCAGCCCCGGGTTGAAACCAAATTCTTGTTATACCTTTTTCTTTGCACTCCCGGACAATTTTCTCTGTTATTGCCGGAGGGGTAACTATATCCGCTACATCACAAACTACCGGGATATCCTTAACACTGGCATAACAGGTTAAACCCTCCACTTCCTTAAGATGAGGATTAACCGGATAAACTTCATATCCCTGGCCCTTCAATGTCTTCAAAATATGATAGGCATATTGAGCCTGGTTTTTAAATGAACCTACAATTGCAAAACGCGGTTGCCTCAAAAATTCTTCAACCAAATGCTCCACTTTTTATCTCCTTAAATAGTGCATCTAACTTTCCCCTGGAGCCAGCCGATTTTAATTTTCTCTCCTGGTCCAAATTCAGGGACATAGGGCTTTATATCTAAAAGAGGAGTCCCATCTATCACATCAATGCCTTTGACAAATAAGATATTCTCTTTGCGCCTCAACAATTTAACCACGCTTATTCCTATCTGATTTGGTCTTCTGGGGTATCGGGTCGCAAATATCCCTTTCTCAGTATCATCCAAAAATGGCTTAACTTTTAGGCAATACCTCTTTGACCTATGAAATTTATAAATCAGGATTATATGAGAAAAGCCTTCAATATCTTTCAAGCCTTCCTGGTATTGTTTAAATACCTTCACTTTTCCGATTGCCTTTGAGCGAAATGGCTGAATCGGCGTCTCCTCTTTGCGTTTAAACGGAGTATGTATTGTTCCAATAGGCTTAATCTTCAAACTTATTTACTCCTTTGCGCCTTATCTACGATATGGTTTATCATATCATTGAACTTAGTAATATACTCCTTTTGCTCTTCAACCAGGGGAATTCCTTTAGAGTATAAAAATGCTATTTTTTTATCAAAGGGAATTCGCATAAGCACAGGAATATGCTCATTTTTGCAATAGCGCTCCAAACCATCATCCCCGAGGTCCGCGCGATTGATTATCACTCCGAACGGAATAGCTAATTTCCTCAAAACCTCAACCGCCAAAATTAAATCATTCAAGCCAAAAGGGGTTGGCTCAGTTACTAAAATACAAAAATCACTTCCTTTAACCGATTCAATCACTGGACAGGAGGTGCCCGGCGGAGCGTCAATAATTACGATTTTATCAGGATTGATTTGTTTTTTAACCGCTCTGATTAAAGGCGGAGACATTGCCTCCCCGATATTTAATCTGCCGTGAATGAATTGTAGCCCCCCAGAATTACCAATTTCTAAAATGCCTATTTCTCTATCAATCTCCTTAATTGCTTTTTGCGGACAAAGCAACGCACAACCTCCACAGCCGTGGCAGAGATTGGGAAAAATTAACACATTATTTTTTAGCACCGCAATAGCATTATACGCGCAAACCTCCGCGCATTTTCCGCAGAAATCGCATTTTTCCTCATCTATCTCCGGCACTGGAATAGAAATTTTTTTGCTTAGCTTTATCTCTGGCTTTAAAAAAATATGAGCATTCGGCTCCTCAACATCGCAGTCCAGAAATTGAGCCTCCTTATCTATTGAAAGCGCAAGGCTCACTGCGATTGTGGTCTTTCCAGTCCCGCCCTTTCCACTGGCAATTGAAATAATCATTCCACAATCACTCTGGTCCCAACACTTAACTTGACAAAATCAGAGCCATATCCTTTTTCAAACAATCCTCTGGCTTTATCTCCGCTACAATGTGCAGGCGCTGATTTGAATACCCTCTTTTCCTTGAATTGTCCAATGATTTTTTCAACCTCTTCCTCTGAGAGATTAAACAAATGAAAGCCCCCCAGAACTAAATAAAAACTCTCTCTGAAATTTTGTCTTATTCTATCCAGCATGTAAATAATCCCGGGATGGGCACAACCAGTAATCACCAAAAGCCCCTTTTGAGTTTTAATCACCAATCCCTGTTCTTTTATTGAATCTCCCAGCTCCCCAGTAGTGTAAGCATCCTTACATATCTCCTCTGCTTGGCTTATCTTAAGATAATCTCCATTCTGAGTCTTTATCATCTGCTTAATCTGAAGAGAGAAGGATTCTGGAAGCAAAACCGTTGCTCTTGGATTTTCAGTGAGGAAAAGCTCCAATCCGCCAGTATGGTCATTGTGCTCGTGGGAAAGCAGGACTAAATCTATATCTGCGGGATTTATGCCCAGATTTTTCATATTGGAAAGTAAAATTCTTCCATTTCCGCCGGTGTCAAATAAAATAGTTTTTTCAAGTCCTTGGATTAGACAGGAAAATCCCCAAGCAGATTCAAGACCAGCTTCAAAAGAAAGATTATCATAAAGAATACTAATGCTAATTGGCATTTTATTCTCTTTCCAAATCTATTCTCTGGCCATTGGATTCCCGCACTTGGGACAATTTACTGAATAGCAAGGGACCCCCGGCTGATGCGCAACCTTGGTCCCACAATTCGGGCACAGGCAATTTCCAGCTGGTCCTGCGCCTGGCCGATTTCCACTCATCCTGCCCCTTCCACCACCTCCGCCCATACCTCTACCTGCTCCTTGACCTTGTCCAGACCTTCCTTTTCCAAATGGCATTTTTCACCTCCTTATTTTTTTCTGCCTGGCATACCAAACTTGGAATCTACGCTGGCGGATTGTGAAGGCTTAAGTTCGCCTTTTTTGAACTTTTCTACCGCATCCCTGACCCTGCCAGACACCCCGGTAATCAGCTCTATTCCTGCGGATTGTAAGGTCTGAAACGCATTGGGACCCACATTCCCGGTGATAACCGCCTTAACCTGTTTTCCTGCCACTAATTGCCCAGATTGAATCCCCGCCCCCCCACTCGCATCTAAATTAGGATTTTGAATAGCCTCAAATTCTAAATCTTCAGTATCTACTATTATAAAATAAGCGCATCTGCCAAATCTCGGGTCAACCTGAGCATCTAAATTATTCCCCTGGGAAGTTATACAAATTTTCATAATTCCTCCTTTTTAATGTTCGCATTCATCTTTTTCGTGATGATGGTCGCACTGGCTCTTATCCAAACCGTATCCCTTTCCTGAGCCCGGCTTACATAAACTCTCTCCACCCGCTAAGCTTCCTTTTTGAATCTTATCTATCACTTCCTCTATTTTTCCGCTCACGCCTAAAATCGTCTGAATGCCGAATTCTTGAAAAAGCTCCATCGCGCGCATTCCCATCCCACCACAAACTATGCAGTCAACACCTCGCTGGCGCAAAAATTCTGGTATTAAACCCGGCTGATGTCCCGGATTAGCCACGATTTCCTTTTTCACGATTTTGCCATCTTCAATATCCAGAATCGTGAAGGATGGACATCTACCAAAATGGGCAGACACATAATCCCCATCTGTTGATAAAGCTACTCGCATTATCTCACCTCCCTTAGGTTCCTCAGTTTCGGACAAGAGGCAGAAAGCAGTGCTTTCTGCCTCTTATCCATCTTATGGTTTTATTTCTTCTCCTCTGCCTTAGCCTTTTCCAGAGTGCTGAGCCGGCTCTGAATATCTTTTAACTGCTTCTTAAGAAACTCCGCTTCCTCCTGGAGAAATTCCCTTTCTTCCTGGGCAGTTGGCTCAGGAGCATAAGGATATCCAAAGCCTGGCCATCCAAAACCGGCTGACCATCCCGGAACACCGGTTGCCCAATACCAGTGCCTAAAACCTCTTCCACCACCACGACCAAACCAGCCTCTGCCTCTACCCCAGAAACCTCTCCCCGGAATCGGGTTCATATACCCGGGCACAGAATAGCCGGCACAATAGCCAGCTCCCCGCCCAGTCATTGGACCTAATCCCCAAGGACCTGTCCTATCTCCACTTGGCATTTTTTTCACCTCCTTTCTTTTATTTTGTTAATGAAAATCATTTTCATTTAATTTAAAAAAATTATTTCCCTCTCTGGCAATCCTCACATAATCCATAAAATTGAATCAGATGATTGGTGATTTTAAAATTAAATTTTTTCTCAAGCCCTTTTTCGGTTTTCCGAAGTAGCTCAAGCTCCTCATCAATAAAATCAGTATAATCTATAATTCTTCCACAATTGGCGCAGATCAGATGATGATGGTGGAGTCTGCCTTTTGGTCCTTCTGTTAATTCATACCTTGCCCTGCCATCTCCAAAGTCAAATTTGACCACCAAACCAAGTTGAACCAGCAATTCTAAAGTCCGATAAACCGTGGTCAAGCCGATATTCGGATAAACCTTGTGAACCGCAAGATAAATGTCCTCTGCGCTCGAATGCTCGCTGGTTTTACTTAAAATATCTATAATCGCCTCCCGGGGGATGGTCAGCCTATAACCACATCCTCTAAATCTTCCAACCCACCAGTTAGGTCCTATTCCTGGGGTTCGGGGCATCTTCTTCTCTCCTTATTCATAATGGTTGCCATTTTCAATTATAATGATTATTTGCAGTTTGTCAAGTCTTTTTCTAAAATTATAGCTGCTTATTATATAATGACTTGCCCGGAGCAGAGAGGCGAATTATATTATAAAAGAAAAATGGTTGAGGTTTTGAAAGAGGTTTGGGGGGTATTTTTAGAGGCGGTTAATGTTACGGTGCTCGTGTTTGTGATGATGACTGTAGTGGACTGGGTTCAGGTATACACTCAGGGAAGGCTGGAGCAGATTATTGGCAAAAACCGCTGGAGGCAGTATTTGATAACCAGCGCTTTAGGGGTGGTTCCGGGTTGCACCGGGGGATTTTTGGTGGTTTCTCTTTATATAAGAAGGCTGGTTAGTTTTGGGGCAGTGGCTGGAGTGATGATAGCGGGAAGCGGGGATGAGGCGTTTATTATGTTAAGTAAATTTCCCAAAGATGCGCTATTGCTTTTCGGATTATTATTTATTTGCGGGGTGGTTTTTGCGAGAGTTGCGGATGGGGTTTTTGGCTGGCGTGAGTTAGAGCCTTGCCCGGAGTGCGAGCTATCTCATCTTCACCAAGAAGAGTGTAGCTGTTTTGAGCCAAAAGTAGCTTTACAATTTCCCAATTGGAGACTTACCAGATACCTTTTAATTGGCTTTAACCTTTTGCTCTTGGTTTTATTTTCCGCAGGGGTGATTGGGGAACAAGGCTGGGAAAAGATATTGATGATTAGCTTTCTCGGGTTTAGCTTATTCATCTTCTTGGTGGTGCCAGACCATTATCTTGAGGAGCATATCTTGGAACATATTTTTAAGAGACATATCTGGAAAGTTTTTCTCTGGAGCTTTTTCGCGATTTTAATTATTGCTTTGTTTTTGGAGCGGATGGATTTGGAGAGTTTTATAAAGGCGCATCTTTCCTGGGTGTTATTGCTCAGCGCATTGGTCGGAATTATTCCACAAAGTGGACCGCATCTGATTTTTGTGTTTCTTTATGCGGATGGCTTGATTCCTTTTAGTATTCTTTTCACTTCCAGCTTTGTTCAGGACGGGCATCAGATGCTTCCCTTATTATCTTATACGGTTCGGGATTCGGTTTTAATAAAAATTTTGAACTTAATTTTTGGACTTTTGGTGGGCGGAGCGCTTTATCTTTTGAATTTTTAAAAAGCCTTATCTGGTTTTATATTCCTTTTTCCTTAAGTTTATTTTTCAGACTGCAGAAACCGCACAACTCTGCAATCGTAAGGTATCCGCATTGGGAACAGGGTTTAAGTTGGTTTGAGAGTATTTTATCTTCTTTGAATCTGGACTGATATTTTTTGAAGAAGGTTTTGAGGAAGAAGATTTTGGTGGAGGGCATTTCTTTTTCCAGCTGATTGATGATTTGTTTATAGATGATACTGGTGGCGCCTTTGGAATAGGGGCAGGCGGAACGGATAAAATCAATCTCTCGGACTTTTGCATAAATTTCAATTTCTTCTTTGCTGACAAAAACCAGAGGCTTGACTTTTCTTGCCATCCCTTCTCTTTCGGTTAACACTGGGAACTGGCGGGCTAAGTATCCTTCCTGCCAGTGGAGGATATTTCCGAGTAAGGTCGCGGATTCATCGTCTAAATGATGCCCGGTTGTGACCACATCAAATTTTTTTTCACAAGCGATTCGGTTGAAGCGATAGCGTTTGAGCATCCCGCAGACCGAGCAGGTTGGCTTTCTCATTATTTTGCTTGCCTGTTCAAGACTGGCGACTAAAATTTCAGAGAGGTTTTCAATAATCAATTCTCGGTTCCTATCTTTAGCAAAGGCTTGGACTTTTTCCAGAGCTGGCTCTGAGGCATTGGGGATATTTAAATTCAGGTGATAGCCGACCACCTGATAGCCCAGTCTTAAAAGCACCTCCCATAGGATAAGACTATCCACCCCTCCAGAGACCGCAACTAAAATCCGCTCCTTGGGGGTGAACATTTTATATTCTTTAATTGTGCTTTCTACCCTTCGCTCAAAGAATTTTAAAAAATCCTTCTCACAGATTTTCAGGTTGTGAGATTCCAGCTTGATGCTTGCAGACCCTCCACAGATTTTGCATTTCATAACCATTCATTTTAATTGATTTTATACACTGGGCAAATCTTTACTTAATCCCTGGCTTCGGTTATCTTATTTACAATGTTGGTTTTAGGGATAGAGACCAGTTGTGATGAGACCTCAGCCGGGGTGGTCTCGGAGCAGAGGCTACTCTCCAATGTGATTGCGTCTCAGGATGAGATTCATAAAAAATTTGGCGGGGTGGTGCCAGAGCTTGCTGGAAGAAGGCATATAGAGGTGATTACTTGGGTAATAGATTCTGCGCTGGAAAAGGCAGGAGTTAAGTTAGATGAGATACAAGCAGTAGCGGTGACCCGGGGGCCGGGATTAGTGGTTTGTCTGTTGGTGGGATTGGGCGTGGGAAAGGCAATCGCCTTCAGTAGGAATCTTCCGCTGGTTGGGGTGAATCATTTGGAGGGACATTTATTTGCGATTTTTTTAGAGAATAAAGAGATAGAATATCCGTTTTTGGGATTGATTGCGAGCGGTGGTCATACTGTCCTTTGCCTGGTAGAGGATTGGGGGCGGTATCAGGTTTTGGGACAAACTCTGGACGATGCCGCGGGGGAGGCGCTGGACAAGGCTGGAAAACTTTTAGGCTTGCCTTATCCAGGGGGAAAGGAGATAGACCGGATTTCCAAACAGGGTAATTCCAAAGCGGTTTCTTTTCCAATAGCTTTTACCAAGAAAAATAAGTTTGATTATAGCTTTTCTGGCCTCAAGACCGCGCTTTTGCATTATGTTAAGAATCATCCAGAGCTTAAGGATAGTCCATCCGCTTTAGCGGATTTAGTCGCGAGTTATCAAGAGGCAGTGGTGCAGGGATTGTTAGGAAGGGCAGGTAGAGCGGTAGAGCGGTTTAAAATAGACCGAATCGTTTTGAGTGGAGGCGTAGCGAGCAATACCAGATTGAGAGAGGCTTTTTCAGAATTTTCGCAGAAAAAAAGGATTAAATTATTGGTCCCATCTGCTCGGCTTTGCACAGATAATGCAGGAATGATAGCTTTGGTGGGAGAGGAGAAGCTAAAAAGGGGGATTCAGGATAATCTGCGTTTGGATGCTCGGGCGGTCTTGGGATTAGAGAACTGGGGATGAAATCCACAAGTCGGGTCTTGAGAGAATATGGCTACCAGCCAAAAAAGTCCCTGGGGCAGCATTTTCTGATTGACGAGAATATCCTTAAAAAGATGGTTCAGGTCGCTTCTCTTTCCCGGGAGGATTATGTCCTGGAGATAGGAGCAGGGCTGGGCAATCTTACCAAGTATTTGGTGGAAAAGGCAGGGAAAGTTATTGCAGTTGAGAAATCAAAGGAGCTGGTAAAAATTCTTAAAAATGAGGTTCCGTATAAAAATCTGGAAATAATTGAAGGGGACATTTTAAGAATGGAGCTCCACCTACTTCAGCAAGCAGGAAAAAGGCTTAAGGTGGTGTCTAATCTTCCTTACAATATCGCAACTGAGGTGATTTTCAGGCTACTGGAGGCTAAAGGAATTTTCATAGAGCTTTATCTTATGCTCCAAAAAGAGGTTGCGGAGCGAATAGTAGCTAAACCTAAAACCAGGGATTATGGCATTTTATCAATTATTGCTCAGCTTCATTCTGAGCCGAGCATTTTATTTTGTGTTGAGCGCTCATCGTTTTTGCCCAAGCCAAAGGTAGATTCTGCATTAGTTCGGTTTATGATTTTAGAAAATCCCAGAGTTCAAGTTCCAGATTACAATAATTTCAAAAAAATGGTTAAAGCTGGTTTTTCAAAGAGAAGAAAGACCATAAAAAATGCGCTGTTAGGCTCGGGTTGGGAATTAAATTCAGAAGAGGTGGAGAGGCTTCTTCTGCAAGCTGGGATTGGTTTTAGTTCTCGGGCAGAAGAGATAGATTTAGAGGGCTGGGCGAAATTGGCGGAAAGGATTGGGGGTTAAAAATGCCGGAATTGCCAGAGGTTGAAACGATAAAATGCGAGCTCCGCCCAAAAATTTTAGGAAAAACCATAGAGAGAGTTAGGCTAAAGCCCGATTCTTTAGTTTTCAGAGATTATAAGCAAAGAAATTCTTTGCCCAAAAAAATTCGAGGAAAAAGGATAAAAAAAATTAGTCGCAGGGGGAAATATCTTTTGTTCAGACTGGATGATGGCAAAGCGCTGGTGATTCATTTAGGAATGAGTGGAAATGTTTTGCTTAAAGAGCCAGATTTTAAGCGAGATAAACACACTCATCTGGAATTATATTTTAAGGAGTTCAAGCTGATTTTTCAAGACCCTCGGAGATTTGGAAGAGTTGCGCTGATAGGAAATAATGATTCTTTTATGCTTAAGGGGTTAGCGCGATTAGGGCCCGAGCCATTGAGCAAAAATTTCAATCCGTTATGGCTCGCAAAAAAGTTAGTTCATCGGAAGGCGACAATTAAATCTCTGCTTTTAGACCAGCGGATTGCTTGTGGATTAGGGAATATCTATTCTGATGAAGCGTGTTATCTCGCAAAAATCTCTCCCTTAAGACCCGCGGGCAATTTGAGTCAAAAGGAAATTATGGAGCTGGTCAAGGCGATAAAAAAAGCGTTAAAAGAGGCGATAAAAAAAATTGGATGCACGATTCAGGACTATAAGACCAGTGAGGGCTTAACCGGGGATTATCAGCCTCGGGTGTATGGCAGAGAAAACCAGAAATGTCATCGGTGCCGAGGAATAATAAGAAGAGCCAAAATAGGAAATAGGAGTAGTTTTTATTGTCCCAATTGTCAACATTAAGTTATCTGGGATTTTGAAAAAAGTGCAGAGAATTTTCAAACCAGAAATGGATAAAGCAGTTCACCTAAAATTTGAAATCTGTCCCCTCTCTCATTGCGCGGACGGGATGAAATTTGAGATTTGAAATCTGAGATTCTATTTATTGTCCCCAGCGGGATTTGAACCCGCGTTGCAGGATTGAAAGCCCTGTGTCCTAGACCTGGCTAGACGATGGGGACTTTGCTAAAAGTATAAGCGATTAAACCCGGCTGTCAACTTTAACCACTGTTTCTCGGTTTTTAACCAACTCCACTTGGACTTTTAAAGCCCAAGAGCGCAATTGACTTTTCTCTAACTCAATTATAAATTGGCAAACAAGTTATTTTAAGGAGGAGAAAAATGAGTGGAGATTATATCCTTTCCATAGACCAAGGGACCACCGGCTCCAGAGCGATTATTCTTGACCGAGAAGGAAAAATCATTACCGGCGCCTATTCTGAGTTTAGCCAGATTTTTCCCAAGCCCGGCTGGGTGGAACATAACCCGGAGGAAATCTGGCAGGTGACGGTTAAGGTGATAAATCAAGCAATTGCTAATTCGGGCATTTCTCCTAATTCCATTGCTGGGATTGGAATCACCAATCAAAGAGAGACCACAGTGCTTTGGGAGAGAAAAACCGCAAAGCCGATTTACAATGCGATTGTCTGGCAATGCAGAAGGACTGCGGAGATTTGCCAAAACCTGAAGAAAAAAGGCTATGAAAAAACTTTTTGCAAAAAAACCGGCCTGGTGGTTGACGCGTATTTTTCTGGCACCAAGCTCCATTGGCTACTTAAGAATGTTCCGGGAGCGAAAAAGAGAGCGAGCGCTGGGGAGCTTGCCTTTGGCACCATTGATTCCTGGCTGATTTATAAACTTTCTGCGGGCAAGGCTTTTGCGACTGACTATACCAATGCCAGTAGAACCTTGCTTTTTAACATTGTGAAAAAAGGGTGGGATGAGGAACTGCTTGCGATTTTAGATATACCATCTCCAATTCTTCCCTCGGTTCTTCCCAGCGCAGGAATTTTTGGATATACCGCGTGCCCGGAACTGCCTTCGGGCATTGCTATCTCTGGAGTTGCTGGGGACCAGCAGTCCGCGCTTTTTGGTCAAGCCTGTTTTGAAAAAGGACTTGCTAAAAACACTTATGGCACAGGTTGCTTTATGCTCACTTATCTTGGGGATAAATTTGTTCAGTCCAAATCTGGTTTATTGACCACTTTAGCCTGCGACCCAAAAGGCGGTCCAGCTTATGCCCTGGAAGGCTCTATTTTTATCACTGGCGCAGCAGTGCAGTGGCTTAGAGACCAATTGAAAATCATTAAAAGCGCAAATGAGACCGAAGAAATCGCTAAAACCGTTCCAGATACCGCAGGGGTGTATTTTGTGCCTGCGTTTGTGGGCTTGGGCGCGCCTTACTGGGATATGAGAGCAAGGGGGGCTATTTTAGGACTTACCAGAGGCGCAAATTATGCCCATATTGTCCGGGCAACATTGGAGAGCATTGCTTATCAGACCCGGGACCTTTTACTGGCAATGGAAAAGGATTTGGGGAGGAAAATCAAGGAGCTCCGCGTGGATGGTGGAGCCAGTCGGAATAATTTTCTAATGCAGTTTCAGGCAGATATTCTCGGAATTCCAGTCAATCGCCCTAAAATGGTAGAGACCACTGCCTTAGGCGCGGGTTATCTTGCTGGACTGGGAGTGGGGCTTTGGAAAGATACCAGCGTGGTGAAAAAATTGAGGGAAGTGGATGCGGTGTTTAAGCCGACGATGAACAAGAAACAAAGGGAGAGGTTATATCAAGGCTGGAAACAGGCGGTAGAGAGAGTAAAAAGCGATTAAATGGTATTGACAAGCTTTTGTGCTCTACTAAAATAAGCTTAAGCCAATGAAGCTAATCGCGGACTTTCACATTCATTCCCGCTATTCTCGCGCCACCAGTAAAGAATTATCTCCGGAGGAGATTGACTATTGGGCAAAGATAAAAGGGCTGAGCATAATAGGCACCGGCGATTTCACTCATCCGAGATGGTTCCAAGAATTGAAGGAAAAGTTAGAGCCAAAGGAGCCAGGACTTTATCAATTAAAGGACAAATATCTGATTAACAATCGTCTGCTTCCAAAGGATTTAAAGTCGGTTCGGTTCGTTTTCACCACTGAAATCAGTTGCATCTACAAAAAAGCAGGCGCGGTGCGCAAACTTCATCATTTGATTTTAGCGCCCAGCCCTGAAAGCGCTTTAGCTATATCTAAAAGGCTTTCTAAAATTGGCAACCTTGCCTCAGACGGCAGACCGATTTTAGGGCTTGATTCTAAAAACCTTTTAGAGATTTTGTTAGAGACAGATAAAAACGCGGTTTTGATTCCTGCCCATATCTGGACTCCCTGGTTCAGCTTGTTTGGCTCAATGAGTGGATTTGATGCTCTTGAGGAGTGCTTTGAGGATTTGACTAAAGAAATTTTTGCCTTAGAGACCGGCTTAAGCTCGGACCCGGCTATGAACCGTAGGCTCTCAAGTTTGGATAGATATGTCCTGGTCTCAAATTCAGATGCGCATTCTCCCAAGAACCTGGCAAGAGAGGCTTGTTTATTTGACTCTGAGCTGGATTATTATCAAATCATCAACACGCTTCGGTTTCCGGAAAAAGGCTATTTGGGCACAATTGAGTTTTTTCCAGAGGAAGGAAAATATCATTTTGACGGGCATCGTAAATGCGGGATTTGCTTTTCTCCCAAGGAGACCAAAGCCTATAAAGGTATCTGCCCCAAATGCCAGAAGCCTTTGACCATCGGCGTGATGAACCGAGTAGAGGAGCTTTCGGACCGAATTGAGCCAAAAAAGCCTGAGTGGTCTCGGGGATATGTTAGTTTGATTCCGCTTGCGGAGATAATTGGAGAGATACTGGAAAGTTCTTCTCAGGCAAAGGCAGTGGAGAGAGAGTATTTCCGATTGGTGAGCAAGTTAGGCGCAGAATTAAAAATTTTGCTGAACGCGCCAATTGAAGAGATTGAGAAGGAGTTTCCGCTTTTAGCTCTGGCAATTGAGCGAATGAGAGCTGGGAAGGTGATTGTCCAGCCCGGTTTTGATGGGGAATATGGCAGAATCAAGGTGTTTGAAGAGGGGGAATTTAAAAAGCTGAAAAGCGCTCAAGAAGGATTTTTTCGGTTGCCAGAGCAAGTCAAAAAATCTGAAAGAGATAAGACCGCTTTAGAATTTGGATTGAATTCAGATGAAAAAGAGCTTGAGCAAAAACCTATTGAAACAGAGCAGAATTTTTTTTCAGAAACCCAATCTGTGCCTTACCAATCACTTCTTGGTTTGAGTTCTATTCAAAGAAAAGCAGTGGAGTCCAAAGCAAAAGCGCTTTTAATCAAGGCCGGTCCGGGCACAGGCAAGACCAGAACCTTAACCCACCGCATCGCCTATTTGATTGAAACCGGGATTGCCAATCCAGAGGAGATTTTAGCATTGACCTTTACCAATAAAGCCAAAGAGGAGATGGAAGCGAGACTCCGAGGGTTGATTGGAGAAAAAGCAGAGCGGATTTGGGTAAGCACCTTCCATAGCCTGGCTTATAGGCTAATTCAGGAATTGATGGGAGATAAAGAGAGGCTCTCTCTTCTGGATGAGCTTGCTAAAGAAAAATTGTTAAAAGAGCTTTTTCCTGAATTCAGCGGTGCTAAATTAGCTCAAGCGCTCAAGCTGATAAGCAAGGCAAAAATAAACTTGATTTCGCCAGAGGAAATAAAAGGAAATCCAGAGTATCCAGAATGGCTTCCAGAGGTCTATCAACGCTATCAGGATAGGCTTGAGAAGGAAAGGCTTTTGGACTTTGAGGAGTTGAGTTTTCGCTTGGTCAAAATTCTGGAGCGCAAAGAATCCGCAGACCAAATTCGCAACCGCTGGAAATATATTTTTGTGGATGAGTATCAGGATTTGGATTATAGTCAGTATCAAATTCAGAAAAAATTGGTGGGAGAAAGTGGAACTATCTCAGTGATAGGGGACCAGAACCAGGCGATTTATGGCTTCCGAGGGGCAAGCTCAAAATTTTTTGAAGAGTTTATAAAAGATTATCCGAGCGCAGAGCTGATTGAGCTTGCGCACTCATTTCGCTTGAGTGAGCAGATTCTTAAAGCGTCTTATCAAGCGCTTCCTGATTCCGAAACTGGCAGGATAAAATCAAAGCTTCAAGGCGCAAAATTAAAAACTATTGAGCTGGCAACTGACCGGGCAGAGGCGGAATTTATCGTCTCAGAGATTGAAAAGCTGATTGGAGGGGTGGGATTTTTTTCTTTTGATTCTCAAAGAGCCAGAAGCGGGGAAGAAGTAAGCGTAAAAAGTTTTGGTGAGCTCGCAGTGCTGTTCAGAGCCAATGCCCAGATTCCAGCTTTAGTTGAGGCGTTCTCCCGGCTGGGCATTCCTTATCAGCTTCTTTCCGAGTCCCCAATTCAAAATAGGTTTTATAAATTCTCTCTCTGGCTTTTATCAATTCTTTCTGGAAGAGCCACTAAATTTATCTTTAAACTCGCGCTTAAAGAAATTTTTCCCAAAGAGCAAGTTTTCCCAAAAAATATCCAGGAGCTTAAAAACTGGCTTGAGCAGAGAAAATCTGGAGAACCAGCAAAAATTTTATTACATCTTTTGGAAAACGCGCAATGGCTTAATCCGCTTGAGGTAATTGATAAAATTTTTTCGCTGACCAATGAAAGCGATGAAGAAAAAATAGAAAAGGAGAGAATCAAGGAGCTGGTTTTAGAGCTAGTCGCTCGGAAGGCAAGGTTAGAGATTATCAAAAGCCCCTCGCAGGTTCTGGAACTGCTCAGTTTAGCAAGCGCGCAGGACTTTTATGACCCAAGCGCAGACCGGGTCTCGCTCCTCACCATTCATTCCGCAAAAGGATTGGAGTTTGAGGTGGTGTTCTTAGCTGGCTGTGAGGAAGGGATAATTCCGCATATCTCGGCAAAAACCAATGAGGAGCTAAATGAGGAGGCAAGACTTTTTTATGTTGCAATGACCCGCGCCAAATCTCTCCTTTATCTCACCCGAGCTAAAAACCGACCTCTGTTCGGAAAAATCTCAGAGCAAGCCCCCTCCCGGTTCCTCACCAGAATCAGCGAAGACCTGAAAGACCTCCTCAAACCATCCCCCCTCCCCCAAAAACCAAAACAAAAACAATTAGGATTATTTGAAAAATAAAAATTCTCACCGCAGAGACTATATAACCAGCGAAAATTTTGACCTCTTTTGTCATTAGCCTATAATATACTAAAAAGAGATGATCGATATTCTATGCATTAACCAGTGAGAAAAATGTTTGTTTTGGTTTTTATTTTTTTCACCATTAACCAAGGAGGTGCAAAAATGGAAATCTTAGCTGATGTTCTTGAAAAAAATCTTAAGGTGGTTTTTTGTGGGACTGCGGTGGGAGATGAATCCAAACGCAAAGAAGCATATTATGCAGGACAAGGTAATCAGTTTTATGTCATAATTCATAAGATAGGTCTTACGCCCCGAAAACTGCGTCCTGAGGAATTTAAAGCTCTGCCTCAATACGGCATCGGGTTGACCGACCTAGTTAAGGGCAAGCATGGCACGGACAATAAATTGAAACATTCTGATTTCAATATTGAGGAACTGCGCGAAAAAATAATCAAATTTGAGCCTAAGGTGCTTGCTTTCAACGGAAAAAAAGCCTCTGAGGTTTATTTCGGAAAGAAAGTTGATTACGGAATGCAAAAAGAAAAAATCGGTAATACCATTATCTTTGTTCTTCCTTCAACTTCTGGTTCCGCTAGAGGTTTTTGGAACGAAAAATATTGGCGGGAACTCGCTGAGTTTTTGAAAAAGAAAGGTTAAATTTTATTTTTCAGCCTTCTGCAAAATTGGCAATTTTTGGGAGAGGAGGAGGAAGGAGAAGGCGCCGACAAGGATAAGCATCAGCATAATAATAATCTCCTGCCAGCTCGGGAAGTAATGGGCATTGCTCTGCATTAAAAATCCGATGATGGTCACATTCAGACGGTTGAGAATCAAGCCCAAGAAGACCAGAACCGAGCAAGCCAGCAACCCGGTTTTAGCTTCCCTTATTTTTTGGAATGAGAGAAAAATCATCGGAGCGAGAACCAATAGAATCATCTCCATAAAGAACCAGATGGTGATATAAAAATTGCCTATGAGCTGGGTCCATTTTTGAGCGTGGATAAAATCAGCCAGAAGTAGCATAAAATAAATTATCAGCGAGGCTAAAAGCATTTTGCCCAAAATTTTGATGATGCTCTCTGGAATTTTCCAGATTCCAAATTTTTCTGTTAGGGAGAGAAGAAGGAACAGGAATCCGATTCCAGCTGGGAATGAGGAGAATAAAAATAAAACTGGTAGCCAGGATGAATACCAGAGCGGAAGAATTTTTTCTGGCGCAAGCAAAAATACAGTTCCCAAAGAGGATTGATGAAGGATAGAAAGGGTTGCACCTAAAATCGCGAGCAGAACGCAGAATTTATGAAGAAATGTATTAAGCCTTTTCAGGTTCCAGCCTTCAGTTATTGGGATGCTCAATTCGCTCATAAGCACTGAAAGATAAAGCGCCAAGCACCAGGCAACCTCAAACATTGGCGAGTGATAATTCCAATAAATTAAGGGATGCCAGAAATGAAGCGGAAGACCAAGGTCATAAATCAGTCCGAGCATTGCCAGGCTATATCCAGTGAAGGCTAAGAGCACTCCTGCTCTCACTACTGGCATTATTTTCTGATAGCCCAGCAAGAAAAAAAGCGCGCAGAAGATAAATCCGCCTGCGCTCAAAGGGATGATGCTCAAGTCAAACCAAATCCATATCCCCCAGGGGACCGCATCTGAGAGATTGGTGGATGCGCCCAATCCTTTGGAGAACCTTGTCCAGCTGGCATAAATCCCGAGTAGAAAAATTATGGCTAAAAGCAGATAGCCAAGAAGCGCGGAGGGGCTTCTGGCTAATTTAGCCTCTGCTTTTATAAATTCCTGCTCAGTTTTTGATTCGCCTTCCGTATCTTTGACTCGCTTGCGTCTTTTAAATAGCCACCAGAGACCGGTAAAAATAGCTCCCAAGCCAATTGCGGTTCTGGGCACGCTTTTCATTGCAGGCGCGCTCAGCTTAGGCAAAGGCTCAGTTATCTTCGGGATACTCAAGTCCAGTTCAGTCAGGTCCCGGTCAGCAATGAACAAAACTGAGCTTCCTCCAACTTCTTCTTCTCCAAAGATGCGCGGGAAATAATGCTCGGGTTTTTCTCGCAACCGGGCTCGGGCAATTTTTAATAACTCCTCTCGCTCTCCAAATCTGGTTGCGGAAGTGGGGCAGATTTGGGCGCAGGCTGGCTCTTCTCCTTTTTCTAAGAGATGGATACAGAAATCGCATTTCCGCACCAAAGGATGAGTTAAGTTCCATTGATAGCGAGGAATATGATAAGGACAGGCAATAAAGCAATAGCGACAGCCGATGCATTTGTTCGGGTCATAAAGCACGGGTCCTTCTTGGGTTTTTTTCAATGCGCCCACTGGGCAGGCGGTTGCGCAGGCTGGTTCCAAACAATGTCTGCAAAATTCTCGAACAAAAATTTCATCAAATTGCCGAACAATGGTAAAGGTCTCTCCGTCCAGCTCTGGCGGATTGACTTCACCGGGAAGATGATGGGTCTCCTTACAGCCTGCGGAACAGGCGCCACAGCCAATACAAATAACTGAATCAAATAAAATAGCCTTTGCCAACTTTCACCCCGCTAACAAGTGATTTTAGAATTTTACGATTCTGAGCTTGCTTTGGCAAATTTGAATAGAGGGAAAAAATTATTACTCTAATTGTGAGACAAAATCTCTCTGAAAATTTGCAATAAACATAAATGCTGATTTGGATTAGCTTTAATATGATTTTTGGGTTATATTTCAAAAAGGCATAAAAAATGGATTTTTTAAAGAGTCAGAAGAGGCTTTTATTATTGATTTTGGCGTTTTCTTTTTTTGCCATATTTGAGTTAAGAGCAGAGACCGAGGTTAAAAATAATTTGCCTAAGCGAATTCGGATGGTCTCGGCTCCATTTGTGGGGGTGAAGGAGACCGAGGCTAAATTTAAGCCTCTGGTCAATCATCTTGAGAAATTTTTAGGAATCAAGATTGATTTTAGGGTTTGTAAAGATATTCTGGAGATGATTGAGGGATTTCGGGATAATCAGATAGAGCTTGGTTATATGGGACCGTTTGCTTATATTGAGGTTCATCGGTTGAGCGGTGCTGAGGTGATTGCGCTGGAGCTTTCTCCGGAAGGACAACCGGGCTATTATGCAATTATAATTTCTT